>Ga0105164_10000026_pt1 | contig 103907 bp, 99 predicted proteins | sample VDWuncwatermetaG_FD_89674 | JGI IMG/M metagenome (GOLD analysis project Ga0105164, IMG submission 89674) | Wastewater microbial communities from Netherlands to study Microbial Dark Matter (Phase II) - VDW unchlorinated drinking water | ecosystem: Environmental > Aquatic > Freshwater > Drinking...
GGGTGGCGGGTGTCAACTCCACGTCCGGCTGCACCCGCGAGGGGTACGCCGTGGTTGCAAGGGGCTGAAGCCCCGGCAACACACGCAGGCCGGACAGTGGATTGCCTACTTTTAGTGCACTGCTGCCGGGTACCCTCCGGCCTCCCCTGACAATTCCGCATGGGCTCGCCGGATAGCGGATTGCGTACTTTTAGTGCTTTACGGGGGGCTTCGCCTTGCGCTGCATCTCTTGAGCGATTTCTGACACAGCAAGACTACAAGACTAAAAGAAACGCGTATTAAATAATTTTTAGTACCCTGTAATTGGAATTATTAAAAGAAAGACTCATTGATGTACGCCCTAATTCGTCCGCTGCTTTTTTCACTCCCCCCCGAAACTGCACACCACCTCACCTTAAACGGCCTGCAGGCTGCCTATCGCGCGGGCTTGTTGCCAAAATTTATCGCACATGCCAAGTCGGATCCATACCCTGCAATGGGGCTGATTTTTCCTAACCGCGTGGGGTTAGCCGCAGGGTTAGACAAAAATGGCGAGTATATCGACGCGCTGGCGGCGTTGGGGTTTGGCTTTATAGAAATCGGCACGGTCACCCCGCGCCCGCAGCCCGGCAACCCGCAGCCGCGCATGTTTCGCTTGGCCGCCGCACAGGCCATTATTAACCGCATGGGGTTTAATAATGGGGGATTGGACGCGCTCATTGCCAATGTGCAGCGTTCACGTTTCGCCAACACGCCGGGTGCTATTTTAGGCATCAACATTGGCAAAAACTTTGATACACCGATTGAACAGGCCGCCGATGATTACCTGCAATGTTTGCGCGGTGTGTATGCCTATGCCAGCTATGTCACGATCAACATCTCATCGCCCAACACCCGCGATTTACGCCAGCTACAGGGCGGCAACCAGTTAGATGATCTGCTGACACAGCTTAAAGCAGAGCAGCAAAAATTAGCCGATCAACACGAAAAATATGTACCGCTGGTGCTTAAAATTGCGCCGGATTTAGAAGGCGAGCAGATCGAGCATATCGCCAAGCTTTTGCTGCATCACCGTATTGATGGCGTGATTGCGACCAATACGACGGTCGCGCGCGACGGCGTTGAACATTTGCCGCACCACGCTGAAGTGGGGGGCTTAAGTGGCGCACCGTTGCGTGCAAAATCCACGATGGTAGTGCGACAACTCGCGGCTGCATTGCAAGGAGCCATTCCAATTATCGGCGTGGGGGGCATTTTGTATGGCGCAGATGCGGTCGAAAAAATAGACGCAGGCGCATCATTGGTGCAGTTATACAGCGGACTGGTTTATCGCGGTACAGGCTTAATCGCAGAGTGTGCGAACGTGATTGCGACGAGATAAATTTACAGGATGAAGATTTTCTTGTTGATGCAGCTACGAGCGCGTGTGCAAAAACCTGTAAAATGCCAAGTTGAGGAATTAATTTTGAACATCAATCGTAATTAATATTAATAGCAGAGGAAAAGTCATGAGCAAAAATTTAGTGCAGTTTCTGATCGAAGAGCAAAGACGTAATCCGACCGGAGACGACTTAACTGGGTTGCTAGACGACATTGTGATCGCTTGTAAAAAAATTTCTTATAACGTCAATAAGGGTGGTTTGATTGGCGTGTTGGGCAGCGCGGGCAGTGAAAACGTGCAGGGTGAGACGCAGAAAAAATTGGATGTCATCACCAATGATATTTTTATTGAGGCGACCGAGTGGAGCGGCCATTACGCGGCACTCGCATCGGAAGAAATGGATGATATTTATCCGATTCCCGCGCAATATCCTAAGGGTAAATACTTGGTGTCGTTTGATCCGCTGGATGGCTCATCCAACATTGATGTGAACATTTCTGTGGGGACTATTTTTTCAATTTTGCGCTGCCCGGACGGTGTGACCAATCCTACCGCTGACGACTTTCTGCAGCCTGGCACCCAGCAAATTTGCGCGGGCTATGCTTTGTATGGCCCGGCCACCATGATGGTGTTGACTACGGGCAATGGCGTGAACGGCTTTACGTTGGACAGCAGCGTGGGGGAATTTATGTTGACCCATCCGAACATGACCGTCCCCGCTGATACGCAAGAGTTTGCGATCAACGCTTCCAATCAACGTTTTTGGGAAGCCCCTGTGCAACGCTATATTGATGAGTGTGTGAAGGGTAAATCTTCCGGCGGGCGCGAGAAAAATTTCAACATGCGCTGGGTTGCGTCTATGGTGGCAGAAGTGCATCGCATTTTGGTGCGCGGTGGCATTTTTATGTACCCGTTTGATACTAAAGAAGTGGGCAAGGCGGGCAAGCTGCGGTTGTTGTACGAAGCCAACCCCATGTCGTTTATTATCGAACAGGCAGGCGGCCTGGCCTCTACTGGTCGCGGACGCATCATGGACTTAAAACCCACTGGTTTGCATCAGCGTGTGCCCGTTATTTTGGGCTCTAAAAATGAAGTTGAACGTGTTGTTAGTTACCACAAAGACGCGTAATGATTGTGCCGCTGCATGAATCCAATCTATCAATCTAACTTGGTCAGTCTGCCCTTGCTGCATCGCGGCAAGGTGCGCGATATTTACGCGGTCGACACACAACATTTGCTGATTGTGCAGACCGATCGGCTATCTGCCTTCGATGTCATTTTGCCTACCGCTGTGCCGGGCAAAGGGCGCGTGCTCACGGCCATGTCCAATTTTTGGTTTGCCAAGTTACAGCATATTATTCTGAATCATCTTTCGGGAATTTCGCCGGAATCGGTCGTGGGAACGGAGGCAGATCGCGCGCAGGTAATAGGTCGAGCCTTTGTGGTGAAGCGTCTGCAACCTTTGCCGATAGAGGCCATCGTGCGCGGATATTTAGCCGGATCAGCGTGGAAGGATTATCAAAAAACGGGCGGCGTATGCGGTGTGGCATTGCCCGCAGGGATGCAGCAATCGCAAAAATTACCGCACGCACTGTTCACCCCATCGACCAAAGCAGCAGCGGGTGAGCACGATGAAAACATTTCTTTTGAGCAGGCCGCAAAATTATTGGGAGAGGCGCGAGCCAACGAGGTGCGCGATGCTTCGTTGGCGCTGTACACACAAGCGGCACAATATGCAGAAACAAAAGGGCTAATTATTGCTGACACCAAATTTGAATTTGGGTTGGATGCAGCCGGAAAATTATATTTAATCGACGAAGCACTCACGCCAGATTCGTCGCGTTTTTGGCCGGCAGATCAATATAAAATTGGCGGTAGCCCGCCCAGTTTTGATAAGCAAATTGTGCGCGATTGGTTAGAAAAAAGTGATTGGAATAAACAAGCACCCGCACCGGAATTGCCCAGTGGAGTGTTGCAAAAAACAGCGGAAAAATACCGCGAAGCGTTGAGTTTGTTGGTGGAATGATGCTCGGCCTCAAGACCAACGATGCCGAGCATATTCGTGCAAAAGCTTATTATTCTTTAGTGCCTTTTAACTCACGATAACGCTTTTTTTCCGCGTCGTAGTTGGCGTTGAGCAAGGCGGCCTTTTCTTCAGCAGCGGTTAAATCACGCGTAAGCTTTTCAAGTCGTTCTTTAGATTCGGTGAGATCGGCTTGCAAAGAGGCGTGTACGGGTTTGCCAGCCTTGACCTTGCTATCAGCCTCACTTTGGAACCTACTCAAGTTCGTTTCAGCTGTTTTTTTCATCATTTTAATACTGCTCACCCGTGTTTCAGCTTGTTGCAAATTGCGCGTACGAGCCAACTCTATTTCTTGCTCGCTGCTATAAGTATTAAGCAGCGACATGTCTTTGCGCCGCTGTTCTTGCAATTCAGTTTCTGCAATACGTTTCTTGGCGGCAGCCTCTTCTACGGCACGCTTCTGTTCTTCGGTGGCTTTCTCGTTACGTTTGGTGACTTGTCCTTTGTCATTCAACAGCACATTATTTTTATTGGCATATTCTGGCGGGATGGTTTCGCCATAATGGGTGATGCCGTTATCATCCACCCACTTGTAAAGCTTGGCTTGCACAGAGCCGCTTATCAACACAAGAAAAATTAAGCCTGCACCCAATAAGCTGGATTTAACGGGTTTCATGTTATTCATGCTTTACTCCATAACGGTTACGATAGTTTTCAACGGCAGATAAATTTTGCGCTAATTGGGCATCGTTTTTCAAATAGCCCAGCAGGTCATCCAGCGTGGCAATGGCAATCACTGGAATGTCGTAAGCGCGTTGGACTTCTTGCGTGGCAGAAAGTTTTTTTTCATGCGGGTCAATCTTCTGCCCTATTTCCATGCGATCCAGCGCGATTACCACACCACAAGGTGTAGCACCCGCCGCGCGAATCACCTCGATGGATTCGCGCACTGAGGTACCCGCTGAAATCACATCGTCAATAATTAAAACATTACCATGCAAATTAGCGCCTATGGTATTGCCGCCTTCGCCGTGATCTTTTGCTTCTTTGCGATTAAAGCAATACGGCACGTTGCGCCCCTGCTCCATGAGCGATATAGCCGTGCCCGCCGCCAGTGGAATGCCTTTGTAGGCCGGGCCGTACAGCATGTCAAAGTTGAGGCCGGAAGCCAGGATGGTCTGCGCGTAAAACTGCGTTAGATTTTTTAACGACGCGCCATCATTGAACAAGCCCGCATTAAAAAAATAGGGTGACAAGCGCCCTGCCTTGGTTTGAAATTCGCCAAAGCGCAAAACCTTTTGCTGGATGGTAAAGCGGATAAAATCTTGGCGCATTTGCGATAAGTTAATCGGGTGATTTTGCGTCATGTCAGATAGACCGGAAAGTTGAGTGTGCCGTCATTATAATAGCGCGCCCTGAAATTATATTAAACGATTAGGCAAAAGGAGAATTTTAGTGCGCGTAATCAGTATCAATTTAAATGGCATCCGTTCGGCTTTCAACAAAGATTTTTTGCCTTGGCTGCAACAGCAAAGTGCCGATGTTATTTGTCTGCAAGAACTCAAAGCGCAAGCTGCCGATATGACTGCTGAGATGCTCGCACCCGCAGGTTATTACGGCTATTTTCATTATGCAGAAAAAAAGGGCTATAGCGGGGTGGGTATTTATTGCAAAAAAAAGCCGCAGAAAATAATCGAAGGGTTGGGCATTCTTGAGTTTGATCGCGAAGGGCGTTATTTGGAAGCGCAGTTTGGCAACCTCAGCGTGATCTCTCTCTATTTGCCCTCAGGCTCTAGCGGCGAAGAACGGCAAGCGGTGAAATTCAAATTTATGGCCGCTTTTATGCCGCATCTGCGCGAACTGTTTGCCAGTGGACGAGAAATTTTATTATGCGGCGATTGGAATATTGCCCACACCGAAAAAGATTTAAAAAATTGGCGTGGTAATCGAAAAAACTCAGGCTTCTTGCCGGAAGAGCGCGCGTGGTTGACCGAGCTATTGAGCGAGGTTGGTTTCGTGGACGTGTTCCGGCAGTTGCACCCAGAGCTGGAGGCTTATACCTGGTGGTCCAATCGCGGGCAAGCTTGGGTAAAAGATGTGGGCTGGCGTATTGATTATCAAATCGCTACGCCCGCAATGGCGAGCACGGCGCGCAGCGCAGACATTTATAAGGCGCAGCGGTTCAGCGACCATGCCCCGCTGACGATTGATTATGAGCAATCACTTTCTTAAGTAGCGTGCAGACATACTAAGAAATAAAACCAGGTGTCCATGTTAAAATCAAAAATTACGGTTTAATTGGATGGCGGTGAATAATGGAACTAACGTTAGGCAAAGTTGCTCTATTGTTGCCCGTGTTGTGTTGCCCGTGTTGCCCGTTCATTCCCGCTCTACGAATGCGTGAGTGGAATAAATCAAGTACAGCTTAAGCAGTAAAATATAAAAGGACAGCAAACGATGAAGTGGATACAAATGCAAAAGAAAGTGGTTGAAAGCAATGTGCGGATGACCTGCTGTGCTGAAAGGGGTGTGGCATGATTCCTGAAATCGGTAGTTTTGCGCTTATTTTGGCAATGATACTGGCGCTGGTGTTGGGCACCTTGCCTATCATCGGTAGCTTGAATGGTAGCCATCGTTTAATGGCTGTCGCCAAGCCCGCCGTGTACGGGCAAATGATCTGTGTGGTGATTGCATTTGCGTGTTTGATTTATTCCTTTGTCACCTTCGATTTCTCGGTCAAATTCGTCGCTAACCACTCCAATCTTTTGCTGCCGCTGCAATATCGTATCGCCGCCTCTTGGGGGGGGCACGAAGGTTCGCTGCTATTGTGGATGACCATGCTGGCTGGCTGGACGGTGGCCGTGGCACTATTTAGCAAGCGCCTGCCGACTGAAATGGTGGCGCGCGTGTTGGGCGTGATGGGCTTGGTCAGCACCGGTTTTATCGCATTTACTTTGTTTACCTCGAACCCATTTGAGCGGCTGTTACCCGGCGCGCTAGATGGTCATGATCTCAATCCGCAACTACAAGACTTTGGCATGATCATTCACCCGCCCTTGCTGTACATGGGCTATGTCGGATTCTCGGTGACCTTTGCGTTTGCCATTGCCGCGTTAATTGGTGGCAAGCTGGATGCCACGTGGGCGCGCTGGTCGCGTCCGTGGACAACTTTGGCGTGGATGTTTTTGACCCTAGGTGTCATGCTCGGTAGCTGGTGGGCATATTATGAGCTGGGCTGGGGCGGTTGGTGGTTTTGGGATCCAGTCGAAAATGCCTCCTTCATGCCCTGGCTGGTCGGCACGGCATTAATTCACTCGCTGGCTGTGACCGAAAAACGCGGCGCGTTCAAAAGCTGGACGGTAATGCTGGCGATTGCAGCATTTTCTCTCAGTTTGCTGGGGACTTTTTTGGTGCGTTCTGGCGTGTTAACTTCGGTACATTCCTTTGCTTCAGACCCAACACGGGGTTTGTTTATTTTGATTTACATCTGCCTTGTCGTGGGTGGCTCGCTCACCCTCTTTGCTTGGCGCGCGCAAAAAGTGGGCTTGGGTAGTGGTTTTGAGGTGGTCTCGCGTGAATCCATGTTGTTGGTGAATAACGTGTTGCTGGTCGCCGCAGCAGGCACGGTATTTCTCGGCACGCTTTACCCGTTATTTTTAGATGCCTTAAATCTAGGCAAAATTTCTGTCGGCCCGCCATATTTTGAAGCCGTGTTCGCGCCCATTATGGGCATTGCGGTATTGATGATGGGCATCGGACAAATTGCACGGTGGAAGCAAGACAGCGTGGCGCGGGTTACCCAACAGCTGTGGCCGTGGATCGCCGCCAGCTTGGCGCTGGCGATTGTTGTGCCATTTTTATTTGGCAAATGGTCGGCTCCCGTGGTGGCGGGTGTTACGCTGGGTTTGTGGGCAATATTGTCTGGTGTGGCATTTTTAGCACATAAAGTGCGCGGTTCGACCGAGGGCGTGTGGGCAAAATTACGCTCCACCACGCGCGCCACTTACGGTATGTTATTAGCGCACCTTGGCGTGGGCATATTCGTATTGGGGGTCACCTTAGTTAACGGTTATGAAACCAGCAGCGAAGTACGAGTGCGCACGGGCGACACCACTACCTTGGATGGCTACACCTTTCAATTTTTGGGCGTGCAAGATAAACGTGGCCCGAATTATGCCGCCGCGCAAGCAACTATCGAAGTGACCAAGAATGGCAGCAAAGTCGCCACATTGCACCCCGAAAAACGCGCCTATACCAAACAAGCCGCGCCTATGACCGAAGCGGCGATTAGTACTACCGTCTTCCGCGATTTGTATGTGGCGTTGGGCGACCAAGTGGGAGAAGAAGAATGGACGCTACGTATTTTGCACAAGCCTATGGTTTATTGGATTTGGGGCGGTTGTTTGCTCATGGCATTGGGCGGTTTATTGGCGGTGAGTGATCGCCGCTATCGTCACCCCATTGCTACACCCGCTGTGGCTACAGCCAGTTAACGGGGATAAAAAATGAAACGGTCTTTTATACCCTTAGCCATTTTCGCGGTACTGGTTGTTTTTTTGTGGATAGGCCTCACGCTTAATCCCCGCGAAATCCCCTCGCCATTATTAAACAAACCCGCACCTGCATTTAAGCTGACGCAACTACATGAACCGAGCAAAATGATTGCCCCCGAGCATTTGCGCGGCAAAGTGTGGCTGCTTAACGTGTGGGCATCATGGTGTGTAACCTGTTTGCAAGAACATCCCTTGTTGGTGGAAATGGCGCGACAAAACATTGTGCCGATTTATGGGTTGAACTATAAAGATCAACGCGAAGCGGGCATGGCTTGGCTACGTCAACATGGTAATCCGTACATTCTTTCCGCGCATGATTTAGATGGTCGGGTCGGCATCGACTACGGCGTATATGGCGTGCCGGAAACTTTTGTTATCGACAAGACGGGCATTATTCGACACAAGGTTATCGGCGCGATTACGCCAGAGATTGTGGAAAAAACATTATTGCCATTGATTAAGGAGCTAAATAATGGCTAAGAATTTATTTTTGGCGACATTGCTGATGTTGCTATTCCCACTCGCCCATGCAGGCGAAGCCATACCCACCAGCGATGATCCTGTATTGGAAAAACGCGTGTTGGAAGTATCCGAAAATCTGCGTTGTCTCGTTTGTCAAAATCAAACTATTGCCGATTCTAATGCCGAGTTGGCGGTGGATCTCCGCAACCAAGTGCGCGAAAAGTTAAAAGCGGGACAGTCCGAAGACGAGATTATGAAATACATGGTGGCGCGTTACGGCGACTTTGTATTATTTAATCCGCAGGTAAAATCTTCGACTTGGCTGCTGTGGTTCGGCCCCTTGCTCATGCTGGCGGGTGGGGGGTGGATATTGATTATTAGTTTACGTAATCGGCGTAAGTTGCAGCAGCAAACATCCGTGTTAAGTGCGGAAGAGCATGTGCAGGCAGCTTCATTATTGGCCGAAAAAAATGACGGCCAAAAAAATATAAAGGATGCTTCATGATAGGGTTTTGGATTGTTGCTGCACTTATGATTGCAGGCGTATTGGCTTTGCTGCTGTGGCCATTGTTGGGGGCGGGCAAGCGCGCCACTTCCAGCACTGGGCGGGAAACGAACTTATCGGTTTATCGCGATCAGCTACGCGAATTGGATTCAGATTTAGCGGCAGGCACGTTGGATGAAGCACAGCATCGCGTCGCCCGCAGCGACTTAGAACGCCGTGTGTTGGAAGATACGGCAAATACTGATGTGGGCGCGCCATCTATCACCACTCAGCGCAGCACAGTTGGCGTATCTATTGGTGTGGCCATCGCCGTGCCCGCGTTGGCGATGGCTTTGTATTTTTGGGTAGGTACGCCCGCCGGAATCAATCCGCCGATACAGGTTGCCGAAAATCAGCAGGGGCATCAAACCACGCCCGCACAAATTGAAGCGATGATGGCGCAGCTCGAACAACGCTTGCAGGCAGAGCCTAATAATGTCGAAGGCTGGGTCATGTTGGCGCGCTCATATGCGGCACTGCGGCGGTTTGTGGATTCTAGCGCGGCCTATGCACAGGCGACGGCCTTGTTGCCAGACAACGCAGATTTGCTGGCCGATTATGCCGACGTGTTGGCAATGAGCAAACAAACTTTGCAGGGCGAGCCAGAAAAAATAATTCGTCGCGCGCTGAAAGCCAACCCCGATAATTTGAAAGCACTAAATTTGATGGGCTCGGCTGCGTTTGAACGGCAAGATTATCGCGCGGCAATCAGTTGGTGGGAAAAAATTCTGAAACGCGTGCCGCCGGATTCGCCAGCGGCTAAATCCATCAGCAACAGTGTGGCCGAGGCGCGGAGCTTGGCGGGCATGGGTGCTGCGCCGCGTGCGGCTGCCCCACCTGCGGTTGCAAAAATAAGCGGCACAGTGACGCTTGATCCGGCGTTGCGTGCACGCGTAGCCGACACCGATTCGGTGTTCATTTTCGCCCGCGCTGCGGGTGCTGGCCGCTCTCCACCTTTGGCCGCGATGCGCAAATTGGTCGGCGACTTGCCGCTAACTTTTACGTTGGACGACAGTATGGCGATGATGCCGAGCCTGAATTTATCTTCCGCCACCAGTGTGATAGTGGGCGCGCGTATTTCTAAAACCGGCAACGTCATGCCCAGCCCCGGAGACTTGCAGGGCTTTTCGCAAGCGGTGAATGTGGGTGCAAAAAATATTGCGATCACGATAGATTCTGAGGTGAAGTAGAGCAGGACCTGGGTAGCATTTTGCAACGGCAGCCTCGTAGCAGGGTGAGGCAGGTTTGTGAATGAGGTAGCGGTAATGACAGACACAGCGCGGCGGCAATTTTTGCAACGGGTCTTGCTGGGCATGGCAGGGGGGGTGCTCGCAAGCTGTACCAGCGCAGAGCAGGTTGAGTACGAATTTCGCAAACGGTTTCTGCAAAATTTTCTGAAGCTGCCTTATTTTGAGGGTAGTCAGCCGCTCGCTACGTCTTACACCGGCGTGGCGTTGGTGGTGAATATCTGGGCTTCCTGGTGTCCTCCGTGCGTGTATGAAATGCCCAGTTTGCAAAAATTAGGGACTTTTTTTCAGCCGCAAGATGTGCAAATTATTGCAGTTAGCGTAGATAAAGACATCAACTTGGTGCGCGAATTTTTATTGCGAAATCGGCTAACCTTTCCTGTGTTGTTAGATCACGCAAATACCATCCTCCGTGCACCAAATCTCCCCAGTACCTTTCTATTGCGTCGCGATCACAGCATTGCCAAGCTGCATGTGGGTGATAGAGATTGGGCCGACCCACATGTGATTGATGAGGTGGAAAAATTGCTGGGGGTGAAGCGCATTGTGCACGCGACGAAGGGATAATTTCAGAATGGGTTGCCATGAATGAGGGGTACGCAAAACCTGTGGATCAAGCTGCGCCAGCTTCGATGTCACCTTCTTCAATCCCATCAGCCTCGATGTTGAGCACGCAATTGTTGTTGCTGGGCGGCATGTCGCTGCGTGCCAAAGGGATGTTGGTGCTGGTGTTGTTCTTGGCGTACACCTTGGCGGCGGGTTTTATTTTGGGACTGGAACGCAACACGCTCTATTCGGACATTCAGCGGCTCGAAGAATTAAACGCCGAAGAGGCCGCGCAGTTCAACCTGAACATGCTGGTCACCCGTGCTATTTTGGTGGTGAATGACAATTATTATTCGGCTAATTTGAAATCTCCGCTGGGTCGCGAAGCCGCCGCACGCAGTATTTCTGTGCAGGTAGAGGCGGTGTTGATTGGGTTGGGGCGAGTGGCGAATACTTACCCGGAGTTATTTGATAGCATTGTTGCCTTGCAAACTAATTTGGGAAATTTGACCCATCTGCCGCGTCCGTTAGATTTGGCAGGAGTGGCCGCCGTGCGGGATAATTTGCATAAATTGGTGTTTGAATTGGATCAGGTCACCAAGAAAATTCGGCAGCGCAAAGAAACGCAATTAGCCCAATATCGCGCTACATTTGATAGATTGTCCTTGGCGTGGTCTGTCCCTGCGGGCATAGGCATATTGTTTTTGGGCAGCTTAACCATGTTTTTTGTGACGCGTTTGGCGGGCGATGTGCGTCGGGTGCAAGACCGTGCGCTGGCTATTGTCGAAGGGTATCGCGCACAGCCTTTGGAAATCACCCGTTATGATGAGCTGGGCTCGCTGATGGTGGCAATCAATAAAATGCAATTTGCGCTCCGTCAGCACGAGATGCAGATTGAACTGATTCGGCAACAACGCTTCCATAAAGACAAAATGGCGGCGGTGGGTTCATTGGCTGCCGTGGTCGCGCATGAAATCAACAATCCGTTGTCGGCCATTATGGGGGCGGCACAAGCCATGTTGGATAGCGACGAGGCGGGGGTTAATAAAGATGCCGTCAAAGTTTCTTATGCCCATATGATTTTGCAGCAAGCTCGGCGGGTGATGAATATAACGCGGCAAATTTCCGAATTTGCAACTGCGCCCGCTTCCGAACCTGCCTTACTTGACCTCAACACGTTGATCCGCAGCACGGCTCGATTCATGAGTTTTGATCGGCGCTTTGGCAACATTGAAATGGAATTTAACCTTGACCCGCAGCTTCCGGCAGTGCGGGCGGTGGGTGATCACATCACGCAGGTTGTTTTAAATTTGTTGGTGAATGCGGCAGATGCGACCGAAGGTCAGGTTGAGCATAAGCCACACATTATTATTTCGACGCAGCATCAAGATCAATATGCGGTCATCAAGGTGGCAGATAATGGCACGGGGATGGATGCGGTGACCTTGCATCATGTGTTCGATGAGTTTTTTACCACTAAATTGCCGGGCAAGGGCAGCGGTATTGGCCTGACTATTTCGCGCTCGTTGATAGAATCAGACGGTGGGGATATTGCCATTCATTCAGAGCAAGGCGTGGGTACGACGGTGACCGTGCGCTTGCCGCTGGCCCAAGATAATCAGGAATAAAATATGCATGTATTAATCATAGACGACGAAGCCGCTATTCGACAGATATTGTCGGCGCTGGTTAGTCGTGTCGGCTATTCGTTTGATTTGGCCTCAACCGTGGCCGAGGCCACCGCCAAACTGGTGCGCGGTGATGTGGATGTGGCTTTGTGTGATGTGCGCCTGCCCGATGGTGACGGAGTGGAGTTGGTGCGCGGCTTTAAAAAACCCGGCGCGGGAATTGACACGCAATTTATTATGGTGACCGCGTTTGGCTCGATGGAAACAGCGGTAGAAGCTTTGCGCGCAGGGGCGACCGACTACATCACCAAGCCAGTACACAACGAAGAGTTGCTGCATCGGCTAAGCCAAATTGAAGCCATGCTGGGCTTGCGCGCAGAGAATAAAGCACTGCGCAGCTTAGTCTCTGGTGGACGCGGGCGGTACACTTTTAGCTCGGCCTCAATGCTGCATGTGGATAAGATGGTGAGCAAAGTTGCAGCCACCAACAGCACCGTGCTGCTTACCGGTGAAAGTGGCACGGGCAAGGGGTTTGTGGCGCGGCTCATCCACGAACAAAGCCCGCGTGCGGCCTATTCGCTCATTCCAGTCAATTGCAGCGCGATTCCAGAAAATTTAATGGAAAGTGAATTTTTTGGACACATCAAAGGCGCGTTTACTGGGGCGGATAAAGCGCGCAAAGGTTTGTTGACTGAGGCGGATCGCGGTACTATTTTTCTGGATGAAATCGGCGATTTGCCGCTACATTTGCAGGCCAAGTTGTTGCATGTGATCGAGGATAAAAAAATTCGTCCGGTGGGCAGCGAACAAACCCGCGACGTGGATGTGCGTATTTTGGCGGCGACCAATCGCAACCTAGAGGAGATGGTGAAAGAAGGTCGTTTTCGCGAAGATTTATATTTTAGATTAAGTATGTTCCACATCCACATTCCGCCATTGCGTGAGCGACGCAGTGATATTCCTGGCCTCGTGCAACACCTGATGCAAAAAGCGGGGGTGGCATTTTCTGGCGGCGTGTTGGAAATTGACGCAGAAGCTGATCGTGCGTTGCAAGCTTACAGCTGGCCAGGCAATGTGCGGCAGTTGGAAAATGTGATACATCGCGCTTACATCATGGCCGATGGCGGATGTATCACGATGGCTGATTTGCCGACAGAAATTTTACATTCACGCCCAGAAAGCGGCTCCACGCAAAATAATGTTAGTGGGGGTGATACGACTGGCACGGTAGTTGCGGGAGGGTTGAGAGAGCAGTTGCGCTCAATAGAGTTGGGCATTATTACCAAAGCGGTGAGTGATGCGGGTGGGGATCGCAAAGTAGCGGCTCAGCGATTGGGCATCGGCTTGTCTAGCCTGTATCGTAAAATGGAAGAGTTGGTTGGCGCAGAGTCGAGTAAAAACCAGTAAGCATATTTTTATATGAGGCAAGCAAGCTCACATGATTAAATATCCGTTAAAAAGTTGGCTGATAATAATTTGGTTGGCGAGTATTTCGGTGGCAACAGCTGAAGAGGTGCCAGCAGATCAAGTTCGGGGCGGGGCGCAACTATCTGCGGCGGATCAAGATTTTGCAACCGCGAACCAAGCGCAAAATAAGGGCGATTTAATGACTGCCATGACCTTATTTCAGCGTGCCGCAGACAGTGGCCATGCAGGCGCGCAAGCGAGCTATGCGGCCATTTTGCAAAGAGGGCAGGCGGTAGAAGATGCCCTAAAATATTATCGGCTGTCTGCGGCGCAAGAGGATAGAGACGGACAATATGGATTGGGGATGCTGTATTTTTTGGGTGAAGGTGTGCCGAAAAATTTGACCGAAGCGCGCCAGTGGTTTGCGCGGGCAGCCGCGCAAGAGCATATTGATGCCGCTAACATGATGGCCGATGCGTATATCAGCGGGCGCATGGATTTGTCAGTGGCAGAGCGGCAAAGCGTGGCGGCCTTGCCGTGGATTCAGCGCGCGGCGGGCTATGATTATGTGCCTGCCCTAGATGCGCTGGCCGATGCTTATCGTTTTGGACAATATGGCTTAGCGGTGGATGCCGAGCAAGCCGACAAGTTAGCTGCACGTGCCAGCAAAGTGCGCGGCAAGCCGCTGGCCTCAGAAAAAAAGCGGTCGAGATTGTATAAATTCTTTAAAGGCGATTCTGAATAGCAATATTTCATATAAGGAGTAACACATGAATACAGCAATCCATCAATCAAAACGTGCCTGGTATGGGGTGATGTCGGTGGCGGGGCTATTGGCCGCGCTGGTGATGATGCCCGGCCAAGCATTGGCGGCGGACATGGCAAATGGGCGTAGTTTATATATGGCACATTGTTCGGGATGCCATGGTGACCGAGGTATCAGTTTTATGCCGCAAGCTCCAAATTTCGCGCGCGGTGAGGGTTTGGCACAACCTGACCCAGTGTTGATCGACAAAATTCGCGCAGGCAAAAATGCGATGCCGCCGTTTTTTGGTATTCTGAGTGATCGACAGATTCAGGATGTAATTGCCTACACCCGCACGCTGCTATAAATGTGGCGTGTTGTTAAGGTCGCTACATTCGTAGCGATTTTTACGTGTGGGGCGGCTGAAGTGGCCGCGCAAAATATCGGGAGCGAGCAGGTTGACAGTGCGCGCGTGCTGGATACTTTTGAGGTGGGCGACAGTGTTTTTGTGCGCGCATTACATATCGAAAAATCAAGCAATACTTTGTGGGTAGGCACTTCGGTCGGCGTGCATGAAATTAATTTGGCGACCCAAATTCCGCGCAATACTTTCACGCGTAAACATGGCTTAGCGAATGAATATGTCTTCGCAGTGAACGTCGATAGCCAAGGTTACAAATGGTTTGGCACAAATGCAGGCGGTGCGTCACGTTATAAAGATGGGCTGTGGAAAACCTATTTTCCTATGCATGGCTTGGCCGATTATTGGGTTTATTCTTTTGCCAATGATTCGCAAGGCGATGTATGGATAGGGACTTGGTATGGGGTGAATCACTTCGATATTGAATCGCAAAAATTAACCACTTACATCAAAGAGCTGGTCAATGAGTGGGTCTACGGCATTGCTGTAGACGCGCAGGGCAGGGTGTGGTTTGGTACGGAAGGCGGCGTGTCGATGTTTGATCGCCGTGGGTTCGACAACCGTGGGTCAGTTGAGCAGCACAAATGGCGTGCCTGGACACACCAAGATGGCCTCGGCGCACCCAACATCGAAGGGTTGGCAAGCAGCCCCAACACCGGTTTGGGTACGCGCTCGCGGCATGATCTGGCGATACAAATGGGCAGTGGCACGAGCTATAATCCCAGCTATGTCTTTGCCTTGTTAGCCGCACCTGATAACACTATTTGGGCGGGAACATGGGGCGGCGGCGCAGCTCAGTTTGATGGCAAAGCTTGGAAAAATTTTACGCGCCAAGACGGCCTCGCGGGCAATATTGTATTTTCCATCGCGAGTGATGCGAAGGGTGTGCTGTGGTTTGGCACGGATAACGGCGTGTCGCGTTACGATGGTAAAACTTGGCGCAACTTTCGGCAGCAGGATGGGTTGTTGAGTAATAGTATTTACGCGCTTGCAATTGCGGCAAACGGCGATGTTTGGGCAGGCAGCAGGCGTGGCGTAACCCGCATCGGGCTGGGGTCATCGAGCAAGCTTCCGCAATAATTATGCTGTGACAAATGACCAGCTCATCAAAAAATATGAACATTAAACATATAGGGCATACGTTTATCGGGGCGGCTTTGTGGTTGCTGCTGGTGTTTGGGGTAACGTCGAATGCGTCGGCGGCAGAAGCCGCGACAAAATCGGAGCGTGCAGGCACAGGTGCATTCGACCAAAAAGAAAAATTTACCCATTTTCGGGTAGGCAATAAAAATGTGAAATCTATTTACGCGGATGGCCCAGTGGTCTGGGTGGGCACAACGGGCGGGGTGATTCGTTACGACACGCGAGATGATGCGTTTAAGATGTATGGCGCAGGCAATGGGTTATTGTCGAACGGGGTATTTTTCGTCGGCAAAATCAAAGGGAAAATTACCGTGGGGTCGTATGGCGGCGGGCTGTCGCAATTTGATGAAACGCTTTCAAGCTGGCAGCATTTCAATATCCCTGACGGTCTGGGTGATGCCTTTGTCTATGACGTGCTAGAGCTGGCCAATGGCGATATTTGGATTGCTACGTGGTCAGGCGCAAACCGAGTGCGCGGCGGTGATTTACGCGATCCTGCCAAGTGGGATTTATTTACTATTGCTAATACTGGCGGAGGCTTGCCGAATGATTGGGTTTATGGCTTGGCCGAAGGCAAAAAAGGCGAGTTGTGGTTGGCAACCGAGGGCGGGGTGGCACGTTTTGCCAACGACAAGTGGGAGAATTGGAATCATGCTAAAGGCATCGGCGCGCCGTTTGAAAAAGTAAAAAATGCGATCGATTTTAAGGGGGACACCGGGCAAGCTTCCGACCACCATGCCAAGCAAAAACAAGAAATGGGCTTGCAGGCTGTGAATGTCGCGTATAACCCAAATTATATTATCGCGCTGGAGGTGGATTACGCAGGGCAAGTATGGGTGGGGACGTGGGGCGGCGGGCTGTCGCGGTATGACGGTAAAAAATGGGAGACCTTTAGCACGTTTGAAGGGCTGCCCGGCAACCATGTTTTCATGTTGCATCAAGATGCCCAGCGGCAGATGTGGATAGGCACAAACAAAGGCTTGGCATTATGGCAAAAGGGTAAATTTAAGGTGATGACCACCGCTGATGGCTTGTTTGACAATAACGTGTTTTCTATGGCGACAGTGGCGGATGGCGGTAAATGGGTGGGCAGTTACGGTGGAGTGGCTTATTTACGTCCCATAGCGAACCGTTAAGTGATCCAGTAGGTTGTAATGAAGTGAGCTTGGTTTTGGCACGCAAGCTGCTAGCGACTCCCTGAACGCTTTCTCGCAGGCACTTTTTGCATCGCGATTAAAGCTGAGTTCAAAAGTGAGCCGGGGGAGTTGCGATGAAATCTGCGATCTGGGTGGGATGGTTGTTTGGGCTGAGCGCGCTGGTGTTGAGCGGGCTGGCTCAAGCAGATGATGGGACGGATGTTTACAAACAAGTTTGTGCGGTTTGTCACTCGACAGGCATGACGGATACGCCGCAACTCGGTAGCCAAGCTGATTGGAATAATAGAATGTTAATGGGTCGGGCAGCCTTGCTGCGTTCGGTGCTAGCGGGCAAGGGTGCGATGCCACCCAAAGGGGGCGACGCTTCGCTGTCGGACAGCCAAGCGGGGGCGGCATTGGATCACATGCTGTCCAAGATAAATATATTTCCGGGGATAAATATGCTTCCAGGAGGCAACACGTTGTCGGGTGCAAAGAAGCCTTAGTGTTTTTGCATAAAATGCCGGACTGGCAATAAATAAACATGCAATAAATAAACAGGCAATAAAAAACAAGTGAGTGGGGTCAGCATGGCAGGTTCAAAAATTAAATTTTTAAGCGCATATCATTCTTTGCTCTGGCTCGGTGGCGCACTGTTGCTGGGGCTGTCGGCTTGTGCGCAAGTGCCTAAAAATGCACGCATAGAAAACGCGCCGCTGGTGTTTCCTTCCCCGCCAGATCAGCCGCGCTTTGTTTATGAACGCACTATTTTTAGTAATCGCGATGTCGATTTCACCGCAAAAGCGGCGGGCTCAGTGGTAAAAGATTTGTTGGTGGGAGAAGACACCACCGGCCCCACTTCTACGGTGTTGTGGAAGCCCTATGCGATTGCGGTGCACCAGGGGCGCATCTTTGTTTCTGAGCCAGCCTCGCGTGTGGTGAAAGTATTTGATGCAGTTGAGGGGCGTTATTTTACAGTGGGCGAAGATAATGCCGCCCCTTTACTTAGCCCGATTGGCATAGATGTGGATGCGGCGGGCAATCTCTATGTGGCGGACGGCGGGTTGAGGGGTTTGCAGGTCATTATGGTGTTTGACCGCAACGGCAAATTTTTACGCAAGTTAGGTGTTCCACAAGATGGGCAACCGCCATTTTTCAGTAAGCTGATTAGTGTTGCAGTAGAAAAGCACGCCGATAAAAATGGGTTGCAAAAAATTTATGCGGTGGACATTGGCGGGTCACGTTCTGCCATCCCTACGCATCGCGTGCGCGTATTGAATGCGCAAAGCGGTGCGCATTTGTTTGATATAGGCGAGCGTGGTTCGGCAGCAGGCCAGCTTAATTTGCCGCGAGACGTGGCAATCGGCAAGGACAATAATATTTATGTGGTAGATGGCGGCAATTTCCGCGTGCAGGTTTTTGATCCCGCAGGAAAGTATTTAAGCCAGTTTGGGCAAGCTGGGCAACAGCCCGGAAGCTTTGCGCGACCCAAAGAAATTGCGGTGGATGCCGAGGGCAATGTGTATGTGGTGGATACGATTTTTGCAAACTTCCAAATTTTTAACGCGCAGGGTCAAATCTTAATGCACATCGGCACGGGCTCGCCAGACGCAGAGGCCCCCGCTCGCTACAAGCTGCCATCAGGCATTGCGGTGGATGAAGATGGGCGCGTTTATGTGGTCGATCAGTTGTTCAAGAAAATAGATATATTCCGTCCAGCCGCTTTAAATCCGCAAGATGGGTATTTGGGTCGGCGGCTGAAAAGAGGCGAGAAAGCGGCAACACGTACAGCAGGGTAAGGATAAAGATTTTTGTGCGGGTACGCGGGGCGAATTCTTGATTGTGAACATCGTTTCCCGTTGTCGGGAAATTGAGGCGGGGTTGTTGTGTGTCATAACAGAGATTAACCTCCCGGTGGGAGAGGGATGTTTGCCTGCAAGGCTAACCCCTTGGGTTGTGCTTGGCACGGAATCTGCTGGGTGATCTGTTGGGCGAGTTTATTTTGTATTATCATCGCGACTATTAGGCTTTAGGTTTGTGGGGCTGGCTTGACGAGGGTGTGGTTAAGCTGCATTGAGGTAATTGAGGAGATTCAAATGAAGTTATTGACTAAGCACGTTGTTAGCTCAGTGTTTGTTGCGGCCTTGGGTTTGTTGGTAACGCAGGCGGCGGTGGCTGGCATTGCGGCCAGTAAGCACAACTTAAGCACGACAGGCCTGCATACCAATCATCTGGTTGGCGAGGCCAGCAGCGGATTCGGTCAAGGTGAGATTTGTATTTTTTGCCACACGCCACACGGCTCCAACACGCTGGTTGCTGCCCCGCTGTGGAACAAAGGCAGCCCCACTCCGGGCAGCGGTGCATATCAGCCGTATTCCATAACAAATTCCGCTACGATGGACAGCACAACCATCGGTCCCGGCAGTATTTCTAGAGCCTGTTTGACCTGCCATGACGGCACGCAAGCGATGGACAATATGATTAACGCACCTGGATCGGGCGGCTTTGCGCCGGGTGGTGCTAGGCTGGCAGGCGCAGTATGGACGGGCGCGCTGGCTGATGGCGTGATGCCAACCAGCCCCACCATTGTCACCATGTTGGGTACAGATTTAAGAAACGATCACCCTGTTGGCATGAATTATTGTGGCGGCTCATTAACGCCTAATGTTCCGGGCAGTTGCGCGGATAACGATTTTGCTTTGGCAGCCACTAATGGCGCAGGCCGATTTTGGATAGAGGGTGGTGCGGCGGTAGCTAACAGCATGACGGCTTCTATTTCTGGCCCTGGCTTTCAAAAAACCGATCTTCCCCTGTATGCAACGAATCAAGTGGAATGCGCAACTTGCCATGACCCGCACAGCACCGAAAGAACCTTTTTGCGGCGCGTGGGTGGCAACGACAATAGCGGCATGTGCTTAACCTGTCACGCGAAGTAAGGGTCGGTGGCGGAGCTTTAAAAATTGTCTCTCAATCGTAGCCAGGCCTTGTGTCTGGCTATTTGTTTGGCGCAACAGTGCTAAATTCGGTATCTGAAAGAAATGATAAAAACAGTATTGGGTTTAATGCTTGTGTTCGTTACGGGTACTGTTGCGTCAGCGCCGTTGGCGCAGCCTTCACAAGGGCTTGCGACATTGCCAGCGACAGAGCCGATTTTCGCGATCATAAATGGTAAGCGTGTTTTTGTGCGTGACTATGATGCCTTGTTTGCGACTGTATTGCGGCAGCGTTTTTATCACGGAAAAATTCCTGAGGGGCAGGCAGAGATCGTGCAAAAAGAAGTGGCCGATCTGTTAATTAGCCGCGAATTATTGCTAGCAGCAGCGATGCGCCAAGGGTTGAAGCCCGAAGCGGGAAAATTTGAGCAGATGGTGGCGGCGTATGATGCGCGTTATGCGGCGGCACCCGAATGGCAACAAAGGCGCGCACAACTGCTGCCAGAGATTAAAGAGCAGGTTGAGCGGCAAAATTTGATCGAACAATATGAAAAGTCGGTGCGTCATGTGCCGCGACCAACTGTAAAAGAGGCGCGTGCGTATTACGAGCAAAATCCCGCATTGTTTACGCAGCCAGAAAAGTTGCGCTTATCCGTTATTTTGCTGAAAGTGGATCCTGCCGCTTCAAAAGAAATATGGGAAAAAGCGCGGGCAGATGCTCAAGCAATTTATGCGCGCATTAAGGCGGGCGCGGATTTCGCGGAGCAGGCGCGGCAGCATTCAAAACATGAATCGGCCATCCGTGGTGGAGATTTAGGTTATTTGCATGGCGGCATGTTGACTGAGGCCTTACAGAGCGCGGTGAATAAATTTGCGGTGGGCGTAGTGAATGAGCCACTCATCACCTTAGAAGGCGCGGCCATATATCGACTGGAAGAGCGCGCGCCAGCCAAGTTGCAGGACTTTGCGGCAGTGCAGGTGCGGGCACAGGACTTGCTGGAGCGAGACAAGGCGGAGCAGTTATGGCGTAAAACGTTGGATGAATTGCGGGCAGCGGCCAAGATTGAGATGATGCAGCCCATAACAAAATAAAGGGTGGGCGGGTGCTGGTTGCAGTGAGAGGCAAAATAAATAATGGAGCACGGCATTCGGAATGTTTAAGCGTAAACAAGCAGGGGATCCGATAAGGGGCAATTTAAGGTTAGGTAACCCAGTATTGGGCGTATTGACCTGCGCGGCACTTTCGCTCTTAGGTGGGCAGCATGCCGCCCAGGCTGTAGAAATGCGGGCTGCTGCCGTGCGGGCTGACGAAATATCTGCGACACCCAAATTATTATTGGCGCAGGCCGACACGTCGTTGCCAGCAGCATCCTCTAGGTCGAGCAATCTTGCGACTACAGATGGCACGAATGTGCAAAGTGGCGAAGCGCAAAAAGAAAGCGAGCCCATTTTGGATGAACTTGCACTGCCAGAAGCCCCGGCTGAGGCCGTTTCGGAGGAAGGCTTTCAATACAGCCTCGCACCCGTGCAATGGGGAGGTGATGTATCTGCTGGGTTAAGTAGGCAAAGTTATAAGCCTGGCACCACGTATTCGCGTAGTGTGAAAGCCGCCAATTTGCGCGCTGCCACTTATTTTTGGCAGCCGTGGTTTGCTCAGGTAAAGGGCGGGCTGGGCGTGGTGAGCGGAAAGAATTACACCGATACGCAATCGACCACTGACACCTCGGTAGTCGGCAATGCCGCGCTGGCGTTATTTCCGCAAAGCCGTTTTCCGTTCACCGCCTCGCACAATGTTTCCGACAGCCGTATGAATAGCTCGGCCTTGGTGCCCGGCATTAACTTCACCAGCAAAGCAACGGATGTGCGGCAAAGCTATCGTCCGCAATCTGGGTTGTTTGATTCTTCCGCCAATTACAATCGCAGCACGTCAACAATATTGCCGGTGAACTCGCGAGAGGGGCGCGAGAGCGTGAGCAAGCGTTACAGCTTGCAGCACGAGCAGCGTTTGCCCAGCAATGCCACGCGCTTTGGCTTAAGCTACGATCACAATGATTTGCTGGTAGAGGGGAGCGGTGATAACGTAGTTAAAGGAATGCAGGGCAATGTCAGCACCATGTTTTCCGATCAAACCTTGCGTGCCGACGTGCGTCGTAATGAAAGCCAGTTTGCGTCGACGGGTAACGAGTCCCTGTCTAGGGGCGGTACACTCAGCCACACTTATCGCCCCAACTCACAGTTTTCATTATCGACCTTGGCCAATTATGATCGATCAGAATTTCACGCGGCCAATTTAACCAACTCGGATAGCCGATTTTCCCAAGCAAACACCATGGCAAATTGGCAGCCGGATGTCGAGTTGCCTTTGTTTTTAACCGCCGGCGGCAGCGCGTTTAATTCTACGTTGGATACCACGAGCACAGCGGCTGTTAACCCTAGGTTTAAATCGCAGAGCAGAGTCGGTAATCTCGGCGCGAGCTACAACGCCACGCCCAATTTGAATTACGCGCTGAATGGGTCGGTGGCGAATACGCGTTCCGGGAACATTGAAAACAAAGCCAAGACTGGCAGCGGCAGCGTGAATTATCGGTCAGATGTTATTTCGCTGGGGGCGGCTTACTACAATTGGAATGCCAATGGTGCGGTAGCCGCTACCTCCAACACGGCGTTGCAATCCAACCGCACCACCTCGGCAGGGTTGGGACATACTTGGGCAATGCCTAAGACGCTGCCAAGTGGTGCGTCACTCGACTATAGCTTGGGGCAATCGTTGCTGGCGCGGGATGACAAGCTCAATGGTCGCAGCAGTTCCTTGTCTAATAATGCTGGCCTGTCATGGCGGCCTATCGCCAGCGCCACCACATCGGGCGCAGTATCTTTTTCGGTGGCGGATATTCGCACCGTGGGCGGCAATAACCCCAATCAATATCAGGTGGCTTCTTTGTCAGCCAATGTCTTAAACACGGCCTCTGTTAACTCCAGTACGACCTTTGCTGCTTCTGTGCAATGGACCGGAAATGGTGAGGGGCAATCTACTAAGAGCGCGAACCTGAGTGTCGGTTATCAACATGCGCGGGCATTTAACGTGCGCGGCTTGCGCTATTCATTGGCCTTGAGTGTCGTGCAATTGCATTTTGAAAATACCGTCACGCAGATCGATCAGCTTAACCGCCGTTCTGGCGCGACGCTGGATCAATCGCTTACCTACAACATTGGTCGGGCGTTTGTACGGTTGAACGCATCAATTGCGAAATTTACCGATTTTGAAAGTAGCTCAATTTTTGTACTGGTGGGCAGAAATTTTGGCACGATATAAGCAGCCAAAATGGTGGATATTTTTGATATGAAAATAATAAATTCAACTTGCAGCGATAAAACGACCCATATGTATTTATTGGTGGTTGCGTTGTGGGCATTGTTTATGCTGGCTGCATCCCCGAACGCACACGCGGAATATGCGGATGTGGTCATCAACAATTATTCGGATAAAGCAAAAGTTCGCCCAGTTATTTTTCCACACTGGATTCATCGCATAAAATACACCTGCAAGGTGTGCCATGCAGGCAAGGTTGACGGATTCACTGGTTTGGGCATTCATTTTAAAGCGGGTGGTAATGACATCACCATGGACAAGCTGAAAGAAGGAAAATTTTGCGGGGCTTGTCACAATGGCGAGATTTCTTTTGGTTTAGATAAGTGCAACTTGTGCCACTCGGCCAAGCCGGGCACGCCCACGCAGATGCATGAATCGACCATCCAGCCGCACATGCTGATTCCTTTGCAGATAAATAAATAGACGCGCTATGAATAACCATTGCACCCGCAAAAATTGGATTCTGCCAGTGATTTTTATCGTTGTGCTGCTATGCGGCGCGCGTATAGTAAATGTGCTGGTGCCGGATGCAACGGCGCAAAGTACCGCTATGCAACAGGCCGAGATTAATGCAATCAGAGAAGAGGCGCGGGCGGTGGCAGAGATTGCTGTGCGCGCGCAGCGAGATGCACAAGCCAAAGTTGTGGCAGCAGCGCAAGCCGAAGCAAGTATTAAAATTCCGTTTAATCGCAACTTGCGTCCGCGCAGTGAGTTTAACAAGCCACCTATTGAAGATGGTATACATGACCCAACTAACGAAGACATCAAGTTATTGCACTCGGCGGGCGAAGTGATGGCCGACTTTCCGCAAGCAAATATGGGAAATCGCGTGGACTGGGTCGCCGCTATTGCAGAAAAGAAAATTGAACCGGCATGGGATTTGGCCGACCCCGAAGCCGAGCGCATGGTTATGGATTTAGACATTCAGCGCGTGCCCAGAGGGTCAATGCCGAACGTGATTTTCCCGCACAAGCAGCACACGGAGTGGTTGGCTTGTGCTAACTGTCACCCAGCGGTATTTGTTCCGCAAAAAGGCTCGAATCAAATAAATATGCGTTTAATTTTGGGTGGCGAGCGGTGTGGCGTGTGTCACGGCAAGGTATCTTTCCCGCCTGCAACGGCGTGCTTGAAGTGTCATTCGCAGGACAAGGTGTTGCCCACGAATGCGGCAGTTAAACCATGATGAATATGCTGGATGCACCCTTTATGAAGGTGAAATATGAAGCGGCTTGGTTTATGAAAAAATTTAACAGGCGGATAAAACCCCTAGCCAGCATATTGCTGGTGTTGGTATTGGCGCAAGTTGGATGCGCTAAGGTGCCCGTCGCACCCACACAAAATAATGCTCCTGCGGTAGCGTCAGAAACAGTTACGCCAGAAGAGGTCACGTCAGAAGCGGTCACGTCAGAAACAGCCACGCCAGAAAATATTCCTAAGGCTGTGTTACCAGTCAAAAAAATGACAGTGGATGAGCCGCCCGTCACCAGTGCCACGACCAGCCAGAAAAAAACCGATGCCGAAAAGTGGCCGTTACTGGCCAGTGATGGTTATCACGATCCCAGCAACCCGTTGCTGAAACGTAAGCAAGAACCGCGAGAAGGCTTGGCGGGACTGCCGGAAAACGATTATGGCAATCATGTGAATTGGGTAACTGCCAGACAAACTGGCGCGATCAATCCGCGTCGCAGCAAAACTTCCACACCGGATGAAGTGGAGGTGGAAGTGCCCGTAATGGACATGGATATCTACCTAAATCTATGGGGCAGCCAACCTATCGTGCGCTTCCCACACCTAGCCCATACGATATGGTTGCATTGCGAAAATTGCCATGAGCTACCTGCCCCTAAAGAAAAGATTTTTATTCCGCAGCAGGGTGCAAACAACATCCGCATGGAAGCGATTCTAAGTGGTGAGCAGTGTGGTATTTGCCATAGTGCCGTGGCGTTCCCTTTGTCCAATTGTTTTCGCTGCCATAGCGTTTCGCGTTCTAGCGCAGAGGGCATGAGTGCGATGGCGCGGGCGCGGCTAAGAGGGGGGCAAGTTAAACCTGTGGCACAGCCGCCACATAGCTTGTTGCCACCTGCGGCAGAGTTGTTGCAAACCAATATTGCCGCGCTGGAAGTGGGTGAAAAAACAGAATTACGGAATGTGTTGTTTGAAACCGGCAAGGCCATATTATTGCCGCAATCTAAGGTGGAGCTAGACAAGCTGGTTGCGTACATGAACAGCGTGAACACGCTCGCAATAGAAATCGGTGGGCATACAGATAACTCGGGCAAGGCATCCAGCAATCAATCGTTATCCTTGGCGCGGGCTAAAGCGGTGGTGATGTACCTGGTCAGAAAAGGGGTGGCTGCCAAAAGGTTGACTTACAAAGGGTACGGCAGCAGCCAAGCGGTGGACGACAACAAAACGGCTGCTGGGCGCGCCAAAAATAGACGAGTCGAAGTGATGGTGGTCAGCAAATGATGAGCGCGATGGGGACGGTGATAGGGGCGGCGGCGCAGCGACTAGTAGCGGAGCAATCTATAGGCGCGACCATGAAACGGTGGCTGATAATATGTGCGTTCACCATGACATTCATTTCGCCTACAGTGCACGGCGAGTACGGTGATGTAACCATCAACAACAAGGCTGAAAAAGAAGGCATGCGCCCAGTGATTTTCCCGCACTGGATTCATCGCATTCGCTTTACGTGCAACGTGTGCCACAACAAAGAAGGTTTCGTCATGCGTGCGGGCTTTAACAACATCACCATGGCTGAGATCGACAAAGGTAGATTTTGTGGCATGTGCCACAACGGCGAAATTGCTTGGGCACCAGACCGTTGCGATATGTGCCACTCGGGCAAGCCGGGTCTTACCACTGGCGTGCAGCGCGGCGAGCAAACTCGTGGCCCAGGAGTGAGGTGAATATGACCAACGTTAAATGGACGGTGTTGCTGTTAGCTGTTGCCCTTACCGCGTGTGCCAGCGGCAAAAAATCAGCGGTTGTTCCGGTCAATCTTTATGTTCCTTCATCCAATCCATCCGGGCATGAGTTGCTGTTAACGCAGCCCGCTATTACGGGCGGGCAGCTTGCCACAGCGGTGGACATAAACGGCTTTCCGTTACCGGGTTCTTTGCGCGGATTTACCCCTTTTATTTTCCCTGTCGCGCTGGCGGTGCGGAATAGAGATATGTACGTGGTGGACAGCGGTGCGCGCAAGCTCTATCGCCTAGACTTAATGACACAAATTTTAAGCGTTGTCCCCAGCGGTGTTGCTTATCCGTGGACGCGAGTGCAAGTGGGGGCAGATCGTTCGTTGTATGTACTAGATCAAAACAGCGCGGTCATCCGCCGCTATTTGCCCATGCAGCCCATGCAATTCATCGGTGACCCCGCCATCACGGGTAGCTTGGAAGGGTTTGTCGTAGACACTCCCGATGGCCGCATCGTGGCGAGCGATAAATTGAATAAGCGGTTAATTAAATTTAATCCTATAGGCGGCCTCGGTTGGCCGATGCCATCCCCTGCGGGCAGCCAGTTTACGGCTCTGGGTATGTTGGCCAGCGCGGGGGAACGCAGCTTGTACGCCATAGAAAATAGCTGTGCTTGCGTGGCCGTGTTAAATGATGCAGGGCAAGTCAGTGAATACATTGGGCGTGGCGTACTGCTGCAACCACAAGCGTTGGCGGTAGATCACACAGGCCATTTGTTTGTGGCCGATGCGGCGGATCGCACGCTCAAGGTATTTTCACAGGGCAAGTTGCTGACTCAATATACGACACAGGCACTGCGTGTTACCACGATCAGCGCGCTTGCGGTAGATGAAAATATGCTGTACATCGCCGATGGTGCAGGATCACGCGTTCAGGTGTTTCGTATTCAGCCGCAAGCGGTTATTGGATCGGAAACAGGGCGTTGAGCGGGCCAATATTTGCACTACCCGTTGCTGCTAAATGGCGGCATAGCCAAGTATTGGGCGACTCAGTATGTAGTCGTTCGATATGGAGATGTTTAGTATGGAAACGTCTGGCCGTGTTGTTGATATTTACTTTGTTGGCTGGCTGCACATCCAACAAAGTGCCGGACGTGTTGGATTTCGGCACGGGACCTGGGGTCAACGCCAATGGCGAGCGGCAAATAAAAAATATTACTTGGCCGCCCGTGGAAAGTGGTGAAACACCGCGTTACAAATATGCAGGTGAACTGTACGGCGAAGAAAATTTTCGCGCGGGTCAACAAGTGAATAAAAGCATTGGGGACTATGCACTTAATGCTTTGCGTTGGCTGGTCGGCTTGATTGTAGGGGAAGAGCAGCCCGTGACATTGCAGCGTCCGCAAGCGGGGGTGGCTGATGCCGAGGGCAAGCGCATTTTAATAACCGATGCCAGCCGCCAAGCAGTGTATGTGTTTGATCAAACTGCGGGCAAATTAGATATTTGGAGCAATGCCACAGAAGGCACGCTGTTTGTTACCCCCACGGGCATTGCGCTGGGCACGGCCAACGATGTCTATGTGGCAGATGCTGATTTGGCTTATGTAACGCGACTGAATGCCCAAGGTGAAAGCTTGGCAATCATCGGCAAAGGCGTGTTAAATCGTCCGGTGGGCATAGCTTTTGATCGGGTAAAGCAGCGGCTATATGTGGCTGACACGCACGATCACAACATCAAGGTGTTTGATGCGGCGGGTAATTTGCAATACACGTTCGGCAAAAAAGGCGAGCAGCGCGGCGAGTTTAATTCACCCACGTTCCTAAGCTTGGTCAAAGATGAGCTGTACGTGACTGATACTTTAAATGCGCGGGTGCAAGTTTTAGATGCCGATACGGGGCTGGCAAAGCGAGTGATTGGCCAGCGCGGCATTAATATGGGTGACTTGGTGCGGCCTAAAGGCGTGGCCGTGGATAGCGATGGCAATGTTTACGTGGTCGAGTCATACCATGATTATTTACTCGTGTTTAATCGAAAGGGCGAATTTTTAATGCCCATCGGTGGTACGGGCGAAGACGTAGGGCAGTTTTACCAGCCCGCCAGCGTGTGGGTAGATCAGCAAGATAATGTGTTTGTGGCAGATATGTTTAATGCGCGGGTGATGCGGTTTCAATATTTGAAAGTGCCGCCCGCTAAGCAAGCGGCAAGCGGCGCAACTGTTGATATTGCGCAACCCGCTAAATAACGGCGTAAGGGCACCTCTAAAAATTCAAATTGCTAAGCCAAACAAGGCGCGAACAACAAATTGTGACGACGCATATGTTTGATATGTTAGGAATAATTTTTTGTGAACAACACAGTGTGGCGACGGAAGTTGGATTTTTAGAGGTGTCCTTAAGAATAATGGCGGTGCAATGCGGCAGATCGTTAGAATGAGCAACGCGTTAAAATTAAGCGCGCCGTTAAAATTCAAGCAACTTAAATTAAAAAAACTGAACGGGTTGCATGGAAATTGCATAATGAAGTTGCGTAAACATTACCCACACTTGGACAGGTGTTTAAGCTGGGGTATTCGAGTATGAGGCAGGGGAAGTAAATGAAGCAGTCACCGAATTATAAATTATCGTTAATGGCTATCTTTGCGGTCTGTGCCGCACTGGTAATGGGCGCCACCCATGCCGCCAAAATTGCGGATATTCGCGGCACCAAACATAATTTTTCTGCTGCGCCCGCAGGCACGCCCACCCCCACGGGTGAAGTGCTGGAGCGCGGCACAAGCAATACGGGCGCGGTAAGGCCTGATGGCTCGCTGGTAGGTGGCGGTGCGCGTGCTGATGTCGTGCAAGACACGCTGCATAAAACCGAAGCCGCCACGCAGATTTGCGTGTTTTGCCACACCCCACACGGCGCAACCAATAACGCCAGCCCGTTGTGGAATCGCACATTGTCCTCGGCAACTTATTTGCCCTATACCTCCGCTTCATTAGATTCGCAAGTCATACGAGGCGCGCCGTTAGAACAGCCCGGCGGCAGTTCCAAGCTATGCCTATCTTGTCATGATGGCACGCTGGCCATTGGTAATGTGAATGTGGCGAATGGTATTTCGCAAGAAAACGGTGTGCCGGGTCAAAACATTGCTTTGAATATTGACGGTGTGCGAAAAACCAACGATAGCTTCATTAGAGAAGGCGCGGGGGAGACGACTGGCTTCACGCGGCGTTTGGGCGTAAGGGGCGCAGCTCAAGTAGATTTAACCAACGATCACCCAATCTCCATTGACTTTACGGCCGCATTGGCCGCGCGCGACGGCGAGTTGCGTCCAGTCACGAATGATGCCAACCAGCGTTGGCCGAACAATGCCACCCCTGTGGTGGGGGTGCGTACTGCAACCTCCAGGCCTAAACTTAAGCTGGAAGTGCCTGCAAATGGCGGTGCAGCCCAAGTGCAGTGTGCGACGTGCCATGATCCCCACTTGCGGGAAAGCGATCCTGCTGTTGGTAACCAAAAATTTCTACGTTTGAATCGTTTTCAGGAAGCCGCGCCGCAGCCTGAGTTTAACGCGACCAATGACATTATTTGCCTCGCTTGCCATGACAGAAATCAGGAAGGGCAGGTCAATAGTGCGGGGCCGTGGTCGTTCTCATCTCATGCTAATGCACAATCTGCCATTTCAACTTATGTCACAACCGGGGCAGCCGCACCGGCTGTTGCACTGCGTGAATTTCCAGCAGCTCAGCCCATCTGGAAAGCTGCTTGTTTGAATTGCCACGATACCCACACCGTGCAAGGCAGCCGCAGATTATTGCGTGAAGGCGTAGATACAGTTATTCCAGTTGGCGCAATTAAAACGGGGGGCAACCCGGCTATTGAGGAGGCGTGCTACGCTTGCCACACCACGGCTGCCGCCAGCGTGGTGACTTCCGCCACCCGTCCGCCGCCCGATATTAAAACCGACTTTACAATGTTAAATAGACGCATGCCTATTACTACGGCGGCGCAGGGTTTAGGCGGCAACGGTACGGTCGAAGTACATAATATTAGCGGTCAAACGTCCGATACCGCGCCGGATTGCGGTGGTGCGTCTGTCGCGACGAATAAATGCGGGGCAGATTTTATTGAGCAACAGGCTAATCTTGGGCTAGGCAATCTCAACAATCGGCACGCCGAATGTACCGATTGCCATAACCCGCACCGTGTTGTGCCGTTCCGTAATTTCCTGGGTAAACCACCCGGTACATTAACGGGATTGCCTGATAAGGCTGGCACGCATCCGCATTATGATTCGGCCACTGTGCCAGCTGGTGAACGGGGCGCGGGTGCACCATTTAAGCACAGCAACATCGCCTCCGGCCCGCTGCGCGGCAGCTATGGCGTACAGCCCATTTATTCCAGCGCGCTATTTGGTAGTACCGCTAATCCACCTGTTATGGGGGTAGGTTTGCCTGTTTCATTTGATGTAAAACGGGGCGACCCAGGTGCAAGCATGTCGGATTTAGTCACCGAGCCTTACGTTACGCGCGAATACCAAATTTGCTTGAAGTGTCATTCTAATTATGGTTTTTCGGATAATGATTTGCCGGGGGCAACGGGCAATCGGCCTAATTTAAGGTTGGATAATGGCACACAAGGCACGACCCCTACCACGATCAATCCGGCCACCGCCACCAATGGCTTAACCCAATACACCAATATTGCTAAAGAAATTCAAGCGCCAGCGACCCACAAAGGCAACCTTGCTCCGGGGGACTCCGGTGCATTTGCTGGGACACCACCGCTGCCAGCAGGCGTTGCACCCTATGTGGTCAATTTCCAAGCCAACAATCGGCGCGGCTGGCATCCGGTCATGGCTGAAACGGGGCGCACGCCCGCCGTCAGAAGCGGGACGATTAACGGCCAGCTTACTCCGACTATTTGGAACTTGCCTTGGAGCAATTTTATTGGTGAGCAAACTATGTACTGCACCGATTGTCATGGCTCTGGCACGCTACCTGGCACGGCTATTCCGGTGGGGGCTGATCTCGGCAACCCGTGGGGGCCACATGGCTCCAATCATAACTTCTTACTCAAAGGGCCGTTTGATCGTTGCACAGGAACCGATACGGACTTAAGTCAAAATGGAAATTTGGCTGCGTGTCTAGCAGGAACAGGTAATTTAGATGGTGCAGCAATCAACACACCGTTGACGCAGTATCCCGATGGAGCGAGAGCGAGTACGCAAGGTGATCTGTGCTTCAAATGTCATGATTACGTGAACTATGCCACCCCCAACGGCACAAAAGTCAGTGGGTTTTCAGGCTCTAAAGATCAAAATTTGCACGTATTCCATGCCGCCAAGGTTGGCGCGATGCGCTGTACTTGGTGTCATGCTGCTGTGCCGCACGGCTTTAAAAATAAGGTATTGCTGGTTAACTTAAACGACGTGGGGCCGGAGGCACTGTGCCGTCAAGAGGAGTTAGATGACGGCATTAATTGCACATTGGGGCAGCCGATTGCTGCGGGCACACAAGTGCGAACAGGCACGCTGCCAACCCCTAACGGTGCGGTAAATTACTGGGTGAGGCGTGGTTATACCAACCCACCCTATTATTTAAACGCGCGGGTAAAAGTGAATACCTTTGCCAACAGCGGAAACTGGGAGCAGGATAATTGCGGCTCGGCAGGGGCACCTGGCGTGAATATAAGAGGCCGTGATTGGATGAGAGCCAGCAATGAAAGCTGTGGGGGCTCGCTGTAGGTTTTTTTATTGCGGCCTTCAACTTAACGTATTAACTCAACTTGGCTATTTGCCTGTGCGTTGCACATAGACAGGGTAGAACAAACGGTGTCATGCCCGCGCAACTTTGCGCTAATTCCAGTTTCTGACGAAAAGGAGCGCAGGGTGGCGACGAGCCGAAGACGAAAGCAGTGCAGTGATTGTTTTTATCAGGAAAGGGAATAACGTGCTGTCTGGGTTAAAGATAACCCCAATGCTCCTTTCCACTTGTACTAAAGATGTAGGCCGTTGTAAACCGCATGGAATAATAACTTGTCTGATCGCTCCCCTCTCGGCATTCCCCCTTCTGATGCTTCCCTTAGTATTGCTCCGCCCAGCTTAGCATTGCGTTTTTTGCGTGCGCTGGCTTCGCTTAAATTAACACTGGCTCTCATCCTTCTGCTACTCGCAGGGGTGCTGACTATTTATTACACCAAAACCCGTTTTATTTGGGCACTGGCCTTACCCTTTATTGGTTTTGCTATTAACCTAACCGCAACGGTGTTGACCAACTCTGTTTTTCGGCGGCAATTGGCCTTGTTGGTGTTTCATCTGGCACTGATCGCCATTGCCTTACTTATTGCAGTGGAAAGATTGACCTACCTCAAAGGGCAGGTCGAAGTGGTAGAGGGTGAGACCTTTGCCGGGCAAATGTTACGCGAAGAAAGCGGTCCATGGCACCCTCGACGGCTGGATAAATTGCAGCTTACGAACGAAAGTTTTACGGTGAATTATACCAACGCAGATGGCAGATTACGCCGTGTGGACACGCGCAACGAAGTGGCGTGGGTGTCGCCAAACGGCGTAGCAGGCCGCTCGATTATCGGCGATCAAGAGCCGTTGTTACTGGGGGGCTATCGCTTTTATACCACTATTAACAAAGGTTTCGCGCCGGTCTTTATTTGGCGACCTGCCGATGGAGGTGCAGAGCGGGTGGGCGCGGTGCATTTGCCTTCATACCCGCGACTCCACTTACAGCAGCAAAATGAATGGCAGCTGCCGGGCAGTGCAACGTCGGTGTGGGTAATGTTGCAGATAGATGAAGAAATTTTATCGCCCGATGCGCCGTCGCAATTGCGCGTGCCGGATAAACATAAAATTATCGTGCGCTTGGATAAAGCGCGTTGGGAACTTAAACCGGGCGACAGTATCCGTCTACCGGATGGCGTGCTGGTGTATCAAGAGCTACGCAAGTGGATGGGTTACGATGTTACGTATAATTTCACTTTGCCTTGGTTGTTGGCCGCGAGCATTTTAGCGGTGTTGAGCATGGCTTGGCATTTCGGACAAAAATTTAGGGCACGGCCTTGGAATCCCGGTGGGAATCCAAATGGAAAATAAAATTCTCGATTGAGCTAACGATGGAATTACAAATATTATGGGCGGCCTTGGTCGCTTACGTGCTGGCTGGTTCACTCGCCATTTTAGGCTTTGTGATGAAGCGCAAACCCGAGCGCACGGTGCTGTTGCTATTGGTGTTAGGCGTGGTGCTGCACACTACTTCTATTGCCATGCGTTGGGATCGTATGGGACACGGCCCCTACATCACCATGTTCGAGGCACTGTCCAGCGGCATCTGGAATCTGATGCTGATTTATACATTAATCTATTGGCGCATCCCTGCCATACGCGCCACCGCTGCGATCATCATGCCTATTTTATTTGTGATGATGGGGTGGATGATGTTATTTCCGCCGGGCGAAATCGGCCATAAGCCGCAGGTTTATCACACCGTTTGGTTATATATTCATATCGGATTTGCCAAGGCATTTATTAGCACAGTGTTCATCGCGGTGGGCATTTCCGGCATTATTTTGCTGCGAAAAATTCGCTATGGCGCAGAGCGGTTCGCCCATCTACCGAACGATACGCGTTTAGATGATTTGTCTTTTCGCTTTATGGCGGTGGCGATGATTTTCCAAACGCTGATGCTGATTACGGGGGCGATCTGGGCACAAGATGCTTGGGGGCGCTATTGGGATTGGGATCCGCTGGAAACTTGGGCGTTTATCACTTGGATATTTGTGATCTTTTCTCTACACCTTCGCCACACGTATAAAACCTCGCCACAGATTGGCGCATTGTTGGTCATCGGTGTATTTATTACCGCATTCATCGTGTTTTTTGGCATTCCTTTTGTTTCCACAAACTTTCATCAAGGCGTGGGCGGCGCATGAAGGTTGATTTAGCGCACCGCGCCACGCGCAGGCAAATTGCCGGCTGGTTGTTGCTGGCCGTGGGCGCGCTGGCCTTGTCCACGCTTTACGCAATCTTAGTGGTGGCGATGCGTACCCCGCTATTTAGTGGGCTTTCCGCTGTGCGCGAATTATTTCGCAGCGTATTGGTGTTGCATGTCAGCTTCGCGCTGGTGGTGTGGATGCTTGCTTGTGCGGCCAGCATGTGGACATTGGCAGCAGGCAGCTACAGCACGTGGCATAAACTCGGCCAAGTGCTGGCTTACATGGGCGCGGCGGGCATGGCACTCGCGCCTATATTTGGCACCCCGCAGGCCATACTCGCCAACTACATGCCAGTTTTGGATAGCCATTTATTTTTATCCAGTTTAAGTAGCTTCGCTCTGGGCATCACATTATGCGGGGCATCTGCGGCGGGCAAGATTGTGTGGCGACTAAAAAATAAACCCGTCAAAGAATGGCATGAAGGCGAAGTGTGGCATATAGGCGCGTTGCTCTCCATTGTCGCGGCCACTTTTGCACTGGGCTCATTGTTTGTCGGCTTGCTACAAATCGGCATGCCCACCAGTCATGTTGATTTTGAAATGCTATTTTGGGGGGCAGGGCATGTACTGCAATTTATGCATGTGCTGATTATGATGACGGTGTGGATGATGTTGGGCAAATACATTTTAGGTCACGCGGTCGCCTCGCATCGCAGCTTAATTGCTTTGATGATGTTGGGTGCTTTACCACTGCTGCTCGTGCCATACATTCATCTTGTGCATCGCGTGGATAGTGCTGAATCGCGCATGGCATTTACGGCGTTGATGTCGTGGGGAGCGTGGCCTGCCGCGATATTACTCGCCATCATTTTAATGGTGCAATTGTTGCGAGCGGGGCGCATCGTGTGGCGCAAGGTAGAAACGGGCGCACTGGTGCTTTCACTCTTGCTGTTCATATTGGGCTGTATTTTTGGCGCATCCATTAACGGTGAAACGACGATGGTCACCGCGCATTATCACGGCACAGTCGGCGCAGTCACCTTAGCCTACATGGGCTTTGGCTATTATATGCTGCAAAATTTTGGCTACGCGGTTGGGCGTTTGGCGCGCTGGCAACTGGCCATCTATGGTGCAGGATTATTTACGCTAGCTTCTGCGCTGGCTTGGCTGGGCACGTTGGGCGTGCCGCGCAAAACGCCCTATGTCGACCAAGCCGCGCAAACGCTGGGCACGATGATCGCTACGGGCATGATGGGGCTGGGCGGTTTGCTCTCGCTGCTGGGCATCGCACTCTTTGTTATCGGTATTTGGCGCAGCATATGGCTGGGCAACAAACGATCTGCATCGGTTGCGTTAAATGCGTGACGTGCGTAGTAAAGCGTTATGGGTAACCATTATCCTGACCATCGCGGGCGGCCTGGTCATCGCCAATATGGGCGATGAATTTGACACGTCTGTACCCAATCTTCCTTCAACTGTAGATCAACCGCAGGCCTCCACACCGAGCATCGCGGGCGAGACGCCGAGGCGATTCCTGCCAGCCGATACAGCATTGGGTAATCAACCAAACGCAGAAAAAACTCAGCCAGGCGATCAAACCCAATTGGGCGATAAAACGCGGCAAGCCCTCACTGCGCACGCGCAAGAAAAAGTAGATGCAGAAATCAAACAAAAATTTCAGCACGGCGTAGCCATGCTGCAAGCTAAACGACATCAAGAAGCCATCACCGCTTTTCATCGCGTACTGCAACTTGCGCCCGCGCTGCCAGAGGCGCATGTCAACATGGGCTTTGCATTGCTTGGGTTGTCAAGGCACGCTGCCGCCCGCGATTTTTTTGTGGAAGCGATCAAATTAAACAAGCATCAGGTTAACGCTTACTATGGCCTGGCACTCGCCCAGCATGGCTTAAAAGATTTGCCTGCTGCCATCGGTGCGATGCGAACCTACCAACATTTAATCCCCGCGAGTGACCCCTATCGCTCACGCGCCGAGGCTGTACTCATGGATTGGGAGGCGCAGCGGATAACAGAAATGCAGCCCGCCGAAATAAATACCAATCAACCTAGCAAGCAATAAGCCTTTACACTGGCTCACTGCAATTTATTCCAGTTACCGATAAAAAGAAGCACAAGGCGGCTAGGAGCTGAAGATGAAAGCAACACAGTAATCGTTATTTATCGGGAATTGGAATTAGCAGGTAAAATTGCGCCGCATGTCTGCCTCTATCCACAATTCACCTTCTCACGCGTCACCCGCTGCTGATTCTCTGGCGGTGCGTCGCGCAGCGCGTATTGCATTGCTCATGCCGCTGGAATATCCGGCAGATTTGCCCGTGGTATTGCGTCGTGCAGAATTGGCGCGGGCGATTGCGGAAAATCAAATTGTGATTGTGTGCGGTGAAACCGGCTCGGGCAAAACCACGCAGTTGCCGAAAATTTGTTTGGAGTTAGGACGCGGCGCGCACGGCATGATCGCGCACACCCAGCCACGTCGCGTGGCAGCGCGTTCAGTGGCGGCACGTATCGCGCAGGAATTGAAAACCGAGCTGGGCGGCGTGGTCGGTTACAAGGTGCGCTTCAATGATCGCGTGTCCGAGCAGACCTGCATCAAGCTGATGACGGATGGCATTCTGCTGGCAGAAATTCAAAGCGATCCGCTGCTCAAAAAATACGACACGATTATTATTGACGAGGCGCACGAGCGTTCGCTCAACATTGATTTTTTGCTCGGTTACTTTAAGCAATTATTGCCGCGTCGCACGGATTTAAAATTAATCATCACCTCGGCTACGCTCGATGCCGAACGTTTTGCGCGGCATTTCTCAAACGAAAATATCGCATCAGCAACGCCTATTATTCAAGTGCCGATTATTCAAGTTACGGGGCGCAGCTATCCGGTGGAAGTGCGTTATCAAATCCCGCAAAATAAAGCGGAAAGCGAGCAAGAAAACGTGCAACTTACCCTTCCCGATGCGGTGTGCGCGGCACTTAATGAACTGGCCTTGGGTGATAATTTTAATGGCGGCGGCCTGCGCGGTGATGTGTTGGTATTTTTGCCGGGCGAGCGCGAGATACGTGAGACAGCCGAAGCACTGCGCAAAATGCCGCACGGCAGACAGGGCGCGTTGGAAATTTTGCCGTTATTTTCGCGCTTGTCGGTGGCCGAACAAGACCGCATTTTCAAGCCGACATCGGGCGTGCGGCGCGTGGTGCTGGCTACCAATGTCGCGGAAACTTCGCTCACCGTGCCCAATATCGCCTATGTGATCGACAGTGGTTTGGCGCGGGTAAACCGTTACAGCATCCGCCAAAAAGTAGAGCAACTGCGCGTGGAAAAAATTTCGCGTGCAGCAGCCAACCAACGTGCTGGCCGTTGTGGGCGGGTGATGAGCGGCATTTGTGTGCGGCTGTACGATGAAGCGGATTTTCTGACGCGCGCAGAATATACCGATGCAGAAATTTTTCGCGTGTCCTTAGCCACTGTTATTTTACGCATGAGCGCGCTAAATTTGGGCGAAGTAGAAAACTTTCCTTTTATCGAAGCGCCCAGTGCACGCTCGATTGCAGATGGTTACCAATTGCTGACTGAGCTGGGTGCGATGAGTGAAAAACATTTTTCGCCCACGCCAGATGTACAGCAAATAACGCTTGCGGTGCAAGGTGCAAAGATAGAAAAAGGCAGATCGCACCAGCTCACCCCGCTGGGGCGCGAGTTGGCAAAATTTCCGCTTGATCCAAAAATTGCACGCCTGTTATTGGCGGGGCGGCAATACCATTGCTTACAAGAAATTTTGATTATCGCCAGCGCGCTGTCGCTGCAAGATCCGCGCGACCGCCCCGCCGAACGGCGCGAAGCGGCAGATGCCGCGCATCAGCGATTTAATGATGAACGCTCAGATTTTTTGTCGTACATCAAGTTGTGGGCGTGGTTTCAGGCGGCGGTCAAACATAAAAAATCCAATCGTTTGTGGGCGCAAGAATGTCATGCGAATTTTTTATCCGCATTACGTTTGCGCGAATGGCACGATTTATATCAGCAGCTCCATGCGCAAGTGGTAGAAATGGGTATGCGCTTAAACGAAACGCCCGCCGCCTATGCAGAAATTCATAAGGCTTTGCTTAGTGGCTTGCTCGGTAATATCGGTTGCAAAGGCGTGGATCGCGAAGCCTATTATTTGGGTGCGCGCGAGATCAAATTTTTTATCGTGGCGAACTCGGTATTAGCCAAAAAAGGCGGCAAGTGGGTGGTCGCGGCAGAGTTGGTGGACACCACTAAATTGTTTGCGCGGTGCGTGGCGCGCATCGAGCCAGAGTGGTTGGAAGAAGTCGGCGCGCATTTAATCAAGCGGCATTATTTTGATCCGCACTGGGAGAAAAAAGCCGCGCAAGTGGCCGCGTTCGAGCGTAGCACCTTGTATGGCTTGCTCATCAATCCTAAGCGGCGTGTGCATTATGGGCCGATGAATGTCGCGGAAGCGCGCGCGATTTTTATTCGGCAAGCGTTGGTGGCGGGCGAGTTTCATACTGCCGCGCCGTTTTTTGCACACAATCAAAAACTCATTCACGATATTGAGGCGTTAGAGCATAAGGCGCGCCGCCCAGATGTGTTGGTGGATGAAGAATTAATTTTTGCGTTTTATGATCGGCATATTCCGCCGCACATACACAATGGTGCAACTTTTGAAGCGTGGCGCAAAGAGGCGGAACGTGCCGATGCGAAATTACTATTTTTAAAAAAAGATGATTTGATGCGGCACGAGGCAGCAGGCATCACCACCGACCAATTTCCGCCACAGTTGTTGATGAATAATATTAGCTACGCGCTGGCGTATAACTTCGCGCCCGGCAAAAGCGATGATGGCGTGACGCTGACCGTGCCGCTGGCCTTGATAAACCAAGTGTCTGCCGCGCATTGCGAATATTTGGTGCCGGGTTTGTTGGCGGAAAAAGTGACGCAGTTAGTGAAAACCTTGCCGCAAAAATTGCGCCGCCATTTGGTGCCCGTGCCGGAATTTTCCGCGCAATTTTGTCGTGATATGACACCCTCTGACGCATCGCTGATTCAGGCATTAGTCAAATATATACGCAACTTAAATCAGCTGGATGTGCCGTTAGAAGCCTTTCGCATGGAGCAGCTGCCGGCCCATTTGCTAATGAATTTTTATGTGGTCGACGAGCATGGTCGACAGCTTGGAGTTTCGCGTAATTTGTTGCAATTGCGTGAGCAGCTTCTGCCCAAGCTCGTACCTATGCGGGCGAAAGAATTTTCATCTGACATTGCCGCGATGCAGTTCACGCATTGGGGTTTTGATGCATTTCAAGAAACTGTGCAGTTGCATCGTGCTGGACAAATAGTCACGATGTTTAACGGGTTGGTGGATAACGGCATGGGGGTTTCGCTGCGTGCTTTTGATACGCAGGACGAGGCGCGATCTGCACACCGCAAAGGCTTGCTCAGATTATTTATGCTAGCCTTAAAAGAACAGGTTAAATATGTAGAAAAAAATATTCCCGCCACACTGGCAATGAAATTTTTACCTTTTGGCAGCCAGCAGGACTTACAGCAGCAGATATTATTAGTCACGTTTGAGCGTTGCTGTTTGAGTGAGCCATGGCCGCGCACGGAACAGGAATTTACCGCACGCTGTGTTGCAGCCAAGAGCCGCTTAAATTTAGTTGCTCAGGAAATTGTGCGTTTGGTCGAGTCCATTTTGCAGGAATATCAGCAGGTACAAAAAAATCTGACAACTGCAAAAATTCATACCCACGCCGTGCAGGATAGTCGTGAACAATGCGCTTGGTTATTTCGCAAAGAATTTATCGCACTTACCGCATATCAACACTTGCAGCACATACCGCGTTATCTGAAAGCGATCAACGTGCGTTTGGAAAAATGTCGCGCCGATCCCGCGCGGGATGCTAAACAATTTGCACAAATGCACGCTTTATTGCAAGCCTGGCAGCGCCGCGCCGCCACACAAAAATTAAATGGCGATGAACGCTGGGAAGAATTTGGTTGGCTGATGCAAGAATTGCGGGTGTCGTTGTTCGCTCAGGAATTAAAGACGGCGGCCATCGTTTCAGTGAAAAGACTGGAAAAACTGTGGCAGACTTTATAGAGAGAAATGAGGGGTCGGGTATAATTGCCCGAGGGGAATGCTGACTCTATCAGCGGCGTCCCAACATTTTATGGAGAGTGGTATGCCGGATAAACTGAATCGTCAAGAAGCAGATATGTTGCGTGCAGAGTTGGAGATACTCATGCGTGAACGCGCTAGCTTGTTGAAAGTGGCGGGTGCGGCAGCGGTGTTTGTCGCTAATATGGACAGCCGAGATTTACCTGTGGATGCGATTGAGGCGGCAGAAATGCTATCGGTGTGCGTCAATAATCTGCCCGAAGAATCGTTGAAGGACGCGTTGGAAACAGTGCATGCCGAGGTTGTGCCGGATGATTTATAAGCCGCGATTAATATCGCGTTTATAAACGACCGGCTGTGGGAGAGCAAAAAAAATGAGTGTGCCGCAAAAACTGGGATTAATTTTAACGGGTGGCGGCGCACGGGTTGCTTATCAAGTGGGCGTATTAAAAGCGATGGCAGAATTTTTGCCTCGCCACCAAAAAAACCCCTTCCCTATTATTTGTGGGACTTCGGCGGGCTCGCTGAATGCGGTCACGCTGGCGGTGAATGCCGCAAATTTTCGCAGCGGCGTACAGTATTTATTGGGCATCTGGCAAAACTCGGCAGTGGATCAAATCTATCGCACGGATTGGTTGGGGGTGCTCAACAACACCATGCTGTGGCTGGCCGGAGTGATCGCCAGCAGCTTTGGCAGCAGTAAGTTAAACCACGTTTCGCTGCTGGACAACTCACCTTTGGTGAAATTGTTGGAAGACTCGTTACACGTAAAAAAACTACAAGAAAATATTGCTGCCGGATTGTTATACGCTTTAAGCGTCACCGCTTCCGGCTACTCGTCGGGACACTCTGTGACTTTTTATCAGGGCGTGAAAGGCATACGTCCGTGGAAGCGTGCGCGCCGTATTGGCATACCAACCAAAATTCAAAGCAAGCATTTACTCGCCTCGGCGGCCATTCCATTTATCTTTCCGGCGGTTCGCATTAACCGTGAGTATTTCGGCGATGGCTCGATGCGCCAAATCGCGCCGATTAGCGCGGCGTTACACTTGGGTGCAGCCCGCGTGCTCATTATCGGGGTAGGACAGGGTAAAGAAGTGGACACCCAACGTTCGCGCGTGGTGCAGTATCCGTCGCTGGCGCAAATTGCCGGCCATGTAATGAACAGTATTTTTTTGGATAGCTTAGAGGTGGACATCGAGCGTTTGCAGCGCATCAACCGCACCGTGGGTAGCCTGCCAGAAGAGGCGCGACACATTGCCAACCTGCATCATGTGGATGTGCTGATTATTGAGCCGAGCGAATCGATCGATAAAATTGCCGAGCGTTATGCCAAGTATTTGCCCTGGCCTATTCGTTTTTTGCTGCGGAGTGTGGGTGCGATGCGGCGTAGCGGTTCAAATTTAGTCAGCTATTTGTTATTTGAAAGAAATTTTTGTACTGCTCTGATTGAGCTGGGTTACCAAGATGCGCTGAAGCGCAAAAAAGAAATCATGGCATTTCTCGCCCAATCTGAAACGGTCGCGGACAGTGCCAAAAAATGAATAGGGCGGATGACGCGGCGAGCCTGGATGGCAAAGTAAGTCCGGTCACGTTTGCGTTATTGCGTTTGTTGGTTGAAGGTAAATTTCATTCTGGCGAAATGTTAGCGCAGCGTTTAGGGATATCCCGCACCAGTGTCAGCAACGCGCTACGCAATGTGGACGCGCTAGGCTTGGTTTTATACAGCGTGCGTGGCAAAGGATATTGTTTGCCGTACCCGCCGCAATGGATGCAGGCCGAGGCGATTCTGTTCCATCTCAAGCAAAACAATTCTGTCGCACACCTTTTTAAAATTGAAATTCTGGAGCGTGCAAGTTCAACCAACACGCTGTTGTTGCAACGCGCCAAGGTGAGTGAGTTCAACGGGGGTGCACCCAGTGGCACGGTGTTGGCGGCAGAATGGCAAGCGGGCGGGCGCGGGCGGCTGGGGCGGCGGTGGCATTCGGGTTTGGGCAACGCGCTGACATTTTCTTTATTGTGGCGATTTGAGTGTGGTTTGTCCGGCCTGTCTGGGTTGAGCTTGGCGGTAGGCGTGGCATTGATACGCGCTTTGAAAAAATGCGGCATACAAGATGTCTATCTCAAATGGCCGAATGATGTGCTGGCCAAGCAATCCAAACTGGCCGGTATTTTGTTGGAAGCACAAGGCGATATGTTGGGGCCCAGCGCGGTGGTGATCGGCATCGGCATGAACATTTTTGCGCCACAAAATGTTCAAGAAAAAATTGGGCAGCCGATAATTAGCCTCGCAGAACTGGTCGAACCCGTGCCAGAGCGCAATCAACTTTTAGCAATAATATTGGGCGAATTGCAGGCAGTGTTGCAGCAATTTTCTGCACGCGGTTTTGCTGCACTGCGCGAAGAATGGCAAAGCTATCACGCATTGCAAGGGCAGGAGGTGACGCTCACCCTGCCGGATGGCAGTACCCTGCGCGGCACGGCACGTGGCGTAAACGAAAGTGGCGCACTGTTGTTAGAAACCGCGCACGGCATAAGAGAAATGAACGCCGGAGAAATTAATGTAGGTGAAATTAACGTGGGCGAAATGAGTGCCAAAAAAACCAGAGCCGAAAAAATACGCGCAAGCAAAATAAGCGCAGCTAAGTCATGACCATGCTGCTAATTGATGCGGGTAACAGCCGTGTGAAATGGGCGACGGTGGCGAGCGGCACGGGATCAAAGCCAGGTGTGTGGTTGAATCACGGGGCGTTGGATAACGCGCGCATCACGCCACAAATGTTTGCTGAAATTGCCGCACCCAACCACGTGCTGATATCCAACGTGGCGGGTGAAAAAGTGGCGCAAGGGCTGCGGGAGGCGTGCGCAAAATGGCCTTGTAAAGTCGAGCTTATCGCAGCGCGGCGGCAGCAATGCGGCGTGCATAATGCTTACCAAGAGCCTGCACAATTGGGCAGCGATCGTTGGGCCGCATTGATTGCAGCATGGCAGCAGGAAGGCCGTGCTTGTCTGGTGGTGAACTGCGGCACGGCCACTACGGTGGATGCACTGTCGAGGGAGGGAAATTTCATGGGCGGATTAATTATGCCGGGAATAGAAATGATGCAGCGCAGTTTGGCGCACCGCACCGCACAACTCACAGAAAGTGCGGGCAGCTTGCACGCGTTCCCCAACAACACAGCCGACGCAATTTATAGCGGTGCGATGCGTGCCACGCTGGGGGCGATTCAACAGCAATTTGCCGTGTTGGTGCAACATGTCGCCCTGAAAAAGCAGGTGGGCGACAAGACGAATAATTGTGAGCCTCCGCGCTGTCTGCTGAGTGGCGGTGCGGCGCATCACCTGCAACCCCACCTTAACCTGCCAACAATATTTGTTGCAGATTTGGTTTTGCGCGGCTTGCAAATGATGGGCGCAGAAACAATTGAGTCAAGATAATGATTAACCCAAGAATGATTAACCCAGCATCGGAAATGCGATGAAATTATTATTCTGGTTTTTAGCGACAGTGAACGTGAGTTTTTTTGCCTTCATGCAATGGGGCACACAGCTAATGGCCGAGGATAATCTCGCCCAACAACCGCCCCTTTATGCGGAAAAAATAAAGCTGCTGGATGCCTCCGCCATGTTGCAGGCAACCTTTGTTGTCCCCGTAACGCCACCTGTGGCAATGCCCGCCGCGTCATCGGTTGAGCCACTTGCTGCATCACCCGTGCAACTTACAATGCAGCCCGATCAACCGGCCATGCCAGCGCCCGCGCAACCATTAACCAAGCTGTCGCCCAACGAATCTTCGCAGGCAAAATCCATCAGCAAAGTATGTTTGGAGTGGGGCGAATTTTCCGGCACCGAGCGTGTGCGCGCCAATGCGGCATTGGCTGAATTAAATTTGGGCGAGGGCTTGGTTCAGCGGCAAAATGATTCCACCACGGGCTATTGGGTGTACATGCCGCCGCTTAAAACGCGCGCTGCGGTCAACAAAAAAATTGCCGAGTTGAAGGGGATGGGTGTTGAAGATTATTTTATCGTGCAAGAGAGCGGACGATGGAAAAATTCAATTTCGCTGGGGCTATTTAAAACTGAGGAAGCCGCCAATAATTATTTAGCGTATTTGCGGAGCAAGGGCGTGCGCAGCGCGGTGGTGGGCGCGCGAGCTAACAACATAAAAATCACCATTTTCATGCTAAAAAATCTAGACAAAGATGTCACTAAAAAAATTCATTTGCTCCATAAAAAATTTGCTGGCAGCGAATTAAAACAAACTGCCTGCAACTAACCGAGCATGGCCGCAAGCACAGGCGGCATAATTGACAAGCACCCCTTAAATCTGGAAAATGCCGCGCTCTTCGTGGTGATTCCGCAATGGTCACGAAGGGCTGCCTAGAAACTCCCCTTCTAGAAATTCAAAACAGCCAATCTTCCGGTGATATAGCTCAGGTGGTTAGAGCGCAGCACTCATAACGCTGAGGTCGGTGGTTCAAATCCACCTATCACCACCAAATTTATCAGTAACGCATGCAACAAAAAAGCCCTGTCATTTTCATGTACAGGGCTTTGTTTTTTAAAGACGCGCTCGGATTAAAACGAGATTTTGATACCTAGGTTCGCGCTTTTTTCATTAATTACGTCGGGGGCATTTTCAACACCAAATTTGATTGTGCGATAGCCGACGTACGCCACAGCTTGCGGCATGATTTCGTACTCTAGACGCAACCCGGTTTGCACGAAAAAATCCGCGCCGCCAAAGGCCACGATTTTTGGTGCGGCGTAGACCGATGCGGCGATGCCGATACGGCGATCTACAAACGGTGTAAAGCGCGCTTGTCCGCCCAGTGCCAGCACCATCGAAGAGTTGCCGCGCAATGTTGCCATGCCTTTAACGCCCACGCCGAGTGTGGTGCCGGATTTGTTGCCCACATCATTCATGACCAAAATGCCGAGGTCGCCCAAGACATTGTCGTCGTTGTCATATAAAAATCCGGCGTGTACCTCGGCCTTGCCGCTGTCGCTGTAGCCGACTGGGGCGATATATTGAAATTGCGCGACGTTGTTGTTGAGATTGACATCAATCGAATCGGCCATGGCGGGTGCGCAAAAAAACAACAGGGCTGCAAAATAATAACGACGCAACATAACTTTACTCCTTAAAAAAATTAAACATTAGGGCATCGCTAAAAATCCAACTTTCGTTGCCATACTGTGTTGCTCGAAAAAAATTACTCCTCACATATAAAATATATGCGTCGTCCTAATTTTTTGCTCGCGCCTTGTCTGGCTTAGAAATTTGAATTTTTAAAGAAGCCCATTAAAACTGCACTGCGGCGCGAATTATAACAGGCAGTTTGCTTGCGCGGCTTGTCGTAAGCCTAGGGGATAATCAACGTGCCCCCAGCCGCCACAACGAAGTAATCTCGGCGGCGCGGGCGGCGTGTAGCGGATCAGTCGCATCAGTAGTTTTTGAGTGATGCGGCTTGGTATCGATGCGTTCGATAGTTGTTAAACCTGCGCTTTCAATCCAAGCCAGTAGCTCGGCGCGGGTACGCAGCTCTAAATATTCCGCGATGTCAGACAGGATTAACCACCCCTCGCCGTCCTGCTCTAGATGGGTAGCCAGTCCCTGTAAAAATCCGCGCAACATACGCGAGTCGGGATCGAATATCGCATGCTCGATAGGCGAGCTAGGACGCGCCGGTATCCACGGCGGATTACACACGATGAGTGGCGCACGACCTGCTGGAAACAAATCTGCTGATACGATTTCCACTTGAGCGTTCAAACCTAAGCGCGTGAAATTTTCTTGCGCGCAAAGGATCGCGCGAGGGTCTTGTTCGGTCGCCAAGACGCGCTGCACGCCGCGCCGCGCCAGCACCGCAGCCAGCACGCCCGTACCCGTACCGATGTCGAACGCCAGTTTGGTGGTAGGCAACGGCGCAGTATTCACCAGCGCCACATACTCACCGCGCACGGGCGAGAACACGCCATAGTGTGGATAGATACGGCCATTTTTTTCTACCTCACTCGGCTCTGCTACACCTTCATCGCTCACTTTCAGCGCGGCAATCTCAACCCCTTTTTTGCGCCACTCATGCGCGCCGATGATGCCCAGCAACTCGCGTAAGGCCAGCACGGATGCTTCGCTACTCGCGCCATACACTTCGGTGCAAGCTTGTCGTACATCCGGCGCACGCTTCAGCGGAATGGAATAATCATCGGCTAGTGGAATTAAAATCATCGCCAAAATGCGCGCACGCTGCGACTGCGCTTGTCGATGCAAATGAAAATTTTCACTGGTAATAGCCGAAGTTTTGCGCGGCTTTTTGTCTATGCGTCGCGCCAGTGCCTGTAACAGCTGTTTCGCATTTTGAAAATCACCGCGCCACAACAACGCCGTGCCTTCGCATACCAAACGATAAGCCACATCGGCTGACATCGTATCATCCGCAAGCATTACTTTTTTAGGCGGCGGCAAACCGCTTTCAGAACGCCAGCGCGCGGAACATGAAGCGTCTGCTGCTAGCCAATTTATCATTTGCCATTTCATTATTTGAGAGTCCATGACCACAGCACTTTTCCATTGCACACACGCACAAATACTGCATGGATTGTAACAGGCGAAAACTTGGGTTGCGGAGCAGAATGCGTTGCAAAAATGGAGTGATCTAAATGACCCAGTGCGGGCAGGGAAATATGCGCGGGCGATGGAGAGTGCGGCGTGATGCTGATTGACAAACGAAGTAGGATGCAGCCGAAATTTTTTGAGGCGGTGTCAACTTCCCAATTTCTCAGAGCTTGGATTGTGCCTACTGTTGGTGCATCGCTCGTGGTACGATTATTGAAAAATTTATATCAGAACCTAACTTAAAATAACGAATAATAAGTTGCCTGCTAAAATGAGCTTGGTTTTACGCCAATGTCGGTGTATGAATTATGTGGACCTTCTTGAATATGGCACTATCGAAAATTCCGCCCGTATCGCTATCTGATTTCGAGCGAATTTCGCAGTCGATTCTTGGCATCCTTGTCGCCGAGAAAGCGAACATCGCTGCCAGTTGTTTGTTCTTCGGCATCATTGGAGAATCAATCCTCAACGAACATTATAAACTGGCGGCAAAAGCAGTTGTTGGCTCAGCCGCCTTCAATCTTGGTGGGTCGAAGTCCATCGCGTTTGCCAATCCCGAGGAGGAGTTGGTTTCTGCTGGGGAGGGAAATTTTCATTGTTGGGTTGAAGCGAACGGCTGGTTCCTTGATTTTTCTTCGCTTGTGTTTCCTGAGATTATTACCTCCCTTGGGTGTCAGCCGTGTCCACGGCTGATGTTTCAAAAACCATTAGTGAAATCCACTTTGTCCTTGTCTGAACTTAAACCGAAGGGTGCTTTCTACTGCAGCCCTGATGACGCGCTTACCCAAAAACAAATCGCTGGCTTTCGCAGCACTTTGGCATACGCTGACCTCGTTGAGATATGCACCGATTGGTACAAAAAACCTCCGAGAGAAATGCAGCCAATTGGCCTAGGCGATCGACGCGGGAACACGAAACCTGCGTTCCTTTCTTCTGCAAAATTCAATGGGGTATGGTCTTGAAACGAAGGCTAACCCAGCAGTCCACACGGACGCTGCGCGATAAAGCCGCGTAGCACCGGTGATTTCTACGTTAGAACTGTCTGTAAGAGGGAACAAACTAAATGGCAAAAGGTTTCGTCTACATCATACGCAATGCGGCAATGCCCGGCCTGCTAAAGATCGGCTATTCCGTAAAAGTTCCTACTGAACGCGTCGGTGAACTCTTTACTACTGGCGTTCCAGAGCCTTTCGATCTCACGTACTACTGCCTTGTTGAGAATGCGGATAAACTCGAAACCCAAATTCATCAGAACCTTTCTATATATCGCCACAGTGCGAGTCGTGAGTTTTTTCGTATCGAATTAGAAACTGCAATCCAAGCCATTGCAAACTTGTGCAAACCTGAGCACGAGTGGCGTGAAGAACTACCTCAATCTATTGGCAATAGCCAACGCACACCGTACGACGTTCAAACGACATACGGAATTGTAATTACGAGCAGGCACGACAGCGAAATTGAAATTAAAGAAATGGTCAGTTTTGCTGAAGCTGCACACCAGCGATCTCTAGCACCGTATGTTCGCTCGCTCTTCTACGACAGCAACTCCTGTTGCTGCAACTTTGAGCTTGCCGATGAAGTTGAGCCATACGGTCACATCTCAAATGAGCTTCTTCAAATTGCATTAGAAACAATTGGTCAGTTCGAGTGGTTCGGGCAAATACAACATGGAAAAGAGTTTTAACCCCTCACCCCAGAGTCCGTAGGATGCACCAAAGGCAGGCACAATCTAAGCTCTGCGAGCTTGAGAAGTTGGCACCGCCTCCTACACACCGCTCTAAGCAACCCCCGCCTCACGCCGTGAGGTTGGTTGCGATACCGCTGCCATGCAGCATTATTTTTTATGAAATAAAGTGGACAGCCCAAACGGCAGATAAGCGGGGCACCATCCTATCGTGGCAGTGGCCAATAAAACCAAGCCCAGCGCCCCCCACCAGCTCCCAAAATAAATGCCCGCCCCTACTACTGCCACGCCAACTACTGCACGGACTGTTCTGTCGATTGAACCCATATTTTTATTCATGATTGCTCTCCTAATCTTACTGTGTCATTAAACCGCTAAAGGGCGCATCGCTACGTTAAATCTCGGCTCGGAATGCTCATTGACATCGAGTCAACTCCGCTTTCTCGCCAAGATTCGCCTTGCGCTGCATCCCTTGAACGATTTCTGACACAGCAAGATGAATGTGTTGGTCAATGAGATATTTCACCTACATGCACATAGTAAGAGTGTGCGCTGCAAAAGTCTGTGACTAAGTCACCGTATACTTTTATCCTGCAATGCTTTTGGGTTGTGAATGGTAATTAAACCTCGACTTTGAGAAATAATTTCAGCCCGCTCAAAGTCTTTCAAGATGCGGCTGACGACTTCGCGCGCCGTACCCACTTCGTAGGCAATTTCTTGGTGTGTGATGGCAATATGTTTTTTGTCCGCCGAGAGTTTGAGCAAATATTCGGCGATGCGTAAATCGACGCGCCGGAAAGCCACCTCTTCAACGGTGGCGATTAAATCGGACATGCGTTGCGACATCAGCTTAAACACATACACTTGCCAAGCCTCGTATTCGCGCATCCATAGTCGCAAAGTGGCGGCGGGAATAAGCACCACCTGCACTTCGCTTTCTACCACGGCCAGCGCGGGGAAGCGCGCTTGGCTGAGGATGCACGAAGCGGTCAGCACGCAAGAATCGCCCTCTTCTATGCGGTACAGCGTAATCTCGCGCCCGCTTTCGCCAATTTTATAAACGCGCACCGTTCCCGCCAGCACCACCGCCAAGTGCGAGCAAACATCGCCTTCACGACAAATGGTTTGACCTGCTGAAAATTTTTGCACAACGGCATGTTTGAAAAATTCTGTGCGAATATTTTCGCTGCTGGCATCCAGCAAAAAAGGGAAATTATTTTCGAGATCGGCTGGCGTTAATTGGGGCATTATTTTTCCTAATAGGTGACGCGAAAATGACAGCACAATCTAAATTTCTCAATGCGCGCTCCGCAGTACATGCAGCAACATTATGGAACAGTCTCCCCAGCCTAGATAGTCGGTTGAAACGGGCACGCAAACCAAGGATAATCGCGCCCTTACTTTTCCGCTTCGGTTTAATTGTCAGTCTATGACCGACTATCTGCTCATCATCATCGGCACGGTGTTTGTAAATAACATCGTCATGGTTAACATTCTAGGTTTGTGTCCGTTCATGGGCGTTTCCAAAAAACTGGAAACAGCGATGAGTATGGGCATCGCCACCACGTTTGTGTTGACGCTGGCTTCGGGCACGAGCTATTTGGTGAATCAATATTTGCTGGGGCCGGAGTTGGCGTATCTCACCACGCTGTCTTTTATCGTGGTGATTGCGGGCATTGTGCAATTGACCGAGATGGTGATTCAAAAAACCAGTCCGGTGTTGCATCAAGTGTTGGGTATTTATTTGCCGCTGATTACCACCAATTGCGCGGTGCTGGGCATTCCCTTGTTAAATGTGCAGGCGCGGCATAATTTTATGGAATCACTGTTTTTTGGGCTGGGCGGTGCGCTCGGATTTTCGCTGGTGCTGGTGCTGTTTGCCGCCATGCGCGAGCGTTTAGAAGGCGCAGATGTGCCCGGCATTTTTAAAGGCTCGGCCATTTCTATGGTGACAGCAGGTTTGATGAGTTTGGCGTTTATGGGGTTTTCGGGGTTGGTTAAATAATGCTGACCGCGCTATTCGTCATGTCCGGTATTGCCTTGGTGTTGGGCGCAGTATTGGGTTTTGCCGCGCTTAAATTCAAGGTGGAAGGCAATCCGCTGATCGAAAAAATTGATGCGATTTTGCCACAGACACAATGCGGCCAATGCACCTTCCCCGGCTGCAAGCCCTATGCCACTGCCATTGCAGAAGGGCGCGCAGACATCAACCAATGCCCACCTGGCGGTGAAGAGGGCATACGCAAACTGGCGGATTTGCTCGGCGTAGATTTCAAACCGTTTGGTGAGGGGGCTGCACCTGCGGTGAAGTCGGTCGCGTTTATTGATGAAAGTACCTGCATCGGTTGTACCTTGTGCATCCAAGCTTGCCCCGTGGATGCCATTACCGGCGCGGCCAAGCAAATGCACACCATTATTTCTGCCGAGTGTACCGGCTGTGTGCTGTGTGTTGCGCCGTGTCCGGTGGATTGCATCAGCATGGTGGCCATCGAAGAAAAAGTGAATACGTGGAAGTGGAAATATCCCGTGTTTCCCATCAGCAACATAACAACATAAATTTACTGCGCGAATGAATAGCTGCGTTACTCAGTGCTCGAAATTCGGGGTCGCGAAGCGACAAATATTTAATACATTCCGGTTTCTGCGCGCCGGGCACCTGGCCATTCATCCGCTCGCTACAATTTCTGTTGCTATGTGTAACAGCCCGCAATTGCCATGACCACCCTATTTCAATTTAAGGGGGGCATTCATCCGCCCACACACAAGGCACAGTCCACGCGGCAGCCCATTGCGCGAGCAAAGATTCCGTCACGTTTGATCATTCCGTTTTATCAACATGCGGGTAATCAGGCTAAGCCCATCGTTGCGGTCGGTGAACGGGTACTCAAAGGCCAGATGATAGGGTTGCCGCAAGGCCATATTTCGAGCGCGATACACGCCAGCACCTCCGGCACCATCAGCGCGCTGGCAATGCAGACCATCGCTCATCCATCCGGCTTGCAAGATTTATGCGCCACGCTAATACCGGATGGATTGGATGAATGGATTACGCGCAGACCGCTGGATTATCCAACCATGACTGCGGAAGCAATTCGCCAAGCTTTGCGTATGGCGGGGGTGGTGGGTTTGGGCGGTGCGACTTTTCCTTCAGACGTAAAATTGGGCGATATTAAATTATCGGGAGCAGATGCAAAGCAGGTCATTCACACCCTGGTTTTAAACGGTGCGGAATGCGAGCCGTATATTACTTGCGACGATATGTTGATGCGTGAGCGCGCCAAGGAAATTTTGCAGGGTGCGGAAATTGTGCGCGGCCTGCTACACGCAGAAAAAATATTGATCGGCATCGAAGACAACAAACCCCAAGCAATTGCCGCTATGCAGCAAGCGGCCATGCAACAGGCAACAGCTCAGGGTGCGCATCAAAAAATACAAGTAATAGCCGTGCCGACCATTTATCCCGGTGGCGGTGAAAAGCAATTGTTGCGCGTGCTCACGGGCATTGAAGTGCCCGCCCACCAGCGCCCCACCGATTTTGGTTTGCAATGTTTTAACGTGGCTACGGTGTACCAAATTTGGCGCGCCTTGGCGCTGGGTGAGCCACTCATTTCGCGCATCGTTACCGTTACGGGCAATGTGCAAAATCCGCAAAATTATGAGGTGCTGATTGGCACACCCGTGCAAGAAATCGTGGCGCAAGCCATCGCTTTACCCGACACGCATTCCTACATTATGGGTGGGCCGATGATGGGCTTTACTTTGCCGAGCGATGCAGTTGGCATTATTAAAGCCAGCAATTGCATCATCGCTGCTTCGACAAAATTATTTCCACCCCCGCCGCCCGCCATGCCTTGCATACGTTGCACGCGCTGTGCCGAGGTGTGTCCGGCAGAATTGCAGCCGCAAGATTTATTTTGGTTTGCGAAGTCTAAAAATTTTGAGCAAGCTAAAAAATATAATTTATTTGATTGCATCGAATGCGGTGCATGCAGCTATGTGTGCCCCAGCCAGATTCCGCTGGTGCAATATTATCGTTTTGCCAAAGGGGAAATCCGCACGCAAGATAAAGAACAAACCAATGCAAATGTCGCACGCCAGCGATTTGAATTTCGCCTGTCGCGGGTAGAGCGCGATAAACAAGAAAAGGCCGCAAAATTAGCGGCGCGTGAAAAACCTGCGCCTACAGAATTGCCCATCAGCGACAAAGTTAACGAGCTATAAATAATCAATGAACTCCTCCCCCTTCCTCACTCAGCCCAGTAGTGTTTCCATCATCATGCTGAAAGTGTTGCTGGCACTGGTTCCTGGCATCGCTTTGTATGTCTGGTATTTCGGCCCGGCGATTTTGGTCTCTATTACACTCGCCAGCCTCGCCGCCTTAGCCACCGAGGCGGTTATGCTCAAATTTCGTAGCCGCCCGTTGCAACCTTTCCTCACCGACAACAGCGCGTTGCTCACCGCGTGGTTACTGGCACTTTCTCTTCCGCCACTGGCACCCTGGTGGCTGGTGGTGGTCGGTACAATGTTCGCCATCGCCATCGCCAAACAACTGTACGGCGGCTTGGGCAGCAATTTATTTAACCCGGCCATGGTCGGTTACGCGGTGCTGATTATTTCTTTTCCGGCACACATGACGACGTGGTTATCGCCGCTCGCGTTAGGGTCAACCGCACTTAATTTTTCCGAACAATTAAACTATATTTTTACCGGCAGCCTGCCGCTTAACGTAACGCTGGATGCCATCACCGCCGCCACACCGCTAGATACGCTGAAAACACAGTTGCACCTAGACCGTGCCGTGCAGCATATTTTTGAGATGCCGATCTACGGCCATATCGCCGGGCAGGGCAGTGAAATAGTTGCCTTGGGATTTTTAGTTGGGGGCATATATTTGTTGGTCAGCCGCATTATTAGCTGGCATTTGCCCGTCGCTTTTTTGGGCACCTTATTTTTAACGGCAGGAATTTTTTATCTGGTTGATCCTGCACATTACGCACCGCCCTTGTTTCATTGGTTTTCCGGCGCGTCCATGTTAGCCGCATTTTTTATTTTGACTGATCCCGTCACCAGCCCGACTACGCCCAAAGGCAAAATTATTTTTGCCGCAGGTGCAGGGCTGCTCACTTATATTATTCGCGTATATGGCGGCTTTCCCGACGGCATCGCTTTCGCTACACTGCTGATGAATATCTGTGTGCCGTTGATCGACGCAGCCACTCAACCGGCGGTGTTTGGTAAAAAGCGTAAAGCTCAGAATAACAAGGACGCGAAATAATGCTGGAAACACTGGCTCAGTACGCAAGCAAAACCGCCGCAAAATTATTTTTATTCGCGGTGGTCGGCACCGGAATTTTAGCTTATGTTTTTGAAGAAACGCGCACGCGCATCGCGCAAAGTATTCAAGCTGAAAAAATGAAACTGGTCACGCAAATTGTGCCGCGCGCCAAGTTTGATAATGATCTGTTGCAAGACATTCTCATACTACCGCCCAATCCGCAACTCGGCACGGAGCAACCTTCTACAGCGTATCGCGCCCGATTAAAAGGGTTGCCGTCTATGGTGATATTAGAGGTGGTCGCGCCCGATGGCTACAGCGGAAAAATTCGGCTGATTGTGGCAATTGATACGGATGCCAGCATTAGTGGGGTGCGCGTCATTCAACACAAGGAAACACCCGGTTTGGGTGACTACATAGATATTGCTAAAGGGAGTTGGATTAAAATTTTTGAAGGCGCGTCACACGCGCAATATGCCGAAGCAGATTGGCAAGTGAAAAAAGAGGGCGGTCAGTTTGATTACATGACGGGCGCGACCATCACCCCGCGCGCCATTGTGAAGGCAGTGCATAAGGCACTGCATTACTATGAAGAACATCAAGATACATTATGGAAGCGTTAATTAAGTCGCTGCGCGTGCGAATTCACCCGCAAGGGGTAGGCCGATGGGTTCTCGGCTGCTATGCAGCCACCCATTCGCACGCTGCGTTGTGCGGTGCTCGAAATCCGGGGGCGCGAAGCGACAAATATTTAATACACTCCGGTTTCTGTGCGCCACACGCCTTGCACTTCATCCCGCTCGCTGACTTAATGAACGTTCCATGCCCATAAACAATAAACTTCACAAAAAATTGAAATTTCAGTAAAAAAATCATGAGTCTCTACAAAGAAATTTTCAGAAATGGCCTATGGAAACAAAACGCGGGCGTGGTGCAATTGCTCGGTTTGTGTCCCCTACTGGCGGTGAGCAACTCTGTGGTCAACGCAGTGAGCCTAGGCTTGGCCACCGCGCTGGTCATGGCACTCAGCGGCGCAACAATTTCGCCGATACGAAAATTAGTACCAAATGAAATTCGCATCCCGGTGTTTGTGCTCATCATTGCAGTACTGGTTACCGTGGTGCAATTTTTGATGAACGCCTACATGTATACATTATTTTTGGTGCTGGGGATTTTCATTCCATTGATTGTCACCAACTGTATTGTGCTGGCAAGGGTGGAGGCGTTTGCGTCTAAAAATTCAGTTATTCCGTCTGCGCTAGATGGACTCGCAATGGGATTAGGGCTGACTATTGTGCTGGCTATTTTAGGCGGGTTGCGCGAACTGATCGGGCACGGCACTTTATTTTCGGGTATTCATCTGGTGTTTGGTGAGGCAGCGAAAAGTTGGGTGATTACTGTGATTCCCGATTACCACGGATTTTTGCTGGCGATCTTGCCGCCAGGCGCGTTTATTGTTTTGGGTTTGTTGATTGCCGGGACAAATTATTTGAACTTGCGTGCCGAGCAAAAAGCTAAGGAGCAAGCTAACAATAAGTCGAGCTACGCGTTGGAGCCAAGCTGATATTTTCCGCTTATTAACCTACATGATTCATTTGGCAGAGCCGTGTTATTTCTGCCTGCATCCGCGAGGGGTACACCGCAAGGGTAGGCAAATCCGTTTCCAGCCAAAGGCTGGACGGAGTTTGCACCGCCGTGGTTGCACCAAAGGTAGGCAATCCACTACGCAGCAAGCTGCGTGTGGAGTTGACACTAAGGGGCTGAAGCCCCAACAACGCACGCTGCGCGAGAATGACGGCTCTGTCGTATTAATTTACTACCGGATGTACCACCACCGCGCCATCCGCCCGCGCCACGCCACCCACCACCTGTCCGAACGGCGTTTTTATTTGGACGGTCTGTCCTGATATTGCATTGTTTAACGCCAGCCCCGTAGAAATAATTTTATAACCCTGCCCCTCGATTTGCAGTTGCACCGTCTGCCCTTGCGTCACGGCAAACGGGGCGCGCAGCATATCTTCTTTTAATACCTGCCCCGCACTCAAACTATATTTCAGCACTTTGCCGATGGCTGCTGCAGGGTCAGTCAAAATGCCCGTTTGCGCCAGCTCGCCGCGACGGCTGCCAAGGTCTGCGCGGTTGAGCACTTGCCCTTGTCGTAGCGATTTTTGTGTGACCAACAAATCGGTCATGACGGTAATTTTTACAGGCACAAATAATGACCAACTTTTATTGGTTGGACGCTTTTCACTGCGTGCGTTGACTGCCATCACATTATTCACGGGCTGCACACAGCGCACACCGACGGTGCTGTTACCTAACATATTTGCACCTAGCGGCCAAAAAATTTCGGGCCGAGCACAGGCTGCAAGATTCAGCCGTGTATCAATCTCGCCCACTTTAATGGTTGCTTCACCACCTAATGTTTGCACTTGAGCGCGCACAAAAGAAGTAATCGCCGCATAAATTTCGGCGTGACTTTCTGTGGTGCGGGCGCTCGTTATGGGGCTGTACAAGCCGCATAAAAACACGCCCAAAACAATATATATATTTAATTTTTTCATGCCGCCATTGTGCACCTGTGGCGTGCTTATACGCTGTGTGAAAAGCGCGAAAAGAGGGGGAATTCCGTACTGGATATACGACTGCTTTGCCTGTTTATTCCCGCTATAGATTTTACAAAGTGAGGAATAGCATTCGAGTCGTGAAAGTTGTCCGCATCATTTGATGACGAAAGTTGAGGAGTGAACATGAGTAGCGAAATAGATCGGGCCTTGCAATTTAACCGCACTGCGCTCAATATTTTGGCGGAGCGCCAAGGTTTACTGGCAGCCAATATTGCCAATGCCGACACGCCCAATTTTAAAGCGCGCGATGTTGATTTTGCCAGTGCTCTAAAGAATGCATTGTCCGATGACACAACAAATTTGACGGCAAATTCAGCCGTGCCGCTTGCGCATACTGCACCCAAACATTTGAGTGGACAAACCGGCGAAAACATCATGGGTTCACCCGTTATGTACCGCAATGTTTTGCAGCCCAGCGCGGATGGCAACACCGTCGACATGGATCGGGAGCGCGCGCAATTTGCCGACAATGCCGTGCGCTATGAAGCGAGCTTAAAATTTATTGATAGCAAAATTAAAGGCATTTTGTCCGCTATTCAAGGTTGAGGAAAATCATCATGTCGTTATTTAATATTTTTGATATATCCGGCTCGGCCATGACCGCGCAGTCGCAACGGCTGAATACCGTCGCCAGTAATTTGGCTAACGCCGACAGCACCACCAGTGCGGATGGCAAGACATATCGCGCCAAGCAAGTGGTGTTTAGCGCCGTGCCGATGGGCGGTGCGGGCGGTGCGGGGGTGCGCGTAGCGGCGGTGGTGGAAGATGCTTCGCCACTCAAAAAACAATATGAGCCCGCGCATCCGATGGCAGATGAGCAAGGCTACGTCACGATGCCGAATGTGAATGTGGTGGAAGAAATGGTGAATATGATTTCTGCTTCGCGCGCGTATCAGAATAATGTGGACGTGCTGAACACGTCTAAAAGTATGTTGCTAAAGACGCTCTCCATCGGTCAGTAAGTTTTAACCCATCGGACAATAAATTTTAACCCATCGGATAATAAATTTTAACAAGGAAACATCATGCTAAATGCCCCGGCCCAATCCACACAAAACACAAACTCTTCATCCGCTATTTTAGCCGCTTTGAGCGGAACGCCCGCCGCGAAAAAAACGGATAGTACGGTCGAATCGCAAGATCGGTTTTTGAAATTGCTGGTCACGCAAATGAAAAACCAAGACCCGCTCAACCCGATGGATAACGCGCAAATTACTTCGCAGATGGCGCAGCTCAGCACCGTTAGCGGCATCGACAAAATGAATACGACCTTGCAAGCATTGAGCAATAGCATGATCGGCAACCAGACCGCCGCGATGGCCAGCATGATCGGCTATGGCGCATGGATACCCGCTTCAGTGATGACGCTGGCGAATGGTCAGAGCATCGGCGGGGTGGAGTTGGCGCAGCCTGCGGACAGTGTACGGATTAATATTTTTGATGAATCGGGTAATGCCGTGAATACCCTGCAACTGGGCGCGCAAAACGCGGGCATGGTGTCGTTTGCATGGGATGGGCAAACAAATATGGGCACGACCGCCACACCAGGAAAGTATCGTTTTACCGCAGAGGCGGTGCTGGCAGGTAGCCCGGTTGCGGCGACCCAGCTATCTTTCGGGCAGGTATATGGCGTAACGCCGAGCGCATCCGGGACGAAATTGGACATGGGCGCGCTGGGAGAATTTTCGATGGCAGAGGTCAGGCAAGTTGTGAAATAGGGACACTCTAAAAAATAATTCAGCAGCTAACACAAGGAGAAAAAAATGGGATTTCAGCAAGGTTTAAGCGGCTTGAACGCCGCCTCAAAAAATTTGGATGTGATCGGCAATAACGTCGCCAATTCAAACACGGTTGGCTTTAAAAACTCGCAAGCGCAATTTGCCGATGTGTATGCCGCCTCACTCAGTGGCTCAGGTGGCGGACAAGTGGGTATTGGCGTGAAAGTGGCGGCAGTGGCGCAACAGTTTGTGCAGGGCAATATTACGGCCACCAATAACTCGCTGGACATCGCGATTAACGGCCAGGGTTTTTATCGCATGGATAGCAATGGATCAATTTCATACAGCCGCAACGGACAATTTCAGTTGGATAAAAATGGTTTTATTGTCAGTACTAATGGCCATCGTTTAACGGGCTATGGGGTGGATGTAAACGGCAATGTGGTGGCTGCTGCCCCCGCTGCGCTGCAAATTCCGACCGCTGACCTTACGCCTCGCGCCTCGGCGGCGGTCGGTGTCGGGCTTAATTTAGATGCGCGATTGCCCGTGCCCAGCGTGGCGGTTTTTAATCCGGCTGACCCGTTGTCATTTAACAATTCCACCTCGCTGACTGTTTACGATAGCCTCGGCAACAGCCATATCGCTGCGCTGTATTTTCAAAAAGATGCGGCGGCCAACACCTGGAATACTTTTTTAACGATAGACAATGCACCGGTTTCATTGGGTGCGGCACCAGCCAACCAACTGACCTTTAATACCAACGGCACGCTGGCAACCCCAGTGGGCGGGGCATTGAACGCAGCCACGTTTACGCCAGCGGGGGCTGCGCCGATTAACTTAAATTTTGATTTTGGCACGACCTCGCAATTTGGCGCGTTGTTTGGGGTGAATAAACTCAGCCAAGATGGTTTTACATCTGGGCGGCTGAGCGGCTTTAGCACGGACGCGAATGGCATTATTTTAGGTCGTTACTCCAATGGGCAATCTAAAGCGTTGGGGCAAGTGGTGCTGGCAAATTTTACAAATCCGCAGGGTCTGCAACCGTTTGGCAATAACGAGCTAGGAGAAACCTCCACCTCTGGCGCACCCTTGGTCGGCGCGCCGGGCACGGGCAGCTTAGGCGTTTTGCAGTCGGCAGCGGTGGAAGATTCCAATGTCGATTTAACCGCTGAGCTGGTTAATATGATTGTTGCGCAGCGCGTGTATCAGGCCAATGCTCAAACGATTAAAGCGCAGGATGCGATTTTGCAAACTTTGGTCAGCATGCGGTAAGTGATTTGTGTGTAGGGGCGAGTTTGAAACTCGCCCGCGCCCTATTTTTTATGGGGCTGGTAAATCAAAGTTAAAGCGGATGATTTTATGGATCGATTAATTTATACCGCCATGACCGGCGCATCGCACACGTTGTTGCAACAAGCGACGGTGTCACAAAATTTGGCCAACGTGAATACGCCCGGCTATCGCTCGGCCATTAACACTTTTCGCGCGATCCCGCTCAACGGAGAGGGGTTGAACACGCGCACGATGGTGGTGGATTCTACTGCGGGTGCAGACTTTTCCTCCGGCACATTGCAACAAACGGGGCGCAGTTTAGATGTGGCGGTGCAAGGTGATGGTTGGCTTACGGTGCAACTAGAAGACGGCAGCGAGGCCTACACACGCAACGGTAGCTTGCAAATTACGCCAGCGGGGTTGCTGCAAACGCACGGTGGTTTGAATGTGGTGGGAGACGCAGGCGAGCTCACTATCCCGCCGAATAGCGAAATCAACATCGCGCGTGATGGCACGATTTCGACTGTGCCCAGTGGCAACAAGCCGAGCTCGGTGGTGGTGGCGGGGCGGATCAAATTAGTGAATCCGCCAGAAGCAGATTTAGTGCGCGGTGATGATGGATTATTTCGCTTAAAAAATGGTGCAACCGCCGATGCCGATGCCAACGTGAAATTACTCTCTGGCAGTTTGGAGGGCAGCAATGTGAATACCGTGGAAGCAATGGTCAACATGATCGCGCTGGCGCGCCAGTTTGATATGCAAATGAAAATGTTGCAGAGCGCGGATAACAACGCCAAGCAGGCAAGCCAACTCTTAAACATTAATGCTTAATGAAATACCTGTAGGGCCGTCATTCCCGCCTACGCGGGAATGACGGCGTGGGTAGATTCGTTGCGTTAAGGTCAATTTAAAAAGGATAAATTAAATGATTCGTTCACTGTGGATTTCTAAAACCGGTCTTGAGGCACAGCAAGTGCAAATGGACGTGATCGCCAACAATTTGGCCAATGTCAGCACTACGGGTTTTAAACGTTCGCGCGCGGTGTTTGAAGATTTGCTGTATCAAACGCTGCGCCAACCAGGCGCGCAATCTTCGCAGCAAACGCAGATTCCATCCGGCTTGCAAATTGGCACGGGCGTGCGTCCGGTGGCAGCGGAACGCATTCAAACGCAGGGTAATTTGCAGCAGACCGGCAATAAGTTAGACATGGCCATTCAGGGCGCAGGATTTTTTCAAGTGTTGCTGCCCGATGGCACCACGGGCTATACCCGCGATGGTTCTTTTCAAAGCGATAGCCAAGGGCAATTGGTTACCGCTAACGGCTACACGGTGCAACCCGCACTGACTATTCCAGCCAACGCGCTTAATGTTTCGGTCGGCAGTGATGGCACAGTAACTGTTACCCAGCCTGGGGCAGCTGCGCCTGTGCAAATTGGCAGCGTGCAGCTGGCGGTTTTTATTAACCCGGCGGGGCTGCAAAGTCAGGGTGAAAATTTGTATGTAGAAACGGCATCTTCCGGTGCGCCTAGCACCTCTGCGCCGGGCTTGAATGGTGCGGGGCTGTTAAATCAGGGTTATGTGGAAACGTCCAACGTCAACGTGGTGGAAGAATTGGTAAATATGATTCAAACCCAGCGCGCGTATGAAATTAATTCCAAGGCCATTTCGACTTCGGATCAAATGTTGCAGAAGCTGTCGCAGATTTAATCTGTAGAAAAATGGAGCACAAGGAGTAGGTGATGCAGAAAATCATGATCGCAATATTCATGCTCAGCGCGCTGCTGGCATGCACGCCCTCGACCAACATTCGGCAGCCGCTGTCGGTGCGGCCACAAGAACCCAAAACGGCTACTTTTAATAATGGTGCCATCTATCAAGCGGGCTATGGCGAGCGGCCATTGTTTGAAGATAAGCGAGCGCGAAATGTCGGCGATACCATTGTTATCGTGATAGCAGAAGTGACTTCTGCCAGCGGAAAGTCTAGCAGTGGCGCGGATCACAGCGGTAGCTTTAATGCCACCACGCCCGCTTTTGCGGGCAGTGCTGCTGCGCAAAAAATATTCAGCCCAATCACCGTAACGGGAAGTTCTGCGGGCAAGTTGAGCAATAAAAGTGACAGTGCCAGCAACAATACTTTTTCTGGAACGATCACCGCCACCGTGATTGAACTGCTGGCGAATGGAAATTTATTAGTGAGTGGCGAGAAGCAAGTGGCCATCAATCACGCGCATGAATATGTACGTTTTTCAGGAGTCGTAAACCCGGCGACGATTTCCGGTAACAACACCGTGGTGTCGACGCAAGTGGCCGATGCGCAGATTGAATATAAGGGCGCGAATAAGATTGATTTATCGGCCATCGGCAGTATGTTGAGTCGGGTGTTTATGTCGGTGATGCCGTTTTAATTGGGGTTGGATACAAGGAACTTAAAATGAAAAAAATAATTCTACTGTTACTACTTATCTTGCCGTGCACTGCGTTCGCGCATCGCATCAAAGATTTGGCCACGATACAGGGTGTGCGCGATAACCCTTTGCTCGGTTACGGCCTGGTTGTAGGCTTGGACGGTAGCGGCGACCAAACCACGCAAACGCCGTTCACGGTGCAAAGTGTAGTCACCATGTTGACGCAAATGGGGGTGAGTTTGCCGCCGGGCATCAGCCTGCAATTAAAAAATGTCGCTGCGGTGATGGTCACTGCGACGCTACCGCCATTTGCACGCCCCGGGCAGACGATAGATGTGACGGTGTCATCGGTTGGTAATGCAAAAAGCTTGCGCGGCGGCACCTTGCTCATGACACCGCTTAAAGGGGCAGACGGACAAGTTTATGCCCTAGGCCAAGGCAATTTGTTAGTGAGCGGGGCGGGCGCATCCGCCCCCGGTGCGAAAGTACAGATCAACCATTTGAGCGTGGGGCGCGTACCGTCAGGAGCAACGGTAGAACGTGCGGTGCCCACGGTTTTGGGGCAGGGTAATTTTATTCATCTGGAATTATTGACGGCAGATTTTACTACCGCCACGCGTATGGCGGCAGCCATTAATCGCGCGCTGTCGCCCAACTTAGAGATTGCCACGGCATTGGATGGCCGCACCATTCAAGTGGCTACACCCGCAGGCGGTAACCGCGTGGCATTTTTATCGCATATAGAAAATTTGCAAGTGATGCCGGCTGATGCTGTGGCGCGCGTTACCATCAATGCGCGCACGGGATCGGTGGTGATGAATCAAGCAGTCACCCTCGACACGCTGGCGATTTCACATGGCAATCTGACGGTGGTCATTAACACCGAAACCACGGTCAGCCAGCCCAATCCGCTTTCGCTGGGGACGACGGCAACGACACAAAAATCGACCATTGATATTCAATCGGGCAAGGGTGGGGTGCTGATGTTGAAGCGCGGCGTGTCGCTCAGCGATGTGGTCAAAGCGCTTAATTCAATCGGTGCGACCCCGCAAGATTTATTGGCGATATTGCAAGCGATGAAGTCTTCGGGGGCACTACGCGCCGAGTTAGAAATCATCTAGTCTTGCTGCGACATCAACTCGCTAAAGGGCGCATCGCGGTGTTAAATCTCGGCTCGGAATGCTCATTGACATTCGAGTCAACTCCGCTTCCTCGCCAAGATTCGCCTTGCGCTGCATCCCTTGAGCGATTGCTGACGCGGCAAGATACACGGAATTTTAATCAATAATTAAATTGTTGAAAAAATGAACAACATAAATAACCTCACTGACCTCGCGGGCAACCTCGCCGCCAACGCCCAATCTTTGGACAGCTTGCGTGCACAGGCCAAGCATTCCCCCGACCAAGCACTCAAGTCTGTCGCGCAGCAATTTGAGGCAGTGTTTATGAATATGATGATGAAGTCCATGCGCGAGGCTACGCCGCAAGAAGGTATGTTGGATAGCGAGCAGACGCAAATGTTTACCAGCATGTTGGATCAGCAATTGGTGCAGAATATTTCCAAGCGCGGCGTGGGGCTGGCTGAGATTATGGTGCGGCAATTAAGCCAGACCAATGGTGCACTGAGCACAGCCAGTCTGCCGCCTCCTATTTCTGCGCGTGATATGACGAGTCTTCCAGCAGGGGTTTCAAACAGCACACAGGGCGTAACGACCCAGCAGCAATTTACCCAGCGATTCGCACAATATGCCGAGCAAGCCAGCCTAGCTACGGGCATCTCCGCATCGGTAATATTAGCGCAAGCTGCTTTAGAAAGTGGCTGGGGCAAGCGCGAGATTAAAATGCCGGATGGCAGCAGCAGCCATAATTTATTTGGCATCAAAGCCAATAAAAATTGGCAGGGCGAAGTTGCTGAAGTGATGACCACTGAATATAAAAATGGCCAGCCAGAAAAAGTGCTCCAGCCTTTTCGCGCTTACGCTTCTTACACTGAAGCATTCGCCGACTATGCAAGTTTTCTGCGCGACAACCCACGCTATGAGCAGGCAACACAAGCCGGTCTGGGGGCAGTCAATGTGGCACACGCCCTGCAACGTGCAGGTTACGCCACCGACCCCAAGTATGCAGACAAGTTAGTGCAGATTATGAATCGCATTGATATGGTGGGATGAGGATTTTTTTTGTTGTATGCAAATTTATCCCCAATCAATGTATTCCCAATTTTCCCTGGGCGTGCAGACAAACCATTTTGGTTAGGGGAAGGCTGCCCTTACGAATCAGCCCCTCATAAACGAGATTCATTCTGTTTGCGCAAAGCCTCATAAAGTTGCGCCGGGCCAAGCAACACATCCTTCAATCCGCTGCGCACCCGCTCCGAATCGAGAGCCTGTTTGCTCATCGTGCCATGCGCCGAGAGCGCATCCATAATCGCGTTCATGATTTCCTTGGCAAGATCGGGCGAATCGGCAAATTGTTTCTTGGTGCTGTTGGTTGCCTGCTGAATCAGAATGAGAGATTCCAGAAGCTTCCCCTTCAGCACATTGTTTACATACACCAGCTTGTCATCGTCGGACAAATCGCCCTCGAACAAATCATTCACCTTGGCGATGATTTCAGCGAGATAGGCTTTCTGCTTTTGCTGCACCATGCCGCTGCCCGCCTCGCCGAGCGGATCGAGTTTCGGATACTCGCCATTCGCATCCAACGGCAAAGCTTGTTTGCCGAGATTTTTCAAATGATGGTGCGTCAGTATCACTTTGGATAAATCGATCTCTTCGCGCTCGCGCCCGAATTCCAATAGCGGTAGCAAGCGTTTGAAAAACCAGTAACGCTTTTCAATCGCGGTGTTGCCGTAATCGAATATCTGCGACAAGAACGCATAGGTGCGCTGGAACGCGCCCAGATCGGCCTTGAACAGTACCAGCGCGTTCAGTTCGTTCTGCGCTTCCTCCGCTGCCTTGGCATCATGGCGCGCCTTAGCGGTTTTCAAATGCTCTCTCGCAACTTTGTAGCGTTGCAGGATGCGTGATGCCACCGGCTCCAACGCGCCCGCCAATTCGCTTTGCTTGGCGTTGGGGTTCATCTCCACCGCCACCACGCGATCCACTTCAAAATCGTCGTAGCAACCTGCCGCATCCAACTTGCTGCGCAAGTCGTAAACCAGATGCGGGTCGGTAATATTGGAAAGCTCTGCCGTATCGTAATAAGCCTTGAATGCCGCCAGCACCTCTTCGGCATCATTTACAAAGTCCACCACATAGGTCGCGTCCTTGCCGGGATAGGCGCGATTCAAGCGCGACAAGGTTTGCACCGCCTGAATACCGGCCAGCCGCTTGTCCACATACATGCCGCACAACAATGGCTGGTCAAAACCAGTTTGAAATTTATTCGCCACCAGCAGGATTTGATATTCATCGGTGTTAAACGCCTCGCGCAGATCACGTCCGCGCAAGTTCGGGTTCATGGTTACGCTGGTTTCGCTGAACGCGTCCGGTCCTGATTCCTTGTCACCCACCTCACCGGAGAACGCCACCAGCGCGCCAATCTTGTAGCCTTCTGCCTGGATATATTTCTCAATGGCCAGCTTCCAGCGCACCGCTTCCAATCGGCTGCTCACCACCACCATCGCCTTGGCGTGGCCGTTCAACAGCGGCGCAACCGTCTCGCGGAAATGCTCAACTACTACCTGCACCTTCTGGCTGATGTTGTACGGATGCAGCTTCACCCAGCGCATGATGCCCTTCAGTGCCGCGCTGCGCTCCACCTCGGTGTCGTCCATTTCCTTGCCGTTGTGCGCCAGCTTGAAGGCGGTCTTGTATGGCGTGTAGTTCTGCAACACATCGAGAATGAAACCCTCCTCAATCGCTTGGCGCATTCCATAAACATGAAACGCTGCGGGTAAATTGTCGGCACTGGCAGGCAATTCGGGATGTGGGCGACGACCAAACAGTTCCAGCGTCTTGGCCTTGGGTGTCGCAGTAAATGCGACATAGGTGATTCCGCTCTCGGCGGAACGCGCCGCCATTTGCGCGGCCAGTATGTCTTCGGTGGAGACTTCGCCGCCGTCGTTCAACTCCTGCCACTCCTGCGCGCTCAACACCTGCTTGAGTTTGGCGGCGGCGTCTCCAGTCTGTGATGAATGCGCTTCATCGGCAATCACCGCAAAGCGTTTGCCCTGTGCGGCTGACAATTCCTGCACCGCTTTCAAAGCGAATGGGAAGGTCTGGATGGTACACACCACAATCTTCTTGCCGCCGGACAAGGCTTGCGCCAGTTCGCCGCTCTTGCTGGCTCCTTCCCCCCTGATGACCGCCACCACACCCGAGGTGCGCTCGAAATCGAAAATCGCCTCCTGCAACTGTGCATCCAGCACATTGCGATCCGATACCACCAGCACCGAATCGAACATCTTCTTGTGCGCGGCATCATGCAAGTCTGCTAGAAAGTGCGCTGACCACGCAATCGAATTGGTCTTGCCCGAACCCGCCGAATGCTGGATCAGATATTTCCCGCCCGCGCCTTCTGTCAACACCGTAGCCAGCAGCTTTCGCGTCGCATCCAGTTGGTGAAATCGCGGAAAAATGATTTGTTGAATCTGTTTTTTGCTGTCGCGCTTGGCCACCAGATAGCGCCCCAAAATTTCCAGCCAGCTCTCACGCGCCCAGACTTCTTCCCATAGATAGGCCGTGCGATGGCCACCAGAAAACTTCCCCTCTCCCCCTGGGAGAGGGGCTAGGGGAGAGGGAGGATTTCCCGCCGCGCCTTTGTTGCCGCGATTGAAGGGCAGAAATGTCGTGCGCGCACCCTCCAGCTTGGTGGTCATGCGCACTTCGAAATTGCTCACCGCAAAATGCACCAGCGCACCATTGGGGAAAGACAGCAACGGCTCCGACGAACCTTGCCCCTTGGGCTTCGGGTTGCGGTCAAAGCGATACTGATCCACCGCATCATCCACCGATTGCGTGAAGTCGGTTTTCAGCTCCACCGTCGCCACGGCAATGCCGTTGAGAAACAACACAAAGTCTATGGAGTTTTCGTTATGCAACGAGTAATGCACTTGGCGCACCACGCGCAGGCGGTTCTTTTGATACTTGGCAACGGTGTCAGCATTCATCGCCAGCGCCGGTTTGAATTGTGCCAGTTGCAACTCTTGTCGCAAACCCAGCAACTCCACTCCATGCCGCAACACATCCAGCGTGCCCCGGTCATCCAACGACTTGCGCAACCGATCCAGCAACACCGCCTCGGCACTTGCGCCGTGATTCTTGCTCAACGCCTCCCAAGCCTTGGGCTGGGTCTCCTGCACCCATGCAATCACGTCAGCCGGAAACAGCGCACGGGCGCGGTCATATTGTTTGGCATCGCCTTCGGTATACAGCCAGCCCTGCGCCGCAAGCGTGTCACAGATTTCGTTTTCGAAGCTGATTTCTTTGTGTAATCCGCTCATCATTTCAACGTCAGGTGAACAACCAGTTCAGAGAATTGGCTCAGCACCCCATCCGTGGTGAGCAAATAGGCGGGCAACGACTGCGCCTGTGCGACCAGCAAACGGTCGAACGGATCGCGGTGATGCCAGGGCAAATTCGCAATCGGATAACAATCCTCGCCCTTGACCATCAATTCGGCGAAGCCTGTATCCAGTGCAAGACGATGAATGTCCTGTGGAGAAAAATCGAAATCCATCCGGTGCAACGAACGCTTGATCGCCACTTCCCAGATGCTGGCCGAACTGAAATAAACCGTATTGGACGAATCGGATAACCCGGTTGCCACCTCTTGCGGCAGGCGTTCCGGTGCGAGCAGCGCAGCAAGCAACACATTAGTATCCAGCAGATACACGTGCCCGGCCATCTACTTTCCCTGCTCGAACATGCCCGCAATTTCGGCGGCATCCAGACTGTCAAAGTTCTCCGGGAAAGCGAATTGCTTCTTGCCCAGCCCCAGTTTGCGCGGCTGGCTGGAGGATGCCGTCAGCCCCACCAGACGTGCCACCGGCTTGCCCGCACGGGCAATGACGATCACCTCGCCCGCCTCCGCCTGCTCGACAAAACGGGAGAACTGGGTCTTGGCTTCATGAATATTGATGGTTTGCATGGCGCACCTCGCTTTAATTAAAGTGGACTAATATTAGTCCGAATCGGGCTGTCAAGCAAGCGACTAGTCTGTAATGCACCGCGCCAGATGCGCTTCGACCGATTCCTGCACAAATCGCCCCGCCGCCACATCGGCTCGTGTCTCTGCCAATGCGGATTCAAAATCGTACCCGCGCACATCAATCTTGCCAGTGACGGCGGCGGAAATCAGTGCGCTGCGGCGCTCTTGCAGCAGCGCGATGGCGCGGTTGACTTCGGCGGTGAGGGTGTCGAACTTGGAGGTTTCGGTATCGAGGAAGGCGGCGATAGCTTGCTGCTCTTCGATGGACGGGAATGCAATTTCAAAATTGCGTACAAAGTCATCTGGCACGCGCTTTTGCCCGCCTGCACCATACATGTGCCCTTCGCCATTCTTACGAAATACAACTGATGTAAACAGACTGTGAAGATAGTCGCTGCTGACTTGACTGGCTATGGGGCGAGCAACAATCAGCTCAGTTGTGCCAAAGCCAATACCTTGCGTGAGCCCACGCATTACTGCGCCTTTGCCATTTTCAAAGCACGGCGTGATCTTAGCGACAGTAACATCACCATCTCGAAAAAATGTATAGCCAGTTTCAACGTCTGCAATAGGCTTTTCCCGTTCGAGGTTGAGCCTGCCGTCATCGCCAATTGCATCCATAGGCAAAAAGGAAACCAGCGTTTCTTTGTCCAACGTGGCGACCTCGGACTTGGATGGGTTTAGCTCAGCAACGAAACGTAGCCGCTTCACTTCCCAATGCTTCGGCACTACACCCAGCCATTCAATGCCGGAATCTTTCATAGTGGCGTTGGGGTTCAGCCCCTTGGTGACGGCGTGCGAAATCACCGCCTGCCGTTTTTCCGCCAGCAGCTCCACCAACCGCCGCTGCTCGGCAATCAACGCATCAATCTTCCCCGTCTCGCGGTCGAGGAAGGCGGCGATTATTTGTTGTTCTTCAACTGGCGGGAATGCAATTGCAAAATTGCGCACAAAATCATCTGGTACGCGCTTTTGTCCACCAGCGCCATACATGTGGCCTTCGCCATTCTTGCGAAATTCAACTGATGTAAATAAGGCGTGAAGATAATCGCTGCATGTTTGACTGGCTATGGGGCGAGCAACAATCAATTCGGTTGTGCCAAAACCAATGCCTTGCGAGAGCCCACGCATTACCGCGCCTTTGCCATTTTCAAAGCATGGTGTGATCTTGGCGACAGTTACATCACCATCTCGAAAAAAAGTATAGCCAGTTTCAACCTCAGCAATCTGCTTTTCATATTCGAGGTTGAGCTTGCCGTCATCACCAATTGCATCCATTGGTAAAAATGAAACTGGCGTTTCCTTGTCCAGTTCGGCTACTTCAGACTTTGAAGGGTTAAGTTCTGCCACAAAACGAAGCCGCTTAACATCCCAATGCCCCGGCACTTCGCCCAGCCATTCCACGCCGCTAGCTTTGTATTCTGGATAACGCGGCAAGCTCATGCGGTGGCATCCAGTTTAGTCAGCCCCTGCAAGATAATCTGGTAGAGCTTGCTATAGTCGGCTTGTTGCACGCAGGCGATGGAGGCCTGAATGTATGCATTCATCGGCTGTCCGCCCAATGCGTTGCTGTAATCAATCGGCGCATAGCCGTTGGTAATGGCAATCAAGTCAAAGAACAGGCGCGTGATGCGCCCGTTGAGTTCGTAGAAGGGATGCAGTGCGATCAATTCGGATTGGTAATGCGCCAGCCGTTCGGCAAATCTCTCCGGCTGCGCATTGTCTCCCTGATGCAGGAAGTTTTCTGCTTCCAATTGACTGAAAATACGTTTGGCTTCCTGTCCGAGATAGGCCGCGCGGCAGAACATTGAACCGCCCTTGCTCATATCCACAGTGCGGTATACGCCCGCCCATTCATAAAGCGCTTCAAAGGTGCGTTGCTGGAGTGATTTGAAGTAGGCTTCGTCGAAACGGGTGGCGGGTTCGCATTCGGCGATAAAAATTTGGTATGCCTGCCGCAACAGTGTTTCTTCGACTTCGTGCAATTGCTCCGGCTCGGTTATCCCCAGACGATTTTTCGGGATGTCCGTGCCGGGAAGGTAGATGTCACTTGCGGTGAACTGATACTTGGACACGGTGCTGTTCCATGAGGGCTTTGACCTGCTCCTTGATGGCGGGCGACTGGGTAGGTTTGTAGCCTTCGATCTGCATCGAGGTCTGAACAGCTTTGCTGATTTGTTTATTCAGGCTGGCAGTTATTTGCATGGTTGACTCCGAGTAAGCAACCCCCCGGTTTGAGCGTCACGCCAGCGAACTGGCGGATAGGCTTGGGGGGTGTTGTTGACAGAATTATACATGGCAAAGCTTACGCCGACAGCCCCGCGATCATGGTCAATATCCGATCCGTGCATTGCTTCAGCTCGGCGTCGATCTCGGCCAGTTCGCGCGGCGGCTGGAACACGTAGAAGTGGCGGTTGAAGGGGATTTCGTAGCCGACCTTGGTTTTGTCATGGTCTATCCACGCATCGGGCGCATGGGGCAGCACTTCGCGCTTGAAGTAGATTTCCACCTTCTCGGATAGCGGCACATTCTCGGTGTCGCGCAAGCTGCTATCCGGCTGTGGCTTGCCTTTTAGCTTGCCTTTCTCGCCCAGTATTATTTTTCCTGCCGCATCGCGTAACGGGCGTTCAACGGTGATGGTGCGGTAGCCGAATTCTTCGTTTTTGAAGATGCGCGAGATGGGTTTGCCATCTTTTTCCGCTTCGACAAAATCGCCAAACAGGCGTGTTACCTCGGCGATTTGTTCGTCGTTCATTTCCTTACGCTTGCTGCCCAAGCTCTTGCGCATTTTTTGCCAGAAGGCGGATGCGTCGATGAGCTGTAGCAAGCCTTTGCGGTGTGCCGGTTTGCGGTTGGAGAGTATCCAGACGTAGGTGGAAATGCCGGTGTTGTAGAACATGTCGGTGGGCAGGCCGATGATGGCTTCTACCAGATCATTTTCCAGCACGTAGCGGCGGATTTCGGATTCGCCAGATCCCGCGCCGCCGGTGAATAACGGCGAACCATTCAGCACGATGCCGAAGCGGCTGCCGCCATCCACCGCCGGGCGCATTTTGTTGATGAGGTGGAGCAGGAACAGCAGCGAGCCATCGGAGACGCGCGGCAGGCCGGGGCCGAAGCGTCCGTTGAATCCCTGTGTTTCATATTCTTTGCGAATTTCTTTTTCGACCTTTTTCCATTCCACGCCGAACGGTGGATTGGAAAGCATATAGTCGAATTTGCGATGCGGGTGTCCATCTTCGGAGAGGGTGTTGCCAGGAATAATGTTGGCGACATCCTGTTCCTTGATGAGCATGTCTGCCTTGCAGATGGCGTAGGACTCGTCGTTGAGTTCCTGCCCGTACATGGTGAGCCGCGCCTGCGGATTGTGCTCTTCCAGATATTCACCGGCAATGGAGAGCATGCCGCCCGTGCCTGCCGTTGGATCATATATGGTGCGTACCACGCCCGGCTTGGAAAGCACAGCATCGTCTTCGATGAACAACAGATTAACCATCAAGCGGATGACTTCACGCGGGGTGAAGTGTTCCCCAGCGGTTTCGTTGGAGATTTCGGCAAACTTGCGGATCAGTTCTTCGAATACCAAACCCATCTGCGTATTGCTGACGGCTTCGGGATGAAGGTCGATGTGGGTGAATTTTTCTGTGATCTGATACAACAAACCCGCCCTCGCTAGCCGATCAATCTGGATATGAAATTCAAAGCGCTCAAAGATGTCGCGAACCGCTGGTGCAAACGCCTGGATGTAACTATAGAGGTTCTCACGGATGTGATCCTGATCGCCCATCAGCTTCTTCATGTCCAGCGGCGAGGTGTTGTAAAACCCCAATTTCGTTCTACGCAACAGGAACAGCTCCGGGTTCAGCCCGGCTTTTAGTTGTTTAGCGTTTTCGGTCAGCACCGCAGGCTTGGTTGCTTCCAGCACACAATCAAGGCGGCGCAACACGGTGAACGGCAGAATCACCTTGCCATATTCGGATTGCTTGTAATCACCACGCAGAAGGTCGGCAACCGACCAGATGAAAGACGACAGCGCTTGTTGGTTCATGGGCAATAGCCAAAATTAAAACGGGTGCATTGTGCGCGATATGCCAAGGCGGTGCAATAAACCCAAAAGCATGATGGCAATTTGGCCGACGTTTCCTCAAGTATTCAGCTTGTTTACCGATAACGCCATTAAGCGAGTGTTGCACACGCGCATAAAAATTAGGTCTCAATCTGCCCTTATATCAATGGATGTTTGAAATGGGTGAGCGGTTAATCTAACCCATGCAAAAGTTACCCCACTTCTCTTCAGGAAAATGATATGGGAATCGGAATTTTAGGGAGCAGTATCAGTGCGCTGAATGCCGCCCAAACTGGGCTATTGACCACGGAACATAACATCGCTAACGCGAATACGCCGGGGTTTAACCGCCAGCAAGTTGTGCAGGACACACGCTTGCCTTTAGCGACGGGGGCGGGCTTTATCGGGCAGGGAGTAGAGGTCGGCACGGTTAAGCGGTTGTATAACGAATTTCTGTCGACACAGGTATTGCATGAGCAATCTTTAGCCAGCCAGCTCGACACCTATTACACGCAAATAAAGCAGATTGACAATATGCTGGCTGACCCCAATGCGGGGCTGTCGCCCGCGTTACGCGATTTTTTTGGCGCGGTGCATAACGTTGCCAGCACGCCCGAATCGCCCGCTGCCCGGCAGGCAATGTTAAGTGCGGGGCAATTTATGGTGGCACGTTTTCAGTCGATGAATCAGCGCATCACCGACATGGCCGATGGCATCAATAGCCAAATTAGCAACAGTGTCACCACGATCAACAGCTATGCGCGACAGATCGCCACCCTCAATCAAAACATCACGTTGGCGCAGGCGGCCTTTAGCCAGCAGCCACCGAATGATTTATTGGATCAGCGTGATTTGTTGGTGGCGAATTTAAATAAAGAAATAAAAGCCAGCGTCATTAAGCAAAGCGACGGCAGCTTTAACGTATTTATCGGCAATGGGCAGGCACTGGTGGTGGGCGCTCAATCCTTCACCTTGCAGGCTGTGCAGGCGTTAGATGACCCAGCCAAGATGGAGGTGGCGTATGCCTCAGCGGCGGGGATCACGCGTTTGCAGCAAGGCAGTTTTCAGGGTGGCAATCTCGGTGGTTTGCTGGAATTCCGCAGCCAGTCGCTGAGTGCGACGCAGAATGCATTGGGCTTGGTGGCGATGGGTTTGGCGGGCGCATTTAACGCGCAGCATTTATTAGGGCAAGATTTAAACGGCGCACTCGGCGGCAATTTTTTTGCGTTGGCGGCACCGCAAGTTAACAGCAATACGGTCAACACCGGCACGGCTACCGTGAGTGCTGTCGTTGCTGACTATACCGCGCTCACGCGCAGTGATTATTTGCTGAAATATGACGGCGCGGCCTACACCTTAACCCGTTTGTCAGATAACACCGCGACAGTGCTGGGCGCGTTGCCGCAAACGGTTGATGGCCTGACTATCAGCACCAGCGCGGGTGCGCTGGCGGGGGACAGTTACACCATCCGCCCGACGGTAAATGGCGCACGCGATATTGCACTGGCGATTAACGATCCCGCAAAAATTGCAGTCGCCATGCCGATACGCAGCAATGCTTCGCTCAATAATATCGGCACGGGGCGTATTGAGGCTGGATCGGTTAACGCGCCCGCACCGGTTAATGTTAATTTGCAACAAACCGTCAATATTATTTTCAACACTCCGCCCACCACTTTTAATGTGACAGGCATCGGCACGGGTAACCCGGTCAATGTGCCCTACACCCCCGGCAGTACCATTACGTACAACGGGTGGAGTACGAAAATTACAGGCACGCTGGGCGCGGGGGATAGCTTTGTTATGAGCAGCAACACTGGGGCAACGGCAGATAACCGCAACGCGCTGTTGCTGGCGGGTCTGCAAACGCAAAACAACATGCTGGGCGGCACCAGTTCTTTTCAAGGTGTGTATAGCCAACTGGTGAGCCAGATCGGCAACAAAACGCACGAGCTGGAAGTGACCAGCAGCGCGCAATCGGCGATGGTCAATCAGACGGTGCAGGTGCAGCAATCTTTATCGGGCGTGAATCTAGATGAAGAGGCGGCCAATTTAATGCGTTATCAACGCGCCTATCAGGCCGCAGGTAAGGCCATGCAAATCGCCAATAGCATGTTCGATACATTACTTGATATTGGGAGGTAACTGAGCCATGCGTATCAGCTCCAGCACAATTTACGATGCTAATGTGGCGGCCCTAAACCAGCAGCAAAGCAAGATGCTGCACACACAACAGCAAATCACCAGCGGTCGCCGCATATTAACGCCGGCAGATGACCCCATCGCCGCTGCACGCGCGCTGGAGGTAGCACAAGCCGATGCTACTAACACTCAATATGCCAGCAACCGCAACGCCGCGTTGCACAGCACGGCAATGGCCGAGGGTGTTTTGCAAAGCGTTACCAGTTTGCTGCAAGATGTAAAAACCCTCGCGGTGTATGCGGGCAATAGCGTGCTTACCGCCAGCGATAAACGCAGCTTGGCCACTGAACTGAGTGGTCGTTTAGATGAGCTACTGGCCTTGGCCAACAGCACCGATGGCACAGGCAATTATTTGTTCTCTGGTTTTCAAGGGCGGATGCAGCCGTTTACGAATGGTGCAATGAGTGTGCAATACATGGCCGATGATGGCCAGCGCATGATTCAAGTCAGCAACTCGCGCCAGCTTGCAGCGAGCGATTCTGGCGCAGATATATTTATGCGAATCAAAAATGGCAATGGCGTATTTTCCGTGCAAGCGGGCGCAGGCAATGCGGGTAACGGCCTATTAAGCCAGGGAGTGGTCACCAATCCGGCGTTGATTAACGGTGATACGTATCAGTTGAGTTTTAGCGTGGCGGCGGGAGTCACCACCTACAACATTACCAATACCACCACGGGCACGCCCTATTCAGTCGGCAACCCGTATGTCAGTGGCCAGCCAATTAATTTTCAAGGGATGCAGTTTGATATTCAGGGCGCACCCGCCAATGGTGATGTGTTTACCGCTGCACCCAGCAGCAACGAGAGTTTGTTCAAGACAATCTCTAATTTAATAAGCGCGCTGAACCAACCGAATGTTTTGGGTGGGGCGACTGCGGCGGCGCAATTTAACAACAGCGTAGGACAGGCGTTGAATAATCTAGATCGCGGGCTGGACAATGTCTTGACAGTTCGCGCCTCGCTGGGCACACGCTTGCGCGAGTTGGAGTCATTGCAAGCCACCGGCGAAGACCTTGGTTTGCAATATAAACAAACCTTGTCGCAATTACAGGACGTGGATTTTAATCAGGCCATCAGCGACCTCACGCAGCAACAAATCGGTCTACAAGCGGCGCAAAAATCGTTTTTGAAAGTGTCGGAGCTGTCGTTATTTAATTATATTTAAAGCAAAGTCTAACGATATTAAATGAGCACGTGATGAGAATGAAGGAACAGCGTTGGATGATTAATATAAACATGAAATGACCGCCACTTAACAAGAAAGAATATATGGATACCTCAACAGTTAACGCCCCGCTAACAAGTAATCGCGCCAAGCGTAAAAAAGATTCCGAGCAAGGGCACAAAGATACTCCTCGTGCAGACCCGGCAATTGGAGAGGGTGAAAGACCCAAAAATGGAATCACGGTCGCGCAAAATGTTCCCACCGCCGCAGCCCAGCACACTTTGATGCTGGTAGACGACGAGGAAAATATTATCGCTTCACTCAGCCGGTTGCTGCGCCGAGATGGTTACACCATTATATTGGCAAACAGTGCAGAACAGGCGCTCGCGCTGCTTGCGCGACATGCGGTCGGGGTGATTGTGACCGATCAATCCATGCCCAAAATGAGTGGTGCAGCATTGCTCAATCAAGTTAAAGACCTGTACCCAGACACGGTGCGCATTATGCTCACCGGACATGCGGACATTCAGTTGGCGACCGATGCGATCAATCGTGGCGCAATTTATAAATTTTTGAGCAAACCTTGGGATGATGCCGCCTTGCGTGCCAGCATTGCCGAGGCTTTTGTGCACTACACGCTGATGCAGCAACGCGCGAATTTAGCCCGCGATATACAAATAGCCAACGATACGTTAGCGCAGGTTAACGCGGAGTTGGAGTTATTGATTGAACGCAAAAATACCCAGCTTGATCGCTTGGCGAACTACGATCCGCTCACCAATCTGCCCAACCGTTTACTGCTGCTGGATCGATTGGATAGAGAAATCGCTCGCGCTCAACGCGACAATAAATTGGTGGTGGTGATGTATGTCGATCTGGATAGATTTCAACAAATAAACGATTCATTTGGGCACCCAGTGGGCGACCAATTGCTGCAACAAGTCGCGCTCAAATTAGCACATTACGCCAAAGAAGAAGACAGCTTGGCGCGTTTAGGCGGCGATGAATTTTGTTTTGTATTGACCGAAATAAAAGACGCGCACGCTGCCAGTAATATGGCGCAAAGCATTTTAGATTCGTTCAAAAATTATTCGGTGACAATTGAGGACAACGATATTTTTATTACGGCCAGCATTGGCATCAGCATTTTTCCGTTTGATGGCCTATGCACCACGACCCTGATGAAGAATGCGGATGCCGCGCTGTATCACGCTAAAAGCGAGGGCTTCAACAATTTCCAATACTACACCCCGCAGATGAGCGACTTGGCTTGGCGGCGGCTGACATTAGAAACAGAGCTGCGGCACGCGGTCGAGCGCGAAGAATTTGTTTTGTATTATCAGCCTAAGGTTAACTTGATTAGCGGTCGAATCATCGGGGTGGAAGCTTTGTTACGTTGGCAAAATCCAGAAAGAGGACTGGTTGCCCCGAGTGAATTTATTCCGCTGCTGGAAGAAACCGGGCTAATCATGAATGTGGGCGAATGGGCGTTGCGCGCCGCCAGCCGTCAAGCGCAAATATGGAAAGCAATGGGGCACGATGATATTCGCGTGGCGGTGAATCTCTCCGTGCTGCAATTTAAGCAGCCGGACTTGGCGGGCATGGTGCAAAACATTTGCAGGGAAGCTGGGCTAGATTTGGGCCTGGGCGCGCTGGAGTTGGAGCTGACCGAAAGCTTGCTGATGAAAAATATAGAAGGGACGATGGTCACGCTGAATAAATTACATGAGATGGGCGTGCGGCTGTCCATTGATGATTTTGGTACGGGTTATTCTAGCTTGAGTTATTTGAAAAAATTTCCGATTCATAGTTTGAAAATAGACCAGTCGTTTGTGCGCGATATTTCCACCAGTAAAGACGATGCAGCCATCGTGTCGGCCATTGTCGCGATGGGGCATAGCCTGGGTTTAAAAGTGATCGCAGAAGGGGTAGAAACCAAGGCACAGCTCAATTATTTGCGAAAAATAAAGTGCGATGAAATGCAGGGTTATTTGTTCAGTCGCCCCGTGCCCAGCCATGAAATGACGCGCTTATTGCGAGATAAAGAAAGCTTAGTGCTGTCGCTGGAGATTTGATGGAACGCATCTTATTATTGGTCGATGATGAAGAAAATATTGTGGCGGCCTTGGTGCGCCTGTTGCGGCGTGACGGCTATACGATTTTAAAAGCCTATAGCGCGGCAGAGGGATTGGTGCTGTTATCCCAACACGCGGTTGGCGTAATTATTTCTGATCAGCGGATGCCGAGCATGACTGGATCACAATTTTTAACGCAGGCCAAGGAGCTGTACCCCGATACGGTGCGGATTGTGTTGAGCGGTTATACCGAATTAGATTCCGTCACTGACGCGATAAATCGCGGGGCGATTTATAAATTTTTGACCAAGCCGTGGGACGATGATCTGCTGCGTGAAAATGTAGAAGAGGCATTTCATCGCTACGAGGTGGAGCGGGAAAACGTGCGCCTAGCGCATGAATTGCAGGTGGCGAATGATGAACTATCGCTCATGAACCGCAATTTAGAAATGCGGGTAGAGGAGAAAACACGTGAGCTCATGCTCAATATCAATGCCTTGCTGGTGTCGCAGGAAATGTTGGAGCAACTGCCCGTGGCGGTGATTGGGGTGGGTGAGGATGGTTTGATTGCAGTGGCCAATCAGATGGCGCACACCTTATTTTCCGCTTCGGGCGACACTTTGTATGGCGAGCCAGCAGTGGGCATTGTTCCCCCTGAGATGTTGGTCGTGAACCATGCGTCAGCAAAAATGTTGGGTACAAATATAGCTTCACCAGAGATACAAATGCCAGCGATACAAACACCAAGGATAGAAAATTCCAAAATAAATACGGCCGACCTGATGCCTGTTTATTTTTGGTGCAGCCAAATGGGGGGGCTTTCTCATTCTAAGGGCGTGATGATTGCAGTGAATCCTAATCTGCAACCGCAAGAAAGCTATATTCCCAGACCCACTCAAATTAACAAGGATTAATCATGCCGCATACCACTACCCTCAACAAAGCAGAAATATTGTCCAAGCTACATCAGTTGCCGATGATGCCCGTGGTTATTCAAGAAGTGCTGGCCAGCTTTAACACGAACAATCTCAACCGCACCGTGCTGGCTTCTAAAATTGAACTCGACCAAGGCTTAACCGCGAAGGTGTTGCGGATTGCAAATTCTTCTTTTTATGGCTTGCCGCGCAGTATTCATTCGATCAGCGATGCGGTGATTGTCATGGGATTTAACAGCGTGCGCTCGTTGGTTATATCGGCTGGATTTATGCGCGCTTTCCCGCCTACGCCTGGCAGCTTGTTTAATCGCAAAGCGCATTGGCATCGAAGTTTTCGTGTGGCGGGCTACGCGCATGCGTTGGCAAAATGTTTGAATAAAGATCAGGAAATTGTATTTACCGCAGGCATGTTTCATGACATCGGGCAGATGGTGTTGGATGTGTGCATCCCCGAACAATTTGCGCGCATCTTGGAACAGCAAAAAAATACGAATGCAAATTTGTTAGAAATCGAGCAAGCAGAATTGGGCTGCGACCACAGCGAGATTGGTGCAGAAATGGCGGAACGCTGGAATTTCCCAACCGAGATAGAGCGTGTAATTGGCGATTGGAGAACGCCAGAGCGCGCGCCATTTGAACCTTTGAACGGTTTAATTTTTATTGCGGTGCTGCTGGAAAGCGGCCTTATCGAAGACGCGCTGATGAAAAAAATTCCGCCTGGACTGATAAAAAATTTAGCACTGGATTGGGCGTGCATTGCCTCGACTTTGCCAGAGTCTGGAAAATTGGATGAAGAGGCCAGATTACTTTTGTCGGCGGCATAATTTTTCTGCGGCATTAAACCGCTAAAGGGCGAGCCACAATATTAAATTTTGGCAGCGTTAAATCTTAGTTCGGATTGCGGGGGCGCGAAGCGGCAGACTTTAAATCCCTTGAGCGATTTCTGACAGAGTAAAAATTGTGGGGTTATATAGGTCAACAGTAAAAAAGAGTGACAGAAAAATTATTTGGGAATAAATCGCATGAAAATTAATACAGATTTGCTGTGGGTCCGCGATCTTTATTTGATGGGTAGAGCGTCGGTGCAGAAAGAAAATTTAGCCGATGTGCAAAAGATGTTATTGGCACATTTCGTTAAAGGCATGGGCGCCAGCGAGGGTTCTTTAGCCATGCTGGACGATGTGTTTTATGACAGCTTGGTGATTGTCGCCGTGCATGGCATACCGCCGCTGGCTGTGGGTAGCGAGGTTGCGATGGGGCAGGGAATCATCGGCTATGCCGGGCAACATGGGCAAGGGTTGTTGCTGAATAAAGGCGCGCCTGTGCTGACCAGCACCTTAGATTCCGTGCCGGATATAGGCGAAGTGGTGCAGTCGTCCATTTGCTTTCCACTTAAAAATGAAAGTACTTTGATCGGCGTAATCAGTGTGTATCGCAATGATAGTTTGCCGCCGTTTACGGTGGATGATTTGGCTTATTGCAGTATTTTGGTGAACATGGTGGCGATGGTGTTGGACAACATTCGGCTGCATGTAGAACAGCAGCATCGCATCCAAACCTTGTCCTCCATGAACGTTGAAATATTAGAGCGCAACAAAGAAGTGCTGGCTATGAATGAGCGGCTGGACAGCACGCAAAATCAATTGCAGCAATCTGAAAAAATGGCTTCCATCGGCCAGCTTGCGGCGGGGGTCGCGCATGAAATTAACAACCCCATTGGTTATGTTTACTCTAATCTGGGTACGTTAGAAAAATATGTGCAGGATATGTTCAGCATGGTGGACAGCTACGAACAGGCCGAGAGCGCGATAGGCGATGTGGCCGTGCGTACGCGCTTGCAAAGTGCGCGTGAAAAATTAGACCTGGAATATTTGAAAGAAGACCTCAGCGCGCTCATGAGTGAGTCGAGAGATGGCATTACGCGCGTAAAAAAAATCGTACAAAACTTGAAAGATTTTTCGCACGTGGATGCCACGGATGAGTGGCATTTTACTGATCTGCATAAGGGTCTGGATAGCACTTTAAATATTGTCAGCAACGAAATTAAATATAAGGCAGAGGTCATCAAAGAGTATGGGCAGATTGCCGATGTGGAATGTATCGCCTCGCAAATTAACCAGGTGTTTATGAATCTGCTGGTTAACGCGTCCCATGCGATTGAGGTGCGTGGGGTGATTACGCTGCGTTCGGGTCAAAAAGAAAATGAAGTGTGGTTGTCGGTGAGCGATACCGGCAAGGGCATTCCGCCGGAAAACATTAAGAAAATATTCGATCCATTTTTTACCACCAAACCGATAGGTAAAGGCACAGGACTGGGGTTGTCGCTTTCTTACGGCATTATCAAAAAACATAACGGGCGGATTGAAGTGAGCAGTGAAGTCGGCAAAGGCACGACTTTTACCGTGTGGCTGCCGACGCATCACGGGCAGGCCGCAGCTTAACTAAAAATCCAACTTCCGTCGCCATACTGTGTTGCTCGCAAAAAATGACTCCTCACATATAAAGCATATGCGTCGTTATCATTTTTTGCTCGCGCCTTGTCTGGCTTAGCAATTTGAATTTTGAGAGATGCCCTTAAATAACGAGATTTCAAGTTAAATAAATTATCTGGAATGATGATTAGGAAAAGTCATGAGTGATACACAATCCGCCGCGCCGACGATAGAGGCCAGCTTGACCCTGCTTTTTGTGGATGATGAGAGCAATATTTTGTCTTCGCTGAAGCGATTATTCAGGCAATTTGGCTACCGCATATTCACCGCCGAAAGCGGTGCGCTGGGCTTGCAAATATTAGAAAAAGAAGCGGTTGATTTGGTCATCTCAGATATGCGGATGCCGGAAATGAATGGCGCGCAATTTTTAGAAAAAGTCCGCGAGAAATGGCCGCAGACAGTGCGAATTTTATTGACCGGCTATGCCGAAGTGGATGCCACGATTGATGCGATTAATAAGGGGCAAATTTATCGTTACGTTTCAAAGCCGTGGGATGACACCGAGATTGTTACCACCGTCAAACAGGCGCTAGAACAAAAAATATTAGCGCGTGAAAAACAACGCCTAGAAGAATTAACGCGCCGACAAAATGAAGAGCTAAAAGATTTCAACGCCAACCTAGAAGCCAAGGTCAAGGCGCGCACGGAGGAGGTGAGCCAGACCATGAAGTTTTTGGAAGTGGCGCACGAAAAAGTGAAAAAAAGTTTTATCACTTCGGTGCGGGTTTTCTCTAATTTAATCGAAATGCGCGATAGCAGCATGACTGGGCATTCGCGTCGCGTGGCGGATATGGCGCGTGTCTTGGCGCAACAAGTGGGTATGAGTGATGCCGAGTTGCAGGATGTGTTTATTGCGGGCTTGCTGTTGGACATTGGAAAAATCGGCCTACCGGATCGCTTGCTGAGCAAGTCATTTGTTAACCTTACTGCCGACGAGCGCGCTGAAGTGGTGAAATATCCAGCCAAAGGCCAAATGGCTTTAATGGCACTGGAGCAGTTGCAAGGGGCGGCATTGCTTATCCGCAGCCACCGCGAACGCTTTGACGGCACGGGTTTTCCAGACGGTTTGTCGGGGCTGAATATTCCGCTGGGTTCGCGGGTGCTGGCACTGGTTAAAGACCTAGACTTGGCCATGTTAGGAACTGCCACAACCAAAGGGCTGAAACATGCGGACGCGCTGTTACTGATGCAAGACAGCAGGGGCAAACGCTATGATCCGACGGTGGTCGAGGCTGCGCTGAAAATGAATTTGGGCGGCGAAGTAGGCGTGGCGCAAGCGCGACCAGAATTGGCTCTACGTTCGTCGCAGCTTAAAGGGGGCATGGCATTGTCCCGTGATTTGGTCACCCGCAGTGGCGGGATGCTGCTGTCTAAAGATCACGTGTTGAGTGATCATCTCATCGGGCAGATTAGACACTTTGAGAAAATTGGCGAGCAGTTAACAATCCATGTGTTTGCGTGACGGGGTTCAATGCAAATAAAGTCAATTTATTTTACGCTAAAACGAATCACGCCCCTTTATCAAAAATTGTACTGATTTTATATCGTCCGTACGGTTCAGCGGCACGGCCAAATCCACGTGAATGACATTGCCCGATGCGGTGCGATCATTAAACATTCGCAAGCCAAGCCCAACATTATGCAGCCAGCCAGGGTTGTTTATATTTTGGTTGGTGCCACCCCAGGCGCGCCCGGCATCATAAAATACGGCACCGCCCACCCGAAAAATTCTAAAGAGATAGAGGTCGCTGTAGCCTCGTTGCTCCATCGAAAAAAGCGTGCGATTGATGCCGGTCTGGTAGCGCAGCGGATAACCGCGTAAGCCCGTGTCGCCACCCAATAATAATTGCTCGGCGGCGGTGCCTTCATGTACGGTGTCGGCGGTAATTTCGGCAAAGAACAGGCCATGTGTACTTTGCTTGCGATAGTATTTGGCCGTGCCGCCCGTCATGCGCACGTCGCCCGCTTCATCGCCATTTCTACCGGAAAGGTGGGCGGATAACAGCACACTTTGCCGCTCGGATAAATGCCAGCCATCGCTCACCGTAGAGGAATAAATCCAATAGGCGTTGGTGGAATTAAACATCGAGCGACCCAGTTGGAAGTTGGCCGTGAGCCCCATGTTAAAAAATTCTGCACGATTGATTAAGTCGCGGTTAGTCACTTTTTCAAAACCATCTTCGACTATTTCATAACGTAAAAAAGGTGCGACAATTTTTTGATTGGTGGGTAATAGCGTCGGTGTGGGCAGTAAGGGATCGAGCGCGTAATCGTCTTTTTGATATTGCACGCCCGCCGAGTAACGCCGCGCCCAGCCATCGACTAGGCCTTTAGATAGCCCGCCATATAGCTCTTGAGCCATGGATTGATGCTGATACTGCCCGACAATCACGCCGCTGTTGTATTCGGCATCGACCCGTTTATTTACATCCGCCTTGATGCCCGCCGCCCAGCGGGTGTCCAGCGCGTAAAAGGGTTTTTCCAGGTTGAATTGATCACGCTTGCCGTCGTTATATTGGGCGTGCTTATACTCAATTTTCTCCCAATTGCCGAATAGATGATTTTTGCTGATGACCGCTTCTGTGCCGGTGCGATCTGCATCCGATACGCCGCTATAGCCGATGGCCGTGCCCGTGCCGAACAGATTTTTTTCAACGAAGGTCACGCTGGTTGAATTGACCCCGCCTGCGCGCCCTATCGTTGCGCCAAATTCGAGCGACCAGGTGTCGCGCGTTTTAACTTCCACATCAACTACGCCATCATGGTAGGCAACGGGTGTGATATTAATGTTGTAGAGAAAACGATTTCTACGGAGCACGCGTTCGGTCTCATCTATGAGTTGCACCGAAACCGTCTCGCCCGTGTTAAATAGCAGTGATTGTCGTATGACACCCGGACGGGTGGTGTTGTGCAGCTTGTTGGCGAGGCGATAAACCAGCCCATCTTCTTTGGGATTATCCAGATCAAAAATGTCTTGGTTATTAATATAAATTTTGCCGATGACGGCACCGGCAGCTTCTAGCTCGGCGAATGTTGGAATGGAGCTAGGCACATTTGTTATGGGCGGCTGCGGGGTGGATAAAGTTGGCGCAGCTTGTTGCGGCATACCGGTTTCATTTTCCGCAGCAGACAGTGCGGGGCATAAAAACCAAAAAAACAAAGAGGCAAAGGTGAGCAGCCAGAGTCGACTTAAAATAAAAAAGCGTTTATAAAGCACGTTAAAATGTACCCAATATTTTTGTTTACCAATATGCACGATGGTAGCATCGTCACCTTAATAGTTTCTTATGAACCCTGCCAAACGCCGTGAAATTTTCCAACGCTTGCGCGCACAAAATCCGCATCCTACCACCGAGCTAGAATACCGCACGCCCTTTGAACTATTAATTGCGGTGCTGTTGTCGGCACAAGCCACCGATATTAGCGTGAACCATGCCACGCGCCAGCTTTATCCTATGGCCAACACGCCGCAGGCGATACTGGAGTTGGGCGAAGAAAAGTTGCGTACCTTGGTGCAGCGCATCGGCCTGTATAAAACCAAGGCCAAACATATTATTCAAACGTGTCAATTATTGTTAGAAAAACATGGTGGCGCCGTGCCGCAAACGCGAGAGGAATTAGAAGCCTTGCCTGGCGTGGGGCGTAAAACGGCGAACGTGGTGCTGAACACCGCGTTTGGGCAGCCGACCATCGCGGTCGATACACATATTTATAGAGTGTCTAATCGCACGGGCATCGCACCCGGCAAAACCGTGCTGGAGGTGGAGCAAAAATTAGAAAAATTTATTTCCGCTGAATTTAAGCGCGACGCGCATCACTGGCTGATTTTGCATGGTCGCTATGTGTGCCAGGCGCGCAAGCCTAAGTGCGGGATGTGCGGCATTGTTGATCTGTGTGATTACCCTGCGAAGGCGGCGTGATGTTTAACCCTACCCGCGATGAGGCGCGTTTATTTATTATCGACACCTGGCGTAAACGCCGCGCGGGCGAGCTGCTCATGCCGCTGGAAGATTTGACTGCGCAGTTGATCGAAAAGCATCCTGAGTATCACGCTGTGTTTGAAAATCCGGCGCGCTATCAGGACAAAGATTACGCGCCAGAGCATGGTGAGACCAACCCTTTTTTGCACCTGATGATGCATCTGTCGATAGAAGAACAAATTTCCATCGATCAACCGCACGGCGTGCGCGCCCACTTCACGCGACTCACCCAACACTTTTCGTCGGAGCATGACGCACAACATCGCATGATGGAATGCTTGAGTGAGATGATCTGGCAAGCGCAACGCCACGGCACTGCGCCCGATCCGACCATTTATTTGAGCTGTATGGAAAATTTGAATTAAGGAAAAAACATGGCCAATCGTTTGAGCAAAATCGTCACGCGCACGGGAGATCAAGGTACCACAGGCCTCGCTGACGGTACGCGGGTGGAAAAAAACGGCGCGCGCATATACGCTATTGGCACGGTGGATGAACTCAACAGTCACCTCGGCGTGCTGCTGGCCGAAAGCCTGCCGCACGATGTGCGCACATTGTTGCTACGGATACAACATGATTTATTTGATTTGGGTGGTGCGCTGGCTTATCCCGCCGCGCCTTTTGCCGAAAGTAAATTGCTATTTTTAGATGCAGCCATCGCCACGCATAACGCCGACTTGCCGCCGCTTAAAGAATTTATTTTGCCGGGCGGCACACGCGCAGCGGCCTTGTGTCATGTAACCCGCACGGTTGCGCGCCGCGCCGAACGCGAATTTTTTACCCTCTCACAAACTGAAGACGCACCCACTTATGGCTTGCCTTATCTTAATCGGTTGTCGGATTTGCTCTTCGTTTTATGTCGCGTTATCAACCGCCGAGCGGAGCAACTTGAAACGTATTGGCAGGTACATCAATCGTAAACCTGTTTCAGCCTCCTCGGCACAGGGGAAGAGTGGAATCATTTTGCCGTAGGTTAAAAACCCAACAAATCCACTAACATTTTTTGACATTAAAACGGCAATAGGTTTAACTAGCACCGCGAATTCCGCCGAGTGACTCAATTTTGTTTTTTATTAAGCACAATTTGATTTTTATTTTAAGAAAGCGAGCCCAACATGAACAACTTCAACATGAAAAAAATACTACCGTTAATTTGTACCCTAGCTTTTGTTGCACAACCCGCAATCGCCGCCGACATCACCACCTTAAACGCACTGGCGCAAGGGCAATTTAGAACCTTGTCCGAAGACTTGGGTTCTGCGCTTAGCTACAAGCCGGTTACGCCCGCTGAGCCACTCGGCATCACCGGTTTTGATGTGGGCTTAGTGGTGACAACTACCGATGTGGGGCGTAGTACCGCTAACTTCAAAGCTGCTACCAACGGCCAAGAATCCATTAGTGACTTGATTGTGCCCAAGCTGCACATTGCCAAAGGCCTGCCGTTGAATATTGATGTGGCCGCGTTTGTTGCTAAAGTCCCCACCACCAACATTTCATTATTTGGCGGTGAAATACGCTACGCACCGTTGTCTGGTGGCGTAGCTATGCCAGCGGTCGCAATACGCGGTGCGTTTACTAAATTAACAGGGGTTGACCAATTATCGCTCGACACTAAAAGCCTTGATGTTTCCATCTCTAAAGGCTTTTTGATGTTTACCCCGTATGCGGGCGTGGGTCGTGTTTGGGTAAACAGCAATCCGAATGCCGGTTCGCTGCAAGAAGAAAGTTTCTCTCAAAACAAAGTATTTGTCGGCGGCAATGTGAATCTTGGTCTGATGAACTTTGCACTTGAAGGCGACAAAACGGGCGATGCTAAGTCGGCCAGCTTGAAAATTGGATTTCGCTTCTAAAGAAAAAAGACTTTAAATGTAAAAAGCCCGGTTTGTACCGGGCTTTTTTGTGGGTGAAACTTTATGAGTTTCTATTCGTTATTAGATCGCCCTGAATTAATACGTTTCCGCGCTGGTAAGATATTGAATGCCATTGCTGATGCCGCCGATGACAATCATTCTGCCGCTGGGCATCAATGTGGCGGTGTGGTGGCTGCGCGCAAAAGCCATGCTGCCCGTGATCGACCAAGTGTTGGTGGCGGGGTCATAGAGTTCGGCACTGGCAAAATATTGAGTTTGGTCATAGCCGCCTGCAACTAGAATTTTCCCTGTAGGAAATAAAATAGAGGTTGCCGTGTGGCCGAGTCGTGGGGTGGTTAAGCTCGCGGCGGTAGACCATGCGCCCGTCACGGGGTCATATATTTCTGCGCTGGACAGAATGCCTGCGGTGTTATTGCCAGCGGCGACCAAAACATTACCGTTGGGTAACAGGCTGGCTGAGTGGCCTGCCCGTGCGGTGGCGAGATTGCCTGTGGTTGTCCAAGCATTAGTGAGAGGGTCATATAGCTCGGCACTGGCAAGAGTGGGCGTACCTTGCGCGCCCGCAGCAACTAAGACTTTGCCGTTTGCCAACACGGTAGCAGTGTGGTGAAAGCGCGCTGTGGCGAGGCTGCCAGCGGATGCCCAAGTGTTGCTAACGGGGTCATATAATTCTGCCGCAGTGGCAAGGCCCAAGCCATACGTGCCACCGACGATTAAAACTTTGCCATTTGGCAGCAGCGTAGCCGAGTGATAAATGCGCGCAATGCCCATACTGCCAGCAGGTGACCAAGTGCCTGTTGCAGGGTCATAGAGTTCGGCATTGGAAAAGTAAGTGTAAGCGTTGCTGCCGCCCGCGATCAACACTTTGCCATTCGCTAATAGGGTGGCCGTGTGGTTGTAGCGCGCTTGAGCCAAGCTGCCCGTGGCTGACCAAGTGTTGGTTGTGGGGTTGTATAGCTCGCTGCTGCCCGTGGCGAGATGCCAGCGCGCACCATCAAAAACAGGCGTGGCCGAGCCGCCTACGACTAGCACGTTGCCATCGTTTAATATCGTTGCGGCATGGCTGTGGCGTGCGGAGAGCATATCTGCCGCAGGCGCAAACAGCCCGTTGTGGATGATGGGCTCGCACGTGATATGAATGTCATCCACATCATCGCTGTCACCATCGTTATCGCGATCTTTTATTTTGCCCGTGCCGTGCTTAACGGTGCAATGATGTTTCGACGGGTGGTGATGCACCTTGGTGTGATACTCGGACGCATCTTTTTCTTTGGTCTCAAAATTAAAGGAGCCGTTGCGGGTGACAGTCAGCGTTTCGGTTTGATTTTTTTCCAGAACAATTTTTTCGCCTTCAGCCAAGCCACTCACTTTTCCGCCGACACTGTAAATAGCGGCGGACGAATCCGCGTTGCCGTTTATGCCCGCCCCGCCGCAGGCCGCGAGTGCCAGCAACAATGCCATAGCACTGACATTTAGGAGATGTCCTTGCGTATTCAATAAGCTTGTGTGACGAGTATGGTTTTTCATATAGTAGTTTATTTTAGCGGCTGAATTGCCAGCTGGCAGCGTCAGCGGGTCGGCAATGTTGGGCGATAAATAGATTTTTGAGCAGCACGCCCTTAAAGGGGTAGTGAATTATAACGCCATGCGAGCGCATGTTCAACCTAATGTATTTCAACAACAAATTGTATGGCTGGCGGCGTGAAAATTGAATCCCGCTTGATTCACGCGATGCCTGTGCGTAAGGTGGCGATTTGAAAATTGAGTGGATACCTTAAGCATGCACAATATTCATCAACATCATTATGTTCGTCAAGGTGCGCTGGCGCGGCTGTTATATAAGCCGGCTTATTTGTTTATGGCGATTATTTTCCTATCCATCATCTCAGCACGCACTGCATACGCGTTAGAAAGTTTTGAATTTATCGCCGAGCATGTGCCGGAAGTGGCGATGGATAATCGTTTTGCTACGCTGCCGATATGGAGCGATGCAACTATGGACACATGGGGAGTGATAGCGCAGGGCGCTGCGGCGCGCATACGCAGTGGCGCAGTGGTGCTAGAGGGCGCGATGTTTTCCGTGGCCGCATTACGTGAGTTAGACACACGCTGGTCGATCAGTACGTTTGCTTTTTGGGACGAGATGGAATTTTCTGGCACAGGCGATCAACGGCCACTAGCAACTGTGTTTGCCACCACTCCGCTGGCACTGCCGGCCAAAGCCCTGTTTAGTAATATGCGTGGCACCTATCAAAATGTGGGTGCGGGGCTGGCCCTCAAGCGTAAAGAAAATGAAGGGTGGATGGGTGAGCGACAATGGGCGATGGGCGTGCTTTTACAGCGTGTTACATTGCACCGCTATCAGGCGGATTATCTCGTGTTAGATGGAGCAACTGCGGGGGCAGCGGGCGTGGTTGATTACAGCGGTACTTACACCCACCTCACCCCGTTCGTAGGGTTGGCTTGGCCGCGCGATTGGGGGGCGTGGCAGGTGTTACCCCACACCCAATTTGCGCTGCCTAACCCACGTCGCGGCATTCAGGGGCGGATTACCGGGCCAGGATTTGACATCACCGGCAACACCGAAACAGCCGGTCGTGAGAGCAAACATTTCGGCGATGCTTCGTTGACGTTTGGCTTAGATGTAATTTATCAGCCGTGGGATTTGGGGGTGGACATCGGCACGGTAATTACGCAGGCACTGATCGAGCCTGTTATTCACAAAGGCATCAATGAGAATTGGGTGATTTCAGTGTATAAGAAATTTTAAGGTGAAGTAACGGATGGGCGGCGCACAGCGTCAATATCTGCGCATATCTGCGCTGCGCCTAATAATATTCTTGGCGTCGCACGGCTGATAATATCTGGATGAACAAAGCCGATTTTGTTATCTCGTGCTGTACGCAAAGGGAGTTCGCGCCACATCTTGCTGGTTTCAATTGCTTGATTTTTTGTCGATGCGATACCCAACATAGTGTGCGGCTGCGCTTTAATCAGCGCTTCTGCCGAGATGGCGGTTACCAGCATTGGGGCATTTGTAAATATATTTTCTGCCCCGCATAAATGCAGCACATCGCTGATGATATGTGCGTGGTTGATGGTGAGATACGGTGCAGAACTGATCTGAAAATAAGCGCGCACCCTTTCTTTTTTTGCATATTGCTGTTGCAAGGCGAGACGTGATTTTTCAAATTCGTTTGCGCTGATTTCTGCAACCGCTTGAGTGCCCGAAATTTTTCCCAGTATGCGCAAGACGCGCGGAATATCGTCCAAGCGGCGCGGCTCCAGCACCATAATTTTTAAGTTTAACTTTTCAAATGCGGCGCGATCCTGTGCAGATAATCCACTGCCCCACGCCAAAATCAAATCGGGCTGCAGTGCCAGCAATTGCTCCCAATTCAAACGGAATGCATCACCGACTTGCGGCAATTTTTTTGCTTCAGCGGGGTAATCACTGTACGCGCTGACTGCGACTAAATGTTCGCCCATACCCGCAGCGTAGGCTAATTCGGTGAGATTAGGCGCGAGCGAGATAACGCGTTGCGGCGGCGAAGTGAAGACAACGCGTGCGCCGAGATCATCAATAATTTCCAATGCCGCAACGGGCATTGATAGCAAGAGTAAAAACAACCCAAACCGTGTACGCAACCAGCTAGCCTTCTCAGTTATTAGAGTGCAATCCAGTGTCTGATAAAAATGAGCACAAGGCGGCGAGTCCGAAAAACTTGTGGCCGGGCACCCGGATGAAGCGACGACGACAATGCATTTAGCATGGCGAGGAGATGAAGACGATGCCAACACAGGGATCGTTTTATCAGACGCTGGAGTAGCGTTGCGCCAATGCCACGCGCTTAAGATAAGCCTCGCGCGCGATCAGCACATCTTCTAAAAAGTATGGCAATTCTTTCAGTAACAATGCCTGTGGACCATCGACTAATGCTTTCACTGGAGCGGGGTGAAAGTCGACCAGCACCATATTTGCTCCGGCCACGATGCCTTGCGCGGTGATATGCGCCACGTCCAAAATGCCATCCGGCGCGGCACTGCGTGTACCCACCGAGTGCGATGGATCGATGCACACCGGCATTCTGGTTAATCTTTTTACCACGGGTACGTGTGCAAAATCGACAAAGTTACGGTGCGGATCGCCCATGTTTGTTTTCATGCCGCGCAGGCCAAACACCACATTTCGATTGCCTTCCGAGGCGAGATATTCCGCCGCGTTCAAGGATTCATCCAGCGTAATACCGAAGCCGCGCTTGAGCAACACGGGGAATTCTTGCTGCCGTCCCACGATTTTCAACAGCTCAAAATTTTGTGTATTGCGCGTGCCGATCTGCAACATCACGCCGGTGGGATTGCCGGTTTGATGGAGCGCCTCGCGAATTTCGTTGAGATGCGATTCGTGCGTGATCTCCATCGCAATGACCTTAATGCCGTACTTACCTGCCAACTCAAAAACATACGGCAAACAATTCTTTCCGTGCCCCTGGAAAGCATAAGGGCTGGTGCGCGGCTTGTATGCACCCATGCGCGTGCACACTTGGCCGTTATCGCGCAGCGCGCGCAGCATGGCTTCAACGTGGTCGCGATTATCCACCGCGCAGAGTCCTGCAAAAACATTCAAATTATCTTGCCCGAAACGCACGCCGTTATATTCAAAATGCGAGGGGCGCGGGTCTTCTTTATGCCGCCCCAGCACGCGATATTCTTCCGACACGCGCACCACATTTTCGACGCACGGCAGGCTACGCATATCTTTAATGTCGAGTGCTTGAGTATTGCCGATGAGATAAATTTCGGTGAGTGTTTGCAAGGCTCCGCGCTCGATATGTATGCGCGTTTGTATGCTGGGCAGGCTCGCTAAATGCGCCATCAGTTGTTTGAAATCTGCACCTTGTTGGTCGGTGTTGGAGGAGAGAATAAGGATCATTATATTTTTCCGTTAAGTACAATTATTTTTTTAGAAGCATGGCTAACTGCTGTGGCCACTGCGCCATCGGGTCACGTCCAAAACCACTCTTGCCAAATTGCTGCCAGCGGCCAATAACATAGCACAGCAGCAGGTTGGCATACGCGCTCACATCGGTTTTATCATCCAGCGCGCCCTGCGTAACAGCGATGCGTATAGATTGTTTGAGCGAGGCTTCAAGCCGATCATAAAGTTGGTTAATACGTTGCTGCAAGCGCGCATCTTCATTCACCAGCGCGTCACCGATTAAAACGCGGGTCATGCCGCGATTTTTTTGCGCGAAACCCAGCAACATCGCCAACGTGCTTTCTATCTGTTGCAGGCCGTTACTCTCGTCCGCGCTAATTTTGTTGATTAAGCTAAACACCGTTTGTTCGATGAACTCGATCAAGCCTTCAAACATCTGCGCCTTGCTGGCAAAGTGGCGATACAACGCGGCTTCAGAGATATCGAGCCGTGCCGCCAAGGCTGCGGTGGTAATTTTTTCGCCCTTGGGCTGCTCCAGCATTTCTGCAACAGTTTGCAGAATCTGTAATTTTCGTTCGCCCGGTTTGCTGGCCATATTGTATTTTCCTGCGTATTTTTAATGGTTGAATTGCGATAACACACGCGGCAACTGCAGTACATTCGTAATTTTCACATCCACATAAGCGGGCACACGTGATGTGCTGCTGACCCACACAGTACGCATCCCAAGCTGCTTGGCGGTGGATAAATTTTCTACGCTATCTTCCACCATCACACAGCGCGTCGGTTGTAGCCGATATTTTTGTAGTAGCCGCATGAAGCCGTAGCGTTGCGGCTTAGGCTGGTAGCGCGTGTGCTCGATGGCGAACACGTCGTGAAAGCAATCGTCGATACGCATCATTTTTAAAATCGTATGTGCGTAATGTTGCGGCGCGTTAGAAAAAATAATCTTCTTGCCCGGCAATTTTTTTAGCACATGTCGCAAGCGCGGCTCACGCAAAATCATTTTAGACAACGCGGGAAACTGGTGCGTGTGCCACAAAAAATGCTCAGGATCCGTCGCGTGATGTTTCATCATGCCGTGCAAGGTTGCGCCATACCGCTGCCAATAATCGATCCGCATATTATTCGCGGCGTGCTCTTCCAGTTTTAAATGGTGTTGCAAATATGCGGTCATGCTGCGGTTGATGTGCGGAAAAATATGCGGTGTCGCGTTATGCAAAGTGTTGTCCAGATCAAAAATCCACACGCGGTCAGTCATATTGGCTTGCTTACTTTTAATTCAAATAGCCTAAATAAATAACCACGTCATTCCCGCCTACGCGGGAATGACGTGTATTTGGTTTATTTGCTCTTTATCAACGTCCCCACACCTTCATCCGTCAAAATCTCCAGCAACAGTGCGTGCTCTACCCGCCCATCAATAATGTGCACCGATTTTACCCCACCTCGCGCCGCGTCCAGCGCAGAGCCAATTTTGGGCAACATGCCGCCAGATAAAGTGCCGTCCGCGACCAAGCCATCAATTTGTTTGGGCGTGAGACCCGTTAATAAATTTCCATCTTTATCCAGCACGCCCGGTGTGTTGGTCAGCAGCACTAATTTTTCTGCACGCAATACTTCGGCTAATTTCCCCGCCACCACATCCGCGTTAATGTTCAGCGTTTCGCCATCGGGGCCGACACCGATAGGCGCGATCACCGGAATAAAGTCACCAGAATCGAGAAAGGTAATAATCGCCGGATCAATTAAATGAATCTCGCCCACCAAGCCAATATCCAGCATCTTGCCGGGCTCGGTATTGCTTTCCAGCAGCATCTTATTGGCACGAATAAAAGAGGAATCTTGCCCCGTTAAACCGACCGCTTTGCCGCCGTGACGGTTAATCAAATTCACAATATCTTTGTTGACCTTGCCCAACACCATTTCGACCACATCCATGGTCTCTTCGTCGGTCACGCGCATTCCCTGTACAAATTCGCCCGCTTTGCCGACGCGCTTGAGCAGTTCATTAATTTGTGGACCGCCGCCGTGGACAATGACCGGGTTCATGCCGACTAATTTCAGCAGCACCACATCACGCGCAAAACTTTCTTGCAGCGCGGGATCAATCATGGCGTTGCCGCCGTATTTAATGACGATGGTTTTATCAAAAAAACGCTGAATGTACGGCATGGCCTCAGATAAGGTGCGCGCTTTCTTGGCAGCGGTGTCGGCGGTTAGGGGCATGGCATTGCTTTCATAAAATGTGCGCGTATTTTACCTTATAAAGTTGCGCGCTTTCATCTACGTTTCCGTGAAAACTAAAGTGGGCTATTGAAAATTTTAGCCACTTGGTTAGTATCAGTATTATTATTGATGCAATAATTTACAATTCTTAAAGGAACAAGCATGGCCATACGCGCATACAAAAATATTTTTCCTACAGCGGGCGCACGCTCGTATATTGATGCCGAAGCAGCGGTGATCGGCGATGTGGTAATCGGCGAAGATTCTTCCGTGTGGCCGATGTGCTTGATACGCGGCGACGTAAATATCGTCCGCATTGGCGCGCGTACCAACATTCAAGATGGCACGATTATCCATGTCAGCCATAAGCACAGCGAAGTGCCGGAAGGCAATCCCACACATATCGGCGATGATGTGACGGTGGGTCACCAAGTGATTTTGCATGGCTGTACCGTAGAAAGTATGAGTTTAATCGGTATGGGTTCGATCATTTTAGATGGCGCAATTATTCGCTCGCATGTATTGCTGGGGGCGGGCTCACTGGTGCCAGAGGGCAAAGATTTAGAGGGGGGATATTTGTGGCTAGGCCGCCCCGCCAAAAAAATACGCGAACTGACTGCGGCAGAAATTAAACGCTTTGATTACTCGGCCAAACATTACATCAAATTAAAAAATGACTATTTGAGCGGTGGGTAGTTACGTGCAATATTTTTAGAGAGACCCTTTAGTACCCTCACTCGACACAAGGAAAATATCATGTTGAAAGCCACCGTTCGTCGCAGCGCAAAAATTTTAAGCAGCTTATTGCTGTTGTCATTGTTGCAAGCTTGCGGCGAGGGTGAGACTACGCCAGCCAACCTCGCGCTTTTTGCCGGAGATGGGGCGACGGCGGGGAGTGTAAATGGGGCAGGCACGGCAGCGCGTTTTAGTGCGCCGCTGGGGGTTGCTGCGGATAGTGCGGGCAATATTTATGTGGCGGATACCATCAACCATATCATTCGGAAGATTGATAGTGCTGGAGTGGTGACTACGCTGGCGGGCGACGTAACTATCCACACCGCTGGCAATACAGATGGCATCGGTGCGGCAGCGAGTTTTAGCTCGCCGCGCGGCGTGGCTACCGACAGTGCGGGCAACGTTTATGTGGCGGATACGGGCAATATTACTATACGGAAAGTTACTTCATCGGGTGAAGTAAGTAAGTTAACAGGCAATACTGGAATTTATGGACAAATACTATTGGCGAGTGTGGGGACACCTTCTGGCATTGCCTCAGATAGTGTAGGTAATATTTATGTGACGGATACTGTTAATCACGTCATCCTAAAATTTACGGCTCTAGGTGCAGTCAGTACATTGGCTGGGGTTACTCCTACCCTTGTTTCAACTCCCTCGCCTGGCAGCGTTGATGGTATTGGCGCAGCGGCTCGCTTTAACTCTCCACGAGGTATTGTTGCGGACAACCTTGGCTCACTTTATGTTGCTGATAGCGGAAACCATACCATTCGGAAAATCGTTATTGCCACAGGCGCGGTGACCACATTTGCGGGTAATGTATCCACTCCCAGTCTGGGCAATGCAGACGGCCTTGGCGCAGCAGCACGATTTAATACGCCCTTAGGTATCACTACCGACAGCGCGGGTAATGTTTATGTGGCGGATACCAACAATCACACCATCCGCAAAATTACCCCAGCGGGCGAGGTCAGCACAGTGGTGGGCGTGGCGGGGTCGGCAGGTTTTACGCCGGGGTTTTTACCCGGACAACTATCTTCACCAACGGGCGTGGCGATCAGTGGCACGTCGCTTTATATCACCACAGGTAATGGCGTAGCGGTGGTCACTCGTGTCCCATAATAAATGGACGCACCCAATTTATGACCTTAACTGAATTACGCTACATCGTGGCTTTAGCACAGCAACGCCATTTTGGGCGGGCAGCTGAGGCGACATTTGTTAGTCAGCCGACTCTGAGCGTAGCGGTTAAAAAGTTGGAAGAAGAGCTGGGCGTTACGTTGTTTGAGCGCGGTCCGCATGAGGTAACTTTAACTTCGATAGGCGCGCAAATTGTGGAGCAAGCACAACGCGCATTAGAGCAAGTGGCCGCCATTGTAGAAATTGCCAAGCACGGCAAAGACCCGCTGGTAGGGACGTTGCGGCTGGGGTTGAATTACACCATCAGCCCATATTTGCTGCCGTTGCTCATCCCGCAGTTGCAAAAAAAAGCACCGCACATGTCGCTGCTGATTCAAGAAAATTATACGTCACGCTTGTTAGAAATGCTTAAGCTGGGCGAGCTGGATGTCATCGTCATTGCCTCGGAAGTTAATGAACCGGGGCTAATCGAACAAGCTTTATACGACGAAACGTTTGTGGTGGCCATGCCGCAAGGGCATCGCTGGGCAAAGCGAAAATTCATTACCGCCGAAGATTTAGCCGAAGAAAGCTTATTGCTGCTGGGCAGCGGGCATTGCTTCCGCGACCAAGTATTGAAATTTTGCCCAGCACTTAATCGTACTGCTGCTGCCTCTGGCAGTATGCAAAAAAATTTGGCGGGCAGCTCGCTAGAAACCATGCGCCACATGGTGGCATCCGGCATCGGTATTACGGTATTGCCCAGCACGTCCGTCCCACATTTTTCAGCAACAGCGAATCAAACCCCCAATCATCTAGACAACATGCTGGCTTATCGCCCTTTTGCTAAACCCGCGCCAGATAGGCGTGTCAGCTTGGTCTGGCGCAGCAGCTTCCCGCGTCTTGCGGCCATTGAAGTATTGCGCCAGGCCATTCTTAATTGCCCGTTGCAGGGGATTAAAAAACTCCGCTCCACTATCATTCAACCCCCCGCTTAAATATTTTTCGTAATACCCCCCCTTTTTTTTGTTGATAGCCAAATACTATCAATAATATTGCAACAATCAATTAGCCATATATCCCGTCTGGTTTTAGCATGTTCCCCACTGCTCTGTTGTATTGATTTTTGGCAGCGTGTTTGATCTTTTATTTGGGTCAAACCGTTTTATTGGAAGGAGGGGCAATATGAAAAACCTAATCGAAAAAATATTAGCGTTGTGGGACATCGACACAAAATCGCTCGTCGATATTTTTATGCGATATGCGGCAGGGGAATAATTTTTAATTCAATTTATTTTAAGGAGAAACATGATGGACAAGCCTAACACTATGACTAATTACGCGGGCATTCCCGTGGCGGATAACCAAAATTCTATCACCGCAGGCGAGCGCGGCCCAGTGCTGATGCAAGATTTTCATCTGATTGAAAAAATGGCGCAGTTCAACCGCGAGCGTGTGCCAGAGCGCGTTGTCCACGCTAAAGGTTCGGGTGCGTTTGGATATTTTGTGGTGACGCAAGATATAACACGTTATACCAAAGCTAAACTTTTTTCTGCGGTGGGAAAAAAAACTGAAATTTTTGCGCGATTTTCTACTGTCGGGGGCGAGCAAGGTTCAGCGGATACTGAGCGTGATCCGCGTGGCTTTGCGGTGAAATTTTATACCGAAGAAGGTAACTGGGATATGGTCGGTAACAACACACCAGTATTTTTTATTCGTGACCCGCTCAAGTTTAGCGACTTCATTCACACGCAAAAACGTGACCCGAAAACACACATGAAATCACCCACCATGATGTGGGATTTTTGGTCGCTTTCGCCGGAATCCTTGCATCAAGTCACGATTCTTTTTTCTGATCGCGGTACGCCAGATGGCTATCGTCACATGCATGGGTTTTCCAGCCACACCTTTAGTTTGATCAATGCGAAGGGCGAACGATTTTGGTGTAAGTGGCATTTCAAAACCAAGCAAGGCATTAAAAATTTAACGCGCCAACGTGCGACAGAGTTAGCCGGACAAGACCCGGATTATGCTCAGCGCGATTTGTTCGGCCACATCGCCAATGGCAACGCACCGAAGTGGCGCATGTGTTTGCAGATTATGCCGGAGCAGGCCGCCGACACTTATGCGATCAACCCGTTTGATTTGACCAAGGTGTGGCCGCACAAAGATTATCCTTTGATTGAAGTGGGCGAAATGGTGTTGGATCGCAACCCAGAAAATTATTTTCAGGATGTGGAGCAAGCCGCGTTTGAGCCTTCTAACGTTGTGCCAGGCATGGGATATTCGCCGGATAAAATGTTGCAGGGGCGGCTGCTTTCTTACCCCGATGCGCACCGCTATCGCATCGGCACCAACTACGGTGCATTGCCCGTGAACAAGCCACGCTGCCCCATGCACAGCTATCACCGCGATGGCAGTATGCGCTTTGATGGCAACAGTGGTGCTGCGCCAAATTACGAGCCAAATAGTTTTGGGGGGCCAGTGCAAAATGCAGAGTATGCCGAGCCCGCGTTGAAAATTTCGGGCGATGCAGCGCGTTACGATCATCGCGTGGGTAATGATGATTACACTCAGGCAGGTAATTTATTTCGCTTGATGAATCAAGATGAACAAGCGCGCTTGATTGAAAATATTGCCGGGGCGATGAAGAGTGTGCCCGCCGCAATTCAACAGCGGCAGTTAGTGCATTTTTATAAAGCTGATCCAGCCTATGGGAAAGGCGTCGCAGCGGCGTTAGGCGTGGTGTTTAATTCCAATTCGCGTTAGAAACGATAACTGTGTTGGCATCGTCTTCAGCTCCTGATGGAACAACTAGCCATTCGACTAAACCCGCAAGCGGGCAAGTTCACCCGCAAGGGGTACGCCGTGGTTGTACCAAAGGCAGGCAATCCACTACGCAGCAAGCTGCTTGTGGAATTGACACTAAGGGGCTAAAGCCCCAACAACACACGCAGGCTGGTTATAGCCGTACTCAAATGTACTGTCTTCACCCGCAAGGGGTAGACCGTGGTTGTAAAACCGATAAATCGGCAACAACCACGCACCGTCGCCTCATCCGGGTGCCCGACCACAAGTTTCATGGGCTTGCCGCCTTGTTTTCCTTTCTAACGCGAATTGGAATAAGGCGGGGTAAATAGATTGGAGTTAAGGGAGGCGTAATAAAATTCGCGGCAAGAAAAGGAGGGCATGAATATTTTCATGCCCTCTTTTTTATTTTAACTGGCATTTTAGCTGGAGGGCATCTCTGAAAATTCAAAGTTTTAAGCCAGACTAGGCGCGAACAAAAAATGGTTACGCCGCATATGTTTGATATGTAAGTAAGTATTTTTTGTGAGTAACAAAGTATGGCGACAAAATTTGGATTTTAAGAGGTGTCCTATAATCACTCTCCCCAGCGTTTTACCAAGGTATGCGGCACATGCAGATGATCCAATATGCGCGCCACCACAAAATCGACCAAATCTTGCACGCTCTGCGGCTGATAATAAAAGCCGGGGTTCGGTGGCAGAATTACTGCACCCGCGTGGCTGAGTTTAAGCATATTTTCTAGATGAATGGCGGAGAATGGCGATTCGCGCGGCACGAGTATTAACGGGCGTTTTTCTTTGAGCATGACATCTGCCCCGCGCGTGATGAGATCGTCGCTCAAGCCCGCCGCAACGGCGGCCAGCGTGCCCATGGTGCACGGGCAGATTACCATCGCATCGCCGGGATTAGAGCCGGAAGCCATCGGCGCGTACCAATCATCGCGGCCAAATACGCGCAACTCGCCGCTGAATTTTGCCGGGGATAAATTTTCTGGAGATAAATTTCCTGACGATAAATTATTGGGAGGTAATTTACTGAGATGTTCGAGCAATATTTTTTCTGCATCCTGCGGGCGATTGGGCAATGTGAAATCAAGTTCTTGCTTCGCCACAATCTGCGCTGCTTGCGAATAAACCAAATGCACGCGCTGTCCGCTTTGCAGCAGACATTGCAATAGCCGCATCCCATAAGGTAGACCAGATGCGCCGGTGAAAGCAAGGACGATCGTTTTCATGTTTGGATAGGGAGTGGAGGGTGCCTTGTATTGTAGCTTTATTTTTTGGTGCACTTGAGAGGATTACGCGAACGATGCTGCATCAGCGAGTTACCGGACGAAACTATTTGAAGATGACGCTAATTTTAGGGGATGTTGGGTTGGGTGAGCAAAGATTTAGGCAGTTGCTGTTTGCCGTTATGCATGACTGATTGCGTTCAGCTCTGCGCTTTTGCTTTTCTTCGTTTTGTAATATCTGAAATTCATTCGGACCCAATCCCTTACGCTCAGGCATGGTAGAAATCCAAGGATTAATCTCACTACTCGCAGCCATCTGCGCTTGTTTCTGACACTCTTTTAAGTCAGAGGCGCAGCCAGTTGTGCAGAAAGTTGTTTCGTCAGCATAGGTTGCTCCCATGAACATGAAAGATAGCAGGCTGATGATTATGGATGTTGGGCGGGAGATATTCTTTTTCATGCTGTCATCATCCGATCATCAGTAAAGTGAATTTCATTCTACGGCTGATTATCGCCCAATATTAACGCGGCAAGCTGGGTTTTATTTAGCCGAAATCTATAAAACTAGGCGCACGCTACATTGCGTTTCTCCACACTTAAAAAATATGCGGCAATCAAACCATTTGCTGTGCCGAATATCAAAGCCGCCGCAGCAAATATCGGGATGAGATAGGCTACGCCCATGTGTGGAATAAGCCAAAAATAAACCAGCAAGAGTTGCCCAGCAATGTGGGCAAATGCGCCGAATATGCTGTGTGTCACTGCGCCAAACCAGCGTGCAGGTAAGTGCTGGCTTATTGCCAATATCATTAAGCTAGACAGTGCACCGCTTAAACTTAGGAAAAATCCGGGGGTGAGTACGCTGCCCATCAACAGGCCGCTGCCTACCACGCGCAACAGTGTGACCCAAGCTGCGGTGCGCCAGCCAAAGCGCGCCAAAACAATCAACGTAACAATGTTGGCAATGCCTGGTTTTACACCGGGCAAGGGTGAGGGGATGGCCGCTTCCAACACCGACAAACCGATTGCCAGCGCGGCCAATTTGGCGATATGGTGGTCTGCAGCGGTAGTGTTGAGTTTAATAATTGAGGCTGTCATATTTTTTCTCGCTGCCACCCAGTTTTCCATCGTGCAGTTCCACACTGACTTGGTTGGGCAAGCACAGTGCAATCTCGCCCGCTTGTTTGAGCCAACCTTGCTGCACGCAATATTGCCGAGGGCTGGGGTCACTGGCTATGCGCGCTTGCAGATTTTTGATCGCGATTTGCGTGATGCCAAGCGGCCCCGGCACAGCAATTGTTTGATCGCGTGACAGCGGCACGCGGCTGAATATTTTGCCGCCGCTGCGGATGACAGCGTGGTCGGCTGCGCCACCGTGCCACAGGGTGAGAGTAAGCCAGACGGTGCACAGTACGCTCAAAAATAAAACAAACCAATCGCCTATTTTAAAATAGGCAAAAAGATCAGTGGCCGAGGGCAAGTTCACGGTGTCGTAACAGTACTTGTTGGGTGCTGAAATGTCGCGCCAGTTTTTCGGCCAGATAAACTGAGCGGTGTTGGCCGCCCGTGCAACCGATGGCGACGGTCAGATAATTGCGATTGTCGGCGATGAAACAAGGCAGCCAATTTTCGACAAACCCGCGAATATCGTCATGCATTTTTTGCATATTAGGGATGTTGTCCAGAAATTGAATGACCGCCGCATCACGACCCGTTAAGGGACGCAGTGCAGGGTCGTAGTGCGGGTTGGGCAGGCAGCGCACATCAAATACCAGGTCAGCATCGAGCGGAATGCCGTGCTTGAATCCGAAGGATTGAAAAAGCAAGGTAATGCGTGCACGGTCTAGATGCAAAAATTCTTTAATCCAAGCGCGCAGGGCATTAGGATTGAGTTCGCTGGTGTCGATGTGATGGCCGATGCTGCTGATTTCGGCCAGCAACTCGCGCTCTTTTTGCACGCACTCTAGCAAGGTTAACGCAGCTTCATCTGGTCCGGCGATGAGGCTGCTGCTGAGCGGATGCCGCCTGCGTGATTCAGAAAAACGTTTCACCAACGTATCGGTTTGTGCAGTTAAAAATAACAGGTGCACCTCTATGCCGCGTTGTTCGAGTTGTTTTAAATAATGCGGCAACTGTTGCACGCCGCTGCCGCTACGCACGTCGATGCTAACTGCGACACGGGTGTTGCCCGCTTGGTGCAACTGCTCCATCAACACGGATAATAATTCAGCGGGCAGGTTGTCTACGCAATAATAACCGCTGTCTTCCAGCACTTTGATGGCGACACTTTTGCCGGAACCGGAGAGGCCGCTGATTAAAAATAGTTGCATACTACTTGGCTTGCATGTGTTGCGTGTGGCGGCTTAAAAATTCTTGCATGCTGTCGATGCCGCGTTGTTGCAAGACGAAATTACGTGCTGCTGCTTCGACCAGAACCGCTAAGTTACGCCCTGCCACAACGGGAATTGTGACGGTGCTTACTTTAACATTGAGGATTTCTTGGAAGCTGGCGTTGAGTGATAGGCGCTCCATTTGCGCCAATTCCATCGCCGTGGGGCGATGCAAATGTACAATCAGTTTGAGGCTTTTTTTGCGGCGCACGGCGGTTTCGCCAAACATGGTGCGGATGTTGAGCACGCCCAAGCCACGCACTTCTAGGAAGTCGCGCAATAGCTCTGGGCAGCGACCTTCCAGCGTTTCTGGAGAGATGCGATACAGCTCGGTAATGTCGTCTGCGACTAGGCCGTTGCCCCGCGTAACCAGCTCTAAGCCGAGCTCGCTTTTACCGATGCCGCTGTCGCCAGTGACCAGTACGCCCACCCCCAACACATCTAAAAATACGCCGTGGCGGACAGTGGATTCGGCCAAGGCTTTAACCAAATAATGTCGCACCATCCACATCAAATGTACGCTGGGTAGCGGAGAGCGAAAGAGCGGGGTGTGGGTGCGGTTGGCGTAAGCGATGAGTGCCTGCGGGATGTTTTCGGTGCCCGCCACAATGAGGCAAATTGTGCCGCCGTGTTCCAGTTGCGATAGCACCTCATTCAGTGTGGCTGGGGGTAAGCCAGATAAATAATTGAGCTCGGTATCGCTCAACACTTGCACCCAGTTTTGATGCAGCAGGTTGAGGTGTCCGATCAGGCCGAGGTTGGAGGCACTGACTAACTCAGTGTCTAAAATTTTGGCCGCTCCCTCTGCGCCCGCCACCCAGCTTAAGGTCAGCCGTTCTTGCTTATCTTCAAATAGTTTTTGAATGTTGACCTGTGCCATGAGTTTATATTTTTGCGGAAAAGGTTGAGGCGGTTAGAACGACGCTTTCCATTGTTTAAACAGCTGGTGTATCACAGCGGGATCATCGCTGTTTTGTAATTGCGCACGAAAATTTTCGTCACTAAACATTTGTGCTAATTCGCCCAGTAATTGCAAGTGCAAATCGGTCGCCCGATCGGGCACCAGCAGCACAAAAATTAAATTGACGGGCTGCCCATCAGGCGCATCAAAAGGAATAGGGGTGCGTGTTTTTACAAAAGCGGTGACCGCATCGCGCAGACCTTTAATGCGGCCATGCGGGATGGCCACGCCGTGCCCCAAGCCTGTGGAGCCCAATTTTTCGCGGGCAAACAGGCTTTCAAATACTTGGCTGCGGGCAATCTTTTGGCTGTTTTCAAACAATATCCCCACTCGTTCAAACACGCGCTTTTTGCTGGCCGATTCGTCGTCAAGTAAGACGTTCTCGGGCGGCAAAATTTTGCTTATTAAGTTCATAGTATCAACTGTGTCCTTTGTGCAACGTTTGCGA
>Ga0105164_10000027_pt1 | contig 103164 bp, 110 predicted proteins | sample VDWuncwatermetaG_FD_89674 | JGI IMG/M metagenome (GOLD analysis project Ga0105164, IMG submission 89674) | Wastewater microbial communities from Netherlands to study Microbial Dark Matter (Phase II) - VDW unchlorinated drinking water | ecosystem: Environmental > Aquatic > Freshwater >...
CATCTTGATGGCTTTCTTAGTTGTTTTTTTCTAGTAAAAAAATCATCAACTAAGTTGCCTTAAGGTGCATCTTTTTTTTTATGAAATATTACGAATTTACCCACGAATTATTCAAACGAACCACGAATAGGAGGACACGATGAAACGGCTAGATCAAAGGAAATGGGTAACCATAGGCGGTCGAATAGAGGACTACGCTGCCCAGGTAAGGAACGAAGGTTGGCTCAAAGTTGCAGAGAAAATCGCAAAGGATTACCCCGATAATGCAGACGAAGTTTTAGAGGGTTTAACAGTCTTCGTGAACCACGGAGCCGATACATACTACACCGGAAATGTGGTCGCCCGGAAAGCCGCATCGGGCATGAAAAACCTAAAACGAATCCAAAAGAAGGTCGCCGGAGGGCATCGCGGCACCATCAAGGCATCAATAAAGGAATTGGTAACGCTTTTCGGTAAGTACACCGACGTTGCGGGCCAGAGTAGCGATCACAAGGTTACGACCGAGTGGTACTTCTCAAACGGCAACAACCTGTATTCCATTTACGATTACAAAGAAACCTCGCGCTACGCTTCAGACCTGCCTTCTCTCGAAGATTTTCGGATCAACCATACCAAGGTAATCAGCTGGAGCGTAGGTGGAAATTGCAACGCCGAGGAATTCATCGAGTATGTAAATCAAAAGCTGGAAGAGCTTCGAGCCGCTCCCAAAGAAAAACCTGCCACCAGCAATAGCGAAATTCGAAGTGCATTTTACGGTATGGGCGACCACCTCGCTCATTTGAAAGATCAAAAGGAATTTACCTCAGACGAAAATTTCAAAGTTTTGGTTGCCAACCTTGAAAGGTGCCACGACAAGCTCCGCAAATATTTAGATCAAAACTACAGGTGGGATTAACCCGGTTAGGAGGCCCATTATGAGCACACAAATGAAAGCTCGAATCACAGCGAACTATGGCACTGCCAACACGATCACCGAGATGAAGCGAAATATTGAAATCCGGTGCGAGGCTTCGGGAACAAGCGTGAACGCCAAGCAGATGGAAGCCTTCGAATACTGCGTTCACGACTTTCTGAGAAATCGAATCGCAGTTTTATTTGGAAAAATGGATCAGGGCGTTTCCAACGATCAAATTCAAAAAGAAATATTGCTGGCCCTAAAATAAGGAGCATTCACATGAAGAAAACTAAGCAAGTTACTCTGGGAGATATTCTACGGTCTGAAGGCAATTCAAACGGCTACGGATTGTTTGGGCACGATGTACGCCGTCCAGCCTTTTGGGTGTCCGCCCCCGACCCCTATACGGTCGTGAAAGTGATTGACGAGACGGTCGTCTACTTCGCCAACAAGCGGAAGTGGGACGCTCAAAAGACCTTTGAATTTATGAATTCAAAATTGGGCCGCTGGGCAGGCGATGAAATCAGTTCGATTGAAGGCGGTGACCCTTCTGACGAGCAGATTGCCCTTATCTTAGACCAGTATATGGAAAAGTTTGAAGCCTCAAAATAGTGAATTACAAATGTAAGGATCGATGTAAAGATGAAGACCAATACACTTGAACGAGGAAGTCCTATGAAAAGCGTTAAGCCGGAAGACTATCTTCCCGAAAAGCAATCCCCAGGTGATGAACTGGTCCCTATGAGCTTGCGCGTTCCCTCGAAATTAAAGGCGGATTTTGAAAAGGCTCTCAAGAAAATGGGTTTTAATCAGACAGACTTTTTTCGAGGACAGATGCAGTGGCTGGTCGACTATTCCAAGGTTGATAAATCTAAGTAGACTTACCCCTTTTCATTCGCGCTTTGACTTCGATACCGAGGTCCTTTTCGACCACTCGTTTGGAGATGAGTAGCTTGAACCACGCGGCAAGTTCATTTTCCGAATAAAGATTCTTTAACTCGAACACCAATTTGTCCACTGACGATGGGGATTCTAAGTTTTGAATCATCAATTGTGGGTGTTCTAGAAACCGCTTGGCCTCGTGATCTGGAATGCCCGCCTTAAGAAAAAAGAGCCGAATGTTTACAACCACACTTCCGGTAATTCGGCCTGAACGCATATCCGAAATAGACTGCTGCTTTAGGCCCAAAAGCTTTGCAATCTGGCCAACGTCGCCGCGTTTGCGCGTAACGGATCTGGTAACTTCTTTGCAGAAATTACGGACTAGATCCTCCCATTCTTTTGAACTCATTGGCCTTTGGCTCATCTTCTAAACCCTGCTATTTGCCTATCTTTAACATTCCAGCCCCTTTTAGTCTATGGAAACCGCCTAATTACCGTTTTAAACGGTAAATACATATTGATGTAAATAAACGGTGATGCTATAAGTATCGTTATTAACGGTAGGAACTAACGATGGATAAGCTCGAAAAAATTAGCTTCGCAAGCCCGCCCCAAAAGGTCTTTCGCAACATTGAGCACTACAAAAAGGTGCGCTCTGCCATTCTGAGTGCTCTTTCGAACTCCAAAGCTGGGAACGGAAAACGAAATGGCGAGAGTAGCTCGTACCTCATAAACAGGCTCGTCGTTAAGTTTACGAAGAGCGTTGAGGCCGAAGAGATATTCATCGACTATGAAAACGGACGGGTTGTCCTTGAGGCACCTCCGCTGCCGAATGAATCAGAGCAGAATGAAACCGACCGACGAATGTACTACTACAACAACCTCATTAGGTCTGTTGAGGCTATTGCTACCATCGGGATCACTCATATTTATCTGGTACTTGATGATGAGGGACGCAAAGAGCTGGAGGCGCAAAAGGCTAAACGAAAGAAGAAAGCGAAATGACCCAGAAGGTACTATGGAAACTAATGCGATCATTTTAGAAAGCGACCCGCAGGCTGCCATCACACTGAAGGCTCAGATCGAAGCCTCATCTCGAATTCAATGCATTATAGTCGACGATTTTAAGGAAATTCAGTCACTTCTTGAGCGTAATCCCCAAATCAAATACATATTTTGTGTTTACGACGTTTCAAGTAATGAAGAGCAGATTAGGGAACAGGCGGTCGCAGAATATGTTCACCGCCATCATCCTTTTATTCAAGTGTGCAGTATCGGCTCCATTAAAAGAGAACAAGTAACCGTTTGTGAAGGAAAGGTTTTGTTATTCACCCAAGGCGACAGCGATGAATTTACCAGCACAAGTAATAACAGGGGAAGCCGACTTAGGAACCAGGGCTTCCGAATAAAATTTAGTGAATTAAAAAAGCGAGGTATTTATGTCGTCCAGTAGGAAGATTAAGAGCATATTGCTCGTAACTGAAAATAAAAAGAGTGAGTTCTCAAGAAAGGTTGTGCGAGCCGCACGTCTTGCCAAGAAAAGTCTCACGGTTGAAGAAGCAACTTTCAGCGCGTTGACTAAAATCTTAGAAGGAAAAATCGGAGTGGTCATAGTTGACCGCGATGAACTTGATGGAGTGGCAGACCATTTTTTCAGAGCAATTCGGATGTTTAGATCACATACCCCTGTTTTGATGCCATTTTCAAAAAAACTGATCTTAGAGCAGATGTTCACCCAAGCCTATGAGCGTAAAGTAACGACAGCACAATTGGCGAAAATAATGGTTAAGGCCGTTATGCAAAGCCGAGAAGCCGACAAAACCATGCCGATGTCCTATTCTTTTGAAAGAGACATTAAACTTGAACAAATGGCAGAACTTATTGTGAGGTCTCTGCAGTTCGATAAAGCTCTCGACAAAGTTGAGAAGAAGTTTTCAGTGAAGCTCAAGGGAATTAAAAATCTCACCGGAGATAAATTAAAACGCGAATTACGCAAGATTCAAAAAGAAGCGTTTTCCTCTCCAGAATTTAAACACCTTCGTCAGCAAATTAATACGAGAGCACGGCAAATTCGGGATGATTCGTTGAATGTCCACTAAGGTTATTTTCGATCCCAGACGTAAATTACGCATTCATCTGCAGCCACTGATCGAGAAAAGAGCCACTCGAATTTGTATTGATGGTGGGGATTTTTCAAAATCCTCTTCCGCCCGTGAGTCTTGGTATTCCCCACATGGATATAACAGGGCACATTTTTGAGAATCCATTCCTCATCTAGTCCGTGCATACTTGCGTTTCCATCGTCTGAGTGATCCCTCCAGAGTTGAGTAACCCAGTTACCAATTACAACGCTTGGTTTATATTTTTGAATGGCCTTTTTATAATCGAGTTTCTCGACATCTCTCCCGTAACGAATCGTAGGCTGTTGGAGTGATTCGTAATAGGCTTTCACTTCGGGCTGATCCTGCAGGAAAGAATCCGACATGGGAATGCCCAAGGCTCTGCCGAGAGCGCCATTTCCTGCGCCAATTTCAATTGCAGGACGGTCGCCAACTTCATGTTGTAGCCACTGAACTAACTCTACGGTAGGCAGACCATAAAAGGCATTCTTCACGCAAAAAATGGATATCTGTTCTTGAGAAAAAAGCTTGTATTCAGAAGCTGGCGGAACCTGAAGATCACCATTGATCAGAAACTTCTGTCCCAGGAGAGAAACATCTTGGTTGTTAAGAATGCTTATTCCTGAAAGTTTCATTGGTGCCCGATCCTATAGTCCGGCATCCAGTTTTTCATTTTTTATTTCTTGCAGGGCTTCATCAATCTCTCCCGAAGAGAGAATCCACGTTTCATTTTTCAATCTGCCGATCACCTTAAACTTGAAGTCGTGATAGAACCTCTGGGCAAGCCCAGAGTCTTGGAAATGATCTGCGAGAATTGCTAGGGCAAGCTGTGCAGGCCCTGATCCGCCGTATCCCCACTCAAAACCAGTGGGGCTGTGATTACGCAAATCAAATCGTGGGTTAAGATTCGAGCAAGCGCCCTCATGGGTCACAGTCACCACCGCTCCAGATTTTTCTCGAACCCCTCGATAGATTTTCATAGGTCCATGCTCGCGGTATGGGGTTTGTAGTGATCCTTTCCATTTGCTGCGTCGTCCAGACATGACTGAATCTGGTCAAAGCCAATATCAGAAAGGATCATTTTAACCGTCGTATCATGACGACCTGATTTGAGAGTAAGCTCGCCACCTCGAAGAAGTGTTCGAAGCTCTGGTTCGTCTAATTTAATTCGTATTTCCTTCACTAAAGATTTCCTTTTCCAAAAGTTCTGGATGATCTTCAAGTCTGCTATCAAGTCTTATTCTCCCTTCCGGTCCTTCGCAGTTCCACGGCTTTGCCAAACTTTCAGCATACACGGGTGGATCATCAGAAACTCTAAATGCTTCGACCGTTAATTCCATCGTGCTTTTCTGATAGGTGCAAAGTTCACGAATGATGTTGCCGTGCCCTTTGGGGGCGTAGATGGGGTTGTTGTGATCTTCGAGCTGGATACGGTATTGTCCCAAGAGATAAGACCATACCGACACTGAATAGCGCGGATTTTTCATTTCCGATGACAGGATTCTCTTGATAGGTTGGTCCATCTTTGGCTCCCCAATTAATGGATTTCTATTCAATAACCCCTTGCTTGTAAACGAGAGAGCGCCTACCTATACGCCTAAAACTCAAAATTGAGCCATAAATACCTAAAAAAGAGAGGATACCTATGCCGAGCGGAAGACCTTCTATTCCAATTAAGAAAAAAGATGTTGTGCTGATTGTAAAAAAAGAGATCGAGAAGGCCCTTAAGCAATTGGACGTCAAAGTGGAATTGATAGGAACAAAGAGGAAGGGACGCCCATTGGGGTCTAAGCTAAAAAAGAATAACGCAAATAGATAAACAGTTTTAATTTTATATTAATTCACGCGGCGATTAATGCGATCAAGAGTTTTAATGGCCATGCGAAAATCCTTTTTATCATCCTCAGATAAGTGAAAATTGCCTGGAACAATCAGCTTCAAGGGATCGACCTCTAAATACTTCGCCAAAGTGGTGACTGTGGAAAACCTAACGTCATTAACCACGCAGTTTTCAATTTCGTTGATCGTCGAGATAGAAACCCCAGAGAGTTTTGCGAGCTTATTTTGAGATAGGCCCGCCTGTTCTCTATAATAGCGCAGCATCTTTCCTACATGACCGACCAATCTCACCAAAAACTTATCATCATATTTCTTTTCTAATCTTGGCATAATACACCTTTCGTCTAGGAAGAAAATTATATGGTTTAGGAGTAACTATTTGGTATTTCGACAGATCGTAAAATGTTACGATTGGGAGTAATGATTTAGGGGATTTGGGATGAAAAACGAGAGGAATATACGACGTAGGGTACTTCTAGTAGAAGACTGCGAAGACTTTCGAACGATCACAGTTGGTTTTTTGAAAAAAAGATTTCAATTTGAACTCATCCTGGCTTCAAGCGGAACAGAGGCAATTCAAATCCTCAGTAACGATGCAGATTTTGATCTTGTTATCACCGATTACCAAATGCCCAACGGAGATGGAAAAGACATCTTAAATCACATAAATCAATTGCAGATAGACGTGCCCGTCGTCATTTTTTCCGGCGGTGGATATGATGACAGTCTTTTTAAACATCCCAAGACGTTCTACAAGGTCGACAAGCCAGCCGTTGAAAAATTGGAGCAGGTGGTTTGGGAAGTACTGAGTTCCCCATCGAAAAAAAGCACAAAGAATTAATCAAAAAAAAGACCGCAGCGGCTTTCGACCCTTTCGGGCTACTTGACGCTGCGGTCAGGTGTTATTCGTCCGATGCTTTCACATCGGCGCTGGGTAATGACCTGGACATAGCCTATGCACGGGAGTGCAATCCATAGACGGCACCCTCTGGCAAAAAACGGTTTGCGTATGTGCTCACAAGGCGGAAGCCCACATTGTTGTTACGATTGCCAGGCCTCCAGTTGTTACGGTTACCGGAACGCAGGTTGGACGCATTGTTGTTCCAGCTGCCGCCACGTATAACGCGGTTAGAGCCCCTTGAACTGGTCATTACGCCATTTTTAAAGACTTTTCAAAAATCCTCCTTCTTGCACTCCGCGAATTCACATGGGCGACGTGGCCGACAATGCTGTTCACGGATTGAATAAGGGATTGTTCGGGAATTTTCCCTTCAAGATATAACTGTTCCTTGTGATGGACTTTTCTCCTCATTCGCACAAGATTTTCGCGCTTAATACGGATGAGTCCCGGAAACACTCTGAATCCGAGGAACGGCACACCCTCCGATACAGGTGCGATGATCGTTACTTTGTCTTTCAACTTAAGTTTCAAGACATTTTCCGTGAAATTTTCTATCTCGGATAGCAGGCGATTCAAAGACTCCTTGTCGTTTGAAAACGAAATGAAGTCGTCCATGTATCGCACATAGCCTGGGATCTGGAGACGATCCTTAATGAAGTGATCCAAAAAACCCAAATAGTAATTTGCAAAATGTTGGCTGGTGAGATTTCCAATGGGCAAACCCTTTCCAGGCAAATTGCCCTCCACTCGATGATCAATAATTATATTCAGCAGTGATAGGAGTTTCGGGTCTTTGAAAGTTCTCTGCAATATTGCCTTTAAAATATCGTGATCGATGCTTTCAAAGAATTTTCGGATGTCACATTTAAGATAATAACCAAACCTTCTGGTAAAGGCCTGGCACCGTTTCACGGCTGAATGAGCCCCCTTGTCCTGTCGGCATGCGTAGCTGTCATAGATAGATTTTGATTCAAAAATTGGCTCCATGAAATTGCAAACAGCATGATGTACAACCCGATCTCGAAAGTCGGAGCTGCAGATTTTTCTGACCTTTGGCTCCCTCACTTCAAATTGCATATATGGCCTGGGATGATACTCCCCAGAAAGAAGCTCTGATTGAAGCGTCAAAATTTCGTTTTCCAAATGGAAGTAAAAAGATGCGACAGCCCGTTTGTCCTTCTTCCCACGAATAGCATTTTTGGATGCCAAGAGAAGGTTCTCAAACGTCACGATTTTCTCAAATAAATTACCGTGCCTTTTCATGATCACCTTGTTGCTTCATCCAACCCCCAAGCATTTTGCCAACTTCATTAATTGATAGTGATGCGTATTCATACGACTTTCTTGGCAAAAGCTTTAGCTCATAACAAATCCGAATGAGTACTCGGATTTTCTCCAGATTCATATTAGCGCGACGGAGAATCTGATACTTGCTTCTGCTGTAGCGAGCCTCAATGAGATCCTCAACAATGAGTAACGCCAAGTTTGTGAGATGATCGGTGTAAGTGAATCGGGCCTTCTTAGGGAAGTTATCTGTCGTTACCAGGAGCCATTTAAGAAAATCCATCCATTTAATGAATATGGGGAGATCCTCTTTGGTTCCAGATTGAAATTCTTTAGGTGGGCTTTCCATCTTCCTCCACCTGCGCTACAGCGGCGTTCTCTGTTTGAGGGCCGAGATTAATCTTTGAAATCTTTAAAATCTCTTCGCCGTACTTTTCGGCCTTTCCTTTTCCAATGCCATTGATTTGAGTTAACTCTGCCAGAGATTGAGGGCGCTTTTTTACGATCTCTGTAAGCTGTTGATTGGTAAACAATATGTAAGGCGGAACACCATCCTTCTTACTCCTCTGGGATCTCCAATCTCGGAGTAGATTAAAAAGACCCATATCGTGTTCGGATAAGCTTGCTCTCCAGGGTTCTTCTTTCTTCTCTTTGGTAGACAGCTTAGGATCAACTTCTGCCCTATGGGGAAAATACTTAAGGACAAATACCAGATAAGGCATATCGTTTTTTACAAAGAAGTAATCCTGTGCAGATATCAGTTCCTTATCTTTTAAGAACTCCCGCACTTCTTCGTCTTTGAAGCCACCGAAGGCTGAATCAAAAGATAAAGAAATGACTTTGATTAGCACTCCGCCCCCCAAAGAATCTTTTTAGTGTTGAACTGTAATCGAGATGAAAAATCTACGATGTGAATATCAGGCTTACCATCGGATGTCTTTTTTTTAAACTAACATTTTACCCTAAAAAGAAGACACGCCGAAAGTTCCTCCCGCTTTCGTTAGGACACATGCACTAATACTTTCGGCTAGTCCCTAATTCAATTTTAGGGGCAAAAAATCAAAAGAGATGTCCAAACTGTTTTTATATGCGCCGCATAATAGGCCAAAAATTTATCGCGATTTTGGCTTCGCCAAAATGTAACTGGAGGGCTACGGCCCGCGCTTCGCGGGGCCTGCGCTTTTCCTCCAGTTACATTTTAGCTACGCGGGGAACCAAGGGAAAAAGAGTAAAAGGGACAAGGGCTACTTGGCAGTCCTCACAAGGCGGAAGCCCACACCGTCGTCACGATTGCCAGGCCCCCCGGAGTTACGGTCACCGGAACGCAGGTAGGACGCATCGTTGCCCCAGCTGCCGCCACGCATAACGCGGTAAGAGCCCGTATTAGGACCCTGTGGATCCGTACCACCAGGAAGCTTGTCTCCATACCAATCGTGGACCCATTCCCATACGTTTCCATGCATGTCGTGGAACTCACGGCCATTGATCACGAGAGGTTTCTTTTGACCCACGGGGTGAGTTTGGCTTCCAGAGTTTCCACTAAACCAGGCGTGGTCACCGAGCTGAGATTCTTGGTTTCCAAAGTGGTAAGTGTCGTTGTATTGACCACGACCGCGTACCACGAACTCCCACTCAGCCTCTGAAGGCAAGCGATAGATATCGCCCTTCTTGTGACCTGGGATCACATCAGCAAGCGAGGGTTCCCCAGCCTGGGATAGCTCATTAAGACCCTTAATCCACGTCTGGATGTCTTCATAGGAGACCTTCTCAACAGGGCGTGTGTCGCCTTTAAAGTTGGACGGATCCACTTCGATTTTATATTTTGCGCCGAATCTTGAGTTCGCCAGCTCCGCCACTTTTTTCCAAACGATCTGCGTCGTCGGAGTTGCCATCATGTCAAATGGCTTCGTGATGGTAACGTCGATCTGTTTGCCGACTTCGCCCATTTTGAACTTGCCAGGCTCCACTCTGTGCGAGACCGCACGGGTGCCGTCGATAACGGAATTCTTAATCTGTTCTTCCTGAGCTTTACGACGGCGAGCTTCTTCTTCCTTAGTTCTGTCGTCTTGCTTTCTTTCAGTCTGCTTTTCACTCTGGAGCATCACGATCTCTTGCTTCATGCGTTCCACAAGTTGCGCTCGTGTCAGGATCTTGTATTTCTCAAGATACTCAACGAGAGCTTGTTCTTTCTTTTTGAAGTCAGCAGTCAAAGCAGTAAGTTCAATGGAATTTGTGCCACGCGATTTTGCAACATCAAGACTGAGTCTTAAACCTGATAGATCACGAATTGCCTTGTCCACCTGCCGTTGTATTTCTGGTGTTAAATTTGTCCGACCGGGCGCGGGCAGTGCCAACACTTGTGTTTGTGCTTTATCATTCACAAAAAGGCTTGGGAAAAGGTCAGGATACTTCGTGATCTCTTTTTTGTATTCCTGCATGAATTCGCCAATAGAAGAATTCAAAACTTGAACGTAGTCCTTGGACTCTTCAATCATCATTTCCAAATGGAATTTCACCCTGGCGTCAACAACGCCGGAACCAATGAGTCGTTCAAGGACATCGGATTTATTGCTAAACTGTAAAACGCCATCCTGACTATAGGTGTGTTCGATTTTCTGAGGACCCCAATATCCAAGACCCTCAAAGAAGAGGCCAAGGTCCTTCATCTCAATAGTCGTTCTCAAATCTTTGAAAGCCACACCTTGCATCATTTGATTGACGATGAAACGAGCCTTCAATTGATCAAACAATCTGATTACTGTTCGATCCGAAGCACTGCCTGCTGCCGATACATAGTAATCAGGAAACTCTCTGGCATCCATCTTGTGTGCTTTGCGGGTTTCTTCTTCCTTCTTCACCCGCAGCGCCAGGAATTTCTCATGGACCTTGGCGAGCATTTCTTTAAGGGCTGGATTTTCAAACTCCACTTGGCGAACAACTGGAGCAAGCTCGCTGACTGCCAAGAGGCCCTTCCAGCTTGGGGAAATTCCCTTCTCCAAGTTAATCAAAAACTGGGTCAATGCTTCTTCGGAAGAAATCTTGTTCGAAACGTAGACCTTATTTATCGCACGATCCATGACCGCTTCGCCCGTGGATCTATCTTCATAATAAGAATCTAAGAACTCACTCGGCATTTTGTTAGACGTGAGAATAGCGCTTCTCAAGGCCGTTTTGATGACCTGATTTCCGGCAAAGACCTCGCGTTCATTCAAAATTGAAAGCAGAGCTGTGATAGTTTGAGGATTGGCTTTATCCACCTCATCTAAGATTGCGAAGACAAATTTTTGATTCGCAAGGCTTGTTGAAACTTCAATTTCTTCTTTTCCTTCATTGAGTTGTTTCTCAACCTTCGGAAATCCAATCAATACGCCTTCAGGCAACAATTTATGAAACTGGAGAAGGAACCGATCAAACTCTTGCGGTTTCTCTGTGCGAATTCGTCTTAGAACAGCTTGAAGAAATCGGCGGTCTCCACCTACAGATTCCAGCGTGGCTTTCACAAACGTATCAACCTGATCAGCATTTAGTTTCTTCAGTTCTGATTTCAAAATAACTTCGGCAAGGGCCGTTTTTGCTCCGCCTGGAGGACCAAATACATAAAGATGGTTGTCGGATAAAATTCCCGTCAAATGAGCTTCGATGGAGTGCTCAAGCTCGACGAATCGTTGTTTAAGGGCTCTCACCTCGTAACCCATCCAATCATAATAACGAGAGACGCGCTCCTCGGTTTTAGCCGCGAGCATTTCACGTCTAAATTGGCGTTTTTCTCTCTCGCTTCGGGCAGGCAACAATTTTTCCTGGCTCGCGACTCGCGGAGCCTGATCCCGTTCAAAATGCTGATTCAGGACGTTGGCGAACTGCTCAAGATCCTTTTTGATGGATTCAAGCTCAAGCCGGGTTCTCTCTTTTACAGTGCCTTTGACGAGGAGTTGTTCAATGCCTTGATCCACTTCAAATTGCGGCTTTGAAGTATCAATTTTATTGGCCTCGACGACAGTTTTGATTTTTGGAGCGAGGGCCGCAAAGCCTGCATTGTCGACAGACCAATCGGCAAAATCAGGAGACTTCGACCTGAGTACCCAGCCGTTATCCTTTTGAGTATAGACAAAGTGGGTCTTGCCACTACCGTCCTGAAGCAGAAGTTGGCCTTCAAAGGGGCTATACTGAACAGCCATTTCTGAAGTGACTCCATAGGGAGACGTAATTTTAATCCCATCCTGGGCTTCAGTGACGGCGTAAGTTTTGAGCCTTAAACCAGCAGGACCGGCATAGAGGGCACTGCGAGAAAGGAGACTCAAATCTTGTCTTCGTGGGGTCAGTCTCATTTGATCAAAGGGAACACCATCCATAAGCTGCTTGGCGATAAGAGCTGCTTTGAAAATCTGAACAAGGCGTCTGACAGAGCGATTTGAAAACTGATTTGCCGGGAAATATTCAGACTCACTCTCACCGTATCTAACAGAGGTTCGTGATTGATCTGCCTTATTTGTAACATAGCGGTCAAATTCACGGGCAATCGAGACGATCTCGGCCATCATATCATCAGGAATTTTAACCTTTGCAATTAGGGAATCAAGATCACGAAGAGGAAGACTGATCTTAAGTTTGCTAGGATTTTTTACCAGATCATACATGGCCACGGTTTCTTTTGGGCTCATCTGCTGGTTTGGAATATGAATTTTGATAGCCATACGATCAAGGAGAGCCTCACCACTTGGTCGGTCATTCAAAAACCCTTGAATAAACTCACCAGTTGTTTTGTTCGAAGTGAAAACACCGCTTGATAGAACTGCGTCCACGACTTTCGCGCCTAAAAAGGCTTTTCGTTCGTTGAGCACAGAAAGAAGTGCGTTTAAAACTGCGGGATTTGACTTCTCGGCTTCGTCAGCAATCAAAAATAAAAACTTGTCGCCAACAAGGGATGACTCGGTTTCAATTTCATATTTCCCGTCCTTCATCATGGAGGAAAACTTTTGAAAGCCTGAAATTTTTCCTTCACTAATCAATTTATGGAATTGAAGAACGAAAACTTTCTTATCTTTTTCAGGAATTGAATTCAAAACGGATTGGAACATTAATCTTGAAAGGAAGGTCTTGGCTCCCCCAGGTTCACCGTTAATCCAGACGAACTCTTTAGCAAGAATTGCGGTTGCCAGAGCCTCTATAACCTGGCCCCTTCCATAAACTCGTTGCTCGATTTGTTTTAATGCACTGACCGATTCAGTCCAGGCTTCAGAAGTGGTCCTCTTAGTCTCAGTGACAACTGCTGGGGTGCCGACGCGAAGAAAGAGTTCCGCGCACTTATTGTTTGCAAACGCGACTTGAGCTTGAAAAACAATGAGGGAACTAATAAAAGTTCCTACTAAATTAAGCCTTAGTCGCGTTTGGAGCATAAGTGTTCCTTCAATTAATGGTGTCTAACCTTGTAAGATATTCATGAACCGTGCCAAATCCTCAAATACATTGCTTATTACGGCATGTCTCTTGCTCAATTCCTGCAATATGTACAAAAAGAGTCACTTTTTGCTTTCTATCTTATTGATTTTTCCTCTGTGGTTGACCCCGGTCACCGCAAAGGCGAATGCCAATAAGTGTGCAGAACTCTTCTTGAGTTTGGGGAATCGTCCGCAAACTCAAGAGCAGCAATGGGCCGACCTTTATAAGAAGTCCGACTTCTCTCCACGGCCACAAGTGTGGCTAAGGATTAGACAGGCATTACAAAAAAATGTCTCTCACCTAGAACATCCACTCGAATCCGCAGGCCAAAACCCGGATCGTATCGGTGACGTTTATAAGCGCATGTCCAATGAGCTTCCTGTTTTAAAGGAACTTCTTAATTTATCCTCTCAAATGGATCAAGGACGCATTTTAAGCCATGCGGACTTTATACGGATAAAACGGGCTGTTGCTAATCAACTGATCGCAATCGGCCAAAGACCAAGCTCCGATCTTCAAGCCTTTGCTGCCCTCGAAGCTCTCCGGCTTATTTCAACCATAGAAACCAGAGTTGAATTTCCGAAGACCAAAGAAGAAATCCAAAAAGAAGAGCAGAAAAAGCGGGAAGAAAAAGAGAAAGAGAAAAAGAAGGAAGAAGAAAAGGACGAGCCGGAGCAGGAACCTGAGTGGAATAAAACTCAAGATAAATACAATCCTGAAAATAAAGACCTCGCAAACGATGGCAAGGGAAAGAAAAAGAACGTCGATATTGTTCTGACAAATGTCGACGTATATAAAAGACTCCTCCGTCAAAAAATTTATGATCAATTCAATTTAAAAGATTGGTCGTCTGTACCTGTTGGGCGCGAGCAAGCTCAATTTGAAAATCAATTCACGAAGAAATTAATCATTAATCCGCTGGGTGAAACCAGTGTCGATGTACCTGTGCCTTATGGTTATACTCTAGTTCCTGGAAAATATGCCGATCACCGAATTGTCGAAGTCGGCCCTGGTGAATTCAAAGTTCAAGTGCAGTCAAAGAATCCAGTCACCATTGGTCTTTCACGCATTAAAAATGAAAACCATCTGGGGACACTGCCAAAGGTTGCAAACCAACAAGAACTTGGATTCTGGCCACAGCACTTACTTCTCTTTACTCAAAGCCTTAAAGGATTGCCCCCTCTTGAGGCCGCCGCCCGACTTGAAAAATACATCGCAGAAGAAGGTGGATTTTTATATTACTCCAAGGGCGACAAGATCAGTGAAGGCGATCTCACAAAAATTGATCAAAGATTCAATCAACTCCTCACTCAAATGCCAAAGCCGATGGCGATGGCCAATGTCGGAGCGTTCAATTGCGATGGTGCTGCTTGGATTGGTGGTCTATTGCTGAGAGATGTTTTGAATATCCCAGTGAGAATTGCCGGAGGCCGAACCTCGGCAGGAACGAAAACTGTTAACCAAGAAAAACTTCACGTCGTAAAGTCTTCGGATCCAGCGCATGCGTGGGTTGAGGTGTTTGACGGGAAACGATGGGTTCCCTTCGATATGACTCCTAAGAACAACACTCCTGAAAGCCAATCCTCACCTACTGATGTAGAGCGCGAAGAATCAAAACCCCCACAGCCAGGTCAAAAACCACCGAAGGATAGCAACCAACCATCCAAAGGCAAGGGTGAAGGGGCAGAGAAAAAAGAGTCTGATAAAGATGGCGAAAAAACCGGCGAGAAGGACGATAAAAAAGAAGGTAAAGACCCAAAAGAGCAGCCGGGGAAAAAAGAAGAAGGCCGCCGTGAGCAAAATCAGGAAGGCGAAGATGCTCCTGGAGCAAAGAAAATTGATGACCTCATTAATGCAAAATCGACTCAAAGAAAACGAGGAGAGCAAAACTTAGGCTTAATTGATCGGGTCATTAAACGGAATGAATTGATGCTGCTAGAGCGCCTAATCTATGAGGGCCATCAAACATCGTTTCAAGGTGAAGCCAATACTGTCCTAGATTCACTCTCTGAAAATTCCAATTGGAAAAATGCGGTTGAAAGGTCCAGAGGAAAAATATCAACCTTCATTCATGATTCAAAATTTTCCAAATTTGGTGGATTACAAAGCTTCCTCTCAGATATTCGTGTTGAATTCAGTCAAAGCAATGCGCGTGAAGCAAAACAAAAACTAATGATTGTACAGCGATTATTGTTGGCATTGAGTGACTATCGAAAATTGACAGCTCAGGAAACCGAAGCTCTTCATGCTATTGAAGGAATCATTCGAAACTTGGACCAAATCAAGCATGATAATTCGAAAGAGTATGATGCCGTTCAGGATCTTCTTAAGAGTTTACCAGGAAACATTTCAAAGAACTGGCTCACCAAGCAGTATGGGAAAGATTACGACCAACTTGGAACTTCAGCGAACATTAGGCTCGCGCAGGATATCACAAGTGGAAAGTTGAAACCTCTTCTGCAAATGGGAGCCGTCAGCGAGTTTGTCGACATGACCTTAAACTCAACGCCGGAACCACAATGGAAAGATGAGCCCACTTTAAATCGAAGTCTTGTTCCAAAACCACGCCAGGACCTGATCATTACAAGAAGCCCTCTTGATTTTGCTAAAATGCTCTGGTCTTTGCGCCCAGGCGAACACATGTTTGCGCCTACATTACAGGGCAGACAATTTGCCATTGGAAGCCTGGAAACAAGGCGCGTGATCAGTCCGAAAAATCCTCTGGAGAGAAAAGTCTCCGTTATTTACTACGACGTTTCGCCCTCAATGAATGGGCGTCCGATAGAGAGCCAAGATGCGCTTCTCATGGCTTTTGTAGATAAGGCGCTCAGTGAAACCGATGCCATCGGAAGACCAACTCATGAGATTTACTTGATCCCATTTAACGATAATCTTCTTCAGGGTGTTCACGTTGCATCCCGTGAAGATGCACAAAACTTCTTGTCACGACGAATGAATATGCGAACTCAAACTTCTGGATCAACTGACATTCAAAAAGCTGTTGAAAACTTTTATGACATCATCGGCACAAGCTATAGAAATAAATCAACCCAAGGCCGCGAGAAGCTTTTCCAAAAGGCCAACATGGTTCTCTTTACTGATGGTGGATCTACAATCAACATGGAGCAATTAGAGGCTAAGAGAAAAACTATTCCACGAGATGTTCAGATCAATATGAACTTCGTAAGTATTGGTGATCAGGTTAACGAGACTCTTAAGACACTCGCTCAAAACGACAAACTTGCATCGGGTAAGCCGACTTTTAGAAAAATGGATTCTCAAATGATCGAGGCCGTTGGAACTATTTCTGCCGAATATAATCCCGATGCTTTTGCAACTACTCAGCGAATCACTGGCCCCATGCTTTCTGAAATCAACAGGCTTCTCCAAAAAATCAGTATCGATACACGACAAAAGGGTGATCCAACACAAATCGACCGCGCACTTTCACAAGTTCAGATTACAAAAACTGACGTGAGCCAGCTCCCAGGCATTAGAGAAGCACTTAATTTGACGCAACTTGAAACTGCAATGGGATCGTTGAAAACGGATCCAGCGGTAAAACAACGCCTCGTGGAATCAGTCATTGAATCTTATCAGCAGCTCACGGGGAGAACCTGGAGAGAGATGACATACCCGGAAAAAGATGCGTTAGAAAAACTTCGCTCTTGGGCGCGACAGTAGATTCTTTTGATTTCAACCCGTTGTTCCACCGCAGACAGTAGTTACAGCTAAAAAGTATTGGCAATAGTCGCATTCTGGTGAGTGATCAGGAATTTTTTCGCTGTGAAGACATTTGTGGGCCGCCATAATTGTATCAGATACCCAGCCGTCGTCTCCTACATAGGGGATCATGGAAATGTCGAACTCTAGGCGCTTATCAAACCGAGGATGATCTGTCCTGCCGTTGCAATAAACAAAGTAGGCCGTGCTCGATACCGAAAAACCATTTTTCCGAAATAGCCACTGGTAGATTTCTGCTTGTCTCTTGTAGCCTATCTGCCAGTCAGCATCGAGGGTAACTGGTTGTGCTTTTGAGGTGGCTTTGTAATCGACGACAATCAACTCTTTTGATTCTATATGAAACCAAAGATCATCAACTCCCCCCGTAATGATAAAGTTCGTTTGTGGCACAGAAAACCGAACCCCACCGTGAAGTGAATCTCTCCATTTATTCAAGTCAGAGTGAGCAAAAGGAATAGCATCAATTTTGTGTTCCGCGAATAGCGGGTGCGGCTGTTGTAGTAAGCGGTAATGATCAAATTCTTTCTTCAACAGCGCATCTACGGCAGTGTTTAAAGTAAAGGGATAGCCGGGAGGCTGGCCAACACCGAGTCGTCGATCTACATAAAAGCATCGTTGGCACTTGAGAAAAAGATCAAGCTTACTTCGACTAAGCGCGAACGGATCTGATGACTTCGGATCATATAGATTACGCGTTCTCTGTGGTCGATAGTATTTGCTCACAGGAACCTCGAAGACAATGACCTAAAAAGCCAACTGCCCGCCTCTATCAAAGTTTATTCTCACTTTGCATCTGCCGGACATAATCCTCTAACCATCGGCCCCAGTCTTCACGCATACGTTGAAGTTTGCGTTTTTCATCTTGAACAGCTTGAGTTTCAATCTTTGCCCAAGCCTCTAGCATTAGCATCATCGCGATTTTGGCATCCTTGAGGCGGCCCCGGATCTCTTCGATATTTTCTTCTGATTCGTCACCCATACTACTGAGTAAAAAAGGATGGACGGGGTGATCTTGGTTTAATTCAATAATTCTCGCATCGACAACGTCCCGAACATTGAAAAATGGAGATCCTAGATTGGACTTATTTATTATCGCGTAAGTTAATCCCCGCTCCACAATGCGGGCAGCGAGCTGTTCGGCCTCTCGTTGTGGCACTCCCTGACCTGTCAGTTCTTTGATAAACGCAAGTCGCCGTTCCTCATTTGCCGAGGGTGTAGGATCCGGCTTTGGTCTTTCCGTTTTTTTGTCCGCATCAGTAGCTATTTTTTCGGCAGTACCTTCCGGGGTGGGTGTTTCCTGTTCTTTGGATTTGTTTCCCTTCTGATCAGTCTGAATAACTTGTTCCCTCATCTTTAGATGTTCAGACTTCGTATATTTCCAAACCTCCTGCATTTTCCACGCTAACTCTAAACAGACTGCAAGTTGTGGATCTTCGGTTCTAAGTCTTCGAATGCACTGATCTGTGCTTTCTCCATCCTCTAGAAAATCTTTCTTCTCCTGCCTCAAGACCTGCTCTAAACGCGTGTAGCTTTGTTTGTTGTTGGTCATCCCCAAAATAGAGTCGAGATCATGAGGAATATCGAACTCTACACCAAACCAACGCTCTCTTGGCTCGGACGGAACGGCGAGAGCAAGGCTCATATCTACCTCGCGCCCCTCTCGCAAAAGTGAAAGTCCAACATTCTTTGCTGCATGTTCTCCGTAAGGAAGATTACCGGCTCTCTTTCCGCCATATTGTGCGAAGGTATTTTTCTTTGCTACAGACATCCGATAGGTGACAGTTACTTTCGCCGACTTTCCATCGGGAAGCCTGATCTCAAAGGGTAAGCTATTTGATTCTGGAGTTATGTCATCAAAGAGCGGGTCCTCGGAAGGCCAGAATATCTTTTTATCTTTGTCGATAGGATACCTGGGAACGTCACATCCCTCTGTAGTGTAAAGAGGATCGTTTGGCTTTAAGTCCAAATTTTCAATCACATTAAACGATTCACCTATTACATAGACGGAGACAGTTAAGTCGGGCTTCGGCCCAGCAAGCTGCTTTCGATAAACACGTCCAACATGAAACTCTAGATTAGGGATCAATCCAGAGTGCTGCCCCCACCGAGCCCTTGACCAAGTTAACCCATCTAAAGATTCCCACAAAACCAAAGTTCCATGCTCCGCTTTGTCCATTCCAGCTACTTCGAGCCATTTTTTAGGAGCCGCATCCGGTACAGACGGCTGAATGAGTGCGCCCTTCTTGATCCAATCTTGATCTTCAATATTAACTTGATTCCGGTGTGCATTCTTGTAGCCCTTAGTAGTCCAACTCCATAGGGTAAATAGATTGCACTGTGAGATTGATGCTTTTGGAAGGCCGACTCCGTATTTGCCGAATTTGCGACGGCTCGGAGCGCCACTACCATGTTGTCTATCTAGATATTCACCACTCTTTTCACATATAGCAGACTGAAGAATCTCTGGAGGCATTCCCTTTCCATTATCCACTACTCCAATTTTAAGTAAGCGGTGCTCTCGGTTAACCATAAGTAGAATGGCAATTTTCCCAGGCGTTGTTTCGGTCATTGCCTCAAAAGAATTATCGATTAGCTCCGCTAGAGCATGAACTGTTGTTTTATATCCGGCGTTTTTCTCAAACGAACTTTTGCTGATGGTAAAATATGGTCTTGATTTCATGTGTTCCCTTTCGTTGTATTCCATGACTCGTCGAACGCATGAAATTGTTTGATCGTTTCAACAAGCTCAGGCACTTGAGTATCTACAACAGTAATGAGGAGAGATTCTTTATTCCCTTTGACTAGAGGTCCGCGAATTGCTCGCCCTGCCATTTGATTAAGAAGGACAATGGAGGTGGTAGGGCGACCAACAACTACTGCAGACGTATGAGGCGCATCAAATCCCGTAGTAAGCACTCCAAAGTTAGTTAGAACAAATGGGGTGTCGTTGACGGCTTTGAAATCTGATACACAGCTATTTCTAATGTAAGTAGGAGTTTTATTTGTAACAGACTCTGCTCGCACACCCCGCGTTTTTAGAACATTTGCAATAACGACAGAAGATTCAACCGAAGGAGCAAAGACAATGACTCTTTTATGACCTTGATCTTTTACAAGTTGTTCAACCCGATTAGAGATTTGCAAATTCCGAGTAGCACTGAGGCCAAAAATTCTTACTAAGTGCTCTGGAATATCAAGGGATGTTGCAAGACTTCGTTGAAGCTCCCGAAGTTGGTCACTAGTGAGTGTCGAATTGGCGACCTGTAACTGTTCCTTTTTTAGATCGGCAAGATAGCCCATTTCAATAAGGGCCTTAACTGGAGAAGTATATCCGGGTATTTCGAGAATAACTTTTTGTCCTCCGAACATTGATACAAGATCATTGTCTTCCGAGGACTGACCTCCAAAATGTCTTCGTCCTGGTGTCGCAGAAAGTCCGAGCACTGCTGTTGCACGGTCGGTCACATGCTGAATCGTTTCAGAGTATGTCTTTGCAACTGATCGATGAGCCTCATCAAAGACAACCAAACAGATATGCTTCCGGCGAGCAATTCTCTCTGACGCCTCCCATGACATTGCCAAATTTCTAACGGAGTCGACGCTGCCGATAATCATTCCATCAGTGAGATCAATGGGCCATTTATCTTTGTTAAATGCCTGAAGACCATTCTCGAATGTTTCTGGTTCACAAGCATCGCTCCATAACCTAACCAAAGGAATTTTTCTGCTACCAAGATTTTTCCAAGCCCTCTCGTATTCCTCAGATGCTTGTGTGCAAAGCTCTTTGCCTGCGACCAACCAAACAACGACACCAGCTCTTCTTGAATTCAGGAAATTACATATCAAATGCATTGCAGTTCTGGTTTTTCCCGAACCTGTAGGCATGTGCAGCATTACTCGCGGATTACCAGATAAAAGAAAGTCTTTGCATCCCTGAAGAGCGTTGTTCTGGTGTTGAAAAAGAGCATAATTAGGATCAAGGGATTGAACCCTTAAAAGTTCAAACGCACTTTCATCGACAGACTGTGGAATTTCACTTTTAAAATAGCTGAAGAGAATTTTCCGACGATCTTCTGTAAGTTTTAACGTATCTAAAGATTCTGTCTTTAAAGCACCCTCTAACTCTTTTCTGACTTGTCCCGAAAGGGACAGGAAGAAAATTCTTCTCTTCTGAGGGTTGTCGAAGATGGCTTGAGGACCGCCGATGATTTGTAAGATTAAATCGCCGCGATCAATGTTTGCATTTCTTGATTTGGAAACTTCATTTACCAATTCAACAATTTTTGCATCCCCGACTAAATCTGAAAGAGTTCCATGATCGATTGATGAAAGTAACGACGCCAGACCGCTCATGACATTTTCTTTCTCGGAGAAATGATCTCTGAATGGTTAGGGCGCGTGACTTCAAATCTGTCCGGCCCAAGATCAACGAGCCAACTATAAAGCACTTGCACGTTATCGGTTAGGGTGCGTCTTGAAGGAACCGGAACATCAGTGCAGGTATTCTGGACCCATTCTTTTATAGCGCCGAATCTTCGGGGCTGATCGATGAAGGCACAAAGGTCTGCGATAAAAGGATGTTGGAAAAATCTATTGCTCAACTGTCCGCGAAACCCTTGATAGTCTAGGCTTTCAAGAGATTCCAATTCGTAGTTCGCAATATCATGTCGTGCATTTGCAAGAACCTCTTCGTCAAATCCGCCCTCGTTTTTTAATACTTTATATAACTGTTCAATAGAGCGGCTCATCGGGAGGGCTGAAATCAGGAATGACTTTCTTGAGTCGAGAGAGGTGTCAAAAGTAAATTGAGCTTCGTCGACTAAGTTCCGATGATCTAAAGTCTCCGCTCGAAATTTTTTGTAAAGCTCTTCGAATTGTGCGGCAATTTCGTCGGTAACAAGGGTTGCCTCCTTTCTGATTTTAGAAAGGTAAATGAGATAAGGTTGAGGCGGATCATCTATTCGAACTAGTGTTTCGTAATTTGCTTTTTTTGAAAGCCCTAAAGCTCGACCCGTCAAATTCGCCGAACCCGTCAGGAGCCTTCGATAATCTGAAACAAAAGTCTTAAGGTGAATATCCTGATTCAAGAAAAGGAAAATGCCGTTCTTTTTACAGTACGGATAAATCGATAGATCAGACGCCCCGAAAGCTACATCGCTGATTCGCCAGGTCGTTATGATCGCAACGCGAGCTTCATCCTTTTTAGTCTTCAATACTTCGCTCAAGGGCGCACATGAAATATATGGGGAATAAAGCTCAATCGTGCTTTGTGAGGTTTGAACGAGGTCGCCGACCTCTCGATGTAGTTCTTCGAAAAGTAAATTCATCTGTTTTCAATTCTTTCCTAAAGTTATGTCTAAATGTTCGCACTGAAAGGGATTCTACGCAATAAATGCCCGCACCTTCCGCGACTATTCTCCTAACCGAAGACCCCCCAGTCCTATCGGTAGGCTCGAATTTACTACGTTGTAATATATGGCAGCGCATAAGTCTCTCAATCGACCCATTTTACTTTGTCGGACAGATGCCTGCCTATTGAGCATTAAATATCTCTTGTTTTTTACGCGGAGCAAGGTCGATGAAAACGGCGTTTTCGGCTTCGGGCCGGGCTTCTCAAAAAAGTCCGGGGTGGATGTAGTTTGCTTGCATCCGCCACCGGGAGGGGGGTAAAGTATTGACAAGAGGGACAACGATGCAATTTGCAGCACACGAAACATTTCACATCCGAGACGGCTGGCTTCATAAAGGTCTCTCGGTAATTTCAAAAAAACCGGATATTTTTTCTGATCCTCACGCTACCGATACTTTTGGCGTCGGACGAAACATGGTCGATGCTTTACGGTACTGGTTGATCGCGGCAGACCTGGCGAAAGAAGAAAAGCTAAAGGCTGGTGATTCAAAAACTGGAAACCGCTTCGGATTTACTCCGCTTGGAAAGCTTCTTTTCAAGAAAGATCGCTTTATCGAAGAAGATTTGAGTTTATGGGCCTTGCACTACCATATCGCTACAAACAAAGAGCGGGCGACAAGTTGGTATTGGTTTTTTAATAAAATGCCTGTAACCCGCTTTGATACACAAACTTGCCTTAACTACCTTTTGCGATGGGTTGAGCAACTAGAGGGAAAACGAAAGCCGAACATTACCTCGCTTCAGAAAGACATTAGTTGCTTATTGAGAACCTACACTAAAGCGCACGGCAAAAGGAAATCCGACTATTCTCCTGAAGATTCATTTGAGTGCCCGTTTGCCTCTCTTAATTTGGTCGACTACCTAGAAAACTCTGATTCCTACAAAGTAAATTACGGCAAAAGACTAATTCCAGTAAACGCATTTGCCTATGCGGTTTTGTCGTTTATGAAAAACTCAGAACACCCGCGCACTGAAGTCGGATTCCAGGATCTTCTTTCTTCAGAAGGATCTCCGGGCAGAGCTTTCCTGCTCTCTGCAGAAGGTCTTTTGACCAATATTGATTTAATGGTCGAATCCTTTTCAAAGGAATTTTCTTTTTCCAAAACTGCAGGTCTGAATACGCTTCGATTGAGAAAAGGGGATATTCGCGCCATTGAGATTCTTGAAAGAGGTTACATCGGGATGGATACATAGATGAAAAAACCAACTAAGAAAAACTTCGATGTTCGAACTCTTCGCTCAATTAATCTTGAATTAGATTTATCTGAGCCATCGCGCTTGTTGGGCTATGTCCCGACCAGAAAAGCGGTTACTCTTAGCTCTGAAGTTCTGTCTAGTCTGATTGGAAAATCAAATGACCGGGCATTCGCTATATCGGCTCCTTACGGAAGTGGAAAATCCAGCGCTGCTTTGTTCTGGTGTCAGCTTTTGGAGTTAGGAAAAAAGCCTGCTGAATTGAAGGTTCTTTTCGAAGAGGCAAAAAAGAAAAGTCGTCAGTCAGAAAAAGATGAGAGCGTCTTTTGCCAATGGGAGAGACGCAAACCAAGCGGTCTTGCAGTTCCTATTGTCGGCTTTGACGGCGGATCTATTCCAAATGTGGTCCTTCAGGCTATTTCAAATTCTCTTGAACGAAATGGGCAAAATGCTCTGGCGGCAAAGCTGAAGAAGCTCCCAAAAACGATGGATGGCTTGAAACACGCCATCGAATTGGTGACGGTTGATTCAGGAAAATTTGATTCTCTTCTGCTCGTATGGGACGAATTTGGAAAAGTACTTGAGAGGGCAACTCTTCAGGGTGATGGAAAAGCACTTCTTGAAATTCAAATCCTAGCAGAGATTGCCTCGCGCTCTTCGTCAGAGGCCCCATTTGTATTCTGTATTTTAATGCATCAAACATTTGCTCGTTATTCTGCCTCTCTTCCTGGCTATGTCCGAAATGAATGGGCAAAGATTGAGGGTCGATTCCGGCAAATCAATTACATAGAAGATAGTAAGGAAATCTATGAATTGATTTCGCAAGTAATCTCCAGAAAATACGGTTTACCAGAAGAGAAAAAATCGGTTTTCAAGGGACTCGCTGAACGCTGTCATGCCGCTGGTCTTTTCAAAGAGTTCGACCATGAAGCCTTGACGGAGTTGCTTTGGTCTTCAGCGCCATTGTCGCCGGTGTCTCTGTATCTCTTGCCTCGTGTTTCTGCCAGAGTAGCGCAAAATGAAAGAACTATGTTTTCGTTTCTCTGGTCCGAAGAGGTCACGGCCCTTCCACAGCTAAAAAAGAAGTGGGTCGCGCCGTCTGACATATTTGATTTTTTTGCCGACCTAATGAGAATTGATACTTCGATTGGTGGGGCTCATCGGCTTTGGGTTGAAGCCAATACTGCCCTTAAGAAGATTGAATCAGGAACAGAAGAAGACTTGGTTAAGGCTCTTGCGTGTATAAAGGTTGGAACTTCTTCTGGTAGCTTGGCCGGAACTACAAAGATTCTTGAAATTGCGTTCGGCGAACAAAGCGAAGCCGCAATTAAAAAGCTTCATCAGGCAATCCGCTCATTGGAAAAGAAGAAAGCCATTTTTCACAAAAAACTCACCGGGGAGTATTCTGTATGGCAGGGCTCTGATGTCGACATTCGTGGCGCTGTCGAAGAGAACAAGTCTAAACTTATTGAGAGTTTAGAATTAACGAAAGTTCTCACTAGAGATTTTGCCCCACCCTATCGGTTTCCACAAAGGCACAATGATATCCACTGCATTCGCCGTTACTTTGATGGGAGATATGTTTTATCTCAAGATTTGGACTCACGGACTGCCAATGAGATGGCGACCAATGATGCGTATCTTGACGGGCGTATTTACTATGTCATCGCCGAAACTGCCGAAGAACTCCGTAAGGCAGTACGGGCGTCAGAGAATACTGCCGACGACAGGGTTTTATTCGCAGTTCCTCAATTTCCTCTTCACATCCGCGAAGGATTGGCAGAGCTAGAGGCATACCATCAGTTACTTGCCGACCCTGACTTTAGAAAACAGGATCCGATCATTGAGCAAGAGTTAAAACAGTTGGCTGACGATAGTGAGCAGCATCTGCGAGTTTTGGTTTCCAAGTTAATGCAGCCCTCAATTGATGGGCCGATTTATTTTTGGAAGGGTCATGCCTATAAAGATATAAATACGATGGGTGCTCTGAAACGGCTCCTATCAAGAATTTGCGATAAAAATTATTCTCAAACGCCAATCATTAATAATGAGCTGGTCAACAAGGCCGAACCTTCTCCTCAAATTGTAAACGCCAGAAAAAGTATTATTCGCGGTATCTTCGAAGGTTATGGAAAAGAGCAGTTGGGCCTTTCTGGATACGGTCCAGACGTTTCAGTTTTTCGAGCCCTCTTTCTAAATACAGGAATCTATCGCAAACAACCATCGGGCTGGTCGTTCGCACTTAAGGGACGTCAGTTAGAAAATGAGGGACTGCGCGAAGTTTGGCAGATCGGAATTGATTTCTGGTCAAAACCAAGTGGTGCCCCAAAGGATCTCCGTGCGCTTATTGCAAACTGGCAATCACCTCCTTTTGGAATGCGCCGGGGTGTGATTCCACTGCTTCTTACCGCAAGTTTTCGCTGTGCTGGAAGTCAGGCTCAGGTATTTGAAGATGGAGTCTTTGTAACTGATTATAAGCCAGAAACATTTGAGAGGATGGTCAGAACCCCTCAAGCATTTAACATTTTGGTTCCAGAGCTGAAAAAAGATTTCATTGAATTCTTAGATAGCGTTATCGATCTGTTTACAGACTCTGAAAAGCAAGTTCTTTCAGGAGATAGAATTCGTGCTGCTGCCCAAGCCTTAATGGTGTGGCTCAAAGATTTGCCACAGATTTCTAGGGAGCGCGGAATACACTCGCCAGAAGTGGATGAGTTTGTACTTACACTTCTGGAAGCTCGTGATCCAACTCTACTCTTGGGAGAGTCCCTAAAGAAAATGTGGAATATGACTTCCTACGCTTCAGTTCTGCAAAAGATTGAAGAGTTGAAAATTGCAATGGAAGGAATTGAAGCATCCTACTTCGATAAATGTCGACAAGCGTTGAGAACTGCCATTCAGTTTGGAACAGATAAAAAGCTCAATGCTCTATACCAGAATTGGATTGAAACACTTCCTGGTATGGGAGTTGAGGACCTAAGAAAACGCTATCTTACTGATCGCCGAGCTGCAGGGTTGGTTAGCAGAACTGAACAGGGATATTCGACAGAAAACTTATTCGTGATGAGTCTTGCGGAACTGTTTGCCGAAAAGCCACTTAAGTTTTGGAACTCTTCAAGCCTGAGCGTTTTTGAAGTTAATCTTCACCAAACAATCCGCTGGATGGAAGATTTGGCCGACGATATTGACTTAGAAACTTGGCGACATAGTGCCAGCACATCAGATGGCAAGGGCGCTGGGCAGTGGATTGAAAAGCGAGTGAGAAGTCAATTTGAAAGAGTTGTTCAACGTCTAGGAAAAAAAGAGGCTAAGAAATTCGTGGAAAGAGTCATGGAGAGCCTTGGAGAAGGTCCATGAAAAAAACACGGCACATTCTTGGTTTGTCGGGTGGAAAAGACAGCACAGCCCTTGCGATCTATATGCGGGATAAAGTTCCGAATATGGAATATGTCTTCACCGACACGGGAGCTGAATTACCTGAAACATACGAGTTTCTTGAAAAACTAGAAGCATTCCTCGGTAAGCCAGTTGTTAGACTTAACGCGGAGACTGCATTTGATGATCTCCTGGAGCGAAAGAATGGCTATTTGCCTTCACCGAGAGCTAGATGGTGTACCGTTGCGCTGAAGATCGTTCCCTTCGAAAAATATGTTGGTGACGATGATGTGTACAGCTACGTCGGCATTCGAGCGGACGAGAATCGTTCAGGATATGTTTCTTCAAAGCCAAACATTAAGCCGGTATTTCCCTTCAAAGAAGCGGGCATAACTCTAAAAGAGGTCCAAGAAATATTAGAAACTGCCGGAGTGGGAATTCCTAAATACTACGAGTGGAGAAGCCGCTCTGGTTGTTACTTTTGTTTCTTTCAGCAGAAAAAAGAATGGGTTGGGTTGTTGCAACGCCATCCTGACCTGTACGAAAAAGCAAAGGCTTACGAGAAAACTAAGGGTGATAAACAGTTTACTTGGGTTGAGGGTTCTACACTGAAAGATGTTGAGCGCAATGCTGATGAAATCATGCGAAGGGCTGATGAGAAGGCCATTAAAGACGAAAAGAATAAAAAGAAATTAACTCTATTTGAAATATTGAACTCTGAGACTGACGACAAGACAGATCAGTCTTGCTTAATTTGTGAACTTTGATGGAACTAGATGTATCTACACCAATTGATAGGTCAGAAAAAGCCCTAGATTTTGAAGGGGTCTCTCCCTTTTATTGTGATTACAATGCGACCTCTCCAGTTCCTTCGACTCTAGTTCGAGCAGCGGCCAAGGCGTATTCATCTCACTGGTTTAATCTCAGTGCGCCGTACAATGCCGCCGATGAAGAGGGTCAGTGGCTACATCAAATGCGCTCCAAATTTTCTGCCTTATCGGGAGCTGCTGGGACGACTACTGTTTTTTGTGCTTCTTCGACTGAAGCAATTAATCAGGCAATCCATTCTCTCTCATTGGAGCTGGGCACTGAAGGAAGAATTATTATTTCGGATATTGAGCACTCGGCTGTTCGAGCCGCTGCTGACAAATGGTTTACAGGAAGAGTTGTTTTCGTTTCTGCGAAGAAAATTCTTTCGAGAGACTATTCAGAACTCAGTCGGGCTTGCCAAGGATCATCCTCAACTGCCGTCTTCATTCAGGCTGGTAACAACGAGACTGGAGTCATTCTTCCTATTACTGAATTGCGAGAGCACTTGGGAGAACATTGCCGATTAATCGTCGATGCCTCTCAAGTCTTTGGGAAGTATGATGGATTTCTGGAGCAATTGTCTAATGCCGATGGTGCAATTATTTCCCCGCACAAATTTTACGGGCCAAAAGGCATTGGCATTTTGCTTTGGAAGAAATCTCTTGGCAATTTACATCCATTAATTGTTGGCGGTGGGCAAGAACATGGATTTCGATCTGGAACAGAAAACACTCCTTCCCTTTTTCTAACGAACTTATGGTTGCAGAGTTTACCCCAGCTCATGGAGAGCGTTGGTCCCGTTGGGCGCTTTAGAGACGTTTTTGAAAAGTACGTTTCTGATGCTTTCCCGTCAGCAAAGATCATTGGAAAAGAATACGAGCGCCTTAAAAACACAAGCGCGATCTGTTTTCCTGGAGTCTTAGCAGACCATATCGTCCCTGCCCTGGATTACGCAGGGATAATGGCCTCATCAGGCTCTGCATGTAACTATGGCACTCAAGAGCCAAGCAAAAGTTATTTGTCGCTTGGACTTGCCTGGGACGAGGCTCGATGTGTGATCAGATTTTCCTTTGGAAGTCAGAATCTTAAAACGTCATCTTCGGAGCTTGCTATAAAAGTTTCCGATATAATCAAGAAGGTTTCAGGGTAATGATGGCGGCCTCGGAAGTTCGCAACCATAGGCATAAGACGGCTATGAGGCGAAATGCACTCTCGCGCCCTGTTGGGGGCGCGATCAAAGATCGTATTCTCAAGCCGGAAAAATCATTCTTCGACTATGGTTGTGGTTTTGGATCTGACATAGAGATTTTGAAATCTAGTGGATTTACTCCAAACGGGTGGGATCCCTTTTACTTTCCCAATAACAAAAAGGCTTCTGCTGACATTGTAAACCTTGGCTTTGTTTTGAACGTCATTGAGGACCCCACCGAGCGCACCGAAGTTCTTAAAGAAGCTTTTGATTTGGCAAAAGAATGCTTGATTGCCTCTGTCCGAATCGACTCTGCTTTCTTTGAAGATAGGTTTGGCGATGGAGCAATTACCAAAGATGGGGCATTTCAAAAGATTTATTCGCAAGCTGAGTTTCGGGCTTTTGTTGAATCCAATTTAGGAAAGAAAATCTATTTTACGGAACCGGGGATTGGATATGTCTTCAAGTCGGATACCCTAGAGCACGAATTTAAATCAGGGCGCTACTTGAATCGCCTTGCCAATCACGACGAGGCAATCCTTAAGAAGATTCATGAGGCCATTGATGCTGAGAAAATCGCTCGCTTGATCGAGGACCTGGGGCGAATTCCAGGCCCTGGTGAGATTTCAGAGCTGGCATTTTTAGGAAAAAGAAAATTCAAAGATTTTATTGAGTCGACGGTTTTACCATCAATCGACAAAGACCTATTTGAATCAAGTCGTGAGAGAATCAGGCAAGATATTCTACAGGCACTTGCAATGACTCGTATTGAAAACCGAGCCTTTTTACCTCAGAGGGACCTATCTCTTGAGTTCCAACATACCCTGAAGGAAATGTTTGGTGAATATCGAGAGGCTTGTCGACTTTCTGAAGAAATGCTCTTCCGCTTAGGTAAAGAGGGTGAAGTCTTAAAAGCTGCCAAGGCTTCCGTTGTCGGTAAGCTACTCCCCGAAGACCTTTATATTCATCGAAGTGCGGTTGAATATATCCCAGGACTTTTGAAACTCATGCTCTCTCTTGGCGAAAGTATTGTTGGAAGGATCAATTCCGATTTGATCAAATTCAGTCTTCACGGAAAGAGCATGAGCTTTCTTTTCTACGGCAATTTTGATGAGGATCCTCATCCTGCACTTCAAGGAAGCATTCGCGTGGACTTTCGCACTGGAAAAAACCAAGCACGAGATTATTCAAAATCTGAAAACCCTCCCGTTTTGCATCGGAAGGATACCTTCGTGCTCCCATCCTATGAACGCTTTGAAGAATTCAAAAAGCTCACCCGGCAAGAGGAAGCAGCAGGTTTACTTGGTGGTTCAGGCATTGGTTTTCGCAAGCAGTGGGAAGAATTGTTGCAGCAGTCGGGTTATAGGCTCGACGGACACACTCTAAAGGCGATATCTTCGTAACAGAAACAAGTGAGGATGCAGTTGAGTAAAGAAAATAAACGAGAGCGATCCACAAAGACTTTTCTCGGAATGCCAATGCGATGGAAGCGGGAGCAGATGTTTAAGAATTTTTGGAATTCTGACGATGATCGACTTTTTCCACCAAAATATTTTGGAATTGGCTGGGACTTAAACTTTCATGCTGTGTTTAAGAAAGCTGGGTTAATCAAAACCACTCCTTCTAAATCTGAATAACCTCCGAGTTTCTGAGGGCCTCATTAGACCCCCAAAAACTGGTCGATTACATATACGCGGGTTTAAAAAAATCATACTCAGATCGATTTCTAAATGGCTGTGACGTCGCATAGATCATAGTGCTTTCGATAAAGGCATGGCCAAGTTGATTTTGAATCATGATCAGACTGGCACCACGATTGAGAAGATTGGTGGCTAGAGAGTGCCGAAGCAAATGTGGATACACTCTCCGCCCAATTCTTGCCCTAAGTGCCAACGTGCGAATCATTTTTCGAACGTCGCCTGGGGCAAGGGGATTGTTTTTTACGATGGTCGAAAATAAAAAATCATTTCTTTGTCTAGGATATTGCCTAAGATAATCAATCAGTGTTCTCGTGCATTCAGGCGAAATATTAACGATGCGATCCCTTTTGTTTTTACCTCCCAAGATTCTTATATGATTAGAACCCAAATCAATATCATCGACTCTCAGACCACAAAGTTCTCTGTTGCGAATTCCAGAATAGGAAAGCAAGCAAATCACCGATTGTTCTCGGATATTTTTTGTAATTTGAATCAGTCTTGAAACCTCCGATTCCGAGAGGATGTCCTTAACGATTCTTCTTGGTTTGCGAGGCCGACCAATTCTGATTTCAACACCCTTGAGACTCGCATAATGTTCAATGGCGATACTTGTATTTACGATATGACTATAGCTGTATTGCTTTTCATGCATCCACAGAATGTGTTCATTGATCTGCCGTTTTCTCGGTGACAACTGCCCGATTCGTCTTAGGACAATCCGAATGCACCGACTGTACCCATCTACTGTTATCTTCGAGAGCCCTCGCTCCACGACGAGATATTCCTCAAATTTTCTAATATGGTTTTCCATGTCTCGATTCCTCCTTTATTTTGGTTGAAGCCTCTGAAAGAGGGGCTACCTAAAAAAAGAGGATAGAAGTGATCGACGAGAAAAATTCGAGAGGCTGGTCTCGCGGGGAATTCGAAAGAAGAGCAGAGAATATAAATTAAATCAAAAGTGGTTCATCAAACACACATCTGGCAGTCCAAAAATTAATCCGAGTGAGGCACCCGTATTTCCTCATACGACGTTTTAAACGGTTTTTCAATAATATTCGGGCCTCGAAATTTTATGAAGGAGTCTTTTACTACAGCGTATTAAATGGCTGCAAAAACTTATTTAATCACAAATTTAGTTTGAAGAACTTTGGCAATAGTCAAGAGAAGCTCCAGAGAAGGCCGCCCCCTTTGTTGCTCAAGGGACTGAAGAGTCGATGGCTCAATGTTCAGAGATTCGGCCAACTGTTCTTGGGTTAATTGCATGGCCCGCCGCCTCTTTCTGATTTTTTGGGCGATAGCGGCCACATCTTGTTTAACGGCGTCCCTATATTCTCTCGGCACTCGATCAAGTCTTCTATTTTTACTGGCGTTCTTCATCCTCCTATTGAATAAGGGGCTGGTTTTGTTTAACACTGGGGGAAACTACGAGTAGTATTAAAACTGTTAGTTTGGCCTATATTGAGTTGAAGTCACTAAACTCATGAAGCACAGCATCTCAGACTTCTTGGTGGGTGGAGTTATGAAGAACAATCATTTTGAAACATTGAGCAAGTATCTACATGAAAAAAGGGTCGCCAAGGAGATTACTCAGGGCAGTCTTGCCAGGGTGTTAGGCTATGCCTCCCCGCAGTTCATCTCCAATTGGGAGCGAGGATTGGCGAAGCCGCCCTTAAGCACTCTCAAGAAAATGATTAAAATTTTGGATCTCGACGTGGATGAACTCTTAACTCTTTTGATGAAAATAGAAGAGAAGCGCCTTCGAGAAATTATCTGTGGAGAAGCAAAAACCTCAACCCACAAAAAAAGAAGAACGAAAGGCAGCGGCTAGGAGGCTCTCATGCGTTCATACGAAGACTGGTTTAAAGAATTCATATCTGGAAAGACCGAAATTCCCACATCAGGATTGTCCGACAATCTCTCGGTGCATACGATACGAAGATTTTTAGAGGGGAAAAACAAAGTATGGAAAATTGCATTTACATTTACAGGAAGGCTTGTCGTTCGCTCCGGCGAAATCGGTGCTGACGGCATCACCATTGAATGGGGTCAGTGGAACACTTTGCACGATGTCGAGGTGCCAAAGGCTCAAAGGTGATCCTAAAGAGAGGGGCTCAGTTTCACTCGCCACTTTTCCAACCATTGATCGGCAAAATAGTTTTTGGTATGCAACCGAAAATACTTTGAATCGTCTTAGTTAAAATCTTCCGTCTTAACTGGAGATAAGTTTCCCCAACAAAAGCAAATCGAACCTTTGCCAGAGTCGGTTGGCTTCAAATTTTGAACTTCAGTTTTCAATTTATTTAGAGAGTCTGATTTGCTTTCGATCTCTCGGAACATCGCCGCCTTCATCAACTCAAAATCGGTATAAACTCGGCTAGGATCGTTTGAAGGATGGCTCTCAATAATTCCGAACTCAATGCCGTCCTCCGTAAAATCAAATGCCCATTGCATACTGCTAGTTTTCACGGGAAGTCTCAGCAGCGGCGGCCTCGGCTTCGCGTTTAGCCTTTGCCTCTCGGTCGAGTTCGCGGTTGTGCTCTTCGTAGCAAGGGAAGCAAACGCTATCGAGAATCGATTCGGGGCCGCTTAACTCTTCTTCCAACTCAAACTCTTGATCGCAAATGTCGCAAATTTTTTTAACCATATTTGAAGTCTCCTTTCTTGAAGTGACGGACACATAGCTCCGGTGCGGCGTGATCGCAAGTCGATTTAATACAACGTAGTAAAACCCTATTTGAAAAAAATGCGGCGCGGATTTGAAAGGGGGATGCCACCGGATAAAACGAAAATTTTCCCCATTTTCCGTGATAGGGGCGGGGGTGCATCCCTTTGATTTCTCTACAGAAGGCCCACTGAGGCTCGCCTCGTGCGTCTACTCGCCAACCTCGCGCCCGATAGTCGCCACGATCCGCGCACTTACCTTGCTCCACTGCGGGACTCTTTCATCTCGAAGCTATACGCATACTTAGTCTTAGGCTTGATGATGTCCGCAAATAGGTAAAAGCGGACGTACTACTTGCGCGACACCTTTGAGGAATCTGTGACGACTCTGTCGTTATGCCCTGAGCTGACCACCGAGTAGTCGATCTCTATTGGGACTTTTTTCGGGCTGCTCCAGAAAAAGACTCTCCCGGATAGGACGCCAGGTAACCCAACCTAACCCCTGTCCACGCAGCCTTCAACTCTAACACCCAAGTCTTAGCTACCTTAACCAACTGTAAAGGCTGACCTATTTACCCACTTTAATACGCCAGGCATTTTAGTTTTAATCCCTAACCATAGTGTTGGTGTTAGCCCTGTCTTCCCCTATGAGCAGCGGTTACCGAGCGTTTTCTATCCGAACCAATATGGTCTTAACTCTAAACCTATTTAAGATTCTGGCAGATACCCAGACGTTCGGCCCGTTAGTATGCAGCAGCGCAACAGGAATCGCGTGGACAAGTTGGTGGATACCGGGAACAACTCTTCGCAATGTCAGGGCCGTGTTTGGCTTTATAGCGCCGTCTCTGGAAGCGAGGCGGATCGATCTACCGTTATCGACTTTGAAGCGTGAATTAGGGCGTCTGTGGCGGTTAGAAGTTGAATATTTGGGTCGGTCGAGAGGCGCTTCAACGCTTCGACTATCTCCTGGACTATGGCCCGTCGCTCCATCGGTAAATAGAAGTGTGTGCCATAGCCGTCGTTGTGGACGGAGACTCGCTGGCTACAGACTTCGCAGAGGCGCACTTGCATAAGGATCCTTTTAGAGAAGCAGTTCAATTAGACTAAGACTTAAGAAAACTAAAACCGTAAGACCGATTGATACTAAGACGTAGGCTGTGAGTCTTCCCCATTCAAACGGCGGCATTTCAGTAAAACCCTTCAAATAACATTTCGACTCTTCCGCACTTCTTACAGGTTGAGTTGGGTTGCTTCTTAAGACCGCTCATCTCTGAGACCTCGATGGTCCTATCCGCTTTGACAAACCTTCCGCACTTTTCGCAGACCGGAACGAACGTCGCACCACTATCGTAAACGATGCGCCTCACGTTTTCATATTCATGGTTCACGCCTTAGCTCCGCATGTAACTGTTAACAACTTCACGGATCCGTTCGAACGTGGCCTCGGCGTCTTGGATTCCATCTTCGGGGAGCATTCCTCCGGGCGCATTGTATCTTCGTTTGAGATCGCCCACGAGTTTTGGAAAGACTGATTCTAAGCGCACAAGGTTGTCGGTGTCGGCCTTTCTTACTGCAGCTGCAATCAAAGCATTGAACGGCAGGTCTTTCGCGGCCAGGTGTTTACTGATCTCGTAGTCGACCAAGTTTAGTTCGTCCATTGTTTCCCCCTTTTAATATCCAGGTAAAAGTTTGATGTCTTGGCCAGTGCGGTAGGCTTCGGCCACTTGCGGTCCCGTGAGCTGTCCGATAGTCTTTCCACCGGGCATGACGATGTCGTAATAGAAAGCCTGTTCAACCGTTCTGATTCCAGAGTCAACCGAGACGAGCTTTGCTTTTACATCCAAGACCAATGCTCGCCACCGTTGTCGATTCTCTCTCTTTGCTCCATCTTCACCCCAAACATAACGCTTTGGATGTCCTTCGCTTGAGCCTTTATGTGCGAGTGGAAGGGTGATGCGGACCATTCGGTCTTTCAATCGAAAGGCGACAAAGGCCATCTCTGGTGTTGCGCCGGAGAAGAACTGGTCCGCTCCATATTTTTGTACGAGGTTTCTGATTTCACTTTCCGAGCGGTCGGCGCTGACCGAAGTGTTTTGAGCGTATCGTTTCATCTCTCCTCCTTTTAAGAATCTTTTGAAAGTTCGATAGGGCAGAAGAAATCTTCCGGCATGATCCAAAGCCAATAGATATTGGCCACGTCGATTAAGTTTCTTTGCTTTGGATAAACCTCTAAAGCTGTGGACTCTTCTCCAAAGACTTCGTTTTTGATTCGCTGGAGTTTGTTCCAGTCGTGTTCGGGGAGTTCGTCATTTCTTCGGATCATCACCCGTTTGACCATTCCCCACCCGCACGAGTGATTGAACACTTGGACGATGTAGATATTGTTTTGAAAGACTTGGTCAGGCAAACGGCCTTGGGCATTCCCATCGTTCAGACTCAAATGCTTTTTAATGGCCAAGTCGGTGACGTCATAGAACTCGTTCCAACCTTTCTTGGCCAGGCGTCTTCCTTCGGCCTTCGCAGCTCTCATCATTTCTCTGTTCATGGCGCAACTCCTACGTTCTGGGTGAACTCTTCATAAACCCAAATGTTCTGTGATTCTGGAATTGGATCGGCGAGGAATATCTGCGGGCGCTCGCCGTCGTATTTTACTTTTTCAACCGCAAAGGCGCGTCCCGATAGGAGCAAGCCCATGATCACAGGGCATTTGATCCCTTGTTGTTTCAAATCCTCTTCCGTTGCTTTTATTCTTACATGCCGACACATCAATCAAACTCCCCCTTCAAATGAAAAACTCTAATCTAATTTTGAGCAGATACCCTTGAGGCACCTTTCGTTTAATACTTCGTAGTAGGTCTTCAAGCTCGTGGCCCATTTCAAACACTGGATAAGTATCGAGCGTGACTTCATAAAGCGGTTTACCTTCAAACTCTCGCTCTTCAACTTTGACATCCCTCACCAGGCTACAGGCTCGTGCCGCGACGGTGATTTCGGCTTCGGCATTGGTCATTTGCGTTTCCCCTTTTTTTGAAAGAGCGATTTGATCTCCACCTTTTCTGGGCGCTCTTCTTTTTCCTTCCAGAAGGTGACTTTGCAATGTGGGCATTGAGTGACGATGCTGCCTTGGAGTTTGACCCGACTGGTTTTAAGATTCTTTTTCGCCTTCGGATCGGTGATCTTTAAAAGATCCTCTTTTGAAAGTTGGCCTAGCATCTCTTTCTTGGCCGGACACTTATGAACAACTTGTGTGGCCGTGTTGGGAATTTTGTATTTGATCATCCGAACAACCGCGTGGCTCTCAACGATCAGAACTCGGTAGGTGACTTCATCGATCATGAACTCATCACCGATCTGCAATTCCCTTTTGAAATTGCGTTTGACCGGGTTTGCTTTCTTTCTGTCGAAGACATCAAAGAGTGTGTATTCCATCAGTTCACCTTTGTTTGAACATTGACGAGCTTCATGCGTCTGCCATCAAGGGCCGCGTTGATGATGGTATTCAGCTGACCTGAGAAGGTGAGCCTATCGAAGAACTCCATCTCGTCTTTGGTAATTTTCTTTTTTACGAAGACCATGCTTCGAATGAGGTGTGAGTGTTTGAAAAGCTCTTTTACCGATTTTCTACACTGAGCCACGATGAGTTTTATTTTGTCATCGCCCACGCCTGTGACTCCGGCGTAATCAAGCTCTAGCTTCACATAGTGCGCGGTGAGGTTCCATGTGAGGTCAGGCATTCCAACTTTATCGTAGGCTTGACCACAGAGGGAGCAGCACTTGTCTTTGTAGAAATTCTTTTTCTTTTCAAACCGCACCGCCTGGCGAACGATTACCTTTTGTGGGGCAACCATTCGCTCAAGCAAATCTTTGAAGGTGGGTTTCTCGTCGGGGTGAAAGCCAGTGCAGTAAAGGCACCACGGTATTCCATGTGTTGTTCGTTTGACTTCGATATTCATAGTTGTTCTCCAATCCGTTGTTTTATTTCCAGGTAGGGAATTTTTCTTAAGTCGTCCCAGAGAAAGATCCTAAACTTTGGGATTGAGACTAAGACCGTAGTGACTGCTTTGAGGTCGGCCCGCTTAAAGAGTTTCGTTTCACACATGCAGTAGACCTGATCAAAGTTCTTCGTGAAGATCAGGAGCGGGATACGGTTTGATTTTCTAGCGTCAGCCGTGCATTGATTCCACCAAGCGTTGATTTGTTTGTTGGGCTTTCCTCCCAAGAACGAACTTGAAAAGGACCAGCCTTCTTGGTGTTTCAGCTCCACACAGAAAATAAACTCCACCATGTCCTTTGGACTTTTAGGTGTGACGTCGCCGGTCTTGGCCCACCCACCAGACAGCGGTGTGCGTTTGCAAACGAAGCCACACCAATCGGAAAAATCCTTTGCGATGTGGCGTTCAAACCTTGAGCCCTTGCTGCGCGAGTTCTTGCGCTTTTTCTTAATTGGTTTCATTGGAGAATAACCCCCTCTCGTCGTGCCTTTGGCGGGCGCGTTTCTTTTGACAGGACAAAGATGTCTTTGATTTCGTTTTGTATCCCAAAGGTCGATGGATCATGTTCGGTGAACACGCCAACGCCTGGTTTTGTTCTTTCAAATTGGTAGTGCTTTAAAACTTCGTGCTTCTCTTCCTTGGTGAGCACTTCACCGACGCTGAAGAGGTATTTGTTTCTGTTTAAAATCTTTTGATCAAATGAGTTCAGTGGGAACTTGCGTCCGGTTTTTAATTTGTGTTGTATGAGTCGCTTGGCGCGATCACGGCCCAGGCGTTTGATACCCGTGACTGAGTACTGAGCATCGCCAACAATAGACTTCCAGAGCAGATAGTATTTCGGTGAAAAGCCTAAGATGAGTTCAGCCTCGATCTCCGAAATGATCAATCCGTCCTTTGGCTCCATCACTTGAAGGTCAGGATTTAGAATTTGGAAGTAGTCTTTGTTCGCTGAAACAATCAGCTTTGGCTTTTGCAAAATCTTTGAGAGGTAGCCGATAGCATCCTTGGATTCTATTCCAATGGGGGAGATCGACCTCACTGGACAATGGCTTAAGAAGTAAGTGGCAATCTCAATTTCATTTGCGAGAGCTTTCTTTTCTTTATCATCCCGGCGTTCATTTCTGAGCGAGCCGTATTTTGAATAGAACTCTTGCTTTGATTTCGAGAAGTGATCTCCAAACACCACGCAGATGGTTTGTGGTTGGAACTCCTTCATTGCGGATACGATCAAAGAAAATAGGGCTTTAGCCGAAGAGAAGCGCTCTTGATTTGAGTAAAAGACAGGAACCATTACGCTTCTAGCGTCAATAAAGACGTGGTGGTAGTGAGACTTCATGTGCTCCCCCCGGATAAGGCCCACGCAGGATAAAGATGTCTGCCCTCGATAGGAGCAAACCCTCTTCCGTCATCGGACGTGGTTCCTAAGATGAAATCGTCCTCATAACGATTCGTTTCAATATTGAATGCACACTTGGCGATATAGCGAGACACCGATCCATCGACTCTGAATTTCGCAACACGAATGAAGGTTGAGAACTTCTTTGGATCCACTGGCGCATCTCGGTCAGGGGAGAGCAGAATTGCTTTCGTGGCAATCTTTGTGATGTTCGATGTTCCGTGAAAGTCATCGATCTCAGGTGCCACGGTTCGAAACTTTTTATCTGCCTTCTTGATGTGAGCCACAAGAATGATTGGAAGATTTGAAAGGAGAGCCAAGTCACGAATGCGTTTTACAATGTCCGTGACGGCTTTGTTTTCATTTGGCTCATCGGTGTCGAAATAGTTTAAGTGATCGACAATGACGAGGTCTGTTTCGTCTTTGAAAAGCATAAGGTGCCTTTGCAGGTCCTCGATCTTGAATTCTGTTTTTCGATAAATGGTTCTGAAAGTTTTAAAGCTCTTTTGAAAACGCTCATCGGCTTGTGCCTCGTAGGGAGCAAATGCTTCTCCAAGTTTATTGTGATACCAGTTGCGATAGTTGACGGAGCGGATGATGACCTTGTCGGGACGCTGGTCATGGAAGTAGGCTTGTGCAGCCAGTTTAAATTTAATGCGGCTTTCGATTTCACATTCTTCAGCCTCTAACGGAAAAAACAGAATGCGCTTTCCCTTCCATGCATTGAAGGCCCCAATGTGAGTTACGAGTTCTGTTTTGCCAGTACCTGTCGGTGCGCCAAGTATGATGAGATCGTTTCTGGCAATGCCTTCAAGAGCGCAATTTAAAAACTTCACGCCAAAGTCGAGGAGATTATCGGCTCTGGTTTTACGAAGTTCCTTTTCCCTTTTTGATCGCTCTTCGACGGTGGGGATTTTCACCATCAGGCGCTCGTTTGCATCTATTTCCATAATTCTGGGAATTCCTCTTTCATGATTGAAACGACTTCGTTGTTTTGACGGCCATACCATTTAAGCCAGGAGAAAATGGTTGGCCCCCCGCCATTAGGTGAACCGATGCGTTTGTTGGTATCGATCCAGCAGCTGGTGCCTTTGTTGTTAACGAAAATATTTAGATTGCCGCTGGAGACTCTTTTGAATGAGTAGCTCTCACCGAACACATGACTCCCGCCAGAGAGTCGCTTGAGTGCTTCTTCAGAGTCGAGGTTGAAAACTTTCTCCCAGAGATTGTCGCCATGAACTTTGAAAACGGTTCGGAGTTCTTGTTTTGCAACGGCCTCTTTCTCTTTCGCCTTTGAAAGTTTAAAGGCATAAAACATATCGTCTTCGGAATATCTGCCTGGATTCCAATAAAGAACTTTCACGAGAAACGGATCCTTCGGGTTTTTCACATGAAAGAACCCAGGCACTCGAAGAAGGCGCGATACGTCTTTAGCTCTTGGATCGCCATCAAAAAAGGGAATGAGCCGATCAAGCACTATGGCTTCATAGGTGTCTTGTGTGGCGTTCTTTGCGTTCCAGTAAATGTGAAACCCATTTTTAGATTCGATGACGAGGTTTGGATAGAGCGGAACTTTTTTGAGAAGCTCCAATTGTTTTTCTTTTGAACCCTTGTCGATGTCGATAGCCCATGCGGTGATCTGATGGAGGTTTTCTTTTTTCCTAGAGCCTTTGAAAAGCTGAACGGTGTGAAAGATCCCCCAGCCTGAATTGTTCCAACTCTCTGCCTCGTCTTCGACAATGGGAATGGCACCGGACTTTTGTTCTGAGTCGTGCATTCGGTACATGCTTCTGTGAAATCCAAACTTCTCCTCAATCACAGAATAGAGTCTTCTTTCGGGCTGCATGTGTTCTCCTTTCCGCACACGATAATTTCTTTGTCTGCTGCGTGGCCATTGGGCTTAATCCAATCAACCCAGTAGGTTTTGCTCATGAAGTGTCCCCACGTCTTGATGAAGCTATTTTCAAAATCGAAGCGTTTTCGTTTTTCTGATTTGATGTGCTCGTCGTAATGGATGACGGCTGATTTAAGTTTGTCGTACTGCTCTTGCGTTCGGATCTGGGCTTTGCACTTCTGCATGCCAAGGGACTTCTTCATGTCCTTACCGCGTTTAGGAAAAAGTTTGTAAAGGGCTTCGAAGTCGAAGTGGACGCCATTGGATGGCGGATCCACCTGGGTGGGTGTGGGAGGCGTATGCCCGTTAGATCCGCCCGAATCCGCCTCGGCGGTATTGGTCTTTTTATTTGGTATTATTATATTGGTATTATTGGAGGCTGATAATCGTACTAGGTCTGGTTCGATTATCGTACTAGAAGTAGGCTGTTTATCGTCCTGGTTCGAATTCTGACCTAGTTCGAATTCCGTACTAGGGGTAGTTCGATAATCATCCTGGATCGAATTCCGTACTAGTGCGATTATCGTACTAGGCAGAGTCCATCGATCCGGCGGGTTAATGTGATATTCGTTCGCCACCCCACCCGTGTGCCCCTTCCTAGTCACTTGAATGATGTTGCTCTGACAAAGCTCTCGAATTGCCAACCCGACCGTTGATCTTGATAAGCCCGTTTCTTGTCCAATTCTTGAATAACTTGGATGAGAAGGCGAGTAGGACGCAATCACACCATAAACACGATAGGCACTGCAGGAGACAGAACTCCCCGCACGAGCTAGTTTATTAGGTGTCATGTGCCATCCTTTGTCGGCCTTCTTGGTCGCCATCGATCACCCGTATCTGCGCTTCAGATTGTTGTAGAACCGCATAAGTGAAGTGTGTTGGCGCTCCGACAAGGATCCGCGCTCCGTCCACGAATCGTAGAGGGACTCGACGAAACTCAAAGCCTCAGTGTCTTCGAGCATCCCCAAGACGTAGTCGAAAATATCCTCGTACTCGGAATGACTGAACTGATCGCCGTTGCCTTTATGTCGGTGGATAACTTTAGGATTCGAATAACTGTTCTGAATTACTTCGGACCAGCTGGTCTCCATTCTTTTTTGAACGGGACTCATCATGCAGAGGCTGCTGATGGTTTCGCGGTCGTCTTCTATTGTGGTGATCGATTGCGGTGCTGGTTTATCCAACTCCCCCTCTGTTAGTTTCATTGTTTTGGCATTCATTGACTCTCCTGTTGTGTTTGGCTTTGTTGCTCATGTGGAAATTTAAAAATATGTTTTCCATCCTTCGTCCTTGTTACTCGCACTCCCATGCAGTTCACTTTTGAATGAGGCATCATCCCGATAATGCATTCTCGAATCTGTTTTTCATGGACCTTGTCGCCACGGTGATGGGCGTCCATAAGATGCGAAAATGCTTCAACACTAAAAGCGTCGGTCAATTCCAGCGTGTCGAGTTCAGTCAGTGGCGGCGGAGTTTTTGAAACCAAGAGCTGGCGAAATGCAAAAACCTTCTCCATGACTCTATTCACATAATCACGGTCGAAGGTGATCTCCATTGTCTGCACACCATCTTCTTGGTCGTTGTAGACAGTGAAATCGCATTCTAAAAATCCACTAACAAATGACTGCTGACAAAGCTGCGGGATATGACGTTTAAGTAAGAACGCCGCAGGTATTTTGTGGGCTGCCGTAACGTGAATGGATTTTGGCGAGTTTCTAACCGCCATAAAACTATCCACGCCGACGTATTTGTTCTCCCAGAATCGTTCGATATCTAAATTAAGGCCATCAAACGAAGCTCTGATGAAACGGTGTTTTGAATGTTCACCGCATACGCCGCGCTTATACTCACGGTCGGTTTCTAATCCACTCATGGCATGCCCGCGAGCTTCAAAAACTCTGGACTTCTCCACGAGAAAATCGCTTATATGCCTTTTGCCGGATAGGACTTTGCCATAGACCTTTTCTTCAAAAAGCATTCTTGGCGAAGTGTATTTATCTACCCCACAAATTGCCGGAGCATCTGAAGCTCCCAGACTTAAAGAGTCAGACCGCCACCTCTCCCATTCGGGAGAATTCTGTTTTACATTGATGATTTCCATTCAACCCCGCTTATCGCTTATAAAAGCGGGTCCTGATCGTTCGGATCAGAAGTGTTCATTTCCTTACGCGCTTGCACCATCGAGCCACGCAAATCCCCCAGCTGACTTTTTAATGTTTGCGCTTCACCAGTTGACGGTTTAGCGACACCCACTGCGTCGGGATCGTTGACCCAGCCGATTTTATTCTTCACTTTGCCGTTGTAGGACTCTTGAATGACTTCGATATCATAGAGACCCTTTTCGTCGAGCTTGCCTGAGCCATAGTGATGATCGATCAAAACTGCCGGATCGTTGCCCTGAAGTTTTAGAATTGCTAAGAGCTGAAGCGCATATTTCTTACCGTTTTCAGTAAAGTATTTGTAGCAGGTGAGCTTTCGCTTCCCCAAGCCAGGCACATCAAACTCAAACATCACTTGGAGTTCGAGCGAGGTTTGCCCCTCACGCCTCACAATTCCGTAGTCCACAACTTTCCCCATGTATTTTCCAACGGGGATTAGATTTTTTTCGTTCATATCTATTCCTTCCTTTCTTCAACAATGACGATCAGTTTTTCTTTAAGAGCGGAGAGCTTCTCGACATCGTCTCCGGCTTCTTCCAAACGCTTCTGTGCGGTTTGTTTTGTTTGTTCTTTTTTGATTCGCGTGAGGAGTCCGCCGATGGCCTGCTGCAAAGCCTCTGGACTTTCAGGTTCACCTTTGTCGACGGCCTCTTTGAAAGCGTCCCAAGCTAGGGGAAGGTGATAAGGTAATCCTAAGCGATTGCCCGCATCCCACTGAGGACTGTACTCGGTGTAAAGGATCCGCTTTCCCTTTCCCTCGATATGGGCCGAAGTGACTTTGCCATTCTTGTCGCGCTCGATGAGCACTTCGCGTGTTGCAAAGAGAATCGCATCGGCGTGATAGCGAATAATGGATGCAACCTTCGGATGAAGTTGGAGCTTGTACTGTTTGTAAGCTCCACCCGCCACAATATCCTCTTCGGTCTTGATCTCACTATGGCCAACGAGAATGACTTCCATGTTTCGGGAGGAGCGAATGTCTTTTAGCTGATCAAAGAGATCATCCCAAATATCCTGTGCGTAGGAGTGACCCTTTCCCCAGCCATAGTCCTCGATGTGGTTTACGGCGCGGCCTTTTTCATCCGTCGGGCGCTGAGCCAGGATGTCGTGCTCCACATAGGTGGCAAGCTTTTCAAGTCCATCGATCACAAAGGATTTGTAATCGTGTTTTCCGTTTCGAATGAACTTGAGGTGACTTAAAAGATCCGCGAACTTTTCTATGAACGGGAGCCTTGCTACATTGAGGTGTTTTGTTCCGCGCTCAATGTCGGCAAAGATCGGGTGAGGAGCTTTTGCCGAGAAGCTCGACTTTCCTATTTTGGGTGTGCCGTGAAGCACGATGATACTCGGCTCCTTGATCACACCCCTTGAAATTTTAACCTCCGGCACGGGGCCGGGGGTCGTGGTCGTTGTCTCCATCATTTCTTTAACCCTCCTTTAAGAGCATTTTTAATCCAGCGTTGGATATCTTGTTTGGATCCGATGGCGGTGGGCTTTCGCGTGTAACCGAGAAGGCCCGGCATGATGAGAAGGTCGCGGTATTTAAGCCGCATGACGAGGTTCGGATCTTTTTTGAATTTCGGAATTAAGCTCTCAAGTTTTTTCCGTCGGACTTCGCGTTCAGCATACTTTTCTGCGTGAGCGGTCATGGGCCGGTTGATGGGTTTCTTTGACAGAAAATGATTCCCCTTCTGCGCGGCCTTCTTTGGACCGCTGAGTGGTTCTTCATCTTCCTCGTCGAAATCATCTTCTTCGGAATCGTCTTCTTCAAAGTCGGAGTCTTCTTCCTCTGACGAATCATCCTCCTCGGACACCTCATCTTCCAATTCATGGTCTTCGGATTCCTCGGCATCTTCGTCTGCATCGTCTTCCTCGATTTCGTCTACGTCGTTAGCCTCATCCTCTTCTTCGGTTTGATCTGGGTCGTCGCCCTCTTCTGCCAACAGGTCATCAGCGGAATCTTCTTCAGATTCGTCTTCGTCAAATTCATCGAGATTTGCGACGGGCTTTGTCTTTTTAGGAGCTGAATATTCAGGATCAAGATCGGAGAGGTCGTTTGCTTCCATTTCGGGTTCGACAAAATCAAGGCTCTTGCCGCAGACCGGGCAATCTTTGAGCCCTAAGTGAACATTGCTCCCGCAGTTCGGGCATCCTCCCCACTGCTCGGACTCGTTTCCCATTCGTTGAATAACTTCTGTGACTCGCCCTCGATACTCTGCAAGTGGCACTGACCTTTTTGAAACTTCGAGTAGGAAATCAAGAAGACTAAACTTGTCTCCACCCGGAATTGGTACTTTGTGTTTCTTGCAAAAATCTCCGAGCCCTTTAACTGCGTTCATTGCGATACCTCCTTCAAATTGGTGTTAATAAAAAAATTCCCAGAGCCAAACGATCCGAAGAGTTGGGCATTGGCACCCCACAATCCTGTATGGAGTACTCTTCCAAATCGCTGGCTCTGGGCGGGGATGGGGGATTGCTTTGTGGGTTAATTAAAGTCTTAATGTTTGTCTTAGTTTTAGTGTTAATTCCAAGACTAAGATTGTTGTTAACAACAAACGGTTTCTTCATTTCCCCTCTCACAATCTCCACCCCTTCAAGCCGAGCTTTGTAAATGACATCGAAAATTTATGTCAAATTACTAATTGCATTTTCTTCAAAAAAAGTGAGTTGAAGCTCCATTTCATGATGGATCTCCAATGCAAATCTCCATTGGTTTAGGTGAGCAATGGTCTTTTACAATGTTGTTTTCCATTGCTAAGACCCGCCACTTTTTCCGTTTAAGAGATCAAGAAGGGTTAAATCCCCATTCACTAAGATCCATGTTCCCTTCGGACTTAGCGTTTGGTTAACCGCTTGTAGGAGGTGATGAAGTTTGAGGTCCTCATTTAGCGAGAGCCACCGTTCGGGCAGCGCCTCTCGAATCAATGCGAATATTTTCTCGACTTCTTCTCTCTCGCTCATCTCACTTATTCCTTATCAACGTGATACATTGTATCACCTATAAACAAAAAAGTGAAAAGGGTAAAATTGAAAAAGTGAAATTTGAAATGTCGCGCAAGATCCCTACAGAGAAGCGCACGGCCTGCGAATTTCGCCTCATCTATATATAGAGAAGCGAAATCTTAGCGGGATTCTTAGTCTTAGTGTTTGATTTAAACCTAAAACAAAGATTTTGACAGTCTTAGTGTTACATTGTATCACTGTTCTAAGACCTGTATGGAGGATTGAAAATGGCGAAACCAAAAAATGAAGATTGGGAATTGGGTGAGCAGTGGGAAAGTTTTCGAGTTAAGGAGAGCGATGATCTGATGGCTCTTCTTAGTGATGTTGAGGGAAATCGTGGAGAGTTCATTAGAAACGCTCTCCTCAAATTCTATGAAGGAAAGTTGCTCATTGATTGCCCAACTTGTGAGGGCGATGGGCAGATTTACAGTGGCAGCGGTAAAGGTCAGGCCCCCTCTTCAAAAAAGAAAGGGAAGGACGGCAAGAGTAAAGTGTTCACTTTTAGGTCCGACAGCGGACTCCAAAAGGATCTTGCGAAAGCAAAAGACAAAGGCGAAACCATTAAGATGTCCCTTGCTGTAGCCCTATCCAAAGAGCACGTCTTAGAGTGCCCCACATGCAGAGGTGTTGGCCGTGTGATTGGCGGGCCAAAAATTAGAAAGGCGGTACTCGCAAGGTTTTCGGTCTAAAACCTTAATAATTCTTACGAGCGTGACTTGGGCAAGAACATACAGGCTTCGGTGGGAGTGGGATCTCCTTCATCGGATGGTCCTTTCCTTTACGACAGAAAGGACAGCGATACATCGAGCTTGTACCTTCAGCTTCATTCTTAACCCAAATTAACCCCTCATTTTCGCAGTATTTGCAGACAGTTTTTTGTTTAGCTTTCATTTTCATCATCTCAGTGTATGAGGCAAACATACCTGTAAAAGTTGTGTCACCACCTTTTGCCGTCGTTTTTTAATAACAAATTAAGACGGGGCGCGTAGGCCAAGGCTCTGGTGGGTTGCCTAAAAACCTGTATTTTACCGAAATGGCAACTAAATGGCTTGGGATTAGATGCTGCGACAAAGGAAACTTGCAACGCAAGCACCACTCTTCAGTAGCTAAACAGGAATTTGTTGACTATTTAATTAAATAACTTTTGTTTAGCCTATTAAATCCAGTTACTTCATTGAATCTAGGCTTAATGCGGATGGTTAAAGCGAAAGCAGTATCTGAATAGCTATTATATGTTTTGCCGTAAGGCAAGGCTTTAAAAGGATTTTATTAACTTATCGCAAAGAAAGGAAATGGCATGTCAATCCGCAAGCACTTACCGCCTCGTACAAAGGAAGGGTACACGAGCCTGCAGGTCAAAATGGAAACTGCAGTGGTCGATGAGGTGAAATCATTTATGAAAATCGATGGGATTTCCTGGAACGACCTGCTCACGGCCTGTTTTAGGAAATACCTTGAAGAGTCACGAGTTGTTCACGGGGACAAAGAAAAAGAAGAAACCGCACGGAACAAGATCAACTCAACACTTCTGGGCATCATCACTATTATCAGTCTTTGTGAAAGTCCAATACTTCAGGTTGTCTGCGATTTTAGTGACTACCTTTCTTAAGAAAATTGGACCTTACGAGGTTGGAAAAGCTTTGCACTTTTGTCAGGTCATGATGGGCCGAGAACTGTCCGCCACATTATGCCCAGATTCTAATTAATTTCAATTTAAGTTTTGTTTACCGCTAGTTAAGATTTCTACAAACCGTTTTCAGTAAACTCGAAATGCATCGGATCTTTTCTCTTAAAATTTCCGCCCCAATAAAAACCTTCTGATTCAAAAATTTCAACGATCTCCGAATCCATGTCACCTTCTGCTCCAAGCGGATTTGTCTTCGCATTGTGATCAACTGCAATTCCCCACGAGTGCATGGAAAGTTTCTTCGCTCCTCTCGTATAACGGAGATTGTAACAGCCATCAAACGAATGGAGCTTGGCTGAAAGGTCCGCGTGAACAATTGCGCGATAGACACTCTGGAAAAAAGGAATCAAAAGTTTGTTGCACCAGAAGCCATTCTTTTCGTCCTTCTGGTAGGTAAAGACGTAGTTAAGTTCCGGTGGGGTTTCGCAAAAGCCGCCGTAAGCTTTCCAGTATCCACTATCCAGGGGATCGCCGAATACTTTGTAAAGTTCGTCTCTTGATCGAGGAACCACCAGTTCAGGAATGTGTGGACTGTTGTCTGGAAAAAGTTTTTCCCAGGTGATTGGGCCAACCACCCCATCGGCGTTGAGATGATTTGTGAGTTGAAATGCAACGACGGCCTCTTTGGTTTTGTTTCCGAAGATGCCGTCCACTTTGCCAATTGGAAATCCGAGAGTCTTCAGCGCCTGCTGAATATTTTTGACATCCTCTCCTCGTGTTCCAATTTTATAGATCATCTACTTTTCAAATTCGGCAACCAATGCGGCCACAGCATTGAGCTTGGTTTTGATGTCGTTAAGAAGGGTCAGTGCGGTTGGCAAGTCAGTGGCATCAGGTTCCGTCACCTCAAGCCCCGCTTTGATAGCATCAAGCTCTGTTCGGGCGGCCTCGAACAATTCCTTATCGGACGCTTGATTGCTGTTTGAATGGCCTTCGGTTAAGCCCACACCATCGCGTGAGCCAATTTTAGGTTTTCCCATAGAGAAATCTCCTTATTCGTTGAGGGACTCTTCGGCGTAATAGTGAAGCTCCTTGCCGCTGACCGCGAGTGCCGCCTTTACGGTAAAGCCCTCACTATCAAGTTCGACATACGGGTTCACGGTGCCGTCACCATTTGCAGCTCTCACGAGTGCATCATTGGCTGGCATAGTGTCCAATTTGGTTGCTGAAATTCGGTCGGTGACGTTGTGGATTTCAACCTTGCGAGGCTTGAAACCCAGGACAATTTTTTTATCGGCACCGCTGCCAATAATTTTTCCCGACTTTGAAAAGGGTGCTTTGCTCGACATGGTCTTTCTCCTTGTGATCTTAAGACGGAGGGTGTGCTCCGTTTGATTTCTGTGCCATTAAAAATTCAATGATTTGTCTCTCGGTGTTTTCAAGTGCGCCCTGGAGTTTGATCGTCTCTTGGGAGAGATCATTCAATTCCTTCATGATCCCGACGTAGATAGCCTTCATGGATCGCTGCTTTTCAATGTAGCTTTGTCTTGAAGACTCACGCATTTTAAGAAGCTGTAGGAGAACGGGATCGGTGATCTTGTTCTCGGAAAAACTTTTGATGAGATGGCTCAGGAGATTCTTTTCGTCATTGGTGAGATGGGATTTGTGGGACCGCTCTTCTGACAGGTTCTTAGCCTCTTTTTCAACCTCATCGACCTCTGCTTCAGTTGGAACGTCGTCCATCTTAGCTGATTTCACTTCGTCCATCGTGCGGTCGTATTTTTCCTTTGAGGTTTCCAATGTGATCTCCTTATTTAGTGATACATTGTATCACATTACAAAAGTCAGTCAAAGCTCTTTTCGATCTGGGAAAGGGAGAGGTAGTGAGTGCCGTGCTGAGTGCTCACATAGACAAATTCACCATCAATTTTTTTGATCACTCCTGGTTCCTGATTTAAATTCACAACTTCTTTGTTCTTGTTGAGAATCGGAGCCGTGACCTTCACTTGATCGTTAACGCTTAGTTCCATCTAAAAATCCATATCCAGCACAACAACTGTTGCGCTTCCTGCAAGTCCCCCAACGAGTGCGCCGATGACATAAGACTTTGATTGCTCTCCAGCGACTGCTCCCAATGCAGAGCCAATAAGAATTCCTGCAGGCACCTTCACCCACCACTCTTGCCATAGGGCCTTGTTCTGAACCTTTGAATCCAGGAGTGTGGTGTTGAGTTCCTTTTGATTCTTGAGATCGATGCGATCAGCCTCGCACTGCTCAACGCCCTTTCTTAAATCCGACATTTTCTTAGCATTAAAACACCAGGCTTCGACTTGGGATTGTTCACCGGGCTTTAACTGAAAATATGATTTAGGAATCTCCGCCGCTTTTGTTGATAAACTCGTCAACAACATCAGCATCGGAAGTATTCTTATTTTTTTCATATAGCTCCTTTTTCTCAGCCTCAGTTTTCAATTCTGTTTTGAGAGCCCGGTTTTCATTTTCCTTCTTATGAATGACACCCTTCAAATGGTGATAAACGGCAAGAGCAATGGTTGGAACATTGTCCTTAAAAAATCTGTAAACGATGTCGACGACCGATTTAAGCCAAGGCATTTATTTCGGGGGAGCTTCTTCAGGTGCTTTTGAAGAGGCTGGGTCTTTGTGTTGGGCATTACCTTGAAGCCAATCTATCGCTTTTGCGACAAACTCCGAAGCGGAGCCGAGCTTTTGAGCAAGTTCGTCGTCCCATGTGGCTTTCGTTTTTGTTGAGATCCAACGGAAGAGCTGGGCAAGCCCACCAAGTGCGACGTTGACGGCAATGAAGAGGGCAATCAAATCCCATTTTTCAAGTATCTGCTTGATAATTTCCATCTTGATCTCCTTTTATCGTGTTACATTGTATCACGTTTCGGCATACAAAATAAAACCTTTAATTTTGGGGTAGGCTCCATTCAGTTGATTTGTGCGTCAGGCCATTGGTCTTAAGTGTTTTCATCGCCAGCTCCACCCTTTGAACCCTGTTTCTTCTCAGAAATGATGACCAGATTCTCGCTTATGCGCCTTATCTCGGACTTCATACTGAGAATCTCTTCTCGATGTTGGTGCATGGCCTTTGCCCCCAAGCTAAGGCTATTGTGATGGGCCTCAACAGTTTTCTGCACTTCAGAGACGTGAGTGCAGAGGTTCTTCACCTGATTCGCAGTTTCATCGAACTGGTTTTTCAATTGGATGGCCTTACTGTTTACCTGCTCAAAGGCACCTTCGATTTGGATAGCCTTCTTGTGGATTTGAAAAAGTTCTTGATTCACTTTTCCTTCAAATCCAACCATTGCTTTCTTTATTTCGAGAGAGTCCTTCTTAATTTCCGAAGCTGTGGTTTCCATTTTATCGGCTGACGTCTTAACTTCCTTTGCGTGTTCATCGAGCTTTTCATTCACTGAGTCCTTGAACTGATCGTGACGATTTACAAATCGAACCAAAAACCACAGTGCCAGGGCTGTGGCGGCAGGTGCAATCCAGTAAGAAAAACTGACGAAGAACTCTTTCATGTGTCCGCTTTGAACTGTTCCAGTAAATCTTCTGCGGGCGCTAGGTCTCCAGGTTCATTTTCAAAGCGAAACTCGCAGTATGGAATATCTTCTGCAGCATAAGCCGGTGGAATATAGTCAAAGGCTTCCAGAAAATTCTCTCCGTAGGCCGCCTTCAGTTGTGTATGAAGCTCCGACATAGTTTCGAATTTCAAATTGATGTTATCAAATCGCTTTGCCCACATAGTTCCTCCTTTAAAAGATCGAAAACGCCATGATTCTTACTTTCTCAATTCTCAGAGTTAGGCCGCTTGTACCACCGTTGATGCGAAAGCCATATTGCCTACGACCAGTTAGATCGCCGTCTTCGTAGTCGATGGTCCAAAGAGAGCTTGGCGGGAGCATGTTGCGACCAAAGGGGCCTGTTTGCGTTCCTGGTTGCCAGGTCGCACTTGTGAGATCGTTTGTTGGTGTACTGCCGTTTGTGCCTTTAGTCAGACGAAGTTCATAAAATCCCTGGCCCGTAGAGTTGGCGTCTCCCCCAATACCTCTCAATTGCGTGTCTGCCTTATCCACAACTAAGCCCACAAAGACAGGCCGCCCATTGTCTCCGGCGAAATCAATAAATTGAACGGGAGAGAGCAACGCTCCGGTTGTCGTTTGTGTTCCAAGCCCCTGACTGAGTAAAATACTGGTGCCCCCTCCGACGGAAATACTTGAGGTGCCGATGACGGTAGTTCGCTTTTTCAGGAAAGTTGAATTTATCTCTTTAAGAAGAGCAGAATCGAAAATTCCCATTAAGCCTCCGTCACTATCCGAATGTTGTTGTCTGTGCCGTTGTCCTCAATGACTTGAGAAGGAGCCATCCAACAATCTGCAAGTTGAATTTGGTTTGCGTTGAAAGTGAGTTTTCTGTTGAAGCGTAGTCCTCGAACGATAGATCGCTCTGAACCTGCTTGAAAGTTTAGGATACCTTCGATTTGTGAAGCATAGCCGGATCCTTCGATGCGGAGCCTTTTGGAAATGTTTACGCCAGTAGTGGTGCCAACAATTCTAAAAGCGGCCCATTCATCAAAGGTAGTTGCGAAAAATCCTGCGCCCTCAACATCGTCGAATAAAAAACCTTGTGTTTGAATTGGGCGGGCTGTGAAGAATGTCATTTGAGCGCCGCCAGTATCGAACACATTCTGCTTAGTAGAAAAAGCATAGGTTGTGGATGGTGTGAGAACAAAAGGTGAAGGAAGATTGAAGTTCGTAAATGTGTTGTAGTTCAAGGGATTGGGAAGTGCGCTAAAAAGGACGGCATTGGCTGAAGCAATAAAGCCTCCAATACCACCAATAGGAAGTCCTCCAGATGTATTCCAGAGATCGACGACGATACCGGGAGTTCCTGTTATTGTTCCACTATTGCGACCGACGTTCAGCTGGAGATGAGTCATCGTTATTGGAAATGTTGGAGTCGTAAAAATATCCCCTCGACGTTCTCCTTGGTTATTGAACAACACCTGAGATCCCGTCTGTGGGCGTAGCTTCTGAACAATATTGAAAGAAACGACTTGGGCAGGTGTGAAGGTGTTCGCCAATATCAACATGGATTGACCATTGAACAAAGAGTCGTGCGCCACTTGGAGATCCGAGTGTGTTGCAAGCCCGGCAGATACTTGAGCGGGGGATCCCACTACGGCATCAAACTTTAAACTTTTAAAATCACTCTTTGGCAGTTTAGGCAATTGATCCTCCCATTCTTATCTCACCCGACCCAATAAAATAGGATCAAACACAGCGTTCAAATTGAGCGACCAGTTCATCTGCCCAGATGAGAGTGTAATGGTTGATGATGATTGAATGGCTGTGACAGTTACGGAGTCACACCAAACCTCTCCATATCCGGCATTCGCTTGGGCTCCGGCATTACCTGTCGCAAAGGTTACTGTACCTGTGGTCGCAAAACTTCCGTCATAAAATCTGGCCGTTCCAGAAGCTAGGACAGCACTTCCACCAGAGGGGTTATGCGTGAGTGTCCAGCCGTATCTTCCACCGTTGAATGGCAAGTTGCGACCTGAACCGCCACTCATTCCATAGACCGGATTAATCGTTGAGCTAAAGGACGTCACAGGTCCCGATGATCCGTCATAGCGGATCCCCGTCATGTTGCCGTTAGACGGATTCCAGAAATTAAGAATCGGTCCAACTTTTGAGAATCTTGCGATGTCATTCTGGCCACTTACAATATCCTGGCCATTTTTAAACAAACCCAGGTATCTCCACTTCGTAAAACCCGTAGGGCCTGGCTGTGAAATGGGGTGACGAGTAGTGGCCTTCAAGATGTAAGCTGTTCCTACACCGGGCACAGCATAGAGCGCATACCATTGGTTCGGAGCTTCTGCGCCAGTATCAAGCCCATTGTCACCAGTCCCGTTTGCAAAATCAAAAACGAGATTGCCTGATTGATAGAGAGCCCCATCATCTAAAATACCGCCAGTGCCAATTCCTATTTTTGATCCTGGCATCAACACTTGCGATACAGATTGGAACTGAAAGTCAGCAATTTGCTCACCCGTTAAGACAGCGAGTCTTGAGGCAATACTTGGATCGACTAAGTTGGTTTTAATTGCCATACATCTCTTTCCTTAAGGGTTTCCAAAATCAATAACCAATTGATCGATGTCCGCTTCCGACAAAGGTGCTCCAATAACGATCTTTCTTTGCTCTGCGGTTAGCTGATCCCAAGCGGAGTTGGCAGCGGCCACCCTTGCATTTTCAATTGAAATTGGTCTTGCAGCTGCGAGATTGATTTTTTCTTGTTGATCCTCCTCATCGAGCGAACTCCAAATTGACTCAAACAATGAATCCTCTTCGGTTAAGAGTTCTTGCCTAAAGCAGAATCTAATTTCACCTTCGTTGTCCGACTTGATCCAACACCAATAGAGTGGAAGTGTCTCCACACCTGATCCATGATCAAAGGTGACGGGTCGATTGAAGCTGGCCGCAAGCTCTTTATCCAGATCGCCGAGGGATAGAGGAAAGGGAATTGCTTTCTGCTTTATAAATGGCGTGTCCATCTTAGAACTCCTCCCAAACAATGAAGGTGCAAGCCTCAAGACTTATCCCGCCTCCGGCTCCAGGCCCTCTAAACATGAGAGTAAAAGTATGCGAACCAGCTGGTACGGACTTCTTAATGAATAAACCGGGAGTACCAATACGCATCTGAATAGTTCCAGATCCGACTTGCGTTAGGTTGTATTCGGAAAGAGAGGGAACGTCTGTTTCATATCTAAGACCCAATCCCCAGGTCATTGCCGAGACTGAAGACATATTCGCCTGCACGTAGGCAAAACTGTTCGGAGATCCCAAGAATCCTGCATTTATAATCCCACCACGAGTGACCAAATCGATTGCTGAGTTTGGAACATCAATAAAGGAAGTTGCGTTTGTAGATTGACCGCCGACAAAACGACTTCCAACCTGTCCCACTTGCAATCCCGATTGACCAGCGGCGGGTCGAGATTTTTGTCGGATAATTCCGTTTACGATTTCTAGAGTAAGATTGTCTGGGAGTGTCCCAACTGTAGTGAACAGCATATTAGGTTATCTCCGCTATAATGGCGGCGGTATCGACGCCCTTATCAATAGGGGTTAGTCCTGTAGCATGCCAGCCAGTTAAGAAACTTTGGTTGCCAAGGATGTAGAGCTGGCCGCCATAGCGCATATTTTCAAATCTTGATCGATTAGCTGAGAGAGTGATTGCAGTATTCATATTGGTATCAAAGCCAAGGCCGACCCAATTAAACCTTTTAGAAAAAAGATAACCTCCGGGAGAGGTCGTATTGATATTGTAATTAGTGAACTCAAAATTTCCACCGGCGGTCCACGAGAAGCCATCGGTGATACTGGTTACATATCCCATGCCTGGAATCAGTGTGGCTGGAGTTCTTCTTCCGACGACGAGGTTGCCGCCCCCAAAGTTAAGAATGAAGTCAAAAGCAAAAGCATAAGTTTTATTTGGATATAGGATTGTCGCAGGGAACGGGAATGTGTGTCTTACTCCAGTTACAGTGGGCATTGCTGGAGGTAAAAATGATGTCGACGTGGCAATTTTAGTAGTGGGAATGGTGCCGTTTGTTTCCCAAAGGGTCAGCATAATCTGAGCCGTCGCACTTACAATGCCGTTGTTTCTCACTTCGATGGCAATAGAATTCAGAATGCGAATTTGAGTTGGATGAGAGAGAAAAAGTGTTCCGAATAGATTGTTGTTCTGATCCATCGATAAGTCAGAATTGGATGCTTCGGTTTTATCAAGATGAACAACCGAAGAAGATCCAGGACCTGTGAATGTATTTCGTAGAACCAGAATGGAGGAACCTTCCAATAGAGTATCGTGTGCGACTTGAGGATTGCTAAAGTCGGCGGCACCAGAAGCTACATCAGCAGCGGACCCCAGGATGCCGTCAAACTTAATGGACTTACCAGCGGCAGCCACAAACTGGAGTAGCTCATCGCTCAGGTGCCGTTCCTGAATGCTCTTATCAGGAATGACATTGTCGACCGAGACAGTCTTCTGTCTTACAGAACGGCCCTTGCCCAAATCAAAAATCTCTCTCATCCATTACCCCTTAGTCGTCCGTGAACGAATACTGATTGTCCGTTCCATTATTCGTTACCGTGGACGCTGTCGTGATCCAATTGTCTATAGCGCGGTTCTTGTTGCCGTTGAAAATCACGTTGCCCATTACTTTTAAATTCTTAAACAGATTCGCGTTGCCGTTTACTGTGAGTGCGCCGTTGATGACAGAACCATTTCCCTTTCCCTCAAGAAAAAGCTGACTCTTTGTCCACACGACGCTTCCTACAATTGTGGTTGCAAGTAGAAAAATCTTCCCCGGCACTGACATGAAATCGTGGGCTTGCTGTACGGAGCTAAAATCAGCTTTTCCTGCAGCGACGTCGAGTGCTGATCCCACAATCACATCGGCAAAAGCAGTGATCCTTATGGCGTTTTGATCTTTGGTGTCCTTCGTTCCCTGTCGTCTCAATGCATGGATACTGACGATGGAGGTTGTAAGATCCTCTGAGAATCGAATTCTATTTGTGCCAACCTCTCTGTAGAAGAGCGTTTTTACGGGATCGAGTCCGGCATAATATCTGGGCACTTCGAGGCCCTCGACGATAACAGTAAGATCACCATTGGGTTTTCCGAGATTTACATTTGGAACGAATGAAAAACCGAGTTCGACTTCACTGACGTTTTGAGCAAGTGGCACATCAAAGACCGTGGAAATTCCTAAAATGCCGTTGGCGTTTGTACCGTCGCTGATAATGAATCCTGAATCGATGTATCCGCCGTTATTGAAGCCTTCGAGTTCGTAGATACTTGCTTTGTAATCCAGAAGATTTGCGGCAGTAACAACGAGATCATTAGTGGGACTGCAGAAAAAGACAAAAAAGCATCGCTCGTTATTTGTCGAAGTTGGGAATGCAATCTTCGGCAGAGTGCCGGAAGCAAGAGGACGTTCAAGTGGCTGTGAAAAAGTCGATGACAATGGTTGGCTTAGGTCAGCAACAAGACCGACACTTGAACCCGCAACGGCAATTCGGGCCGCTTGATCCAGATCAGGGAACATATCGTTTGGGGCGAGACTATCTTCATAGCGAACAATTGCTTCGGCTAGATCCCTTGGACCAAATATTTTAGAAAATGGTAAATTGTCGAGAAGCCCAGTGGGGTCACCTAAGTTGACAAGATCCTTTGTCCACACGGCTTGAGAAAACATGATGGGTGCAACAGTGAAGACCTGCGAGAAAGGTGTATCAATCACATAGTCTGTGGGACCTTGAACAATTGTGATCCTGCGAAACTCAGGATCGGTGATTTGCTCAAACTGCTCGTAAAAAAGAATACTTGTGCTGTCGAGCAGAGACCATACGGAACCATTGTAATTATATTTTCCCTGACCGACTCCGCCGCTATCCTCAAGGATGCGAACAAGATTACCTGAAACAAACCCTGATAGATAAGTCGCATCACCCTCAAACACCAAGAACTTAGGACCACTCACAACTTTGTTTCCAATGGGAAAGTTGAAAGCTGTCACGCTCACTGTGAATGAAGATGCAGGGATGGTGATAGACGCGATCACATCAAGCGGATTGGTGGAAGGAAGGCCGCCTACAGCCTCAACCAATTTAACAATGATATTTCCGACGGGGTTCCCACTTCGAAATCCTTTGATGACGAACTTATTGATCTTCTGGCCAGTGAAGTTAAAGTTCCAGGCAAGTGCTCTTTGCGCAACATTGTTGATGTCATCTCCGCCATTTTGAAACGTCTGGTTGACGGTTCGAATTACACCCGGCCAGTAGACAACGTCTCCAACTTGAAGTGTGAACGAAGGCACACCGCTTGGAACGATCTTGTGATCGCCGGGTACACCCTCGGTGAGTGTCGACATGCTTGGCGTAACAACATCTTGGCCCGGTACTCTTGGAACTTCAGCAGCAAAATTTGTCGTATGCTTAACGGTTCTGAAAAGCTGGAAGTCATCATAGGCCCCGGACATTGATTCCGTGGCATCGTGCTTAGATCCAAGCGACATTGTGCTGTTAAAGAAGAGGAAGTTTTGATCGCTCGTCAGATTAACTGCAGCTGATCCGATCAACAGTCCATTGACAAAAAAGCGTTGGACGTTGGTGACGTAATCATAATCGAATTCGATCTCGTAAGTTTGGCCATTCACTATTGCCGGAAAGTTGCCGAAATTTGTATTGAAAATATTGTTGCTGGAGTCAACCGAGGTTACTTGGACGATTCCAGTCGTCGCCAATAGTCTCAACGTAATTTCAGATTGGTTACCCGTGTCCTTGGCTCCAAACCAAGACTTATTGGTTCCAGGAAATCCGCTGAAGTCAGGTGTCCACTTGAAACGAATGGTTCCAATATCGTCATTAAGCCCTTGCCCGAAGTTTGCATATTGAGCACGACCGCCGCCTCCAGGAACATTAAGGCGGTTTGAGGAGATAGTCGCACCACCAGTTAAAACTCTCGCAGGAGCGCCAGCTGCAAAGTCTGCATTGGTCGAGGCATTGACGAACGTATCTCTGAAAGTTTCATCAACGACTGAAAGAACTCGCGGGATTTCACCCGCAAAGTTGGTGGTGTGCTGAATGGTCTTAAAGATTTGTAAATCATCGAACTGGAAGTTGCCTGAGAAGTTTCCGTTGCCATCAGATCCCAACACAAAGTTCGCACTGACTGTATAGCTGGCGCTTCGAGAAATGGTGCCCGTGTGAGTGGCACCCACTTGAACGCCGTTGACAAAAAGTCTTTGAGCGCCAGAAACGAAATCGTAACTAAATTCTACTTCGCATTCGACACCAGGGGTAACGCTAGGGATGCCAAAGTTTGAATTGATATTGGTAAAACCGACGCTGTCGAATGCTTGATAAGTGAGTGCGCCGGAAGGTTGGCGCTGAAGCATTAGTGCGTTTTCTGCCGCAGGCTCTTTTGCTTCAAAGAGAACCTGAAATCCTCCAGGTGCATTCGGAATCCATTTAAATCTGATCGTTCCAACGCGGGGGTTGATGTTTCCATCAGGTCCCGCTGTAAATGCTTGAATTCGGGTGCCGCCCGAAGAGCCAGAAGTGGTGGTCAGTTTTCCGGGGTTGGCGGTAATATTGCCGCCGCCTAAGAAGAAAAAGCGTTCATCACCTTTTGAAATCAATGCTTCGAGCAAAACACCCACGCCTGCAAAATCGCAGCGAAGGAGTTCAATGTTGTTGAACGGGTCAGGAACTGTTTTAACCAGAGTATTGAGGGAGACCACAAGTTGCGGCTGATTGATCCCGCCTTCTGTGGTGCCAAATGTAATATTAAAACCTGCGGCTTCACTGCCGACGATGTTCAAAGACGAAGAGTCAATGGACGACAATGCTTCCAGAAATCCGATCAACCCTGCAGCGTTGGTGCCCGCAGGAATGTTTGTCGTTTCATTCCCATCATGGCTGAGACGATAGAAGCCTCCCGTCGGAACCGCACTAAATATCAGGCGCTGAACTTCGTTGACTTGATTGATGATGGTAACGGATGCCGTTTTTGATTTGTCACACTGAAGGCGATATGCACCATCAGTGTCGTGATTCGCATTAGTTAGAGGGTCGTTGACCTTTGATGTGGGGTCAGCAGGAGGAGTTGTGAGATCATCGGTGACCGCTGCTTCAAAACCGTCTTCTGGCTCAATCGGTGCTCCGCCACCTCCGCTTACTACTGGAGCGGGAGAGCCGCCACCCTTTGCTCCGAACCTTACGATATTTGATTCTGAGACAGGCAGGATTGTTCCGGCACCACCTGCACCGTTGTCTCGAACGACAAGAATGCCAATCGGTAAATTATCTCCGAGGTCTGGATCGTTGGCAGCTCCTTCCGTTGCACCATCATTTGTTGGCAATACAACAACGAGTTCATTGTTGTCGTCGAGACCAAGTCCGTATTTGAAGAAGCGATTGGGAGCAGAGGGTGTATAGGGAGTGAAGTTCGCTCCGCCTCCTGTTACCACGCCTGTTGCGAAGTTCGCGGTGCCTCCGGGATAAACAACGACCTCGCCATTATTTGTCAGAGCAAATTTACTGGAATCAGCAGCGAGAATTTGTGCCGGATCAATAATTACAGCCGTGTTATTCGGATTGTTGGGCCGTACCTTTAAAAGCTTTCTTGATAAAGTTTCGTCGTAGGCTTCGTTGAGGCTGGCGTTGACGACGATAAGAGTGGTGTCCGCTTTCTTATAAGCTGCGCCAACTGCAGTTAGCTGATCACGGGCTGCCTTATGATCTCCGAACTCATTCACCTCTGTAAGAATCTGTCCGCCATGCCTTGTAATCTTAAACGACTCGGCAAGATCATTGTTGTCTGAATCAAGATCAATAGAGAGAAGGCTTGATGGCAAAGATATATTTGTGCCGAAGAAATTTATATCTCCGTTTTGAAGAAGCTCGAAAAGGGTTTGGAGACCACCGTTTTTGGTGATTCTGAAAGTCTCCCCCACAGCGAGATTGTCGGTATCAAGATCAATATTGAAGATCGGATTTTTAGCTAGGATATTTCCGAACAACCATAGATTGCCCGACTCTAAAATTCGGAAAACTTCATTTAGGGGATCGGCGGAGTTGTTATAGAACTGATAACCATGTCCCGTGCCGTTGTTGTCACTGTCGATTAAGAAAATCATGTCAGTCAGCGATTGTAGTTTTGCATTTAGGGTGACTACATCGACGTTGATGTCATCACCTAAAGTTGAGCTACCTTTTATATTCTGATCGCCTTCGACGATAATCGTAGATTGAAAGACAGAGTTAACGGCGGCAATATTTTGAAAGTAAGCGTTCCCGTGAGCGTCGATGAATGCAATAGGGTTTCCCAATGCATTTCTGAGTCGCCATTTAATCCCTTGGATTCCTGATCCTCCCGAAGAAGGGAAGAGGGTATGCACGACTGGAACGTCGGGAGAATCTTCGTCACTTGCATTAACCTGGGTGTCGAGTTGAACGCCAGGGACAATTTGCTTGGTAGTAATTCTCTCTGGCGTGATCAAAGTGTGAGTGCCGTCAACGGAACTATGCTCTTCAAAGAAAAGTGAAACAAGACTTGGGAAACTCACCGCATGATTGTTGACGTCGGTTTCATCAAAAGAACTTGGAGTGTTGCCAGGGCCTGCGCCGGTGACAATGCCCAGGAACAGAATATTGTTGTCGAGGCGCAGATCAGTGTTTCGTCGAACGGTTGGCCCTTTTAGAAATACCTGATAGTCCGAAGGGTCCGTTGAAATATTGCCGAGGGTTTGACCGAGAGCCGTGAGTGTCTCGATCTTGTTGTTCACTCCATCCCAAATCACGGTCAATTCTTCAAAAGCCTGGGCCTGATTCTGAGCCCGCTTAAGCCATACAACGGCCTTTCTGCCCGCATGACTGACACCAGGTTCGCAAACACTATCAATAATCAGAGTCAGGGTTTCATCACCGTCATCGTTGACGGAGTTTGGGTCTGCGACTTCGCCAACTGATTCCTCTTTGAAAGTATATTTGATCTCACCCGTTCGGACGTTGATCTCTGTTTCGCGGGGAACATAGTTAAATCTGAGGCCAACGTAATAAGGAATCGCGAGCGCATTCTCAAAAGAAACAAGGTTTGCGTCGATGGGATCAAGGATCAGGTAGTTTCCTTTAGCGCCATCGGTGCCTCGCAGTGGAGAGGAAATATCAAATGTCTCAGGTGCGGAGGCCGAAAGAATATTTGAGATAAGAATGTTCGGCTCAAAAACACCATTAACAGGAAATAGCTTAGTAAATACGTCGTGAGTTTTCTGTTCGAGAAAATCAAAGAAGTTCTCGGTGATCTGCTGCTGAGTCAGGAACTTTTTAAGGTATATGTCGACTTTTCGATTACCTGTAGCCATTCTTTTGCTTTCCTAACAGTTTATGTGATACATTGTATCACCTTAAATATTTAAACTCACCCCAAAACTCACAAATTAAACCCCGGCAGCACATGCCTCACATCAATTGGAAGTTGAAGCATCTCGATCTCTCCGGTTTGCATGGTCGTGCCAGCGGTGGTCTTAAATCCGAACTTCCCTTTTTCAAAACTTGCATCCCTCAATGAATGGACCCGATTGCTATCAAAATAGGTCTGAAGCAATGTGTCGTTAGAAAGGGAGTCAAAACTCGTTTGAATCGTAAAGATGTAGGAGGCCTCCGGCACAATATCCACAGGGACAGGAGCGCCGATTTGGACAGAAATTCCTCCCACGGTCTTATGAAGTGAAAGCTGGCGGTTAACCGTGTCTGCCCGGTATTCGTAAAAGTTGTTCAGGTCTTGAACGAAAAAAAGAACAGAGAAAACTCCCCCGACAGGTAGAGTGTCATTTGCCTTTACCTGGAGCACGATGTCCTTAAAGTCCTCATCTCCCAAAACGTCTGTGGCGACTATCGAGTTTGGGGCAATCTCCAGCTGCTTATCCACATTGACTAGGGAGCTTCCGGCAAGGTTTACGAAGCGCCCACTTCCACTACTGAAGTCTTCAAAGAAGCTAATGAAAATGGCATTTACTCTTTCAGAGCTTGGTCGCATCAGATTCAAGATTCGAAGCATAAGAATCTTATTCAGATCCCCTTCATCGACAATGCGAACATCAGAGTAAAATTCATCGAGCTGCTCTTCGATGTATTCAATGAAACCTGTGATGGGAACAGTGAGTGTGGGTAGGTTTACGAGGTAAACGTCATTTAGCGAAACTCTTAGGTTGTCGATGTCTGCAAGCAGGTTATTCACAATAACGCCAGAACCGCCAACCACGATTTGACCGCCATTGGTTAAATCTCCCAGTGGACCAAGTGGAACAATAGGTGTCGATTCCGCACCTCCATAGTAGAGTCTTGCACCTGCGCTACGATCAACGACAAGGGCTAAGTGTCTCGGCTGTCCGTCGTCAATATCAGCAATTGGAGCAAGAGTGTTACTCACCACATTCACTCCATCATTTAGGTGAAAGGAGATGGAGTTGGCTGCGGGATCGATGTTGATTTCAACACCCTTGCCAGAGAAATCTTTTTTATAGAAAACTGTCTTTGAGGTTTGTGAAGTATCAATTCGTAAAAATAGCTCGATAGTAAAATCGCCGCTTAGTTCATACTTTGACGTATTTGGAAGAGAGATCACCCCACCTTGAAGTTTTGCGTACTTGTGACTGCCTTGTGGAAATCCAGTCGGTGGAGTTTGAAAAAATCCAATCGGTCCACTTGAAGTCGCGTGATTAACTGTCAGACTTCTATCTTTCAGATTCCCTTCGAAAGTTAAAAGGCAAACGACATTGTTCGATGGGTCCTGGCTCGTCTCAACCCCTGGAACAGAAATGAGCCAAGAATCTTCACCCAGCTGCTCTTCACCGAATGCTTTCTCGCCAACTATAAGCCGAAAATCAAACCAGTTAAAAACTCGCACTGACTTTCCAGTGAAGATGCGAACAATATCTTGATACCCAGGCTCAGTTCCTTTTTCATTCCAAATGGGAATTCCGACTGAGATCAGTTTTCTAAGATCCGCCTCGGTCAAATCTTGGGTGATATTGTTAAGCTCCTTAGTGAAGCCCACATGATCTTTCAAATAGACTAGAAGATCGGCCCTGGTCTTTGCCGGATTCTTAATATTCTTAAGCTCTTCACGTTTGGCTGAAATCTGCTCGAAGATCGCCTGGGGGCCTGTTAAGAATCGCTCAAGAAAATTGTCTCCCTGCTCCACATCCAGAAGTCGAAGCGGTCGATGGAGGAAGGTGAAAACATCGTGCTGAAAGTTAGGGTCAATCTTCGCCATATTTTAAATCACCACAATGTTGATGTTACCCGCCAGTGGAAGCTCCCTGGTGGTGAGCTGAATGTCAGTTGCTGGTAGGTTCAAGATCACCTTCTTAATATTGATCGGATCCACATTAGTAATCTCCGCAATGATCGTGGACCTTGGAATCTCTGAAGCAAAAGCCCACCGTTTGGTTACACCGTCATTGAATGTCGCTTCTGGATTTAGCAAAGCAGAGACTGCGTTTTTAATAGTCTCTGCATTACCACCTGTGACAATGGCATCAATGTTGATAATCCGTGGAGTGTAATTCACCACTGTGACTTCGTGATTCGACAAAATTGTGGGCTTGATTCCCTTTGGCTTATTGCCGTTAAAAAAATCTCTCAGCTCTTCCCGTTGCGCTTCAGTTAGAAGGGCACCACCAGGGCCAACGACCACAAGCTCAATGGTTTTCACTCCGAAGGTTTCTTCGATGGCAAGGCCACGAGCTACAATCCGACTTCCTGTGCTTGCGATGAATTTTGTCGCAAGCTCTTCGAAATCAGTTCGAACTATGGCCTGGTTTCTTGTTCTGACTGTTGCAGGGCCTTCAATCTTGATCCTTGCAAAGTCCTCTGGAGTGGAGCCTTCTTTCACGTTGTAACCAATGGCCTGTCGTGGATTGAAAACACGGTTGACGAAGCTAATGGCACTCTTGTTCACAGTGACAGTGTTAGCTCCGACATTTCCGTCAATATCGGCACCGATGCGGTAAATGGCTCTGATGTTGTCAATGCCAGGAGACGGAATCTTGCCGCTCTTGCCATCACCAAAGCGAACTGTGGCGGTGTCATCACCTTTGATTTCAAGCTCGTAGTCTTTGGAAACTGATGTGGAGTTGAGAAAGTTTTCGACAAGGTTCCACTTTTGAAAGCCAGAGCCTTCGTTGACCTCAACAATTAAAGTGCCTTCAATGAGCGGCCTAAAGGTAAGAGTGAATTCTTGCTTAGGAGCACCGTTCGAGCTACCAAGAGGATCTTCTGCTACTGTTTGGCCCTGAACAATCGGGACAAGTAAAAACTGTTTTCCCGTGTCGATTCGAATTTCATCGACGTTGGGATTTATGGGTGAGGCCACTTTCAACACGCGGAATCTCAGCCAATGTCCATTAACGGCGTTGATGCTGGTCTTGAGCCAGTTCTGTGATTGATTCTGAGGAAGAGAGTAAACGACTTTCCCGTCCTCCGAGAGGAGGCCGGACTCATCAGTTAGGTCACTCACTTCATTCCAGATTGTTCCAACCACATAGGCTTGTTCATCTAGGTTTACGACTGCTTGGCCGAGTAAGCCCGTTGTTCGAATGATATTTTTTCCGCCCACGAACTGACTCACAACAGTTTCTGCTGCACCGGATGACGATAGAACCACTCGCACAACAGTGTTTCTTCGATCTTGAGTGCCAAGAAGGGTGGTCAACTCAAACTCAAGGTTAGAACCAAGGTTAATCACCACGTCGGGTTTCGCGTCTTCAAGGTTGCCGTCGTAAAATTCCCAAACGCCGTCAATACCACTTGCGGGGGTGTTTAAGATAAATTCAACCGTGTCCCACATGATATCCGCGTGGGCGATGTAGAGAATATCTCCGGCCTTCGGAGTGTCGTCGAAAAGATCAAAGAACACTCCCGGCGTTGAGGCGACACCTGCGCGATTCAGACCAAATCCAGCGTTTCTTACATCGAAGTTTGGAGTCGGATTGTCCGACGCTGTTACAACAATTTGCTCTACACTTTGAGTGAGTGGGACTAGCGAAATGGTGTTCACGCCATCGTGAACAGCAAAGATTTTGTCTTTAATATTTTCGGAAACGGCACCGTTGATAGCGGTAACGAGATTGGAGAGAGTGGCCGGAATTGTAAGACCAGCGGTCCATTCCACTCCAAAGCGGAACTCAACTCCCGCAATAGTCACCTTGTCCAAAGGGTCAAAGACGTTTGAGAGGATTTTTATCTTCCCTGCTGTAAAAGTGAAAACTGCTGTCGGCTTGTCAGTAGGGCTAATGGTAAAGCTGCTGTTGGTTTCAAAAATGATCTGAGGACTTTCCTCTGTTTCGACAGTTCCAAACTGCGAATTGAGTGGAACGATATTCGTTGGAACTGTGAAGACCTTTGAGAATTCCAATATCTCATCCGTTTGCGACGGTGTGGCTTGTCTAAGTTTCACGGCAATAAGACTTAGCTCTGATCTCACCGATTCAAGAAGCCGGGCGGTCGCAAAGAAAGACTCCGTGGCCTGAATATCTAAAAGGACGTTGTTAAGGTGTCCCACCAGGGCAAACGCACTTAAAAGTTGAATATAGGGTTCATGCTCATTTTCATCAGTGATCTCCGGCACGTTTTGCCGTTTGAACTGAATAAGCGCACGAAAAATTTCAGGATAGTAAAATCCTGAAAAATCAAAATCGGGTATTTGTATCTCTTTTGCCTCTGCCATATTTTACCTCGTAAACCTCGGCGAGAACTCCTCAACCTTGTTTGTTTCAATATCGATGTACTTGATGCTGACTTCGAGTTCGCCCTCAACGTCTTCCTTAAATGTGATTGGTTCATTGGGAATAAGAACGATTCGATCAGAGAGTTGACCGATAATTTTCTCAATTTCTCTTTGCACTTGTGCGCGAGTTGCGACGTCTTTAATTTTAAAAATCAGGTTTCCAATACCGAGTCTTTGAAATGGGTTATCGTCGCCACCTTCAGAAAGAGCCAGGAGCAGAATCTTTTTGTTCTGCTTAGAGCTGCTGGATTCGACTGCGGCTCCCCCAGATTTATCGACGCCGACGGGGATCTTTAAGCCTGTGGCCATATCTTCTCCAAAGTTCGTTTAATGAGCTTCACTCTCTGCCGAAATTGTCTCTTCACACACTTCGGACAAAAGAGAAGCTCCTCTCCTGCGTCGCTCTTCGCTTTACGAACGGCTTCCTGGGCTTTAATTCTTACGCCGCAGTGATAGCAATTTACGAACCTGACGCGCTCCTTATTCATACGATCATCCCATTTCCTTGAGACATTCCCGCACCTGATCCACTTCCAGGAGCAGCAACTCCCATGACCGAATCTCCTGTGAACATGGAACTCAAAAGCCAAATAGAAAATTGTTCGACGATGGTGTCCTCGATTGCCTGATTCAAAATGTGAAGCGATGCCTTGGGCAGATCAAAGGGAGAGCTTAGGCGAGATTCAATTTCAGATTTTATACTTGCTGGACTCGTGCCTGAACCCAAAGTTCCAATTGGCGCGGGTGGTGTCGCTCCTGTAGCATTAAAAGACCCAGGAGAGAGTGGTGTAGCCGTTGAACTTCCGAGGTAGGGAACTGCGCTAAAAACAAAACTTGTCGTCCAGAGATTGAATTTTTCTTTGAAGACGTCCTTTAGAACTCCGACATATTGTTCAAAGGCAGGAGCTGAGTAGGTGCTGACTGCGATTTCAAGGGGCGAGCCTTCAGTGATTGTGCCGCCACCACCAGTCCCACTCCAGACACCAATGCCCAAACCTGTGACGTTATTCTTGCCTCCGGTGAGGCCCGATTGCCAGCTGCTCCACTGAGAGGCAAGTTGGCTCGACAGATCATTTAAGAACTGATTGAAACTCGAATGCCGTGGAGATTGAAACGGAGGAGTCAGCCTCCCGTCGATACCACTAAAAATGACTGAACTGCTAGGCGCTGGCATCATTTGCTCGCTTTCACTGTGCTACTGCCCACCTGAATCGGAGCACCAGTAAAATCGCTGATTGCACTTGGCGTGGTAAGAACTTGTTCAAGAGCCCCACCGCCATCGATGTCGATCATGTTTCCTTTTACGGTGACTTTCCCTTGGGCGATCACCTTCGTTTCACCTTGAGCATTGATTTCGACATTGCCCGTGACGTTGATGACTTTTTTTCCACTGACTGTTTCTGTACAATCAGCGCCAATGTTTTGAACGAAGTTCGCGGCCACTTCGCTTACTTTGTCTTTGATTATTTTTTCGATCCAGTTGCCGTCCTTATCCCACTGTAAGATCGTTCCGATCTTGTGAGAAAGCTGCACCAACTCTTCTCCTTCCTTATCGTCAAAAAGGAAAAGGTGACCACGGTTGGATTTCCAACCCATGCGTCTGGTGTAATTTATTTTGAATTCTTCAGCGATATCTGCGGCATTGCTATAAATCATGCAGCGCCAACGCGGTTCTGGGACCTCTACGTCTGCGGTATCAAAGGTTCCGTCATCAACCAAAATTTCAACTTCGATTTCGTCTCCGACTTGCGGAACAAAGAAAAGACCTGCGCCTTTGGTCGATGCAAATGGAAAGCAGGGAAGTGCTGGCTCTGGATACTCCCCATCAAATAAAGTCGGCGCGTTGAAAAACACTCCTCCGCGTAGAGCAACGCCTAGATCGAGATCCGTGTTCCTGGTCACAATGGCGTTATGAATTTCTTTTTTTGCCATCAGTCCTCCTCTGCACTTATCCCCGCAAGGCCAGGGAAATTAGTGATGGCCGGAGGTTTGGGACTTTTCACGCGCTCTTGCTTAAATTTCTGAATGCGCTCGTCGCTTTCACTGATGTTAAATGCGGGAGGAGCTTGCACAATAGAGTCTTCGATCACACGTCTGCAGGCAAATTCAGTGATATAAGGACTGTCCTTGCCCATTCTGTGTGTCACTTGGGTGAAATAATATTTCCCTGAAAGTTCGTTACCAATTCCTAAGAGATTGTGAACTTGTCGAGATTGAAGAACTTCTGTGCCAATGACAACACCTCGGCCAGTGACAAAGTGTTCCTTTTGTCTCTTAATGAACTCCTCAATGGCTTGTCTGATTTGAAATTCGTTTTTGAACCGCTTGTTCGGAGGAAACCTGAAACTTCTTCCGAAGGCTTTGAAGGCAACTGTCACGCCATCAGAGTTGATGGGCTTAGGAGAGAACGCCTTGGCTCCGAAACGTCTTTCTTGGAGTTCCTTAAGCTGCTTTTGCGAATCGCTATCTAGCCTCTTAAAGAACTCCATTTTAGCACCCGTGACTTCTTTGTCTTTGATCAGAAAGATTTCGAAGTCGCTACTTTGATCATGGGCATCTAAGGTGGGTGAAAATGAAAGTAAAGTATTTCGGTAAGCTGCTTCGCCCTCATTATATACAAAGGAAAATACCTCCTTCTGCTTTGACAGCGCAGGAGGCTGAAAAAACAGAACAAACTTCTTTTGAAGAGAATCAAATTTTGAAAAGAGATCGTAGCCGTTGATGTCGGCGATCTTTTTCAAATATTCGTAGTCGCTGATTCCACGGGCTTGCACAGCGCGACTATGGACACCCTTGGTTTTTTTAATATTCTCGTAGGACCTCGGATCCTTCGTTGAAATCTCAAAGCCGTTTCGTGCCCCAATGATCGAAGCAATTTGACTGTCACGATAACCCTTGTATGAGACACCGCCCTTGGGTCTGCGACGAGCCGCCTGGTGGAGTAAATCAAAGCCCTCAACAATGAGAGAGGGAACTCCATCAGAAGGGAAGTCAGGAGTTTTCTTTACAAGCGAGGCTGCGCCAACGGTAAATAGGGAGTTTCCATAGCCCATTAAGACTTCGATGTAGTGGCCTTCGGCGAATAATTTTGAATCAATGAACGATAAGACCGATCTCTCACCATCAGAGTCGATTTGGTTTTGAAGTTTAATTTCGAGCCTATCAAACTGGTCCGAGTTGTCTTCGTAAGTGACCTCAGAAATATAGCGCTTCACGTCTTCAGTGATCGTAAAGGGCTGTGCTCCACGGCCAGCGCGAACAATCAACTCAAAGGTGGGCGCATGAAAATCCCTTTCCACCTTCAAGTTAGAGGAGACTTGCTTTGAAGCCCCTGCGTTCATTGCGCCCGAATTGATAAGTGATACGATCCCCAAGTTCTAAATCTCCTATACAAAAATTGTCGTCGGACGGTTTCTCTCAAGAAGTTTCAATTCCCGAAGAGAAAGATTTTCCTGTGTGTTTCTTAGAGAAATGCTCTGTTGTGTAACTGGAATTTGAATGATCTCAGAGGGCTCAACGAGATTGACCTTGTCGCCTGCTTTAATGTTTGCAATATCGGGCTGTGAGCGACGTAAAATATCTCCTAAGAGGGCGTTCCCATACTCAAGGGCCGCAATCGATTCAAAAGTCTGACCCTGTTTAGCAGTAACTACTCTTCCGATGGTGTGAAGGGATCCACCTGGAATATTGATCAAACGCTTTACCTGTTGGGCAATACCCACACCACCAACAACTACGCCTGCCGCAAATTTAATTTGAGAAGCAAGCGAAGTCGCCGCATTGCCAACCGCTTTGTCTTCAATGACCTGAAGCTCTAAATCAACAATGGCTCCTCTGAGTGAACCATCGATTCGAAGCTCGTCGTACCTGAGCCTCACGCCGCGCACAAAGCAGGTGAAGCTAATTTCAGTCCCTGCTGAAAACAGAAATTTCGGTGCGCGTTTCAGCGTGGAATCACGCCTTGCGAATGACTTAAGTAAATTAACCTGTTGCTTGATATTCTTGAAGCTGTTGGATGCCCACAGCCTCGTAGTGAAAGAAAATCTTTCGGCCTCGCCCCTGATCCACTGAAAGTCAGGAGAGCCTTTATTGACCGTCGTTGTCTCTCCAAGAAATGCTCCAACCGTCTCTTCCATTTCTTGAGCTAGAAATTGGCCTTCAAATTCTTTTTCAAATCCGGCATCAATACCCGTGAGCTTCCAGGTCTTTCCTCCGAATCCAAACAACTCTCCGACAACGTCTAAAAAGCCCATCATCTCACCCCAAAGCTAAGGCCATTTTGAATGGACCGACGCTTAACCAAGGGATCTATGGCTCTACCATTCGCTTCGGAATTATCGATCATGGCGCGAGTTAAAATAATGTTGAGGTCTTTGCCTGAAATTTTCGTTTCAAGTTTTCCGTTCAAGACCACAGATTGCGAACCTCCGCCTTGAGCCGGTGCCTGGCGAGAACTTTTAAGTGCTTGAATGATCTCTTCGCTTGGAGGAGCCGAGATCGCTTTTTGTTTGATGCTCTCAGACTGCAGTTTCTGATTTTCTATTCCAGTTTGAAGGAATTCTGGCACAAGCTTTGTCGGTGTAGACTGCGGAGTTTCAAATCCTGCGGAGAACACGTTTTGAAGTTTGGCTCCCGATTCATCGCCTGCTGACTCGGCCTCTTTTGCCTTCCCAAAGAACTTATCTTTAAGGCCGCCGAACATGCCGACCGTTCGTTCAAAGAGGCTCGGCCCTTTCAACAGGCCCACTTTCCTTAACAAGAAGTCGATACCGAACACCACCGCACCGATTGCGGCACCAATCGCAGCAATTTTAAGAGCTACGAGCCCAACTGGTCCCATGAGAGCCAAAACGCCCACACGGAGAATCGACATCGCGGGACCTGCGATTGTGGACAGAAGAGAAAGCATTTTAGTAACGGTGAATAGTCCGCCCATGCTGAGAAGTCTTAAGGCACTGAAAGCAAATCCAGCAGTCGATCCTAAAATTGAAACACTTGCTGATACGAGGCTGAAGAGAGATGCGACACTTGAAATAATTGGGGCTATCACAAGAAATCCAACTGAGATCGCGCCAATCACGGGACCGACAACGGCACCAACTACAAGAATCTTTGCGGCGAGTTTTCCAAACTCTTGCGCGGTCATTCCTGTTTCACCCAAGATGGGACGTAAGAAATTTTGAATCGTCGTGAAGGTTTCCCTGGCTGTAACTTTTAGCTCTTGAAGTCCTTGAATGAATCCTTGTGCAAATTCTGTCGAAGCCTGAAGAAGTCCAGCAAACTGATTATTTTTTAAATCATCAAGAGCTTGTCCGGTGATTTGCTTTCCAGAAGCCGCTTGTTGAAAGCCTAGAGCGAATACAGAGAATAAGTCGCCAGCAGCACGAAGAGGCTGGCGCAGTTCTTTTGTGAACTGACTGCCCATCTCAATCGTCAAACTGTCGATAGCTCCACTAAGTTGCTCAACATCTCCTTTGAAGTTATCAAGCCGGATCCGCGCCATTTCTTTTGCAGTCCCTGCAGCTCCGGCAATTTGAAGCCTCATTGCAACAAGTGTGGGGAGTGTTTTTCCCATTTCAACGGTGACATTGTCGCCGGTGACTTCAGCTCCTCGCTTGATGGCATCGAAATTTGCCTTCGAGATGGTTGTTGTCTCTAGGAGTTTTGATTGGAACGCACCAAAAGCAGTGGCTCCGCGAATACCGAATATTTCTGCGGCTTGCGCGGTTGCCTCAAGCGGATCTTTAGCTCCTTGAATGGCTTTTGAAGCGTTAGCCATAATGACTTCGAGTGGGAGAAGTTGTTTCACTCCATTGACTGTTCGAATCGTGGCTCGTTCCAGTCCATCCTTCCCTCCAAAGAGCGTGAGAGCTTCCTTCGATGGTTTTGCGAGTTGAAGGATTGCATTCTTTAACGCTGTACCTGCAAGACTTCCCTTAACGCCCGCATTGGCGAGAACGCCCACGGCAGATGCCGTTTCTTCAAGTGAAAGGCCCGCATTCTTGGCAATTGGGGCCACAAACTTCATCGCTTCTCCAAGTTCAAGGAAGTTTGTATTCGTCACTGCCGTTGTGAGAGCCAAAGTATCGGCGACTTTTATTGCGTCACTGGCCGGACGTCCGAATGCACCCAATTGACCAGCCACGATGTCAGCGGCCTCTGCCATGCTAACAGATGAAGATGCTGCAGCATCGAGGACACCTGGAAGAGCCGCGACAATTTGCTCGGCGGTGAATCCGGCTTGCGCTAAAAGCTCGGCTCCCTCTCCCGCCTGTTTTGCCGTAAAGACCGTTGTTGCTCCTAAGCGTTTAGTGACCTCTGTGATCTGCGCCATTTCATCATCATTGGCGAGCAGCACCGCTTTGACGTTTGACATTTGTTGTTCGAAATCCGCTGCAGTTTTCGTCGCAAAGGCAAGGCCCAGAGTCATCGGCGCACTGACAAGTCCAATAGACTGGCCAGCTTTGGCAATTCCGCTTAAAGCTTTGTTGGCCTTAGAAACACTACTCTGAAGATTTTCAAATTTGGACTTCGTGCGCGTGAGCGCAGCTTCTGCCTGAGAGGAGCTAAATTTTAATATTGCGTTAAAATTAAAAGCCATCTGTTACGCACCTACATATTTTCTTCTGCTCGAACTTTGTCCTAAACCATTTTTGACCTTCTCAATTTCGGCGTTTTCTCGTTCCTTCTGGGTTCTCAGTCGTTCAAGCATCCAAGTAAAATCTCGCCGTCTCATCCCCCTGATCTCCGAATATGTAAGGCCGCCATTCATGCCGTACATCAGATTGAAGATGCCCTCCCGTACATCGTCCCTTGGGATTACAGGGACGAAGAATCGAAAAAATAGTTGTAGCTCCAGTCGATCACTCTGTACCACTCGGCCTTGCAGTGAACACAAGTGCCTTTCATGGCCATCAGAGGACCAGCATTATTTTGAGTGATCGCGCTTGAAATCTTCTCGATGTCGACCTTTTTTAATTTCTTGATCACGACGTCGAGGGGATAATTTTTTGTTTTATCTCCCTCTGCCTTCACTTCCACTTGAGTCACACTTGACCGGAAAAGGAGCTGCTTCATTTTGCCAGCGTTGTCTGCGACATCAGACGTCGCTCTCTCCATCGCATCCCATTTGGATACGTCGTAGTGAACGGCTTGCACCACATCACCATTTTCAAGGAGAATTGGCTTAATCAGATCGTAGACATGAACACGTTTGTGGGTTTCATCTTTTTGATGGACCTCAAGAGTTCTAAGATCCGCGATGAAGTCCTTATTGAGCTTCTTGCACGACGGGCACGTCACATCCATCTTTAAGTCGTAACCCAGCTCCTCCGTGCGGAGATAAATGAACATATACATGACGTTTGGAAACTCAAGCTGGTTGAGCGTTAGCACCTTCTGCTCATGAGGTAAGGATTGAAAGTCCTGGCCGCAAAACTGATCAAGGAGTAAACCCATCATTTGGCTCACCAAACTTCCGATATTTTTCACCTTGGACTGAATATCGGAAATCTTCTCTTCAACCTCCATGTCCCATTCAATAAAACTAAAGGATTTGTCCTTTGGCTTTTGAATATTGAGCGTATTTGGAAGGATGGGAAGGTTGGGGCCGAGTTCATCAAGAGTGGTTATCTTGTAAAGCTCTGCATTTTTATTTTCTGTCATTTCGTTTCCTCCAATTAACGGCAAAAGCCATTTTGTTAGGAATTGTTAATTTCAATTTTTAAATCGGCTGAACACTATCTGCCGAAAATGTCCATTCAACGAGAGCGGGTTCGCCTTCGTTTGCATGGTCAAGATCGGGGGTTTTCTTTTTGGTAATCCAAAGACCTAAGATCGAATTTGAGGACGCCACTTGCCCGTGAATATTTCTTTTGATGAGGGTTCCGACCTTTTTATAAGTCGGACTCACGGGGTCTTTTCCCTCTTGAAACCAGAACTCAAGCGCGGCTCGCTCTGCTGTGTGGTGCTCAAACGTCATTCCGGTAAACTCGACAGGCTTTCTGTTTCCACCGGAGGCTTTCGTGCGGTCGGGCAGATCAACCGACTCGTTTTCGACCTCAAACCCACTGAGCTTTGTAAATACAATCGGAGGAAGACCCACGATGATCAGCTCATAGTTATTAACTGGTATGTGGCCCGATTGAACCGTTCCCTGTAATGGCATAAATTATTCTCCCTCGTTAAGCTTCAACACTTTCAGTAACTCCAAGCTCTGAGATCGTGATGATGAACCGTTTGACGGTATCAGCGATCCTGAGTCTCAGCTCTGCGTTCAGATCCCCTTGCGAGCGTGTAAGGTTCGTATTATTTTCGGCGTCGATTTTGATTTGGACCGCGTCAGCTAAGTCCTTTCCTCTAACAGCTCGTTTTGCAAACTCAGGTGTAAAGAACTGGATGAATGCTGAGTGAAGGAGTTTGTCACTTTGCTCATCGTTGATGGCAAAGATGATGAAATCAAAGTTTTCAAGAAACACGTTTTCGACGTGCGAGAGATATTCCCTCTTGTGCTTGAACTTTCTGCCTCCAGAAAGACCGACGGTTTCATCACCCCAAAGAATAAAGTTGCCGTCTTTGATTTTGATAATGTTGATGCCAATGGGATCAAGGAATTCTTCATTGATGGTTTTGCCTTCAAAGCCATCAGGCAGAGCCACGACGTTTGATAGGATCACATCGATCCCGGCTGCGGCCTTATGATAACCCTGAAAATCGTTTGCTACGCGAGCCTCGGCACCGTGGATCGCTCCTGTTTGGCTCGTAAGCTTTAGACCGTTTCCGTTCGGACTTAGAACCTTTGCAAAAGACGGCCATGTTACAACGGCGTAGTCGTTTCGTCCGATTTGATCATTGATGAACTCTTCTGCGGCATCTTCGTTAACAATGCTCGCTGGAACTTCATAGCGATATTGCCAGTTCTGTGCTTCGGCAAGCTCTGCTCCCGCTTTTTGAACAGCAGATGAGGTAACACCTGGAGTGGCCAGTTTCACTAGTCCAAAGTTTCCACCGCGAAGTGATTTAAGAGGTGAGCTATCAGCATCGTAAGCACTCGTGTAGTGAACGTCGCTTATATTGGCGACTCCATCATACCCTTTGCCAAGCTCTTGAACGTATTCGACGCGGAAGTTGTCTCCGGCATCGGCATTTGCAGTCATGTTGGAGCCAGCTTTGACCGTAATGGCGTTCGCCGTGTTTGAAGTAATTTTGAATTTGATCCGACGATCCACTACGTCCGGGATGAGTACACCACCTGCGAGCTTTCCAATCTCAAGGGGGTTGATTAAAATTGTAAGCGTGTCACCAAGGCCGAAGGTTTTCGTTGAATCCTTCGTTGTGTCGACGATCTTAAAACCACTTCCGAAATCATTTGGTGAGACAAAGGCCACACCAGATGTGACGGTAAGACCCGTTAGGAACGGCATTTTTTGGCTCGAATAACTCCAGATTTGATCAATACCACCAGCCAGAGTTGCTGCTCCCCAGGTGGGTTCAGTGGTTCCGGCAGAGACCGTCGCAATCGCGTTTCCGGCCAGGCCCGCCGTTTGTGCAAATAGATTTAAGACAGAGGCTGAGAATTTTTCGGCAAAGACGATGTCCTTCAAAAGTGGATCTACGCTTACGTTGATGAATGCGAGAAGGTTCTCAAGAGACGCTTCAGCATCTGCGCCAATGAGCACTTGTGATTCTGGGGTTACCACCACGGTTTTGAAAGTGATCACTTTGCCGTTGATGGTGACTGTATCTCCATCGGTTGGATTTGCGGCAAAAGTTAAAGCACCAGTTGCTCTTGCTCCGGCAGTCGTCACTTCTAAAGTGACTTCGTCTTGGATGACGGATCCGCCAGGAGTTAATGGATCAACTTTCGCTTTGGCTCCATCTACAGATGAAACAACCTCGTCATGAATTTTCGCAGTCAATACGGTGTCGGTTAGAAGCAGGGATTTCCCAAAGACGTTCGCAGGGCGAATGTCGCTCGTAATGCTTCCGATGTGTTGGTCTACAACCTTGAGCAAGAATTCACTGCTTGAATCGTCATTGATGGATTTGGCAAAATATCGCGGAGAATTGGGATCAGAACTTAAATTGGGAAACTGTTTAACAAGGGTGGAAACTCCACCTTCGATGAGATAAATTTCAAGTCCCCACTCATCAAGAGGATTGTCTTGGCCGTCTTTGATAAGAACGCCGACCGCAAGCCCATCATTTTGCAGTTCAACAGACATTAAAAGGTCAGGACTTCCATTGAGTTCTGCAACCAAGTCAATATCAGAGGGAACCGTTAGCACTCCGAGAGCGGTGTTTGAGAGAATGTCGAAGGATTTTCCTGGCACAGCATTGAATTTTACTTTACCTCCGGCCAGCTCGTCCTTTTTCAAGTCGGCTGGAACAGTCAGAAGAGTAACTGTCGTGGGTGTTACAGAGGCGTAGTTATCAACAAGGAGTCGTTTCTTGCCAGCCCATCTTCCGCCGTTTCCGGCTTGAAATAACAAAGTTGAGGTTCGGGGATCGCGGCGATTTCTTAACTCCAGTTCAGATAGCTTTTCTGAACCATCGGTGATGCGCTGAAGAAAGAGAGTGCCTCGGCCTTGACCAAGTCTGAAGAAATCAAATCCTGCATCGGGCACCAGTGATTCGGGGATAAAACTTCCAGCGCGAAATCTGAAATCTGTTGAGCTAAAGGTGGCGAAGGGTTTTCGGATCGGTCCTTTTTGTAAAATTCCGGTGTAGGCTGTTGATCCGAGTGCGCCTGGCACAATCGATTTCTGCGCCTCTTTTTCGACGATAACAACGCCTGCGCCGCGAGTTGGTCCAAATCTTCGTTCTGCCATATTGATCTCCCTAACTCATGTGTGATACATTGTATCACGTTAGAATTTAAAAAACATGCAAATTCCTTACGTCTTCTATTCCATGCGATGTTTCATATCGTGATCGCAATTTTGACTCCCCCGTCTTTGATCAGTGGAATGTCCACGCTTGGCTTGTGAAAGAATTTGACCGCTAAAATGTCCACCGATCCCGTGGCAATGTTCGTGTCCGAGGCGTCTTGCGACCCTTCGGCCTCTCTCTTGGTCTTTGTCCGGCTGTTGTTGATTTTCTCGCCCACATCCAAGTCATAATCCGTATCCAGGCCGTAGGATTTCAGAGCGTGGTTGGCAGAAAAGAAGCTCGAAATGTCTTGGCTGAGACGCATCTGGTCTAGCTGAAGTCCTGTAAACACTGCGTAATTGATTCGGATTGTTTTCACCTCTGGTGAGAACTGAAGCACACCAGACAGGTTCGGAATATCCCTTACCAAGTCGCCTCCGTGGCCAACTGTATCTTGTGCCGTAAACCCAGCGCGATCTATGGACTCGATTTCTTCAATCACCAGGCTAGGAAATGTGGCGGGTTCAAAATAATCCTGCCCCGTATTCACCATAATTTCCGGGACATATTCAAAAGTGACCTCAATGAGCTTTCCGGCAGGAACAGAGGCTTGAAATTGCACAGTGCCGGGCTCAAATGTAAATCCATCTTGTCTCAAAGTCCCAGGCGTATAGATGTCGAAAAGATTCGTCACCCTCAGTTGATCGTCGGTGATATTATAGGCGCTTCGAATACCTGTGATGTTGTAACTCTTGTTTTCAAGAAGAGCCTTTAGATCAACAGTGGTTCCAGCGACGGATATTGGAAAAACAATTTTTGAAGTCGAGCGAAACTCAGTATTCAATTTCCGAATGAAACTCTCATAAATAATGTCGTCCAAGTAATCGATGTCAAACTCGCCCAAGAGTTTTAGCGAAGTGATTCGTGGAGTAACCTGTGGATTGGTCGTTCGAAGATTAACAATGACTCCGACAGAGCGACTGCCAACGGTCGAAATGGGAAAGGTTGAAATGTTCGCATTTAAATCCGGCTCACTCATCCAATCGGAGGCCGTCGCCACAGCCCATGCAGATCCATTCCAAAAATAATTGTTCGTAGGAGTCTTTAATTTAAATCCAACAAAAGTGCTTATGGGCAACTCGTCACCAATTTTTACCGCTTCAAACTTAAGCCACTTCAAAAGGGCATTGGGTGTTGTCAGAGAGGTTTCAACGCAGAGATCAGCATCCGTTGGGAAAAGACCAGAGGATGCCTTAAGCTCCAGGCGAGGAGTTCTTGGGTCTTCGGAGTTCAGGCGAATCTTTGTGTCATCAGAAAATACCAACGCACTTCTGATACGTTCGTCAAAAATGAAATTCTTAATAAGACGATTGATCATCTATCCCTCTGATCGCCATCTTTAGCTCCAGCTTTTTGAAACGCAGTTTCAAGGGCTTCTCTCCAGATTCTTTTTACCTTTTCTTGGTTGGAAGGATTCTTAAAAACAGACGACAAGAATTTTCTTGGTCTAACTCGAAATTTCGTTCTGCCTTTTCCAGTATTTTGATCAAACGCTCTAAGGGCCGATTTTGCTCGTCGTCCTCCGCGCTCTCTAAGGGCAAAGATAATTGCGGCTCGTACTTGTGGAGTGACGTCGATGGTGTAGCCTTCATGAAGAAGAAGGGCGATCTTTTGCATGTCGTGAGGAGGGCTTGCCACACCACCCGTGGATTTTCGACCCTTCATCACCCCAACTTCAGATTCAAAGCTATTTTTTAAAGTGAAACCGAGAGCATCAAACAGATTCTTCTCTTTCAAAAGGGGAATATCCCCTCGCGTGAGTGCCAAGGTCAGTGGGGAATTTGGCGTGTACCTTCGTCCTTTGATCGCTTCTTTTACTCTGGTGATTAAAAATAAAGAGGCTTTGATTGTGCCTCTTTTAATTTCACGTTCAATAATAGGAAGCGTAGATCCCGCTGTGAGAAATTTCAAAAATACATTTGTGTCCCCAGTAATCTCAATTGATCCCATTATCCAACTGGCTCCCTATCGGAAAAGAAAACCCTAACAAACGCGAAGCCCGTGTCTGAAAAGTGCGAGGACAAATCGCCGACGCTGTGGATGAAATAAAGAAGTTGTTTGAGCGGCTCACCGTGAATCTGCACAATGCGGTCGCCTCGGTTGATCTGTTTGCCTTGGGCTTTGAGATCACCCCTCTTTAGAATGACATATCCCTTCGCCTTCTCACTGGCTCCAAGCTGTGTGGTCTGCATATCTTGATCGAGATTCGCAAAGACGACCTGTGCTGGAATAGTGAATTGGTCCCGAACGACGTGATTGATGATTTCTCGTTTGCCACTGACTCCAGTAGAATAGGGAGTTTGAACCTTATTGATGGATTCAACCACAAGGTCGACGGGTTCGATCAAATCTGGATTTTTATTAAGACCCGCCATTACATGAGATCCTTTTCTCTAATTTCCCGAAAACTGCCGCCGATCAAAATTGGCCTTCGGTATTGGGATATAATTCGATTAAATCTCTCATTGGTGCTGGCCTGAAAAACTTGGGACTGACCCTTCGGTTCAAAAAACTCTTGCTCGTGAATATCAACTTTCATCCGCTTAAGGCTTCCAGTGGTTGGCTCTCCTGCCGCCTGAGCTTCAGGGTTTTCCACAGTTTCAATTACGTCGATCATTGTGGCCTCTTTAATTAAAAGAGGAGTGCTGCCATCAGCCTCTAGGAAACCAAAGTCGCCATCGATCTCTGTAAAAGTGTCCTTTAGAAACACACGATTGGTGAAAGCACCGGAAAATATATTATCCGTTCTGGTGTTGAGTTTAATCCTCGGATTCCACCTGTCGTCTTGAGGTTCGGTGCGACCCTTTAGAGCGAGAAAGTCATTTAGCTTTCCCTCTATAAGTTCTTGTTCCGTACTGTTAATTTTGAGAAATCTAATCCCGATAATGGGTACATTCAAAAATAGAACTGGCGAATTATTGCCTTCAAATTGAAAAACGCCGGATCGCTTATTAAAAAATTGACCCGTCTCACGATCAACTCTCGCCATCGACAAACGAACAAGAGTTTCGCCCCTGTTTTTAGGCACCTCGTCTGAATGAAGAAGCTGTGCCGGGCCATTTTGAATTGGATTTTCAGCTCCGGTTTTCTGAAGACGGATGCGATCTGGAGTAGTTAAGATTTCTTTAATGCAGTCGGTGTAACCTGCCTGCTCTATGACATCACCGATCTTGGGAGTCGGATCTCCACTTGCAACCGTGAAGTCGTAAAAGTCGCCAAGTGTATCTACGACTTTATTCGCAAGAGTGATCGCAGATACTTTGACCTTTGAGGATTTTCCTCGCGCAAGTTCTAAAAGAAGTTCACCGTAGGTGATGTAAGGCCCGATGTTATCCATTAGCCCCACCTTCTTAAGAGAAGTCTTGCCCGCCACAATGTAGCTTGAATACCACCACCAGAAGAGGCGTAGTCGAGATCGATAAAGTGGTTGCCTGCTGCCAGAGTAACAATGGCAAATCCAGACTGGGGCATACGCTGATCTGTCCCGCCAGGGCCTGCGCCGCCCGAATCCGCAGGATTCTCTCTGTGCTCCATGATTGTTTGAGCATTATTAGTTTGAACGCGAGCGAAGAAGTCCGTAGTTTCTGAGTCGTAACCCCACTCGTAATACCATTCGATTTTATATTGTCCTCCAGCAAGACCATTTGCATTCAATGTGAGGCCCGTTTGGAAAGCAGCAGATGCCGTGGTCTGACTTGTATCGATGGCCGCCGAGTTCGCTTCAAAGATCGGGAAAGTATTATGGACGTGATCACTTCTTGCAAAACTGTTTGCCGATCCTTGTGCATTTGCATCCCCTGTATTTTGAGGCGCTGCCGTCGGAATATTGTGAGTATGGTCCGACTTAGCAAGGGATGGCGAAGAGCCAGCGGCGTTGGCTTGATCAGGCGTTTGCGTCGTTGCTGGTCCCGATGCGATGGCGTGGGTATGGTTGGATCGCGCAAAGCTGGGGTTTGACCCTTGAGCGTTCGGTGAGTTGGCATCAAGTCCTACAGCAGACGCCGTTGGAATATTGTGAACATGGTCTGATTTAGCAAGTGAAGCAGCAACACCTAGAGTATTGGCCTGGTCAGGTGTCTGCGCTATAGGCAATCCCGACGCAATTGCATGAGTGTGATTTGATCTCGCAAAACTCGGATTTGAGCCTTGAGCGTTCGGAGAGTTTGCGTCCAGTCCTACTGCAGATGCGGTCGGAATATTGTGTGTGTGATCTGCCTTTGCTAGTGATGTCGATGAACCTGGGGCATTTGCCTGATCAGGTGTTTGTGTCGAAGCAGGGCCAGAGGCAATCGCGTGAGTGTGATTTGACCTCGCAAAACTTGGATTGGAACCTTGAGCATTGGGAGAGTTCGCATCTAATCCAACCGCAGATGCCGTTGGAATATTATGTGTGTGGTCGGCTTTTGCAAATGACGGAGACGCGCCCGCAGCGTTGGCTTGATCTGGAGTTTGCGTTGAGGCAGGTCCCGAAGCCACTGCATGGGTGTGATTTGATCTTGCAAAGCTAGGGTTAGAACCTTGGGCGTTAGGTGAATTGGTATCGAGGCCCACGGCTGAAGCAGTTGGAATATTGTGCGTGTGATCTGCCTTGGCGACAGTATTTGCTATTCCAGCGGCATTGGCTTGATCCGGCGTTTGCGTTGAAGCCGGGCCAGTTGGAATCGGATCCGCACCTGCAGGCGCATGACGATTGCCGTGAGACTCAACGACTACACCGTTATAAGTGCCGACGTTCGAAATATTGTGGCCTTGCCCATCGAGATCGCCTCCAAGCTCAGGCGTTGTATCATCAGAGAGATTCGCCATTGGACCGACGGGACCTTGGGGGCCAGTAATATTGGCGAAGAGACTCCATGTCGTTGGCGAATTCTTCTCGTAAAGATCGCCGTTTGATTTGTCGATGTAAAAATCTTGTTCTCTTCCAAGAGCGGGAGCGGGTGGTCCCGCGCCCTGAAACCAATCTGAACCATCAATGTTGGTAATGAGGTTCCAGACCGTCGGGGCCGTCTTCTCGTAAATGTCTCCTTCATCAATATCGATATAGAAATCCTGAATTCTGCCAAGCGCAGAATTGGGAGGACCGGAACCTTTAAACCAATCCGATCCATCGACATTGCCACGCAAAGTCCAAGTATTGAAATTAACCTTTTCGTAAAAATCGCCCACATCAGAGTCGAGATAAAAGTCACCTGTTCTCCCTAACGCTGGTGCAGGAATTCCGGCACCTGTATGCCATTTCGATCCAAGATTTGAAGTTGAAATCCATTCTAAAAGACCAGCGGCGTTCTTGATGGGAAAAGACTCATTCGAAGCAGGTAAAAACCCCTTCGGAGGATGAAGTTCTGAGTCTGGTAGGTCCTTATGAATTGGCATAAGCTCCCATCATGTTGAGTCAGTGATGAATTCCCCATCGGTTGTCGTCACGAACTGCATATCCGTCGTAGTGATCGCCTTCGTTGGTGAAGTTCCCAAAGCCTCAAGTGTTTCAATCGAAACCAAAGTCCTTAAAATTCTTCCGAGTTTGCCGTTTGAAAAGTACGACATCTCAGAGCCTCCACGCCCACACTCTCACGCTGGCATTTTGCGGAGAGCGAAGCCAAATTTTACCAACGCTCACCCCGTCTAAAACGAGCGGTGAATCGTCTTTAAGAAGTTCCCCGTGAAGAGACGGGCGCTTAAATGAAAGGTCCACTTGGGTGTCAGAATCATTTGAGACGATCAGCCGCGTGGCTTGAAATGGAATCTTGATCTGAGCTTCATCAGGAAACTCAGTTAGACCAATTTCAGATCGCTTGTAGAAAAAATTCTGACTTTCCATGTTCACCACTTATTTAAATGCCCACACGCGCACTTCGGTCACCGCACCAGATGCTTGTTTCAAAGCAATCCGATTGGCCTCAAGACCTTCAAAGTTCACCAATCCATCAGTAGGTTTTATGCGGCCATCGATGCGAGTGTCGTCTGCACCGTTAAGAACAAAATCAAGCTCACCGCCAACGACTGCGATCTTGATGTGCCTAGAGGAGAATTTGAAATCAAAGGCATTGTCTTTGTAATTCGCGGTCAGCGCCGTGAGTCGTTCGTAAAAGAAATTTCCTCTATTTGTGCTCATTCAAAATCCCTCGATTCCGATAAACGTCTTTTGAAAACATCTGTTTTCCGACGAAACTCATTGTTGTTCTGGAGAGAATGGGGGGCTTAGGGTCTTCGTATGTGTAGACAAGAAGTTCGAGTTTTACTTCGTCGGCATGAACGATAAGACGCTCGCCGAGTTTTCGCTCTGAACCATCTTTGGTGTTGAAAACACTTTCTGCATACACATTCACTTTCCTAAAGTTCTTCGGGTATTGAAACGTGTGGAATTTCTTTTCGTGCAAGATTCCGATTCCGGTAATCCTGCTTTGAAAATCCTGAAGGGATGACCACTCAAGCCATTGCTGGTAATCAGAGGCGCTATTGAGATCAAATGATAATACTTTTCCATCATTCAAATTCACCTTGATCACTGAAAACACACCCCTTCATTACCGTTTACACACCCTCAAAGCCTTTCCCTTTCTTCTTCCATTTTTTCTCGTAGTTAGAGGCTTCCTCTTGGACTTCCTCTCTTGGCTGTTCTTGGGCCACCTCGGACTTGTGAACCTCTGGAGCTTGAGGCTTCGGAGATTCTTTTCTTTCTCTCGGAGTGGGGGTCACCTTGAGAAGTTTGAAAATGTCGGCTCTCTTATCCTTTAGATAGGAAAGTTCAGCCGTCGTGATTTCAATAAGCCTTCGCGGATAAAGGTGAAGAGCGCCTTGAACGGACCTTTCACAGTCTTTCGGGAAGCCATCAATAAAGAGAGGGTGATCTCCTAAGAATTGAACCGATGTTTTTTGATTATGCATTTACATCATCCTCGTGATCGCCCTCGTCATCCTCATCATTATCGTGGTCTTCGTCCTCCGTCTTTTCGGGCAGCGTTCGCTTTACGAACTTTTTAGTGCCGCCATCGGAACTCTCTGACCGTCTAGGATCGGGTTGCGATGACGGGAGACGTTTCACGAGAAAATAGCCATTGGCTTCGAACTGTTTGATTAACTCCTCACCCTTAACGACCTGTGGAACATCTTTGAGCCAGGTTTTTTTGTTAAAGGTATAGGACTCACAGCCCCGCAGAATCACTCTTGCACTTGTCATTTAAGAACTCCTTCTTGGTTTAAATTTCTATTACGCAAGACCCACGTTGATTCCGAGTACAACGGCGTCCGTCTCTTCGATCTCAACTGCTACGCGAGTTGTGATCGCAAACTCGGTGGTGCTTGCAAAAATGTTTCGGTCGCGCTCCATTCGGATGTCTCGGCCAAGACCCAAGATCAGGTTTCGATACTCGGTCAAAAAGATTTGGCTTTCTGCCAAGTAACTGATCTTCACATCCGAAGGATCCGGGATCGCTCCGGCACCAACACGGGCAATTGTTCCAGCCGCATTGTTGAGAACATAGTCAACGCCATTCACAAACGGAGTGACTGGAGTCTTGGGGTTTTGGTTAACACTTTGGAGAACAACGAACTCGCTTCCAAGAACAATGTTCTTGCTCTTCAGACCCACAGCCGTCGCGCCCGACAAAGTCACATGCTCGGTCACAAGGGGAGTTTGTGGGAGCAGGGCGAGAGGCACTAACTCCACACCAAACGGCATGAGGTTGATTTCGCTTGTTGCGGCGCTATCACCCAAGCCTGTGGCGCGAGAGGCGAGGTTGTTTCGGAACAACTGCTCTGTGGTGTCTGAGCAGAAGAATTTGAGATTTCTTTTGTTGCGCTTAAATTTGCTCGGCATCTCCACAATCATGTCGGAAAAGACTTGATGGGAGATATTCGTACCGTCGTGGTCGACGATATGGGTTGAGCCTGCTCGCTTCAACCAACCATTTTGAAGTTGAAGGTAGGTGTCCACAATAACTTCCGTTGCGGATCCACCTTCAAGAAGGTCACTTTCCAAACGAACGGGGCCGAGTTTATCGCCTTGAATGTAAAGCTCTTCAAGGTCATTTGAGAGCTGAGTGGCCATGAGGCGCATGATCGTATCTTCGATATTTTCGCCTTCAAGGTTCTCGGTCACAAATTCATCGGAAAGCTCCCAAGGCACCATGATTTCTTCAGGTTGAAGGGTAACTTTGCTCGTTTTGATCTTGCGACGGATGCCGGGATCAATAGCCTCTTTCTTTGGAACGGCGACGCGCTTACCGACGCCGACTTTATCGATGTCGAGCTTGTCGTTTCTGAAACGCACAATTCGCGCTCGGTCCTTTAGGCCCGTCACGTCGACCACAAAGTCGATAAACCGATCCGCCTGGGCGTCGTTCAGGCGGCCAGCAGCGGCGATTTCTGCCGTAGTGATGACCGCCTTTTCTAACAGCTCTTTATTTGTCAGTTTCGTACTCATTTTATATCTCCCTTTTCAAATAGTGTTACAATGTATCACGTTACGAATTGGTTCTAGGCTTGTTTAAAAAAGCCTCGCGTCTTGAAATCTGCATCTTGATGTCATCAAGACCAATAATGTCGGAGAAGACCGACTTCTGACTCTTGTCTTTGCCATCGCCATTGTCGCCACCCTCCTCATCATCACTGAGCGCGGCTGATCCGCCCGCAGTGTTTTCGATTTCATTAAGCCGCTTTCCAATTGCTTCGATCTTGTTCGTTGACTCGTTCCTGACTGCTTCAACCGATGTTTCAAGGGATTGAACACGACTGACTAAGCCTTCAGCTGCTTTGCTTAAATCTTTCTTGCCCTCTTTCTTTCCACCCATGACGGATCGAATAAGAGTCGACAATTTTTCTGAAATCTCTCGAAGAACCGTGAGCCTTTCTGTCGAAATCTTGGCCCCCACTTTCGAGATTTCTGCTTTGAAGGTGGAAATGGATTGCATCATCTCTGTTTGCTCCGGTGTAGGATTCGCTTCACCCTCACCAGTGCCTCCATCACCCGTAAGCATTGCAACCTGCTCTAAAGCCATCAAATTCAGCTCTACAATTTGGTTTAAGGCCCTTGCCGCCTCGTCGTGTAGAGAGAGCGATTGCTCCAGCATGGTTTTTAGTTCAGAAAATTGTTTTCGGATTTTCTCAAGCTCCTCTTTCATATCGCCCCCTTCATGAGCTGATCCTTTTTCAAGTTCCTCTTTGAGATCATCGGGCAAGAGTTGATCAAGAGGATCTTCTGGATCAAATCCTGGGCTAATTCCAAGTTTCAATTCACGACGGATAATGCGTTCGTGAATAACAGCTTTGCTTTCTTCTTCTTTGTAACTGGAGGCGAGTTGTTTGAAGCGAACTTTTGAGTTTTTGGTTCGCTCAACAGTGTCGATGGGAAATTTTAGGTTTACCGGATCTGCATAGTCATCAAGACCAGCAGGGAAACCTGCGGGGAATGTGAGGGCTGCATCGTCTCGCATTTCAATATCAAACTTGTCGGAGCGACCTTCGAGACTTTTCTTCAGGTCGTCCTTACTCATGCTGTCGCTAGGGACAAGTGCTTTTTCTGATGTATCAAATTCCTGCGGGTAGGCCTTTTTGTACTCTTCAAAGCTGAATGCTCCCGCCAAGCATTGATCGAATACACCTTTATCCATACGATCAAAGGCGCAAGAGAAACAGACGCCACATTTAAGACCAATTTTCGGTTCGCTCCCGCCGTCGACCTTACAGAAATGACAAATGCCTTCTTCCGAGTGGTTCTTCTCAACCGACGACTTCCAACTGATGCCCTTCTCAATGACTTGTCCAAAAGACTCAGATGGCTTTTTTCCATCGAGAGACTTGATAATAATGAACTCTTCACCGATGGCGGGCTTATCGACTGGGCTAAATTCGTTGACGGTGAGGTTTACGATTCTTTTAACGCCCTTTTTGTCCTTAGCTTTTGACATATTATGCAGCCTCCCAACTGATGCGGTTAAAATCAGGGGTGATTTGCATAGACTTGTGAACACCCTTTTCGTCAATCAGGCGGGCTTCACCACCAATGCTAAACCCTCGGATTTTTCCGGCTTTGATTAAATTCCATACCTCATCATCGAAAACCTTAACGGTGACCATCCAGGTTCCTTCGATGACTTGTCTTTTACTGAGTTCAAAACTGACAGGAACAATGTAGCTCTCGACAACTGCGATTTTCTTACTGAAGTCGACGTGCATGAAACCCTGGTCGGCACGAGAGTTAAGGCCGATCTTTGCTAAGAACTCAGGGTCCTTTTGAAAAGTAAGTTTGGTCATGTAATTGTGAGCCGCATTTTCAATCTCTTCACGGCTGACAATTTCATTTTGAAGATCGATTGTTTCAGGAATCAGAAGCGGCCCCATAACAAGGCGCTTGTCTTCAACTTGTTTTAAGATCGGATAATCAAAACACTTTTCAACGAATTTCCTTTTCTCGGTAGTGGTTGAGAAGAGGGCCTTAATGCCCTCTAGCTTTCTGGCACACTCGGAGAGATCAAGCGATTGGATGACGTCTTGGGCAACTGATGTGGAGGTTGAAGAAGACGTGCTTTCAGATTCATTTACGGTCTTCGGTGTTTCAGTTAGGCGTTCTTCATTTGTAAGGAATCCGACTACTGCCTCAACACCCTCAGTAATGCGAATGCGTTGAAGGGTCGGTTCTTGAAAACGATCAGAGGAAAGGATTAAGAAAGTGAAGGCCCCGTCACGGTCTTCAATAGTCCGGCTTTGAAGGCTATGGTCCATCACAAACCGCTGGGCCGCGCCCACGTCAGTGAAGCGCTCCTTTGAAAGAATAAGGGCTTGAATTCTTAGCCCATCTGACAGGCGTGACAAACTCTTAAGAAGACAGCTTGTGACTGCCGCCTTTAAGACCTCATTGATTTCCGGTTGGTTGAGGCGTTTGATTGTGCCGAAATCGAGTTCAAGAGGTGGGGTCAGAGACTTTCTTATATTCAGATTGGAAAGACCCTTTGATTGCTTTGATGCCCGCTCAACTTCATCAATCAGCATTCCAGGCAGGATGGATACAAAACTCTGCTCACCAACTTTTAGAAGGTGCGTGTGAAGACCGGAAAGTGTGGAGGCTTCAGATTGGATTTCATGGGCATGGGGAGATGAGCTTTGGGTTCTAAGATCGATTGTTCCGCGCTCTGTTTTGATGAGCACTTTGTGTTCATGGATTGGATTTTCTTCGGGCGCAGTGAGATTTTTCTCAATATCTACGGAGTGAGAGTGTGAACCGTCCAGCTCCGTCATTAAGAGACGGTCATTTACAAAGAAGATGTGCTTGTGAATACCATCAAGCGCAGTCTTTTCCTTTGTATGAAGTCGGTGAAGATGTATCCCGCCTTCACCCATGATTTTAGTTTTCGTTGCTGTCATCTCTTTTTCCAACCGATATTGTGATACATTGTATCACGTTAGAATTGTAAACATAACTAAATTCGAAGTAGCAATCCAAATTGGGGGATCCTCCTGTTATGTCATGCCGTGCCAGAAACTCAGTTCTTAGCCAGGAATCAGTTCACTCCGACATCTAAAGTGGGCCGGAGGCACGATGGGCACACCATTTTCAGCGAGCATTTGGGATGCTTCATACGAACTAACGCGGTCCCCTCGACCAAGTCCGAACTCTGATAAGTCTTTTCGCCAAGGAAAGAGTTCTTTGACCGCGTCCGCTGATGTCTGTTCCAAAATTCGATTCTGCTGCGCCTTCACTAAATCAAGCGTGAAAACCCGCCCATTCATGGCAAGACATATTTCCGACGTGCGCTCATCTTCTACTGATGACCAAATAACCCTGGTTACTTCAGCCTCGTCCATCAAGTTGATCTGTCCAAAATTACGAGCGCGAGTGACTGTGGTCGCCGATAGTCCATCAAAGTATGCTGAAGCCGCCAATTGCCCTTGGCTCCGAATTGTTTCTGGAACGGATTGCTCAAAACCACCAAGTCGTCGGGACAATTGTTCCTTAAGAGCAATGCCAGCCTCCTTCTTGGGAAGGCCCCTATCGATGACATTGGTCCTTATCATTTCCGATATAAAGGTCTTATGATTATTGGAGTAGTGGTCGCTTACAGAAATGAGGTGCAGTTTTGAAAGCGCATCAACGATCAACTCGTCAGTGGAGCCGAAATCGGCCTTCAGAAGTTCTGATTTACTCATTCGCTTTTTTAGTTTGTGCTGATTTTGGAATCGTGTGCGGTTGAGTTTGTATATTTTCGCAACATCACTCTCCAGCCGTGATCTGATTTTTTCATCGATCTCTGAAAGTATTGTTTCCAATCGTCTCTCAATTTTTCGTTGATCTGCCTCTTTTAGAGTTTCGCGTTGTACTCCATTTACAAAGGAAACCACGCTTTCTATGGCGCGGCTCACGAGAAGATTCCATTCACGCATGACAAAGCGATTGAGCGCTTCTTCTACGCGGTTTATCTGCGCTCCGTCCTGATCGTCGGTCGCCTTTTCAATGATTTCTGACATGAGACCATAGAGTTTCTCCTTGGCCTCATAGTCCAGACTAACAGCATCCTTTAGACTCATGTGGTTTGGCTCCATAGCTTTCTCGCATAAGTTCGTTTCCTAGTGCATCCCGAACTTGGCTGAGTTTCTCGATGTACTTTTGAGGCTTTTCAAAAATCTGTTCCAATAGATCATCCGGTGACGAACTCGTAATTGAATCGTCCTCAACCGACTCAGTTCCTGGGCGCTTAGGCACCTGGCCTTGGCCATCGAAGGTTCCATTTTGATTGGCCGTGCCCGCGCTGTGCATGAGTTTGGCGAGAGTGAAACTAAATGGAACGTCGGGGTCAAACCCCTCCGGCAGATTGCTAAAGTCAGGAAGATCACGATTTAAAATATCTTCTAAGAGCATTCGGGCAATTCGTGGCGTCAGTGCCCCGGAACGCTCGGCCCCGGTGAGGATACGAACAAGGTCTTCATCATTTGTGACATTTGGACTATTCGATTTGAAAACCCAGAAACAAATGCCTTGTGCGAGTAGGATTTTATTGATTTCGCGGTCGATCTCTTCGCGCTCTGGATTGTAAACATACTTTTCTGTTAGGGCCTCTGAGACTTGTGCTGTTGCGCGGTCATAGTTTTCAGAAGCCCCGACCAGAATCGGTGCAATTCTAAAATTGCGTCTGAGTTTCTTGGCGTTGTTTTCATCGTAGCTTTGCCAGAGCATATCTTGGTGTTGAGCGCGGGTAAGCGGCACGATCTCAATCTTGCTGCTGTTCGGACTTGATAGACCATCGTGAGTAGATTCGCCCTCAAGAATAAGCCACTTGGAATAGTTGGAACTTCCTTTGATCTGCGTATCAACGAACTCTCGAATACGATCAACCGATCCTTGAGTAAGCATCCCACCGTTAGCGAGAATTGCGAACGAGGGGATATTGTTGTTCATGAGCGTAATGATGTTGGTTTCGTCGGCCTGTCGGGAGCCTTTAATAGAAATAATATTTCCCGTAAATCTAGGCATTCCGTAAGGAGTGGGACGTCTTGATTCAATCTTAAAGTGAAACAGCTCGTTAGCCCGAAACTGAGGCTCAAGACTTTCAGCGACCTCTCCCGTGCGTTTATCTATAAGACGGGGATCTCCGAATTGCTTAAAGAATACTTTTTTTGTGCCAATGATCTGCACAAATCTTCTGAATCTCTTTTGAAAGAATTTGGTTCCAAGCGAGAAATCGTTTTTGACATAGTTCAATCCGGTACGGGTGATAACACGGTCAGTTTTAGTAATCCTGATCGTTGCTGCATTTATTCTGTTGATGGCTGAATACTTCTTGGGTTCCGTTAAACTAGGAACCAGCTCCCAGTACGCATTTCCTGTTAGCTCCTTTTCCTGTGTCGATTCACGTCGGAGTCTAACGAATGATTCTTCTGCGTTAGGGTAACTAAAGAAGTGATCTAAAAACTCCTCTTCCTCATCAATTTGCTTTTTGAAGGATTTTTTCTGCTCTTCGCTCATCGGCCTCAGTGTGAAACGATGGCCAAATCCATCAATTCCAACGGCCATTGCGTCACAGGTCTGCCGCAATTCAGTTGAAAACTCAGCAAGCACGGATAGCTCGCCAAGAGATAGTGGCGGGTCGATCACTTTATCCCTGATCCCAAGACTATCAATGTCGGCATCAACCAGAGCTTGGCTATTTGACTTCTTAATGTCCAACGGATTGACGCTGATGACAGTGGCCTTAAGGATATGTCGATTGCCTTTTTCGTCTTCGACTTCAACTCGCTTTGAGATTTTTTTTGTCGGCTTAATCTTGTCGGGGCTTCCTAGTATTTTTGTCATTTATAATAGTCCTGGTTCTGACGGGCGTTGTTTTTTCAGTCCTGCAAAGGCCACTGTGATCGCCAAATCCAAGGCATCAAAAAGGTCTTTGTACCGTCCGTCGGGAAACTTAAGTAAATGTTCAATGAGGTCTTGCATTTCTTCTTTCACATGCACTTGGCGACGCTCGAAAAAGGCCGAGAGTTTCCACGCTCTCGATACTTTGTCTTTTTCTGTGTAAACTGGAATGGCTCGTATAGATTTAAATTCGTCATCTTGGGCAAGATCCTGAATGAAGGCGCGTTGATAACCATTGGCCTCAATGCCTACGCGAATCGGATCAAATCTGAAAAACTCCTCGGCAACGATCTGCTTTCTTTGGCCGAAGGTTGCGACAATATTGTGGTAGCTCAGGATGTAGATTTTCTTCGTCTCCATGTGAACGCCAATAGTCGCGTGTGCAAATCGATCCGCGTTCTTCGCTTGCTTCGAAGCAAGATCAACCCCCTGGTAAATCTTGAGTTCGTTGAGATCGACAGTTTTGTAATATCTGAACCACTCAAGTTTAAATATTTTCCCTTTCATCGCAGCGACGTCATTTTGATATTGGGTGTTGAAAATGATGGTCCCTAGAACCTTCCGTTTCTTCAGGAGAAACTTCACGCTACACTTCTCTGGCCAAAGCGAGAGGTATCTCTCAGATTCTGGCGCTCTACTGTCCATGTTCGGCTTTTCAATGAGTGCAGGAATTGAAATGTAGTGCTGTCTAGTGACCTTGCCCTTGTGATCTTTCTGACAAAGCACATTTTCCATCAAGTATCCGTATAGATCGTCGGGATTGTATCGAGTGCCAATAACTGACATCTCGCCGTGTGGTTCTAAACAAGGATCAAGGACCTTAAAGAACCAAGTGTGAATTTTTTCCCTTTGCGTTTCTGTGATGCTGTTGGATTCATCAATTAAGTCGTCAGCGATGATTACGTCATAGTGCTTTGAGGCAATGGCTCCGCCGATACCAATAGTCTCAATGGTATCTTCTTTGAAATCTGCAGTGCGGGCTCTTACCCGAATGCTGCCGTCATTCCAAGGTGATCCCTGTTGAACGCCGAAGACCTCAACCATTTTTGGTCGAAGAAGCTTTTGTTTGATTTCTGATAAAAAGCTGACAGCATTCGTGTCAGTTTTGGAAGCGATAAGAATCCTAATGTTCGGGTTCTGTAGGATCTTTAGAATACACCGAGCAATATTCAGACAGGTGCTTTTGCCGAAGCCACGAGGGGCGAGCGTTAAGTTCCAGAGTTGTCTTTTGTCGAGAGTGTTTGCGATAACGAAGGAGTTATTTTGAACAGCATCGAACATGACCTCGTGAAAGTCTTTGATCTCGTAACCGAGCACTTCGGTCATAAGAAGATCAATTCGGCTTTCATTAAGTATGAGGTCCCTTAAAAATTCATTTTCAGTGGCCTTCTGCATTCTGAATTCAGTTACAGCTTCCTGGTGTTCTCTGAATCCTTGGAGTGCCGATGTGACTAGAGCCTTACTTGAAGTCACCATTACTTAGGATCCCTTGCCGACAAATTTAGACTTCTTTTCTTCGGGGAGGATTATGACGTTGTCAGGGAGCTTTGCTCTCGTAGAGGGATCCATGTATTGGGCAATTTCTGACCGAATGGTGATTCGCCGAGATGCAATTTCCTTGAGCCTTAAAACTTCGCGTTGAATCTCAGATCGCACTTCTTCAGCAGTCATAGTGCTGAACGTGAGTTCACTGGTAAGCTTCAATTCTGAAGATGCTTTGGGAATCATGCCGAAGTCTTGAGCCATTTTGATGACAGAGTCGTAGGCTTCCTTTTTCTTCCAGATGGCAGTCACCATCGTTTGGAGATTGCCCTGTTCTTTCGCAAGGCCGATGAGCGATTGAAGCTCTCTGATAACGTAGGTGATTTTAACCAAGTAATCCGAATAGTAAGAAAACGGATCGAGTTTCTGGAGAAGAGCTTTGTCGGAATCAAGAAGGTATCTTTTTACTTTGGCGAGTGTCGTCGGTTTAATATCAAGCTTGCGGGCAATTTCTTCATCCGTGTAGTTCGCGCCAATCAGTTTTTTCACGTCAGAGACGAGGTTGCGCTTCTTCTTATTAAGGGTTTCCGTTTTCTTGTTTTTCATTTCCCATCCCTTTAACGTGATACATTGTATCACCAAAAGAAATGAGATTAAAGAACTTATCGGTCCAGCGATTCTCTCCCAGAACTATTTTGCGACGAATCTTGCGCCCTTACACCGTGGGCATGGTTTTCTACCCTCTAGTTCAATAGAGAGGACTTCCCTGACAAGATCGGAAAAGGGAGGATCCTTGCGCTCATGTGCGTCTTCCAAATCCTCAATTCCCCGAAATCTTACGTTGGTTGTAATAACAGGGAGCGTCTTTTTGGTTTGATACCCTTTGCCATTACACTTTGGACAAATCGAAAACTTTGAAAAGAAATTCTCTAGAGCTTTGATATAAAGCTCGTTGCGCTTTGATGTTTCCTGAGAAGGATTGGGAAGCTTCCTTATTGATACCCACCCAAAATCTGCCATATTTGATCATTCCTTCGTTTCCATAAAACTTACTACAGTGTAGCGAGGGCTCACAAGAAGTTTACCGTATTCGCTTTGCCTTTTCGTTAGTGTATTTTTCCCATCTCGCTACCACCACGTCGCAGTATTTCGGATCAAGTTCCATAGTAAAGCATTTTCTCTTGGTTTTCTCGCAAGCAATAAGTGTCGACCCAGACCCACCGAAGAAATCAATCACAAGGTCTTCCTTTTTTGAAGAGTTTGAAAGCGCATGTTGAATCATCTCGACAGGTTTCATTGTCGGATGCTCCAAGCTTCTCATGGGCCTTTCAAACTGCCATAGCGTTGATTGCTTTCGATTTCCAAACCATCGATGAGCAGCTCCGGGTGCCCAACCGTAAAGAATAGGTTCATGTTGCCAGTGATAATCTTGCCGACCCATCACAAACTGCTGCTTTGCCCAGATAAGGCATTGCTTGAGTAACCATCCTGCCTCTAAGAGAGTTGACCGAAAGGCGAGGCCATTCGAATCAGCGTGGCAAACGTAGATAGCCGATCCAGGTTTGCATACAGCGAAGTAATTATTGAAAACTTTCTGCAGGAAATCTTTGAATTCTGAGTCTCCCATTTTGTCATTTTTGATTTTAAGAGCGTCTTCAGTTTTTCCTTCATAATCCACGTTGTAAGGTGGATCGGTAAAAACCATGTCGGCTTTTTCGCCATTCATGAGGGTTTGAATGTGCTTCATATTGGTTGCATCCCCACAGATGAGCCGATGTTTTCCCAATATATAGAGGTCACCCAACTTAGTCTTTGGAACAACGGGAAGCTTTGGAGCCTCGTCCTCTTCTCCCTTACTGAGAGCATCAAATGGTTCGATTTCAAAACCAGGAATGCCAAGCAGGTCCACATCAAAGTCAGGACCGAACTGCACAAAGTCTGCATTGACCATCGCCATATCAACTTCGGAGAGTTCAGCGATCTTGTTGTCAGCGACCATGTCGGCGTATTCCATTGCTTCAGATTCGTACTCTTGAAAGTCGACAGGGTATGCCTTCCAACCATTAAGTCTCGCGGCCTCAAGTCGACCGTGGCCGATAGTGATAAGACCCGACCGCAGTGAAACCACAATTGGTCGTCTTATTCCCTGAGCCCGCATTATGTGCGCGAGGAGCTTGATCTGATCCTTTGGATGCTTGTTGGGGTTACGCGGATGAGGCTTCAGCTCGTCAACGGAGATGAGCTTATCAAAAGCACAGTGAATCGTCGGTGAATCTTCCGACGGCGCTTCAGGAACTTTTTTAGTTTCAATATTTCGTTTTATCAGTTGTAATCTCATAACGTGTTACATTGTATCACGTTACAAATTGCAAAAGATAGTGGAATTGGAATGGGCGAGATTGCGCGTAAGCTAAATAGCCTTTTTGCTCCACATACCTTTCATCTGAGAGCGCAGCTTCTGTGCCCCTTCAACAAAGTCCAAGTACACCATTGTATTTTTGATTTCTTTCTGACCGAGCATGTATTGAACTGCCTTCAAGTCCCGACAGTTGGAAAAGAGTTTGAGTGCCCCCGTGTGCCGCATAGAGTGGGCACCTTTCGAAGCGTTGGGCCTATATTGATCCCAGATACGGCGAAAATGGCGTGTTGAAATTGGGAAGATCCGCGCTTCTGGGGTTAGGTCTTTGCAGTACTCTTTCAACTCTCGAATCAGATCGATTGGCAAAGGGAGGGTTCGACTATTTGACCCCTTGGCTCCCCAAAGAGTAGCCGTATCTTTGCCGAGATCCATTGGTCTTAGTCTTAGGATTTCACAACTTCGTCCACTGGTTCTTAGTGTTAGCCTCAAAAGCAAAGAGTCACGGTATTCGGTCTTAGTTTTAGGCTGGCTTTTAGTTTGTTCCAGTAAAACTAGAAGCGCCCGTAGTTCGTCTTCGTCTAAAAATTTAGCCGCCGTCAGTGCCATTTGAAGCCTCCTTACTTTGAGTGTCGTTGTCCCCAATTCCCTTTAGAATCTTCATTACCGTTGTTGGGTGCCATTTGGAGCCTTTATTTTTGGTTGGAATCTTCATTGAGTTGAAAACATCGGCAATCTTCCAATAGCTAAACCCTTGAGCCCTAAGACTCTTCATTTTCTCAATATTGAGAAGTTCATTATTATTTTGGATTTCGCGCCCCTTAGTTCGCCGCTTGCCGTAGGCCAATTGGCCTTTTTTATAGTGTTCCAAGGGGGTCTCGCGTACTTCGATGCCATGATGTGCTAGGTATTTGAGAATGGTGGAATGGGAGCAGCCGAGGTCCTCCGCAATTTGATGGGCCGCCTTCTCGTTTTTTACATATTCTTGCCAAAGGAAGTCTTTGTCGCTATACCAGGGAAACAGGCTAACTGCCGGAGATATTTGAAGAAATGGCCCTGCGGCGCTTTTCTGGATACTCCCAGAGGTGGGGAGCCATTTTTGACAGTAGGCGAACCAATCGCCCCCACCAATACCATTGAAGTAACCACAGATCAGCTCACATTTTTTCGCCATTTCGACAAGGACTACCTGCATGAACAGTATGTTGTTCTAGGTAAGTCGATGAACCAAATTGCCCGAGAAAGGGACTGTGCTCGGTCCACAGTGGGGGCAGCGCTGGCCAATCACGGATTCGAGATCAAGGCGCGTAAGGAGCTTCGATGTAGCAAGGGGCAGCTGCCTTTCGGGTTCAGAGTTGTGCATGGCAACCTTGTGCCGCATCGAGGCGAAAAAGAGATTCTCAACCAAATGATCCACTTACGAAAAACAGGTGCTTCTTATGGGGTGGTGGCCGATTGGCTGAACTCATCCAAAATTCCCACAAAAAACAAATCAAAGAAGTGGGATCGACCAACGGTGTTCAAGATCCTTGGCCGCCATGCCGCCACTAACTCTGTGGGCCCTCAGCAGTAGTAAGTATCATTTTGTATTTACTTGTTAGTGGTTGTTTGGAATCATTTTCTCCTCGGACAAGCCTTGCGGGGCTCTGGAAGCAGCTACGGCGACATTACTGACTGGCTGAACGCTAAGAAGTACCCGACAAAGAATCGGGTGAGCGGCTGGAGTCGGACTACGGTGTATAAGATATTGAATAGAGCAAATATAGCACTGTAAGCCCGCGCTTCACGCATTCACTGCGGGTCCTTTCCCACAACGCCCTTAATCCAAGGATGCGCCGCTATGCTAGAGGCCTCATAGCCCGTGGCAATGAAAATGTTTTTAAAACCCTGCTTGAAAATTTCTTTTGCGGCATCTTCGCCTTTTACGCTGTTACCCAAATTTGAATCAACATAAACACAAACTGCGTGATCGTAAAGATTTTGCTCTTTTAAAAACTCCTCAACTGAAAAATACAAGGCATATTTTTTATTATTTTCTTTGGCAAATGAATTCCATGTCATATGCACTAACGTGTCGTCGTCAATTAAAATCGCGTCAGGTAATATTACATTTGATAACTGTTTTTGTTCTTTTATCAGTGGCTGTTCAATTTTAATGGGCACAAGGCCCGCCATCGATTTTGGAATAAGTTTAAGTCCGGCGCTATCACATCGCGCTCTGATTTGCGGCTCCTCAAAACGACTGGTGATCAAAATAGCGTATTTACTAATGTTTAGCTTTTCAATTAAATCAAGCCCTGTCATGGCTTCGTTTAAAAACTCGTAATCTACTAAAAATAAAGTATCCGAAATACCGACGTTATTGTCTGTGGCTTGCGCTCCGAACCAATCTATAAAAGATTTTGTCGAGGTAAAACTAAGGTGTTTTATAACCTCTGAAATATGCAGCGACTTAAATCTGCCGCTCCACACCTGATGAATACTGACATCGTCATCTACACTGACTAATTGCATGTTTGGGTTCAAGCGAATTTCTTCTACGAACCACTTCGGAGTTGGCTCGCGAGTTAAGGTTATATTGATCATTGTTCCCTCGCCTGCACGAGACTGAATTTCAAATTTACCACCAAAGCTCTCGATAGCTTTTTTGGCGTGCGCAACACCTAGGCCACTTCCGGATTCGGTGCCTTCTTTACCGTAACTCACTCCGATTTCACCAAGCTTTGCTAAAATATGCTCTGGAATACCCATACCGTTATCAAACACCACCACTAAAATAGTATTGGTGTAGCCACGAATAGAAACCTTTACTTCGCCTTTGCCGTCAGGCAAAGCTTCAACCGAGTTATTAATCAGGTTTGATAAAACTCGCTGAAATTCTTGGCTGTCGATGCGTGCAAACAATCCATAAGCCTGATTCAGGTCGGCCTCGATATGCACATTGATCTTATCACGAAACTGAATGCGTTTTTCAGAAACTATGGTGTCGATTAAACTTGAAAGTAAATGGGTGTCGAGTTTTAGATTACTGGCGTGTGAAGTTTGCTTGTGACTGGCTGTATTTGCTCCACAATCAGTTGAACCTGCTGTTTGCGTTTTACTTTTTACAAGCAAGTTGTTCGCGATATCGTTAATGCGCTGAACCGCATTACGAATGAGCACACGCTTTTCTTCTGGTAATTCTTTGGCTGCGCCCATTACCATGTTCAGCGCAGTCAGCGGAGAGCGGATGTCGTGCGCGACTTGTTTTGATATAATGGAAAACGAGGCTTCTTTTTCTATCTTTAGATTCTGTTCAAATACACGGTCCTTCAATAAAATAAAATTACTAAGAGCTTGTGCTAATTTGCTCGCAGTTTCATTTTTAAAATTAACCCCAGATAGATCTTCTTCAACTAACTTTGGTGTATCACTAGAAAGCGCAGCAACTATTCCATCAATTTCTGCTATTTGATCATTGGCAATAGTGTGAAATCGTTTTACTAAGCGATTAAGAATAAAAAAAACAACGCTACTAAAGCCCATAAATAGGAGCGCTAACACTCGCTGTATAGGAAAGGGATTGCTGACGATTATTAGTGTGCCAATATTTTCACCCCACTGAGATTTTATTGGCAACAAAACTTTCCAAAGAAAGATTTGAGTAGCAGGGGGTGGAATCTTACCGCTTGTTGCAAATACCCCACTTGGTGTTTTAACCTCCGCGAAGGAAAGCTGAAGTGCTATTTCTGTTGTCTTTAGCATTCTTGTTCCCAAATACGAATCTCCGGTGATAATCGCCTGCGCAACCTCGCTCTCAAGACCTTTCGCGCTTTGTTCCAGATGTTGTAATGAGTGCATCTCAACGAATATAAATGTGATTATCGGCACAAGAACAAAGCTAAGTAAAAAAGGACGACCAACATTTTTTGAAAAAAGACGGTTCCACTCTACAAAAAAGCTTTGTTTTATTTTTGTGGACACTTATTCTCTACCTCTCTAAGGCTGAAATAGCCTTCCGATACCGGACTGTATTTTATACCTTCAACACAATCTTTATGCCAAGCATGATGTTTAACATGCATAAGCGGAATGACGACGCCCCTTTGAAGAAGGTATGAGTTCATTTTCTTCATTCTACTGGCTAACGCTTGTGTGTCCTGTGTATCACTTATGCTTCCAATAGCCTGCTCTAATTCATTAACATCTACTCCGAAAAAATTACTTCGACCTTTCGTCGTCAATGCATTTAAATAAAAATACGGCGAGGGGTATTCAGCATTAAATGACAGCAGGAATGAGGGCATTTTGCCAGTCCCTAGCGCACTAATCATCTCTGGAAATGCCATTGCTGCTACATGAACTTTAATTTTCGCGTTAGAGGCGTTTTCTATTATCCAACGGGATATTTGTTCACTATTTGGAATTTCATTTGGCACAATAATTTCAAGAGCTTCTTGTTGATTGAGCGGCTTTAAATCTGGCATAATATTCTCACCCGTCAGGTTGCCGAACATCCCATTTGGAATGAGTCCGTGCGCGACCTGCTGACTGGGAAAAATATTCTTTACGAAACTTTTTGATGTGAGGGCCTTTGCAAGGTGAAGTCTAAGTTGAGTGTCCGACACCTTTTTATTACGAAGATCAAATCCAATAGCCCACGTCGCCCACATGTCTAACGAAATCCAATTATCATGTTCAGAAAATACTTGTGGCGTGGGTGATGCTAATATTATGGTATCATCAATTTGATCTGAGAGTATCAATTTTTTGGCTTGTAAATCATCGCCAACATGGAAATTTATGAATTCAGTTTTGGGAACGGAGCCATAGTAATCATTGCGCCTTTTAAGAGAAATTGTATTTTTACCAATATTGTCAATTGTAAATGGCCCCGAAAATATAAAGTCTCCTTTTTCATTTATATCTGTGATCAACGCAGGCACACTTGCAAGCAAGAAAAGGATTTTTGGGTCTTTTTTATTAAGCTGTAATACCACCGTCGAATCATCCAGTGCAGAAACTTTAGCTATGTTGATGAAATGTTCCTTGTAATAACCTTCAACTGATATAATTCTTTTTAATGCTTTGACTACACGGAAGCCTGTGATTGGCGTGCCATCCGAAAATTTAGCTTTGGGGTTCAAATAAAAAGTTAGTTTTTGTCCTTGATCCTCGAATTGCCAACGCAAAGCTAATTGCGGTTCAATGCCAATATCTAATGACCACTTGATAAGATTATCATTTAAGTGATTGAGTACAAATTGAGTGTTGGTGTCTGTTGCCTTTATTGGATCATATGAAGATGGAAGCGACTGCAAGTAGCTTCTATGCGTTGATCTAGTGCTGATTTTTTCATGAAAATTTATAAAGAGCAAAGTCGAGGTAATTATCAAAGAAATTGCAACCAAAATTAGAATCAAGTATTTTTTAAGCATGAAGAAGCTCCATCCAAAGCTACAATATAAGATTGTTACTCTAAATAAGGGAACCAGCAATAGGTCATTCTTTTTCGTGCCCGGTGGTCCTGGGATGACGCCATCATGTTTCATAAACTTTGCCAAAACTTATTTGAAAGAATTTACCGTTCGTGGAATCACATTTACCGGCGAAGGTAACGCCTCTCTGGATTCGTGGTCTAGAAATTTAAAATTAGCACTCAAGAAGTTTCCGTCCGATATAGTAATTGGTCATTCCTTTGGAGGGATGTTACTTTTATCAACAAGAGGCTTAGATAAGTTAGTCAAAGGTCAGGTCATTCTTTCTGCTTCGCCGGACCTAAGTTGGCATAAAAATGCAGATAAAATAAACCTGAGCAAATCAGAAAGCATCGCTACTAAATTAGCAGAACTAAAATTCAAAAAAAATCCAACGCCTCAGTCACTCAAACAATTGTGGAAATCATGGGCACCATATTACTTTAGTACTCGAAACCGTGCAAAAGGTAGACTTTGGCTGTGGCTTCAGAATTACGAACTTAAGGCACACCGATCTTCTGAAAAGTTATTAGCAAATTATTCAATGTTAAATCCAGCGACGTTACCCACGCTTTTTATCGGCGGTAAACAGGACAAATTGACACCAGTTGCAGCATTTAAAAAGAAGCTGCTTGGAAAAAATTACATAGGACTGATTAGGGAAATCCCAAGGGCTGGCCATTTTTGCTGGCTTGACGCGCCTAAGCGCACGGCATCAAAATTATGTTACTAGTTGCTTTTCTTATGTTAGGTGCACTCTCTATATATCAAGAAAGCAACAACCCCCAAAACTTATTCGTAGATAAATCTGATACCCCAACAATCTTGATAGCGAAAGAGGGGCATTCTCCTGGTATTTAAGAAACAACCCTCGTTTCTTCCAAATGACGTTATTGGAGCGGTGTTTTTCATCGCTCTTTTTATTTATTGTAGTTGGCTTTTTTTCTCAGACTCATTTCAGATTATTTTTCTATTCAGAGCACTGAAAGCGTTATGCATAGCCGCTATTTTCATGATTCGAGATCGTCCCCAAATATCTGACTCTTTGGGCTTTCGTATAATTTCTTATGTTTCAATATTCACGCCTTTTTTGTATAACAATGAGTCTGAATTAAACTTTCAAAGCATGATTCCTGCCAGTATTTTAATTGCGCTGTTTATTATCGGAGAATGTCTTTCAATAGTCGGAATAATTACGCTCGGAAAATCATTTGGAGTTTCGCCGGCAAAGCGAACGCTTATTGACTATGGAATCTACCGACTCATAAAGCACCCGATTTATTTAGGATATGGAGTAACTGAGTTATCCATTCTACTGATATATCCCTCAAAATTTAACTTAGCATGCTTTTTGATTTCGATGGGATTATATGTAATTCGAGCTACTCGAGAAAATTTTCTTTTAAAAAGCTCGCCGTAGATCTTTTTTAGTTGTAGCGTCGAGCCATATTTTTATAATTAAACAGGATACTCTCGAACTGAAGAACCGAATGCACTGGCGAGTCTATGTTAGACCAAGTCATCGCCATATTGTGCGCCGGAAGTTCTTACAGTAATATTTCTGACTGACTAATCTGCCCAGACTTGAGGCGAGGTTGCTCTTTAATTGACCGAATAGCAATCGACATGATTTACTCCAATCTGTTAAAATGTATGTACAAATCTTTTTTATTTAGTGGTGGGTTAAAATGGCAAGTTCAGATCAAATAAAAGCATTGATCCGAAGTCACTCAGAGGGTGATGACTCGCTTTTCTATTCTATTGCTATGCAAATGGCCGCTCAAGCTGCCAGACAAGGGCCTCAAGACTTGCAGAAGAGCTTCGGTCACTTATTGATGAAGCTAAAGAAAAAGGCTTTGAACGACCAAAATCAAATACCGTAAATATAAATCAGCCAAGAGGCGAGCTTGCGGGCTTACTTTCGGTCGCCTATCCTAAGGAGCAACTTTCGTCCTTAATTCTACCAGAGAACACTCGCTCGCGATTAGGGCGCGTCATTCTTGAACAGCATCAAAAAGAAAAACTCAGTAGCCACGGACTGAGTCCAAGACGTAAAATCTTACTCTTCGGACCTCCGGGAACAGGTAAGACCTTAACGGCATCTGCACTGGCTGGCGAACTTCACCTTCCACTTTACACAATTTTACTTGATGGCCTTATCACTAAATACATGGGTGAGACTGCGGCTAAATTACGTTTAGTATTTGAAAATATAGATCGTGTTCGAGGCGTTTACTTCTTCGATGAGTTTGATGCTATAGGCTCACACAGAACAAGCACTAACGACGTAGGTGAAATACGACGCGTACTAAACTCATTTTTACAATTCCTAGAGCAAAGTAATTCAGAAAGTGTAATTATAGCGGCCACAAATAATGCAGAACTTTTAGATAAGGCTCTGTTCAGAAGGTTCGACGATGTTATCGAATACGATATCCCTAATAGATCGTTAGCTATTGAAACTTTTAAAGACAGACTTGCGCTTATTGGAACTAAGTCGATTGATTTCGACAAGCTCGCTGATTCAAGTAAAGGTTTACAAACTCCCCCTCCTAAATGTGCCTAGTAAGTTTCGGAATCAGGAAAACCGATCTAAAACCAATATTTTTAATATTCAGATTTTATGTAATGCCTGAAAAAATCAGAAAAAATCAAGCAGCTAAGTTTTTGATTAAAAAATGCATCAAAAGTTGCCG
>Ga0105164_10000029_pt1 | contig 102460 bp, 83 predicted proteins | sample VDWuncwatermetaG_FD_89674 | JGI IMG/M metagenome (GOLD analysis project Ga0105164, IMG submission 89674) | Wastewater microbial communities from Netherlands to study Microbial Dark Matter (Phase II) - VDW unchlorinated drinking water | ecosystem: Environmental > Aquatic > Freshwater > Drinking...
ATTTCGATAGCAATCCAGGTCGATACCTATCTGGCGGGACACGGAAAGCTGCATGGCGTGTTGATACACGCAAACTCGTTTCCCGGCTGGAAAGACTTTGCCGCGATGCTTGCCCACTTGAAGTTCCTCAAGGAGCATATTCAGAAAATAGAGAAAGTTGCGGTCGTCGCGGACGGCGCTTTGGCAAATATCATGCCGGCCATTGCAAACCATTTCGTCCATGCACAGGTGCAACACTTCGATTTCGTGCTCGAGGATACCGCGTGGGACTGGCTCGGACAAACCGGCGGGACTGAATCCGGTCTTGTGACCGGATAATCCGTGTGCGTAATTCACACACCATTCAATCAGAAGACTGTTATGTCCGCCGGCCTTGATCAGCAGTGCATCGATACATTGCCTCTTTAAGGGTTGGTTACCAATGCAGGCAATAAAAAATGGCTAAGAATTTATTACTAACCATTTGACATTAAATCAGAATTTGTGCGCCCGGAGCGATTCGAACGCCCGACCCCTTGGTTCGTAGGACTGTCATTCGAAATACACACCGTTAATAATCAATACCTTACAGTGTTCGCCACACTTTCAAACAGTCTCAAACAAATACAGGAAGCCCTTCGAATTTTCAAAGTGGTACGGATCTTACTACAGCAATTTTCTAGCCCAATGCCGCAGTAACTGCTTCTGGCGCACGCTGAATCACATTTAGCAGCACCAATGAAGCACCGTTAGGAGAACGATCCCCTCGCTCCCAATGACGCAGCGTTGAGACAGAAAATCCAAACCTTGCAGCAAATTGCTCCTGAGTCATGCCCATGTCCTGACGCAGTGCGGATACGTCCACGGATCGCGGTTTATAAACCTTAACAGCAACATCAGCACCTTGGGCGTGTGAAATCGCCTCATTTAAACCGCGCGCAATACTTTCAAAAGTAGATCCCATTTCTTACCTCTCAATCCATGTTGCAACCAAAATATCTACAAACTTCGCTAAATCGTTACGCTCAGCCTTACTCAAGTTATCCTGTTCGTTTTTAGCGAATAGCGTTAACAGGTAGAGCGGCATCAATTCACTGTGGTAATAGAAAATCACCCTGACACCACCACTTTTACCGCGCCCACCCCTACCCCAGCGTAACTTGCGGATACCTCCGGTCCCTTCGATCAAGTCACCAGATTTAGGATGGGCAGCCAAATAACTAACGACATCTTGCCGTTCCGTTGCGCTCAGGAGTTTTTCTGCCTGTCGGATGAATTCAGGTACTTCAGCAATCGTAATCATGCCCACATATTAATCCATTGGATTAGTTTATACAACCGAAATGAGAAATCCTGTTAAAATCGCGATAGTCGAAATTTTGTTAAAAAAGTTATTTAAAATCAACTAATTATAAACACAACATTCTATCTGAGCTGTGCCGCCGATAAGATCTCAAGATCTGGCAGTTCAATCAACTCACCCTTCTCAATAGGACGTACCAAAAAAATTTTGAACAAATCGCATTTTAAAATAGTGTTGTCCACAGCAATCGGCATGACTTCTAGCAAGGAACTCAACAGAATCGTTCTAGGTAATCCCCCTGAAATTTGTTGCAGTTAGAAGTAGAATTTTTTCACTTGGAAATGGAGGAAGTTTTACATGAAGCAATCACGATTTTCAGACAGTCAGATCATCGCAATTCTCAAACAGGCCGCGGGCGGCAGCGCCGTTCCTCAACTTTGCCGGGAGCATGGCATGAGCTCCGCCGCATTTTACAAATGGCGAAGCAAATTCGGCGGCATGGACGCCTCCCTGATGTCCAGACTCAAGGAACTGGAAGACGAGAACCGGCGGCTTAAGAAGATGTACGCAGAAGAGCGCCTGAAGGCCGAAATCATTCAGGAGGCGATGCAAAAAAAGTGGTAACGCCATCTTGCCGACGCGAGATGGCGCAACAAACCGTAGAGCTCAGGGGTATCAGCATTAGACACACCTGGGCTAGCTGGCATATTCAAGAAGGCACCCCGTTGCACGTATTACAAGAGTTGGGCGGATGGTCAACGCCGGAGATGGTGCAAAAGTATGCGCACTTATCCAGCGAGCATCTTGCGCAATGGGTAGACCGTAAAAAGGTGGCTCGAGTAAAACGCACTGAAAAGTGGTACGTTTTTTACTACAGGAAATAACAAAGGGCTAAGCATTTCTGCCTAACCCTTTGATTTATTGGTGCGCCCGGAGCGATTCGAACGCCCGACCCCTTGGTTCGTAGCCAAGTACTCTATCCAGCTGAGCTACGGGCGCAAACTTGATGCAATGCACATTTTAAGAAAATTGCACATGAAACGTTTGAAACTTCACCAGCACAGTGCCTGGTTAAAATATCACAGATGTTAGTCTAACCGCCTAACCCCTTGATATTACTTCCGAATATGGTGCGCCCGGAGCGATTCGAACGCCCGACCCCTTGGTTCGTAGCCAAGTACTCTATCCAGCTGAGCTACGGGCGCATACATGAGGTTAAAAACGCTAACCTCTAAACTTCTACTACTGGCGGAGAAGGAGGGATTCGAACCCTCGATCCAGGTTATCCCCGGATGCTCCCTTAGCAGGGGAGTGCCTTCGACCACTCGGCCACCTCTCCGAAGCCGCGCATTGTATGGAAAAACGGCTATCACGTCAAACTGTTTTTTTAATTATCGTCCTGATCAAGATCAAACGCCTTATGCAAAATGCGCACTGCCAATTCAAGGTACTTCTCGTCGATGACAACCGAAATTTTGATTTCCGAAGTGGAGATCATCTGAATATTTATCCCCTCTTCCGCCAGCGTACGGAACATCTTGCTGGCGATACCCACATGCGAGCGCATACCGACACCCACCACAGATACTTTAGCAGCCTTGTTATCGCCAATCACACGGCGAGCACCGATGTGCGGCAGCACTTCGTTATTGAGAATATCCATCGTCTTGGAAAACTCATTGCGGTGCACGGTAAATGAAAAGTCCGTCGTACCATCCACACCGACATTCTGAATGATCATATCCACGTCGATATTGGCATCACTGACCGGCCCCAGAATCTGGTAGGCAATCCCCGGCTTATCCGGCACGCCTAATACATTGACTTTGGCTTCATCGCGGTTGAACGCGATACCGGAAATAATGGCTTGTTCCATTTTATCTTCATCCTCAAAAGTAATCAGTGTGCCCTCGCCCTCTTCCTCGAAGCTGGACAACACGCGTAGCTTGACCTTGTATTTACCGGCAAATTCCACCGAACGAATCTGCAACACCTTGGAACCTAAGCTCGCCATTTCCAGCATTTCCTCAAAAGTAATGCTCTTCAGACGGCGCGCTTCAGGAACCATACGCGGATCCGTGGTATAGACGCCATCCACATCGGTATAAATTTGACATTCGTCCGCACCTAAAGCGGCAGCAATCGCCACGCCCGTGGTATCAGATCCGCCGCGCCCCAACGTCGTAATATTGCCGTGTTTGTCGACGCCCTGAAATCCGGCTACCACCACCACGCAGTCGTTATCCAGATCCGCACGAATATTGTGCTCATCGATACTGACAATGCGCGCCTTGGTATGGGAATCGTCGGTCAATATTTTCACCTGACCGCCCGTGTAGCTTCGGGCATTCACACCCAGTTCCTTGAGCGCCATCGCCAGCAAGCCTATCGTGACCTGTTCGCCCGTTGATATAATTGCATCCAGTTCACGCGGATCAGGATCTTCCTGAATTTCTTTTGCCAGTCCGATCAGGCGATTGGTCTCCCCGCTCATGGCGGACAGAACCACCACCACCTGATGACCTTTTGCCTTGAATTTGGCGACACGCCGAGCAACATTTTTAATGCGCTCCGTACTGCCGACCGATGTTCCACCGTATTTTTGCACTATTAACGCCACGATATTTATCCGCCTTAAAAAAGTATGATGATTTTAGCGCACCTGACCAAAAAAAACGAGGCTGGATATTTGAGCCTATTGTCTCGACAGCTTTTTTTCAGGTGTTAAACTGCATCAAATTAAAACATCTCAACACAACATGACACAAATCACCCCCCGCGACATTCCGCCGGCAGCCTTGCAGCATCTGCTCGAACAGCATTGCACACCGGCCATGGCGAAAATATTTGCGGCGCGCGGCATCACGAATCAGGTGCAACTGGACACGTCTTTCGCCCACCTGCTGCCTTTTACTACACTGAAAAATGCACAGGAGATGGCCAAACTCCTGGCCGATGCGATTGCAGACGGCAAAAAATTGCTGGTCATCGCCGACTATGACTGCGATGGTGCGACAGCCTGTGCGGTCGCGGTACGCGGATTGCGCGCCTTTGGCGCGACGGTTGATTTCATCGTGCCGAACCGTTTCGAATACGGCTATGGATTGACGCCCGAAATTGTGCAGCTCGCCCGTCAGTTTCAGCCGGACATTCTGCTGACAGTGGACAACGGTATCGCCAGCGTAGAAGGCGTACTGGAGGCCAACCGGCTCGGCATGCAGGTCTTCGTCACCGACCACCATCTGCCGGGAGACACCCTGCCCGCTGCAGCCTGTATCGTCAACCCGAATCAGCCCGGCTGTGAATTTCCGAGCAAGCATCTGGCCGGCGTAGGTGTGATATTTTACGTGCTGCTGGCATTGCGCGCCGAATTGCGCAGCAGAGGACAGATGTCCGACGAGTTGGGGCGTAAACTGCTCGAACTTCTCGATCTCGTCGCGCTGGGTACGGTGGCCGATGTAGTTAAACTGGATCAGAACAATCGCATTCTGGTGCAACAAGGATTGCTGCGCATCAGAAAGGGGCTTGCCCGCCAGGGGATCAACGCCTTGTTACAAGTCGCAAAAAAGACACCGGTTAAGGCAACCAGCATGGATCTGGGGTTTACGGTAGGTCCCCGTCTGAATGCGGCAGGACGACTGGACGACATGAGCCTGGGGATAAACTGCCTGCTGACCGACGACAACTCAACCGCCCTGCAAATCGCGACGCAACTGGACACGCTCAACCGCGAACGACGCAGCATCGAAACCGGCATGCAGGAGGGCGCACTTGCGGCGCTCGAATCGATCAACCCGACTGACAATTACAGTCTTGTGTTGTTTGATGAAAGCTGGCATCAGGGCGTGATCGGCATACTCGCCTCCCGCCTGAAAGATAAATTCCACCGGCCCGTCATCGCTTTTGCAAGGGCGAACAACGGTGAACTGAAAGGGTCGGGGCGTTCAATCGCAGGCATACACTTGCGCGATGCACTGGATCTGGTCAGCAAGCGCTATCCTGACCTGATTTTAAAGTTTGGCGGTCATGCCATGGCCGCAGGCCTTAGCATTGCCGAAGCTGATTTTACGGGCTTTGTCGACGCTTTCGAACAGGTAGCCAGTGAACTCCTCACCCCTGCCGACCTGTCACTGCGCATCGAAACCGATGGCCCGCTGGATTCGTCCGGCATGACACTGGAGGCCGCGCATCTGATCGATGGGCAGGTTTGGGGGCAAGGCTTCCCCGCCCCGCAGTTCGATGATGATTTCGAAGTGCTGAATCAGCGCGTGGTCGGCGAAAAACACCTGAAACTGAAGTTATCCACGGATGAAGGCAATGAGATTGACGCGATCCTGTTCGGGCATAACGAACCGCTTCCTGAATTCATCCATGCGGTATACAGCCTGAGCGTCAATGAATACAATGGCAAGCAAAGCCTGCAACTGATGCTTAAACACTGGGAGTAAAAAACAGGACTGAGGATGATGGATCGAGACCGCAAGGGTCTTCACCTAAAAACATAGTCGCGCTTTGCGCTCGTTGTTTTGAGTGATGGATGCCGTTAAAAACAGCATAGCGGGTTTTTCTCAATCTTCAATCCTGAAAAAATATGGAAACCGGTTTTCTGCAAATCAACGGCATCGAAACCTTGCCGCAGTTCATCACCAGCCTTGGCATTGGCCTGCTGATCGGACTGGAACGCGAGCGCAACCCCTCGGCTCGCGCAGGACTGCGTACCTTCGCACTGGTTGCTTTATTCGGCACGCTCGCAGCGCTCCTCTCCACCAGACTGAATTCACCCTGGATACTGATTGCCGGATTAGTGTGTGTTGCCATCATGATCATCGCCTCCTACATCAACAAACGCGGCAATGAAGAACGCCGGACGTCCACGCTGCCATCGCGTGACGGCAAAGCCGACGCAGTGCAGGATGACAGAATTTACGAAGACGATCCGGGCACGACCACCGTGATCGCCTTGCTGCTCTGTTACGGTCTGGGCGCGATGATCTGGTACGACCTGTCCAAACTCGCCGTGATGCTGGCAATCGGCATTACAGCCTTGCTCTATTTCAAGCGCGAGTTGCGCGGATTCTCACAAAAAATGACGCGTCGCGATCTGGTCGCCGTGCTGCAATTTTCCGTGCTGACCTTTATCGTGCTGCCCATCCTGCCCAATCAGGATTACGGCCCCTATCAGGCTATTAATCCCTATCAGGCCTGGCTGATGGTTGTCCTGATCTCCGGTATCAGTCTGGCAGGGTACGCGGCTCTGCTGGTGGCAGGCACCCGCTACGGTGCGCTATTCCTGGGTGTATTCGGAGGACTGGCGTCCAGCACCGCCACCACGATGATCTATGCCAAACACAGCAAAACCGGTCAGGCCATGCTCAATCTTGCCGCCTCAGTGATCGTCATTGCCAGTCTGGTGGTGCTCGTACGACTGATGGTGGTGAGCGCAGTCGTCGCTTACGGCGCGTTGCCGGGATTGCTGCCCATTTTATCCAGCGGCCTGCTGTTTGGTTTGATGGTCGCCGCTTATAACTGGCGCAAAATGAATCGCCAGACCGAATTGTATGTTCCCCAGGCACGCAACCCGGCGGAACTGCACACTGCCATCGGGTTCGGCCTGTTGTATGTCGCCGTATTGCTGGGTTCGGCATGGATGAAAGACATCGCAGGCAGTCACGGCCTGTACATCGTCGCCTTCGTGTCCGGATTGACCGATGTGGATGCCATCACCCTGTCCAGCCTGCGTCTGTTCAATTTAGGCCAGTTGAATGAACACCAGACCGTCACGGCCATCACGATCGCCTTCATCGCTAATCTCACCTTCAAATTCGGCATGGCCCTCTTTTTAGGGGGCAAGCATCTTGCCAGACAAGTCTCTGTCGGCTTTCTTGCCATCGCGTGCGGGATGCTGATCGGCCTGTTTGCGCTATAATCGCGCTCTTTTCAGCACGCTCAGGACAACATCATGGAAGTCGAACAAATCAACTCAATCAACAATCACTTGCAGGATTTGAGCTTGCGCAGCGCCGAATTACGGAGGTATCTTTGACTACGATACCAAACAGGAACGACTGACCGAAGTTTGTGAACTGAGTGAGGATCCGGCCATCTGGCAGGACGCTAAACGCGCACAGGAACTGGGGCGCGAGCGCAAGATGCTCGAGGGCGTGGTACTGGGATTATCGAAAATTCAGCAGGATCTGCAGGATGCGGCTGAACTGTTTGAGATGTCGCAAGAAGAAGAGGATGAAGATTCGCTCAACAGTACCGCCGCTGACATCGACGACATCGAACGCCGCGTCGCGGAAATGGAATTTCGCCGCATGTTCAACCATCCGATGGATCCGAACAGCTGCTTTATCGATATTCAGGCAGGCTCCGGCGGAACTGAGGCGCAGGACTGGGCTTCCATGCTGATGCGCATGTATGTGCGCTATGCCGAGCGTAAAGGCTATCAGGTTGAAATCCTTGAGATTTCCGATGGCGACGTCGCAGGCATCAAGGGTGCGTCGATCAAAGTGATCGGCGAATACGCCTTCGGACATCTGAGGACCGAGACCGGCGTACACCGGTTAGTGCGAAAATCACCGTTCGATTCCGGCAACCGCCGCCATACCTCATTTTCCAGTGTGTTCGTCTATCCGGAAGTCGATGACTCCATCGAGATCGACATCAATCCGGCTGATTTGCGCGTGGACACCTATCGTGCATCGGGTGCCGGTGGTCAGCACATCAACAAAACCGATTCAGCGGTGCGCATTACGCATATTCCGACCAACATCGTCGTGCAATGTCAGAGCGATCGCTCACAGCACCGTAACCGAGCCGAGGCGATGGCCATGTTGAAATCGCGCATGTACGAAGAGGAATTGCGCAAACGCAACGAAGAGAAGCAGGAAATGGAAGACGGCAAAACGGATATCGGCTGGGGACACCAGATCCGCTCCTACGTGCTGGATCAGTCACGCATCAAGGACTTGAGAACCAACTTTGAAGTCGGCAATACTCAGGGCGTGCTCGACGGCGATCTGGATGACTTTATATCGGCCAGCCTGAAACAGGGCGTATAGCGGTTACAGCCCAACATGCAGTCCGGCGTTTAATCACGCCGGACGCGCCTGTCACGACCGAAACGGTCAGATAAACAACGTTGTACCGGACTCTGACGCTTCGCCCAGGAAGGCCGCCACCCCGCCAATTTCCACCCCGTCTATCAATTCAGACTGATGTATGCCCATCACATCCATGGACATCTGACAGGCGATCAGTTGCGCGCCGCCATCAACCAGACTTTGCAGCAGATGCCCCGGTGTTTCCACGCCCTTATCATGCATCACCTTGCGGATCATCTTGGCCCCCAACCCATGCATATCCATTTTGGAGATGGAGTTAAGATGATCTACACCCGAGGGCAGCATGGAACTGAACATCCGATCCATCATCGGTTTGTCGCGTGCCGGCGCATTTTCGCGGCGCAGCACATCCAGCCCCCAGAAGGTAAAGAACAGGCTGACCGGTTTACCCATTGCCAGTGCACCGTTGGCGATGATCATGCTGGCCATCACCTTGTCCAGATCGTCTGAAAAGACCACCAGCGTGAGTTTGTCGCGTGTTCCCACTGAGGTGGCGGCAACGGGTGCCTCCACCTTGTTCTTGCGCAGCAGCACGATGATCAGCCCTTTGTCGGCCTTGATCGACAACACATCGTTGCCGGTCTTCCTGGCCCAGGCGCGGATATCGCGACCGAAGGCGGGGTCTGAGACGGTAACTTCAAGAAGCTCTCCCGCATCGAGTGCCTCCATCGCCTTGTAGGTCTTCATGATAGGGCCGGGACATTGCAGGCCGACCGCGTTCAGTGTGTGCAACTCGCCGCTGGAACCCGGTGCAATCAGTGCAGCGCTGACGGTGCAACTACCGCTGCGTTCAGCCTCAATCTCGGCAGGATCGCGACGCTTGATGTCTTCGTAATCGAAAATATCCGGATTGGACTGTTTGTCCACTGCCCATGAGTACGTCTTGTAGCCGCCGGAGAGGTTGCTGACCTGTGTAAAGCCGTGCTGTTTCAAGATGCGATACGCCAGATAGCCGCGCAGACCGATCTGGCAGAACAGCACCACCGGCGCGTTACGATCCAGTTCATCCAGATGCTCGCGCAACTGATTGACGTCGATGTTGCGGGCGGTTGCGATACTGCCGAACTCGTATTCTTCTGCCGTGCGCACGTCGATCAGCTGAAGTCCGGCGCTCTTATCTGTCAGGTTTTGGTGCAACTCACGCCACGCGATCATCTCATGTGATTTATTGAGCACGTTGATCGCGACATAGCCTGCGATGTTGATCGGGTCCTTGGCTGATCCGAAGGGGGGGGCGTAAGCTAATTCCAGCTCGGCCAGATCTTCCACATTCAGATGGCCGTGTATCGCAGTGGCGATCACATCGATGCGCTTATCGGCGCCGTCAGCACCCACCGCCTGCGCGCCGAGTATTTTCCCCTCGGGCGTGAACAGCAGTTTCAGGCTGATCTGCTTGGCACCCGGGTAGTAGCTTGCGTGCGAACCGCTGTGCGTGATGCAGCTCAAAAAAGGAATCCCGGCTGCAGTGAGTTGTTTCTCGTTCAGTCCGGTGGTCGCGGCGGCCAGATCAAAGGCCTTGAGTATCGAGGTACCCTGCGTGCCGCGGTACTGCTGCGTATTGCCGAACACGATATTGTCGGCCGCCATGCGCCCCTGACGATTAGCGGGGCCTGCCAGCGGGATCAGCGCCTGACGCCCGCTGATGAACTGCGTGACTTCGATCGCATCCCCCACCGCATAGATATCCGGATCGGAAGTCTGTAAATGGCTATCCACCTTGATACCGCCGGTGCTGCCCAGTTCCAGACCGCTGGCACGCGCAAGCGTAGTTTCGGGGCGTACACCGATCGCCAGCACCACCATATCCGCCTGCAGGCGGCGACCGCTACCTAAGTAGACAACGGTATGGTCGTCCCTGTCCTCGAAGCGTTCCACTTTGTCTGACAGGTAGAGTTCGACGTTCTTGTCTTTCATGTGCGCATGCACAATGGCCGCCATCTCATAGTCAAGCGGCAGCAGGATCTGGTCGGCACCTTCCACCAGCGTGGTGAAAATGCCCTTTTCATGGAGATTTTCGGCGACTTCAATGCCGATAAAACCGCCGCCGATCACCACCGCGCGACGCGGGGAATGCTGTTCGAGATGCCCCATGATACGGTCAAGATCAGGGATATTGCGCAGCCCGAAAATGCGCGGCGAATCGATGCCGGGCAGCTTGGGGCGCAAAGGTTCAGCACCGGGCGAGAGCAGCAGTTTGTCATAAGACTCGTCGTATTCATCGCCGGTATTCAGATCACGCAAACGTACCACTTTCGCTTTGCGATCGATGGCGATGGCCTCTGTTTTACTGCGTACATCCACCCGGTAGCGCGCCTCGAAAGAAGGCTCTGAAGTGACCAGCAATTGATCGCGTTGTTCGATCGTGCCGGAGATGTGATAGGGCAGGCCGCAGTTTGCGAAGCTGATGTAGGGACCGCGCTCGATCATGACGATCTTTGCGCTCTCGTCGTTGCGACGAATCCTAGCAGCAGCGGTTGCACCGCCTGCGACGCCGCCAATGATGATAATTTTCATAAAATTTCCTTTAAAATCAGTGTTAATAAGTACACAGGGAATGGAATAAGTGTAAGTGCGGGTTAACCCGACATGCTGAAAAATTCAGTGAAAAGGTATGCATTGCACAGGAAGATCGCATACAACGGCCTCATGAAGGGCAAACCTCGCATGAGATAAATTAGCGCAATTATCACGCTTAACAGCGACCTTTACAAGCGTACGCTAATATTCTTACACGCAGACACCTGAATGCAGCGAGCATGCCGCCCGTCTCTACATCGGGATATGAAAATCTGTGTGATCTTTATCACAGACCCTGAATTCATCTTCGAATAGCATCGACATATCTGCCCAATACCCTATTCAATAAAGGAAACCGATGAAATCTATATCAACAAAATACATCCTGTCACTGACTTCCCTGCTCCTGTTGTCAGCGCATCCGGCTTCGGCCGCTGATATCGATGTCAATCAGGCACTAAGCATGAATCAACAGGGTGCATTATTGCTCGATGTCAGAGAGGTTGAAGAATATAACGAAATTCACGCACCCAACGCGATGCTGATCCCGCTGGGGCAATTGAGCTCGCGTATACAGGAAATTTCCGCATACAAAAACAAGCCGATTGCGGTGATGTGTCGCTCCGGGCGCCGTTCTGAAAAAGCGGTTCATCTGTTACAGGAAGCAGGATTTTTGCGGGTAGACAATGTGACAGGCGGCATGCTGGCCTGGCAAAAATCGGGACTGAAAACAGACAGCTCGCAATATGTGCAGCTGATGAAACGCCCTCCTCTGTGACAAAAGTCACTGAAACCCATGCAATGCCGACGTAAAGTTACCTTCTCAATATTAATTACAGGAGTCACACACCATGAAACTATCCATCCTTAATGCCCTGATCGGCCTGAGTCTTGCCACCGCATCCGCAGCCAGCTTTGCCGGCGAGTGGAAATCATTTCCTGTAAAAGATGCAGGTTACAAGCCTGATTTCACGCTGTCCCTTGCCGGCGGCTCAATGAGTCCGTCACATGTCGCAAGCGGCGGCTATGCAGGTGCTGAACTTGCTTTCAACTGTATTGCACTGCAACCGCCAACTGGCGTGATCCGCAGCAAAATATCTGTCGGCGAGTTCAACCACAACGGCATGAAACTCACCACCTTTGAAGTGAATCCGCGCTGGACTGTCAACATGAACGAAAACCTGTCCTTCGGCATCGGCCCCGGCATCGGTCTGGTCAAAGTACAGACGGCAGGTCAGAGCACTACCTTAGGTGCACTTCAGCTCGGCATGGATCTGGATTATCGTATCGGCGCGCTCAATCTGGGTCTGGGTGCTCGCTGGCAGGAAACGTCAAACAGATACATCACACCCACCCTGCGCGGTGCAAACAACTCGCTGGTTCAAGCCAAAATCGGCATCAATTTCTGATCATTTAAAGGACAGACAACATGAAATGTAACTCAGGCGGCATTGATCGTGCACTGCGCATCATCGCGGGTTTAACCTTGATCGCCCTGTCTTTGTTCGGAATGATCGGCACGTGGGGCTGGATTGGCATCGTGCCGCTGGTAACGGGCATGTTCGGTGTCTGTCCCGCTTACATTCTGCTGGGTATCAACACCTGCAGTATTAAAAAATAATTCCAAACCCAATACCAGGCCTGATGACCGGGCCTTTGAAGGATCAACATGAATAAAAAAATATCCCTGCTGGCATTGCTCAGTATCATCTCAACGTCTGTTTATGCGGAAGAGATCAGCCAATATCAGGACGAAGCGCGCGCCGTTGCCATGCCATTTTTAAAGCAACTGGGCGCTGCCAACAAAAACGCAGTCAGTGAAGGCGGGCCGGTATCGGCGGTAACAGTCTGCAAAGACATCGCACCGCAAATGTCCGGCGATATATCACGCAAAACGGGCTGGAAACTGACCCGGGTCAGCCTGAAGGTACGCAATCCCTTACTCGGCACAGCCGACGCATGGGAACAAAAAGTGCTGCAGGATTTTGATGTACGCGCGGCTAAAGGTGAAAAGCCGGAAACCATCGAAACGTCTGAAATCGTACAGGAAGCTAATGGCAAATTCTATCGCTATATGAAAGCCATTGCCATGCAACCCGGATGCGTCGCGTGCCACGGCAGCGAAATATCTGACGCGGTAAAAGCCAGCCTCAGCGCCGAGTACCCCCATGACCGGGCAACCGGCTACAGCGCGGGACAAATACGCGGTGCCGTGAGTATCAAACGCGCGCTTTAAGCACTACAATAGCCCGGCCCCCGTGAAATTTTAATTAATTTTATTTGGAGATACAAATGTATAAAAAAATAATTCTGACCGCATTAGCTGGCACCCTGATGATTTCATCCGGCATCACACTGGCGGCTGAGACAGCAACACAAGCGCAGCAAACCACGGGCCGGCAATTGATGACACCCGAAGAGCGAAATGAACAGCGTACTAAAATGCGCGAGGCGACGTCTGCCGAAGAGCGAAAAGAAATTCGCAAAGCACATCACGAAAAAATGAAGGCAAAGGCTAAGGAAAAAGGCGTAACCATTCCTGACAGCCCGCCTGCCGGTATGGGTGGCGGGCAAGGTGGCATGGGCGGTGGCATGGGTATGCGCGGGGGCCGTTAAACCCTTAATGAAGCGCTGTCTGCCCCGAAGGGGCAGATACGCAGCAAGTACGCAGCATTCCCTGAAAATGATAGGGTGTTCGGCGATTATCCCTGTTTCCAGAACAGATCGACACTCTCCATCTCGAAAAAACAACGGGCTATCACCACCCTCCTTCACTCATCTGAACCCAGCGCTGAATTGATCTGCTGCTGGCAATCAGCCAGCTGTGCCGGCGACATAAAACCACACTTCAGTGTGGACGGCGGGCGGCCCAGTTTTTCAAGCTTGTCCTGCCATAAGGGGTTATACGGCAACAAGGTTGCGTCAAGGATACCCAGATCGCGCAGAAAATGGCCGATCTCTGCCAGATTTTCGGGGGTAGCAGTTATGCCGGGCACAAGCGGAATCCGCACAGTCAAGTCAACCTGCGTTTCCCGCTTCAGACGTTGCAGATTTTCAAGCACCGGCCGGTTCGACTGCCTAGTCAGCTGGCGATGCACGGCCTCATCAAAAATTTTAAGATCGAAATAAATACGGTTCAGATGGGGCAGCAGCAGTTTTTCGAAGGCCGCGTAGTGAAAAAATCCGCACGTTTCAATCGCGGTGTCCACCCCCTCCTCGCGCAGGCGTTTGAGAAATGCGCCGACGAAATGCATCTGACGGGTCGGCTCCCCGCCGGATACCGTGACGCCACCGCCGGTTGAATCAAAAAACGGGCGGTCTATCAGCACACGGTAGAGCAACTCATCAAGCTCATACCAGCGCGCACCATATCCGGCCGCCACCTTCTGTTCTGCTGTATCTTCCTGACCTTCCGGATTCTGGCACCAGATGCAACGCAAGGGACATCCCTGAAAAAAAACAGTGGTGCGAATTCCGGGGCCATCCTCACTGCAATCGCGCTTGATGTCAAAAATCAACCCGCGCATATCATTCAATGTTCAATCTGACGTTGTACATCAGCCGCAATGGCACCGAGCTTGAACAAGTGCCCGACATTACCGGTTAATTGCACCAGGTTTTGCAGCAACAACCCGACGATATCTACATTGGGCTGACCGGCAAGACCCAGTATGGTTTCCGCATCCTTAAAACGGATCACCAGATCCACGTCACGCTCCAGTTTGTCCGCCTGAGCCTCATCCATCACGCGCGTTTGCACCACGGCGAAGGGATCGAGGCTCAACCCCCACGGCATCTGACAATACAACTGCCCGGGATTCGGGCAAAACTGCAACAACACGTTCATGTCGTCCCCGGCGCGTCTGGTGCGTATCAAAAATTGCCCCTGATAATAGCGTTTCCCCTCCGGTGCCATCGGATCGGTGATTTCGAAATTGTCAGCAAAAAAAGCGTCAGCGCGACCGGACTGCGCTTCACTTAAAAGTCCATCAGACAGTATCAGGCCAAACCCCAGACGCAACGCCAGCGCAAGACCCTCTGCCACCAGATGTCCGCCGCTGTGGGTCAGCAAGCCCTTGAGCCTGACTTCATTCTGCATCCCCGTGTGCAGGGTTCGCAAGATTCCGGGGGTGACCTGAGGAAATCCGGCATGCATGTTCGTCTCCTTTAAATGTCCGCTACAGGCTATGAAATCCGTGCTGTTCAGTTCCATCCTTGAGCGAAAAGTTGGCCCGTTCAATGATTTCACGGCGCATCTGCGGACTTAATGTAACGAAATAGGCCGAATAACCCGCAACGCGGATCATCATGTCTTTATAGGGCGCCAATACAGCCTGTTCACGCTCGCCTGCACCTGCCTGCATCGCGGCGGTTGCCGCTTTGTCGGCCAGCACCAACTCATCAATGGACGAGACGCACATTTGCACCAGCACCCCGTTGTGATCGGCAAATGCTTTCATATAGCGCGCAAACAGTTCGGTATCCGCTTCACGCAGATCAAGACCGCGAGTGGTCAGACTCAGGTTATAGGTATAGCCATTTTTCACCGCATCGCTGTCTACTGCGGCCACGGAGAGCATATGATCAAGGCAAGATACCGGTGAGCCGTCCCGCTTGACGATGCCCGGACAGGGCGTAATGCCAGACGCGAAGGCTTGCCCTGACGGCCGCAGGTTCGGCGTCGCTTTGGTGAGCATACCGAAACCGGCGTGATTGGTCATTGACCAGTATCCGGACAGATAACGTCCGCCGCGATGCGTTCGATACGGGTAGAACACCTCGTGGATCATGCGCGTCAACAGCTGACTGTATTTGACGGCCAGACTGTTGTCCAGCACGCCATTCATGGCAACCCCGGCCCCGTAATGCGCGGTGTGTGCAATGGCATGGCATATTTCGTCAAAAACGCGCGGCATCCAGCTGCGGCAGGGATGCCGCCTCATTGGGGTGAAACCAGACGCGGATTTTATCCAGCAGCGACGGCCAGTCGTGATGCTCTCTCACTATCGTTGCTGCAGAAAAATCGCTCCGCATCACTGCAAACAACTCCGCCGCACTCACTTTACCGCTAAACACCAGTTCATCCAGAATACAGAACGTATCGATCACATCGGCCAGGCCGATAATGGCAACACCGGCTGAATTGTATTTTGCCCCGCCTGCGGCAACGTCGCGAAATTTTGCGCCATGACCGCCCGGCAGATTGGTGGGCCCCGTGAACAGCCCGGACAAAAATGGCGACGCGCGATCCCGCGCCATAAATCTGCCCAGATAATTGTTGTTCTGCACGGCATGCCTGGCCATCTGATCGAGCTGAAACCGGAAGGCGGTAATAAATTCATTCATGTCTTTCATCCGGATCAGCGGTCTGGTTGTGAAAGTCGCATGCCCTTCGAACAGGTTGGGATCCTTGTCGCCCACGCCGTCAGCGCGATGCTTGCCGCCGAACAGCGCCAGCTCAAGCACGGCAGGCAGCACCAGCAGTGTGGAGCCTGAATTGCCGTAATGCTTGCCCGGCGCGTTCTGCTCGATGCAACCGATGGAGGCGTAATCACAGGCATCGCTCATAGCTTCCTCGGCACTGACGCCCTCGTGCTCGGCATAGTACTGCGCCATGCTTCTGATGACGGGAATGTCGCCGTGCAGTGCAGGTGTGGCACGGGTCGATATGTTTACCTGACAGATACGCCGCAAATAAGCATCCATCATCTCATTCGGCAACGCCTGACCATCAGCATCGCGGTGATGCACCTCGGCATGGTAGCGCGCGTGCACGTTGGGATCGCGAATGCTCAGCAGTTCGGTGGCTTTGAGGATGATGTAAGTCATGTCGTTGACCGCATCGACGATCTGTCCATTTTGATATTTTGTTCCGCCGACCGTCAGTGCCTGATTAGAACCGCTGCCGGCGAACAGGGTTTCCGAACCTGAGGTGGACAGCGGCACATGATCGGAGCAGCGCAAAAAGAAATGGCAGACTAATTCAACAGCGCGACGGGTATAGTCCGCGCGAGCCTGATCATTGTCCAGCGCCTGCCATTCCCTGATGTAATAAGGATTGAGCAGCTGATCAAGCCGCCCCAGTGACAAGCCGAAATTGGTATTTTCCTGCAGCAACAAGTGGTAACAGATCCAGATCGACGTCAGCGCTTCGTGCAGCGTATCCGCGGCCTGTGACGGCACCTTGCGGCAAATTTGCGCCAGCGGCAGATTGCCCGCCTGCTCCGCTCTATCGGCAAGATGCCCGGCATAGGCCATTGCCCCCTCAAACACCCCGATGACACCGGTCAGAAACTGTTTTTCCTCTGGCTTATCGAGTCCCACAAGATCAATACGCATCTGTGCTGCCAGCGCTGCCAGACCATAGTTGAGCAGCCTTTCCCAGTCGGGCACCGTATGCGATACGCAAGTGGATTTATCAGACAGATAAAATGCCACCCGCTCCATCAATTCCTGGCATTTAGGAGTTACACCTGCCTTTTTTTGCAGTGCAGGGTCAATTGAGCTGCCGCGTACCGTATCGAGATCAGCATAATCACGGGTATCGTAATCCGCCGCACGTGCAGCTTCCTGAACGGGCAGTTGCTGATCCAGCCAGAACGGAAAAATTTCCTTATTCAGCCGCTCCGCCACATCGGGACGGATGTTAAACGGGTTTTGCAGGCGCGTGGCAACCGACTTGAGTTCAGGCCAGATGCAATACCCGATGGTATCCATATAAACCACCGGGCCGACAAAACTCGTCGTTGTTTGTCCGGGCATAAGATCGGTGTCACGCACCAGCGGCGTTTTATGCTCAAATACGTGGCGTATCGCGCCTGCGCGCCGGACATCAGGTGGCAGTTGCTGCGCGGTACGCATATAGTCAGTCAACAGGCGCGGCAACTCATCGCATATTTCCGGTATCTGTGTAAACAAGCGTTCACGCCAGGCTTTAACCACCGGAAAATCCTCCAGCTGCAAATCACTCAACGACAAATCCCTGAGTGTTTTTATCCTGTTTAAATCTGTATTGATAATCGAAAATACAGTTACATTTCCCCGTTGAAATGTGGTTTCTCCGCTATGAATTGCCGTCATCGTATCCTCCGATGCCTCAAAGTATTATCGACAAGCAGCGATCCTGACTTCGCCGCTTAATTCACCCCCTTGGAAGCCTGACCAGCAGGTATTGCCCGGCGATACCGTAACGGTCTGCGAAACAATGGTCAATATGCCAATCGGCATAGAAATCCCAGGGGCCGTGCAGGACTGCTTTTAATCAAAAATTTACGCTAACTGACGAACTCCGTGTCATTCGCCGCTAATAAGGATATGCGTATCCGCACACCCTTGTTATTTAAGCGATTAAAATAATTTAAACTTGCATTAATAGTATTACTGTATATACTATTAATACCCAACTGAATCAGGCATAAAAGGAGAATATGAGATGGATCAGCAATTTTCACCTGGACTGCTCTACTCAGTCGCACCGGAGAACTTTTCTGAACTGCATTTGCAGGATGAGGACAAGACAGCCACATTTGAATGGGAAAAGCAGGAAACTGCTATTGACTCGTTAATACGAATAATACACGACCTGCTTGCTAAACCCGCTGAGCAGTAAGGTGAGCCTGAACGAAAACAGAGTGTCTGTGATATCCTCAAGTCATGAAAAATATCACCGATCACTTAAGTACACTGTGCATGATAGCCTGGGTCGGCAGTCTGTGGGCGATCGGCTATCTGGCCGTCCCGGTTCTGTTTAGCGCTCAACCGGACAGGCAACTGGCCGGCATGCTGGCAGGAAAAATGTTCAGCTTGTCAGCTTATCTTGGCATGTTTTGTGGTGCCTACCTGCTCGGCTACGCCTTCTTTCAATACGGACGAAGCGCACTCCATCAACAGCCATTCAGAATTGTCGCACTGATGCTATCGCTAACTTTGCTCATCCAATATGGAGTGACTCCTGTTATGACAGACTTGAAAGCACAAGCGTTGCCGCTTGACGTCATGCAAAGCGTATTTGCAGGGCAGTTCAAAATGCTGCACGGGCTGTCCAGCATAGCCTACCTGATAATGAGTATACTGGGCGCCTTCCTTGTCATCAAAAGCCGAAGCCATGAGCTGAGCAAATATCGCCACTAACATAGTGACGAGTAAATACAAAAGCCCGGTAGCTTGCGCTACCGGGCTTTTAACTGACACAGGCCTGTTAAGGTGCCTGAATGTTAGATGCCTGATTGCCCTTAGGACCTTTCACAACTTCAAATGTAACTTTTTGGCCTTCTTTGAGAGATTTGAAACCCGCCATATTGATAGCGGAGAAGTGCGCAAACAGATCTTCACTACCGTCATCAGGCGTAATAAAACCGAAACCTTTTGCATCGTTAAACCATTTAACTGTACCAGTTGCCATGTGATAACTTCCTTAACTAAAAACACGGGACCCCCCGCGAAACTGTTTGAATCATAGATTGCAAAACCAGTACTGCGAAATCCTTGAAACAAACACCCGATTGCATTTAACTCTGACTGAATGGACATTGTCAAACAGTAAATTCTAATTTACTGAACAGACTGTAAAAAGCATCGCTAATCGTTAAGTTTACGGGGCCTGTTAAATGTCAATATATCCCAATGTCCAAACAACATGATACGGCACTCGCCCCGGAACGAGCAAAAGTAAAGCCGCCCGGTATGTACAAAGTCATATTATTCAATGACGATTACACCACGATGGAATTCGTCATTGAGGTATTGCAACGTTTCTTTGCAATCAACAGCGAACGAGCACAACAAATTATGCTCAGAATACACAATGAAGGCTCAGCAGTTTGCGCAATATACACGCGCGACCTGGCGGAAACACGCGTAGCCCAAGTTACCGCGTTCGCACAACAAAATGAGCATCCACTACGATGCGGCATGGAGGAAGTTTGAAATGATTGCTCAAGACCTGGAAGTTAGCTTGCATTTAGCCTTTGTCGACGCTCGTCAAAAGCGTCACGAGTTTATTACCGTGGAACATTTGCTGCTCGCCATGCTCGACAACGCCTCTGCTGCACAAGTATTACGCGCCTGTCACGCCGATGTAGAGGAATTGCGTCAGGTCGTCGCAGAATTTATCGACAGCAATACGCCGGTTGTTCCCGGCGACAGCGATATGGACACGCAACCTACGCTCGGGTTTCAGCGCGTGATTCAGCGCGCGATCCTGCATGCGCAATCTGCCAATAAAAAAGAAATATCCGGCGCGAACATACTCGCCGCCTTATTTGGCGAAAAAGATTCTCATGCTGTGCATTTCCTGACTCAGCGCAATATCAATCGTCTTGATGTGGTGAACTACATCGTGCACGGGGCAAACAAAGAAACACAAACACAAACCGCAGAACCGGCTACTGAGCAAACGACAAACGACACGGTACTCAAACAGTACACAGTCGATCTCAATGCGCAGGCATTAGCGGGACAAATCGACCCGCTGATTGGACGCGAAGCAGAACTCGAGCGCGTCATTCAGACACTGTGCCGGCGACGCAAAAACAACCCCTTGCTGGTAGGAGAAGCCGGCGTCGGAAAAACCGCCATTGCCGAAGGCCTGGCTCGTCGCATCGTAGAAGACAATGTTCCGGACATCCTCAAAGACGCGCAGGTCTACTCGCTTGATATGGGCGCGCTGCTGGCTGGCACTAAATATCGCGGTGATTTCGAACAACGCCTCAAAGCTGTCCTCAAGGAATTAAAAGACGCCCCGAATGCCATATTGTTTATCGACGAAATCCATACGCTGATCGGTGCAGGTTCAGCTTCGGGCGGCACGATGGATGCATCCAACCTGCTCAAACCGGCATTATCGTCAGGCGCGCTAAAGTGCATAGGGGCGACAACCTATCAGGAATACCGCAGCATTTTCGAAAAGGATTCAGCACTGTCCCGCCGTTTCCAGAAAATCGATGTACCCGAGCCGTCGGTCGAGCAAACCATAGAGATATTGAAGGGGCTCAAATCCCGCTTTGAACTGCACCACAGCATCAAATATAGCGCCGCCGCCATCAGCAGTGCCGCCGAACTATCCGCCCGCTTCATCAACGATCGTCATTTGCCGGACAAAGCCATTGACGTGCTCGATGAGGCAGGCGCTGCGCAGCGTATATTGCCAAAATCCAAACAGAAAAAAATCGTCGGCAAACACGAGATTGAAGAAATCATCGCCAAAATTGCGCGCATTCCTGCCCGCACCGTTTCGCACGATGACCGCAATGCGCTCAAAAATCTGGATCGGGATCTTAAAGCCACCGTATTCGGACAAAACAAGGCAATCGAGGCACTGGCGCGGGCCATCAAAATGTCGCGCAGCGGCCTCGGTAATCCGCAAAAACCTATCGGCAGTTTCCTGTTTTCAGGCCCGACCGGTGTCGGAAAAACCGAAGTCGCCCGTCAACTTTCCTTTGCAATGGGCATGCCGCTGCATCGCTTCGACATGTCAGAATACATGGAACGCCATGCCGTCTCCCGCCTGATCGGCGCACCGCCGGGCTATGTGGGTTACGACCAGGGTGGATTGCTCACTGAAGCGATCAGCAAACAACCGCATTGCGTCCTGCTGCTCGATGAGATTGAAAAAGCGCATCCGGACATTTTCAACATTCTGCTGCAAGTGATGGATCACGGCACACTGACTGACAACAACGGACGTAAAGCTGATTTTAGAAATGTCGTGATCATCATGACCACCAATGCAGGCGCGGAAGCGTTAAATAAAGTGCAGATTGGTTTTACCAAAACGGCCTCGGCAGGGGACGAAATGGCGGATATCAAACGTCTTTTCACACCGGAATTTCGCAATCGTCTGGACGCCATCATTTCCTTCGATCCGCTGGATAAGGATGTCATCCTGCGGGTCGTCGACAAGTTCCTGATTCAACTTGAAGAACAGTTGCATGACAAAAAGGTGGATGCGGTGTTCACCGACGAATTGAAGGATTATCTGGCCGAAAAGGGATTTGATCCGTTGATGGGCGCAAGACCAATGGCTCGCTTGATTCAGGACAGCATACGTTCAGCACTGGCCGATGAACTGTTGTTCGGCCGTCTGGCGCACGGCGGCAATGTCACCGTCGACGTTAAAGACGGCAAGGTCGTACTGGAGTTTGAAGAAGAAATCGTCACGGTTTAAAACTCAGCGATTCGGCATGTTGCTCGCAACATGCCGAATACCATTTAAGCTGCCAGCAGTTTTACCACATCCGCGATACGCTGTGCGGACTGCTCAACCAGCTGACGGTCTTCCCCTTCCACCATCACACGCAATAACGGCTCGGTACCTGACGGGCGCAACAACACGCGCCCTTTGCCATCAAGTGCCTGTTCCACTTCGGCAACGGCCTGCCTGACCGCCTCATGCCCCAGACAATCAACCCCTCTGGCAACTCGAACGTTGATGAGTACCTGGGGATAAAGTATCAGATCGACAGACGCCTCGGCCAGACTTTGCTGTTTGGTGCGCAAGGCACAAAGCACCTCCAGCGCAGAGACAATCCCGTCCCCCGTACTGTGCTTATCCAGACAGATAATATGCCCGGAATTTTCACCACCCAGTTGCCATCCTTGCTGCTGCAGCAATTCCATCACGTAGCGATCACCTACCTTTGCCCGCAGGAATGGGATATCCATACGCCCCATCGCATGTTCAAATGCCAGATTGGTCATCAGCGTCCCCACAACCCCGCCAACCAGCCGTCCGTGCTCATGACGATGACGCGCGATCACATAAATCAGCTGGTCCCCATCGTATAACACTCCGGCCTTGTCGACCATGACCAGTCTGTCACCGTCGCCATCCAGCGCAATCCCAAGATCAGCCTGGTGCTCAACGACGGCCTTCTGCAAGTTACCAGGAGAAGTCGCGCCGTAACCGTCATTGATATTAATCCCATCCGGCTTCACGCCGATCGCGACGACCTCGGCACCCAACTCATGAAATACATGGGATGCGATATGGTAAGTCGCACCATGCGCGCAATCGACAACGATTTTCATGCCGCGCAAATTCATTACCGACGGAAAGGTACTCTTGCAAAACTCAATATAGCGACCCACCGCATCATCCAGCCGTTTGGCTTTACCCAGACACCCAGGCGCATCGATTTTGATCGCATCCTCCAGCCCGGCTTCGATCGCATGTTCAATTTCATCGGGCAATTTTGAGCCGCTGGCAGAAAAAAACTTGATGCCGTTATCTTCATACGGATTGTGCGATGCAGAAATCACAATCCCCGCCTGCAGCCGCAGCGTGCGGGTCAGATAGGCCACCGCAGGTGTCGGTATAGGTCCTGCCAGATACACATCAACCCCGGCTGCAATTAACCCCGCCTGCAGCGCGGATTCGAGCATATACCCTGAGATGCGCGTATCTTTACCGATCAGCACAGCGGAGCGCTCACCCGGCGTGTGCTCGGCGCCAGCCAGAACGCGTCCCGCGGCATACCCCAGGTTCATCACAAAATGCGGCGTGATCGGAAAATCACCTACCCGACCGCGTATGCCGTCGGTACCAAAATATTTTTTCGTCATAATATTTCCTCTTTGATAGCATTCCATATTTTCAGTGCGTCTACCGTGGCGCCAACATCGTGCACACGCACAATGGCAGCGCCCCGCTGCACCGCAATTAATGCGGCAGCCACACTGGCCGGTACCCGCTGAGACGCATCACGTCCAGTTAAGGCACCCAGCATCGACTTTCTGGACAACCCTGCCAGCACAGGCACGCCCGGCTCATTAAATTTATTCAACTCGCGCAGCAGGGCAAGATTATGCACCAGTGCTTTTCCGAAGCCAAAACCCGGATCGATGACGATGCGTGAACGGGCAATGCCGGCGGATTCAGCTGCCAGTATACGGGCGCGTAAATAGTCGCACACTTCACCCACAACATCCTGATATTCAGGATGCGCCTGCATCGTTTGTGGATTGCCCTGCTTGTGCATCAGACAGACGGCAACCTGACTGTACGCGACTGCCTGCATCGCATCGGCATCCTGCAACGCATTGATGTCGTTGACCATGCTGACACCGGCTTTAATTGCAGCGCGCATTACAGCAGGTTTAAAAGTATCTATCGATAGCGGGACACAAATGCCGCGCAGCCCTTCGATTACCGGCAATACACGATCCAGCTCCTGCTGAGCACTGACTGGTACCGCCCCCGGGCGCGTCGATTCGCCCCCGATATCGATGATGTCAGCCCCTTGTTCAATCAGTTGCAACGCATGCGCGACAGCCCCCTCACCGTGCAGGCCGCCATCGGAAAATGAGTCAGGCGTGGCATTGACGATTCCCATCACCAATGGACGGGAAAGGTCGAATTCGAATGTGCCGCAGGTGAACATCAGGGGTAAAGAGACAGGATTGAGGTGAACCTCAATCCTGTCTCTCAGATTTCCTGCGCAGGTTGCGCAGGTTGCGCAGGCTCAACAGCGGTAGGCGCCTGATCTTGTGGCGGCTTAGGTGTCTTGGTGTACTGACTGGGCTTAGGCGGACGCGGCGGGTTACCGTCCATGATATCATTGATCTGATCCGCATCGATGGTTTCCCATTCCAGCAGCGCCTTCGTCATCGCTTCAATTTTGTCACGATGCGTTTCTATCATATCGCGAGCCAGCGCATACTGCTGATCAATGATGCGACGGATTTCAGTATCCACTTTTTGCATGGTGGCTTCCGAAATATTTTTGTGGGTGGTAACCGAACGCCCCAGAAAAACTTCGCCTTCATTTTCACCATACACCATCGGACCTAATGCATCGGACATGCCCCACTGCGTGACCATTTTACGGGCCATATCGGTTGCACGTTCGAAATCGTTGGATGCACCGGTCGTCATCTGATTCATGAACACTTCTTCCGCAATACGGCCGCCGAACAGCACCGCGATGGTCGACAGAATGCGTTCCTTATCCATACTGTAACGATCTTCAGACGGCAGCTGCATCGTTAAACCCAGTGCGCGACCTCGCGGGATGATCGTCACTTTATGGACAGGATCGGTTTTCGGGCAGAGTTTGGCGACAACCGCGTGACCGGACTCGTGGTAAGCGGTATTGCGGCGCTCCTCTTCGGGCATCACCATCGAACGACGTTCGGCACCCATGAATATCTTGTCTTTGGCCGCTTCAAAATCATCCATTTCGACGAAGCGTTTGGTGCGGCGCGCAGCAAACAGCGCCGCCTCATTCACCAGATTAGCCAGATCAGCACCAGACATACCAGGCGTTCCGCGTGCAATCACGTTGGCATCCACATCAGGCGCGCACGGCACCTTGCGCATATGTACCATCAAAATTTGTTCGCGGCCGCGAATATCCGGCAGAGGAACAACCACCTGACGGTCAAAACGACCCGGGCGCAACAGAGCCGCATCCAGCACATCCGGACGGTTGGTTGCAGCGATCACGATGACACCGGACGCGCCTTCAAAACCATCCATTTCGACCAGCAATGCATTCAGCGTCTGCTCGCGTTCATCGTTACCGCCACCCAGACCTGCGCCACGCTGACGGCCGACCGCATCGATTTCATCGATAAAGATGATGCAAGGAGACTGTTTCTTGGCCTGTTCAAACATATCGCGCACGCGCGCTGCGCCCACGCCGACAAACATTTCCACAAAATCCGAACCGGAAATCGAGAAGAAAGGGACTTTGGCTTCACCGGCAATGGCTTTAGCAAGCAGGGTTTTACCAGTACCCGGGCTACCCACCATCAGTACACCGCGCGGAATACGCCCGCCCAGATTCTGAAATTTGGTCGGGTCACGCAAAAAATCCACTAATTCAGAGACTTCTTCTTTCGCTTCATCACACCCTGCGACGTCAGCAAAAGTCAGACGTTCCTTGGCCTCATCAAGCAAACGCGCTTTACTCTTGCCGAAAGAGAAGGCGCCGCCTTTACCGCCGCCCTGCATCTGGCGCATGAAAAATACCCAGACGCCGATCAGCAAAATCATCGGAAACCAGGAAACAAAAATATTCATCAGGAAGGACTGCTCTTCTTCCGGTTTGGCTTCGATGTTGACGCCATTTTTGAGCAAATCGGATACCATCCACAGATCGCTGGGCGCATAAGTGCTGATGCGTTTTCCATCAGTCGTCGTCGCATTGAGTGTGCGCCCTTCAATCACAACCTTGGCTATCTGACCTTGCTTGACCTGATCCAGGAACTGGGAATAGTCCAGATGTGACTGAGCCGATTGTTGCTGATGGGTATTGAACTGATTGAACACCGTCATCAAAACCAGCGCGACAACCAGCCAGATTGCAATACTTTTAAAATTGTTCAAAATATATCCTTAATTTGAAATTCGCCAGAAGTCTCTTTATGCTTGCGTCCGCTGGTAAAAGCGAGTTTATATGCAAATCGACATAGCGTGTTTCATGTTGGGATGGTTTTCCCATACCCCGTTATACGCACTATTACAAAAGTATGTCATTAGACTATGTATTAGCGCATTACTCAAGTTTTCCGGTTCCTAAAACATAGACCTCACTACTGCGGTTGCGCGACGCCTTGGGTTTACGTGTCGCGACTTTGGCAAAACGCGTGCGCATCAACTTCATATACGCTTCAAATCCTGTCCCCTGAAACACCTTAACCAGAAAGCGGCCATCCCTACTCAAATGCTCAAATGCGAATTCCATTGCGAGCTCAGCGAGATGAATAGAGCGGTCCTGATCTACTGCCCCCACTCCGCTGAAGTTGGGGGCCATATCTGAAATTACAAGCCCCACCGGCTTGCCTTCCAGCGCGGCTTCAAGTTTAGCGAGTATGTCTGCCTCTCTGAAATCCCCCTGAATAAACTCAACTCCGCGCAGCGGCTCGAGCGGCAAGAGATCCAGCGCAATGACTTTGCCATTTTGACCCACAATCGTGCCGGCAACCTGACACCATCCGCCGGGCGTCGCCCCCAGATCGACCACTACCATACCCGGTTTGATCAAATGATCCTTGTCGTTAATCTCCAGTAATTTATAAGCGGCACGTGAACGATAGCCATCTTTCTGCGCTTGCTGCACAAAAGGATCATTAATATGCTCTCGCATCCACTGTTTACTGGTTTTGGAAGGCTTCATCGTTTAGAATCCACATCTTAAAAAATATTGAGAAAACTTATGTTATCACTGACTGTAGCAGAACGCCTCGTCCTGAAGGGGCGCGCACACCAATTAAAACCAACTGTCATGATAGGCAATGCGGGTCTGACCGAAGCCGTTTTGAAAGAAATCGCACTAAACCTGAAACTCCATGAACTGATCAAGATTCGCGTCATGGCAGAACGTGCTGATAGAGAAGCAATCATGACCGAAATTTGCACCACACTCAATGCAATTCCCGTACAGCATATCGGAAAAATTCTGGTGATCTACCAGGCCAACCCGGACGAAAAGAAAATCGAAATACGTCAGATGCCGCGCCATCGAGGCAAAAAACCACTCACTAAAAAACAACTGGGCAACCGGTAAGCTTTTTTGGCAGTAAGCTGAAAGTGGCTTTGCCACCTTCAGCTTACTGCCATCAGATGTACTGAACCTCTATCAATTCATATTCCCTGATCCCGCCTGGTGTTTTAACCTCAGCAACATCACCGCTGCTCTTGCCAATCAAGGCGCGTGCAATCGGTGAACTGATCGACACTTTCAGTTCCTTGATATCCGCCTCATCGTCACCGACGATCTGATACGTCACCACGTCACCACTATTCAACTCTTCCATAATAACGGTCGCGCCAAAAACGCAGCGCCCGCCGGCATTGAGCGTCGTCGGATCAATAATCTGCGCGCTACCCAGCTTGCTTTCAAGTTCAATAATGCGCCCCTCAACAAACCCCTGGCGATCCTTGGCGGCTTCATACTCGGCATTTTCAGACAAATCGCCTTGTGCGCGCGCTTCGGATATCGCATTGATTACCCACGGACGCTCGACCGTCTTGAGTTTATGTAACTCTTGGCGCAATTTATTTGCGCCAACTAAAGTCAAAGGAATCTTGATCATACTGAAACTCTCATAGTTGTTAGTCGTTATAAAACAGTCGTTAGTCACCGCCCCCTGTCGTCAATTGATATCATCCGCAAAACGGTATTGAACAATCGGAAGACCGGGGCCGACTCGTAATTTTATCGACTCGTTAGCGATATTCTTTGATGTTGCGTTTGCACGTCATAGACCTGCAAATCGTCAAGATGATGCATACCCACGCAGGCAGCACGCGCCCCTGCCAGCGTGGTGTAATACGTTACGCGCCCCTGCAAGGCGGCATTTCGAATGGAGTAAGAGTCACGCATGACGGCAGGCTTGCTATCCACTGTATTAATGATCAGATTGACCTCACCGTTTTTGACCATATCCACAATATGCGGACGACCTTCACCCACTTTGTTCACCACGGTCACCGCCACACCCGCACTACTGATCGCTGCCGCCGTACCGCGCGTCGCCAACAAGGTAAATCCCAGATCGGATAAAGAACGGGCAACTTCAACGGCACCGGATTTGTCTGCATCACGCACGCTGATGAACACATTACCCTCTTTAGGCAAACTCACACTCGCGGCCAGTTGTGATTTAACGAAGGCTTCAGCAAACGTCTCGCCCACGCCCATCACTTCACCTGTTGATTTCATTTCAGGGCCCAGAATGATATCCACGCCCGGGAACTTGATGAACGGGAATACGGCTTCTTTCACGGAATAATACGACGGCACCACTTCGCTCGTCACACCCTGCTGCGCCAGACTTTGCCCGGCCATACAACGCGCGGCAATCTTGGCCAACGGTACACCGGTTGCCTTGGATACAAAAGGCACGGTGCGTGATGCACGGGGATTGACTTCGAGCACATAAACCGTCTCACCCTGAATCGCAAATTGCACGTTCATCAGGCCGACCACGTTCAACGCACGCGCCATCGCGACCGTCTGGCGACGCAATTCATCCTGCATGGCAGACGACAAACTGAACGGGGGCAAGGAGCAGGCCGAATCGCCGGAATGCACGCCCGCTTCTTCAATGTGTTCCATGATACCGCCGATGATCACATCCACACCATCGGATACGGCATCGACATCCACTTCAATCGCATCATTCAGGAAGCGATCGAGCAGGATAGGCAAGCGTTCAGGATAGGTGATCGACATGATTTCGGCATCACGCATGTAACGCTCCAGATCAGACTGCTCATGGATGATTTCCATTGCACGTCCGCCCAGCACATTGGAAGGCCGCATGACCAGCGGATAACCAATCGCTGCTGCGCCCGCCAGCCCTTCAGCAACCGTGCTTGCGGTACGGTTTGGGGGTTGTTTCAGATTCAGCGACATCAGCATCTGCTTGAAACGTTCGCGATCTTCTGCGCAATCGATCATGTCAGGAGACGTGCCAATGATAGGCACACCGCTCTTTTCCAGACCACGCGCCAGACTCAACGGTGTCTGACCGCCATATTGAACGATCACGCCGATCGGCTTTTCAACAGCCACCACCGCCAGCACATCTTCGAGCGTCAATGGCTCGAAATACAGACGGTCAGACGTATCGTAGTCGGTGGATACGGTTTCAGGATTGCAGTTGACCATGATGGTTTCATAGCCATCCTCACGCATTGCAAGCGCTGCATGCACACAGCAATAGTCAAACTCAATTCCCTGCCCGATACGGTTAGGTCCGCCGCCGAGCACCATGATTTTTTTGTTATTCGTTGGATTGGCTTCGCATTCCTCTTCATAGGTAGAATACATGTAGGCCGTATCGGTGGAAAATTCAGCCGCACAGGTATCCACACGCTTATAAACCGGCGTCACGCCCAGTGCATGACGCCAGGCGCGAAATGCCTCCGCATCAGTACCCAGTAAAGCTGCCAGTCGCGCATCGGCAAACCCGCTGCGTTTCAGTGCGCGCATCTCATCAGCCTTGATGCTCTCCAGCGCGCGTCCGGACATCGTAGCTTCCTGACGAACAAGATCAGCGATCTGCACCAGAAACCAGCGGTCGATCTTGCTGACATTGAATACATCTTCCACGCTCATGCCGAGACGGAAGGCATCCGACACCGCCCAGATACGATCCGGCCCCGGATTGCGCAATTCAGCCGTGACCGCTTCGATATTATCGTATTTGCTATCAAGGCCGTTTACACCCACCTCCAGACCGCGCAAGGCTTTCTGGAAAGATTCCTGGAAGGTGCGACCGATCGCCATCACTTCACCGACTGACTTCATCTGTGTAGTCAGCCGGTCATTGGCTTGCGGGAATTTTTCAAACGCGAAGCGCGGTATCTTGGTGACCACATAATCGATGGTCGGCTCAAACGAGGCCGGCGTCGCACCGCCAGTGATGTCGTTCTGCAATTCGTCCAGCGTGAAACCGACCGCCAGCTTGGCCGCGATCTTGGCAATCGGGAAACCCGTTGCCTTGGATGCCAGTGCAGAGGAACGCGACACACGCGGGTTCATCTCAATCACCACCATGCGGCCGTCATCCGGATTAATGGAGAACTGTACATTGGAGCCGCCTGTTTCCACGCCGATTTCACGCAGCACGGCAATCGACGCATCGCGCAGAATCTGATACTCCTTGTCAGTCAGCGTCAACGCAGGAGCGACAGTAATCGAGTCACCGGTATGCACGCCCATCGGATCTAGGTTTTCAATCGAGCAGATGATGATGCAGTTATCATTGCGGTCGCGCACCACTTCCATCTCGTACTCTTTCCAGCCGAGCAACGATTCTTCGATCAGCAGTTCTTTGGTAGGAGATGCTTCCAGCCCGCCTTCACAGATGGTGACAAACTCTTCACGGTTGTAAGCAATACCGCCGCCGCTGCCGCCCATGGTGAAAGACGGACGAATGACAGTCGGAAAACCCAATACCTGCTGCACCTGCAATGCCTCTTCCATGCTGTGCGCAATATAGGAGCGCGCAGACGCCAGCCCGATACGATTCATCGCCTGTTTGAATTTTTCGCGGTCTTCCGCCATATCGATCGCCTCACGCGAGGCGCCGATCATTTCTACATTGTATTTTTCAAGCACGCCGTGCTTAGCCAGATCGAGCGCGCAATTAAGTGCAGTCTGCCCGCCCATCGTCGGCAAAATCGCACAGGGGCGCTCTTTCGCAATGATTTTTTCGACGATCTGCCAGGTAATGGGTTCGATATAAGTCGCATCGGCCATATCAGGATCAGTCATGATGGTCGCCGGGTTCGAATTCACCAGCACAACGCGGTACCCCTCTTCACGCAACGCCTTGCAGGCTTGTGCACCTGAATAGTCAAATTCGCATGCCTGACCGATAACGATAGGGCCTGCGCCGATGATAAGTATGGATTTCAGATCAGTACGTTTTGGCATATTTTTTACGAAAAAGTAGAAAGATAAGGGTTACAGAGCGGCAGGTTTCGCGCCTCCATCTATCCTTCTTATTTTCTTGTCTCCATCATTGCAACAAATTTATCGAACAAGCCATCCACGTCGTGCGGACCGGGGCTCGCTTCCGGGTGACCCTGAAAGCAAAACGCAGGTTTATCAGTCAACTCAAATCCTTGCAGCGTACCATCGAAGAGCGAGATATGGGTTGCGCGCGCATTGGCGGGCAAGGTCGCCGCATCAACAGCAAAACCATGATTCTGACTGGTAATCATGACGTGACGCGTATCCAGATCCTGAACAGGATGATTCGCCCCTCGATGACCGAATTTCATCTTGACTGTTTTTGCGCCAACAGCCAACCCCAGAATCTGATGCCCAAGACAGATACCGAACAGCGGAATACCCGCCGCCAGCACGGCCTGTGTCGCCGCAATCGCATAGTCGCATGGCTCAGGATCCCCTGGACCATTCGATAAAAACACCCCGTCCGGGCGCATACCGAGCACCTCGGCCGCGGATGTTTTGGCAGGAACTACGGTAATTTTGCAGCCGCGGGAAGCGAGCATGCGCAAAATATTGCGTTTCACGCCGAAATCGTAAGCGACGACGTGACAGGCGTTTTGTTTGGCGTTCACAGCTTGCAAAGCAACGGTTTTATCCTGACCGTGCACCGACCCCAGATTCCACACACCGTCTGTCCATTCGTAGGATTGCTCGCAGCTTGCAACCTGCGCCAGATCCATACCGGCCAGACCTGCAAAACCGCGCGCCGCGTTGAGCGCGGCGATTTCATCCACACCGCTTGCAATACACCCGCTCTGCGCACCTTTTTCGCGCAAAATACGGGTCAGTTTGCGCGTATCAATGCCGGCAATGGCGACCACATCATTGGCCTTCAGATACTCAGGCAGCGACTGACTGCTGCGCCAGTTGCTGACCGTCAGCGACAAGTCCCGAATAACCAGACCACTGGCAAAGACCTGACGGGACTCGACATCCTCATCATTCACCCCGACGTTACCGATATGCGGACAGGTCAATGTGACGATTTGACGACAGTAAGAAGGATCGGTGAGTATTTCCTGATAGCCGGACATTGATGTATTGAACACCACTTCACCGACGCGACTGCCGGCAGCGCCGATGGACACACCGCGAAACACCGTCCCATCGGCCAGAACTAGAATTGCAGGATTCGTTTGCGTCACCAGACACCCCCAAAATAGACATAAAGAAGCGGGAGGAACTCTGAGTTCATCCCGCAAAAGATTGTAGAGTATTATAGCGGATTAGCGCATGCGCATCAAACAGAAGCTAAAAGCCATCTGATGGCCGTGCTGCTTTTGCCAACCGCGCCGTCAGCGGGCTTTATTTAAATACCGTCCCATTGCGTTACAATCATTGTAAAGTACACCGATAAAACCCCGGCAGGTATTTTTAAACGTATGGTAAACAGGATAAATGATTGAAATAATTGTATTAGCTGTCGCACTGAGCATGGATGCCTTTGCCGTATCCATCGGACTTGGCACCAGGAGCAATTCACCGAAGCTGGCGATCAAGGCAGGTTTATTCTTTGGTGTTTTTCAAGGCTTAATGCCCTTCATCGGCTATCTGGGCGGCCGAGGGCTAACAGGCTGGTTCGATGCCTACGCGCACTGGATTGCTTTCGGCTTGCTGCTGCTGATCGGCGCCAAAATGATTTACGAAGGCTGCCAGGAAGGGATAGAAGAAGACATCAGCGCGATCACCAACAAGACCATGCTCATTCTGTCACTCGCGACGAGCATCGATGCGATGGCGGCGGGGTTCAGCCTGACGCTGTTAAATGTAAACGCATTTGTGGCATGCCTCATCATAGGCGTGACGACTTTTCTATTCAGCTGGGCAGGTGTATTGATAGGCAAACGCAGCGGCAGCTGGCTGGAGAGCCGTGCCGAAATTTTTGGTGGCAGTGTGCTGATTTTGATTGGAATCAAAATCCTGATCGTTTAATACATCCCGCCGATAACCAGGGAGGCTCATAAGCAGCCCTGGTTATCAACAGGGAATGCCTAGTTTTTCAGACAGCTTTTCATAAATTCTTTGCGTTCATCACCTTTGAGCGACTTGCTCTTGGCATCTGCATTGCAGTTTTTCATCTTGTCCTGTTGCTTTACCGGCGCGTCAACGGCAGGTGCAGCTTCAGCAGCTTTCAGCGTGTAGTCCTTTTTCAGGCACTTGCTCATAAAGGCTTTACGCTCATCCCCTTTAAGTGCATCAGCCTTCGCTTCCGCGTTACAGCCTTTCATCTTTTCCTGCTGCGCGCCGGCAAAAGCCGGTGCGGATACCGTTACGAAAAACCCCAAACAAGCCAACGCGATCAATTTTTTCACAATTATCTCCTTGATTAGCAGGTTGAATCCCCTCGGATCGGGATGTCTCAGCCAGTACCGAAACGCTGCCATTATAGCCATTTCAGCTATCTGCACCAGCACTAGTTAGTACACGTTACAATGCACGCTGTCACACATTCACTGACCCGGGAAGTTAGCATGGAACTGAAGCTGAACAACAGGCAGAATCTGAAGGCCCGCGCCTCTTTGCTGGGGGACAGACTGGATCTGAAATCGTTCAAAATTGCCGATTGCCTGGCAACAACGCCGTTGACGCTGGAGGTGGAAGATAGCGGCGGTATCGCGATCTTGTTCCGCTACGGTGTCGTGGTGCTGTTCGGCATGCAGCCTGAAGCTGAAGCGCGCTTCATTGAAACACTAAAATCGCTGGTAACTAATCACTACCTGCAGCCTGAAACTGAGAAAATGGACATTCACAGCGGCCAAAGCAGCATCGGCGTGCAGAGCGGTGCCGTCTCACTGGACGATATCACGCTGGAAAAATTGCAGGTGATTGCCGATGCGCTGAGCAAAAATCTGGTGCTCACACTGTATGAAAAAAAAGTGGCCAGCGAGTTCGACAAGATCGAACCACTGGCGCAGGAACTGGCATTGCACGGCCGGGTCAGCGCCGGTTCAAAAAAGCTGCTCTCTAAAATCGGCCACATGCTGCTAATTCAGCACCGCATGGTCGGGCGCGCCGAGATCGGCGACAAACCTGAAACACTGTGGAATTTTCCGCAACTTGGCGGTTTATACGCCAGTTTAGAGGATGAGTTTGAATTACTTGAACGCCAGTCGGCGCTGAACCGCAAACTGGGGCTAATCTCTGAAACAGCCCAGACACTGGCCGATGTATGGGACAACAAGCAATTGCATAAACTCGAATGGTATGTCATCGGACTGATTCTGTTCGAAATTCTCATGAACCTGTACGAACGGCTCGGTAAATTAGCGGGCTGAGCGCACTTGATACGCACTCATTATGCTTCTTTCAGTAATGGGGCCAGTAATACCTCAAATTCTTCAACCGGCACAGGCTTGCTGAACAAATAACCCTGGAAATGTGTGCACCCGCGATCGAGCAGCAACTGCCACTGCGCGTCGGATGCAACAAATTTTGAAAAATGGCGGTTGATCACATTTTTGCGTTCAACCCCCAATAACTGCGTGGCAGTCAGGTTCACTTCGCTGACCATCCCGTCCCGCCCGGGCATCAAATAAGCGACGGGAGAAAACACATACAGCTCCAGGTAACGATCACGCGATAATTGTTGTTCAATCTGGGATAGCCGCAAAAACTCGTTTTGCATTTTGAGTTCGATCTGGTGCACCTGAAGCTCATGCAGCAATTCATCGACCGGCATAGCCGCTGTCAACGCTGCACGATTTGCACTTCAGCGACCTGTCGTAATCGATCAAATAGTTCGCGGTTTGAGTCGCTCACATCAGGCTTTCAGTGAAGACAAACTGCGGATTGATCGGGCAATATTAAACCGTCATCACTATAAGTCAATAGCCATTGTTATGCAGTACAACCCCTGAAACCAGAAAGATAAAACCTACGTTTCTTCCTCGTCTTTCGGCAACGGCGCCAGCAGGGCCGCAATGTCCGCCTCACCAAATTTTGTGAGTCCGGTACTGTCTTCGGACAAAATACCCGCCGCTAACTCAGCTTTTTTCTCCTGCAGCGCCAGAATTTTCTCTTCAATGCTGCCGGCCACCACCAGTTTGTAGACAAACACATTTTTGGTCTGCCCCAGACGGTGCGCGCGATCCGTCGCCTGGTTTTCCACTGCCGGATTCCACCACGGATCATAGTGGATCACCGTGTCCGCAGTGGTCAGGTTCAAGCCAACTCCGCCCGCTTTGAGGCTGATCAGGAAAATAGGCACTTCGCCATCCTGAAACTGCCGCACCACTTCTTCACGATTTTGCGTATCACCCGTCAGTTTCACATAGGTCAACTTTTCTTTAGTCAGCTCAGCCTCTATCAGTTCGAGCATGGAAGTGAATTGCGAAAATACCAGAATGCGCCGGCCTTCGCTGACCAGTTCGGGCAGCATTTCCATCAGCAAATCAAGCTTGGCGTGTTCCTTGACTTTTTTGGCACTGGTCAGTTTAAGCAGGCGCGGATCGCAACATACCTGACGCAATTTGAGCAGCGCGTCGAGTATGATGATATGGCTGCGTGCAAAGCCCTTTTCGGCGATTTCTTCACGCACACGCTGGTCCATCGCAATACGCACGGTCTCGTACAGATCACGCTGCGTCCCTTCGAGCACCACCGTGCGCACTATCATGGTTTTCGGTGGCAATTCCGTTGCCACATCTTCCTTGCGACGGCGCATGATAAAAGGCCTGACGCGCTGAGCCAGCAGATCGCGACGCACACGGTTGCCATGTTTTTCAATCGGCGTACGCCAGGTTTTAGTAAACCCGCGGGCATCGCCCAGCAACCCCGGTAACAGGAAATCGAACTGCGCCCACAATTCCCCCAGATGATTCTCAAGCGGCGTACCTGTCAGACACAAACGGTGCCGGGCATTCAGACGACGCACCACTTGAGCCGCCTGACTGGATACGTTCTTCACAGTTTGCGCTTCATCCAGTATCAGCAGATGATAGTTATGCTCCAGCAATGCAGCCTCATCGCGCCACAGCAAGGGATAGGTCGTGAGTATCACGTCATGTTCGGCGATCAGCGGAAAGTGTTCAGCGCGCTCTTTGCCGTGCAAGGACAGCATCTTAAGTTCAGGTGCAAAACGTTCAGCTTCCCGCTTCCAGTTAAAAATCAGAGAGGTAGGCAGGACCACCAGCGAAGGTCGATCCATGCGACCCGATTGTTTCTCCAGCAGCAAATGCGCCAGTGTCTGAGCCGTTTTACCCAGCCCCATATCATCAGCGAGGATGCCGGCCAGCCCCTGTTCACGCAGAAACTGCAGCCAGGCCAGACCTTCGAGCTGATACTGCCGCAATTGCAGCGCAAATCCTTCGGGCGGAGAAACAGCCTGAATCCCTGACGTGTTTTTGAGTTTTTCGGCCAGACTCGCGACCGCATCCACGCCCTTGAACTGCCAGCGATCCATGTTGGCTAACAGATCAATACGCGCCACATCAAAACGGGACAGGCGGATCTCGTCACTCGGCGCTTTTCCGTCAAACAGCTCAATCAGGGTACGCGCCAGCGGCTTGATGCGTTCGGCGGACACACGCACCGCACCGCCTTCAGGAAGATGCAATTCAATCTGCTCATCATCCTTCATTCTGTCCAGCAATATTGCATCGAGCCAGCGCGGATCGACCTTGAATAACTCATGCAGCAGCGGGGCTAACGCCAGACGCTGGCCGTTAACCACGATACCCATATTCAGACTGAACCAGCCGTCTTCCTTTTCATCGAATTCACCAACCCAGGCCTCCACCTCAAGCACATGGTGCCTGAACCCCTGAGGCATGACGATTTCCCATCCCGCCGCTTTCATTTGCGGAATGGCCACTTTCATGAACTTCGGCCATGCTTTTTCACTCTCAAGACCATACATGGTCTGATCCGGAATCGCCCCGGCCATCCCAAAGCGCGACATCTCCTCCAACCCGTAGTGGCTGAGCGACTTGATCAACCGCTGCTCGGCCTTAAGATCCCGTTTGACACGCACGGTTTCACCATTTTGCAGCGAAACAAATTCGCCCGGATGATCAGGCGACAAGACCGCCTCACCATAGCGGAATTCCACACAGGCCCAGTCCCGCACCTGCGTACCAAACCCGTAACCGCGAAAACGCCCCATATAAGCGGGCAATGAAGTTTCCAGCAGCAAAATGGGGGACAACTGCGCGTCGAGCGCACGCAAGCGGGATGTTGTCGGCGCAGGCAAATCGGGCACCATTTCCCGCAACATCTCTGACACCACAGGCACATCGATTTCCCGCAGCGGCGGCATGCTTAACAATTGAGCGATTTGCGGCGGTGACTGAGGCAGCTTCAGCAGCCCGATTTCACCCGCCTTGGTATCCAGATACCAGGTCGCTTCAGGCAATGGCAGAACAACGACGGCAGCTCCGCTACGAATAATTTTAGGCACCATGCGTCCGGACTCATCCGCACCCCAGTCGAGACGGGCTTCACGCAACGGACCCTGTTTAAGACGAACAGGTGCAGACAGCACATAACGATTTCCCGCAATGCGTTCCATGCAAAAAAATCGCTGGCTGTCTAACAGACTGCTCAGAATCTCATGTCCTTGTTTGCCCAATAGAATATTGCCGTCAAATTTCTCACGCTGCCGCCAGAGCAATCGCAGAATAGGTAAATCCTCATCGGTCACGAACAGCGGTGGCTTGACCAGGGCGCGTTCTATATTGTTCCATTCCTCCAGATTGCCGAGCGGCTTCCCGTCGATGGACAGGCGCGCCTTGTAAGTCCCGATAAAATAACCGTCCGAATTCAGCGATTTGAGCAGTACGTAACACAAATGATCCGTGCGCGGCGCGGGTTTGGGCTTCTTTTTAGCCGACACCGCCTGTGCCTTACGGAATGCTTCAGCCCATTCGAGCAAGGCCGGATTGACAACCGGCGTTCTGGGCAAGGACAACGCTGAGAGCAATACGGCGGCCGTGTGTTTGCATTTATATCCGACAGGACAACTGCACACGGGCTTCATGCCCGGCGCATCCGTCGCATCATCCCCGAAGAAAATCTGTACAACATAAGGCAGTTTTGCCGTGCCTTTTACCCGCGCTGTAATCTTGTCAGCTTGCACGGTTAATTGTGTGATTGAATTGAGGTAAGCCTTGGCCTTTTGCAATTCGTGCATGCTGTACCAGCGAGTGACGTCGGCGAGGGTATAGGTGTTGGCAAGTGACATGGCGTAATAGTTGGGTTTTAAACCGTACGGAAAAACAGTTGGTGATTATAACGCCCCCCATGACACGAGGGAGCATTAAGAAAGATATTACTGAGCAAACGGGAGATAAAAACGAAGGGACAGGATCAACCTGTCACAGTCCGACTGCAAAAACGCATCACAGCGACTCAGCTAAGTATTGATAGCGCGGCCAGTCTCTGCCTGATTTCGGAAAATAACGGTCTGGCGGCAACATCAGTCTGATGGCAGCGACGCTGCACTTCCCACAGCACATCCAATGCGGCCTGCGCGTTCGCCGACGCGTGACAGCGATCCAGCAATTCCTCCAGAAAGCAGCCAAACGCACGCACCTCAATGCGCTCAAGCGCGTGTGCCTGATGTACATCTGAAATAAAACTTGCCGCACCAAAATCGCCCAGCAAACACTCCCCCCGCCCGTCCCACAGCATATTGTGCGCATACAGATCGCCGTGCATGATACCCAATGCGTGCAAATGCTCCGCCGCCATCGCGATTTTCAGCGCCATGGACACAGCCATCTCAAGCGTAAACCGGGTTTCAGGCGGATAAATATCGCGTGTACAGGATGCCAGACTGGGCGGGCCGGCAAGATTTTTAAAACGCGCATCCACCAGCGGCATCACTAATCCCTTGGTGCCGTCTGGATGTCCGCTGAGCTTGCCCGTTGCACCGATTAAATTCGGGTGCGTGCCTGCAGCAAGACAAACCGCCTTCTCGCTCGCCGGCAACCCGTCGCTGGTCACCAGGCCCTTGAACAGTTTGACGGCAATCTGCGTAATACCTTCAGGTGAATCCTGCCAGACGGCCTTGTGAATAATGCCGGACGCCCCCTCACCCAGCTTGTGCTGCACATCAAGTTCATGCCAATTAACAGGGGCGATATCCTGTTTCGCTAACGCCGCCAACTCCCGCACATCCGAAAATGGATTGCCGGCTAAGGCCAGCCACGCAAGACGCGGCAAAGACAGCAACCAGTCAGGCAATGCCACGAAGCGATTCGCCGAGATGCGCAGCAATTCCAGATTGCGGCATGCGACCATTTCTTCCGGCAAGTGTTGCAATTGATTGCCTGCCAGCATCAGCTTTTGCAAACGGGTACATTGCCCCAACCCTGCAGGCAATTGAGCCAACTGGTTATCGGTGAGTATCAGCCAGCGTAAACCATCGGTCAGCGATGCGCCCGACATGCGCTGAATTTGATTGGCCTTGAATCCGACCATTTCCAGATTCCGGCATTGCCCCAGCACGTCGGGCACGTCGGTAAACTGATTGTCCGAGCAAAAAATCACCCGCAGTTTTTTCAGCCGCGGCAGATCATCCGGCAAGGCAGACAAGGCATTGCCGGATAAATTGAGAATTTCCAGGGTATCGGCCAGATCGTATATCTCGTCGGGAAACTGCGAAAGACCGCATGACAGATCCAGCCTTGTTGAACCGGCCAGTTTGCCGCTGCGTAATAATTCAAGTGTTTTCATCTGTTTACAATTGAGTAATGCTGACCGTCTGTCGAGTCATGGATGATCAGATCAATCCCATCATCACCAGCGCAATGAACGCGGCGAACAGTGCAAAGTGACTGATCCCCTCGATTGCGTTGGTCTCGCCGTCATGCAAGTTGTTCATCACGGTGACAAAAGTAAGCAGCAACAATCCGCCCTGCAACGGCGTGAGCGCCATCACGATGCGCTCGCCACTAAACAAGGCAATGGCTTCAATCACCGGCAAAGTCAGCAGCACCGTCGCCAAGGATGCACCCAGCGCAATGTTCACCGTCGTCTGCATCCGATCCTGCCGCGCCGCTTTGAGTGCGGTGAGAATTTCAGGGCTGGCGGAAATCAGCGCGACCAGCACAGCAGGAATCGCTTTGGGCAAACTGCTGCCAGCCAATCCTGCATCGAGCAATACTGAAAACACTTCGGACAACACACCAACCAGTACAACCGCACCCACCATCACTGAAATATGCAACGCATTCGGACTGTTTATTTCATCCTGCGCCTCTTCTGCGATGTCCACATCGAACTCGAAAAACTTGCGATGCTCGACCGTCTGCAGACGCAAAAAAGCCAGATACATGATCGACATGATGCCAATTGAAAACGCGGAGTAAGTTTGCCACTGTGCCTGTGGAACAAAATCAGGGATATACATGCCAATACCGAGCGCGACAAGCAACATCGCAATGAAGGAGTTGGCTGAATCCAGATTGTATTTTGAACTACCATGTTTTAAACCACCAACGATAGCTGCAAGCCCCAGGATACCGTTGATATCAAACATGACAGCAGCGAACACGGTGTCACGCGCCAGTGTAGGATTGGGTGCGCCTTGCAACATGACCACCAGTATCACTACTTCCACTGACACAGCGGCAAGGGTCAGGATCAAGGTTCCGTAAGGCTCCCCGAAACGGATTGCCAGCACTTCGGCATGGTGAGCAATGCGAAAGGCAACGCCGATGATCACCCCAAGTATCATTAACACCAAAGCCCAGAGCAGCATGCCGCCTTGCTCTGCCGCACGATGCTCCAGCACCTGGCCTAGCGCAAACCCTGCCAAAGCGAGTGCGATGAGATATTCAGATTTTAAATGTTTCATGGTCTATGTGATTGAAGGCATATAAATACTAAGGAAATGATGCCAAAAACACCTTGTTAGTCTGTCGGACAACACACGGTCTTACGTATGTTTACAACAATTACGACATCGAACAGGCAGTTAGCGGGACAATCCGTCCAGCCATTTTGCATATAAACGCGCGGCGTGCTGGTGCAAAAACGGCAAGTTCGTTTGCGACAGCATCGCTTCTGCTGACTGCACACCAGGGCTTGCGCGGCTAGCCGCAATCTCGTCAGCACCGGCGACACACCAGCTCGCCATCATCTCATCGGTCATTTCGATATGACATTGCAAGGCCAGATGCGGACCGATGGCGTAGCCCTGATTGACGCAATATCGACTGGATAACAGATGAACCGCACTGGGTGGCAGTGTAAATGTTTCGCCATGCCAGTGGAAAGCGTCAAATACGCTGACATTGCCGAACCATGCTTGTGCGACCTCATGATCAGCCACCTGCACCTGGCCCCAACCGATCTCTTTAACCGGATTTTTCGACACGACACCGCCCAGCGCCCTGGACATCAGTTGCGCCCCCAGGCAGTGACCCAGTACAGGAATTCCTGACGCCACGGCATCCCTGATCAACGCCATTTCCTGCTTAATCCACGGCAGATCATCGTTGACGCTCATCGGGCCGCCCATAAACACCAGCCCTGAATATGCCGATGAAGAATGCGGCACCGCTTCGCCTGCATCTACCGCAATCAACTGCCACGGAATATTGCGAGAATCGAGAAATTCGCCCAGATATCCCGGACCTTCAAAAGCGATGTGACGAAAGATGGCGACAGGCAGCATAGTTGATTGCGGATTAATGAGTAGGTGTGCGAATTGCGGATTTCATTTCGCAATCCGCAATTTACATACCTGCTTCTTTGGTCTTATCGCGCTCGATCAGCGCATAGGCTGAATGGTTATGTATCGACTCAAAATTTTCAGACTCGACGATATAAGCATCAACCCGTTCGTCCGCATTGAGTACAGCCGCCACATCGCGCACCATGTCTTCAACAAACTTCGGATTGTCGTAGGCGCGTTCCGTCACATATTTTTCATCCGGTCGTTTGAGCAAGCCATACAATTCACAGGATGCCTGTTCCTCGGCAATCCGCACCACATCCTCAATCCAGACAAAACTATTGGTACGCAGCGTGATCGTCACATGAGAACGCTGGTTGTGCGCACCGCGCTCGGAAATCTTCTTCGAGCACGGACACAGACTGGTGACAGGAACCAGCACGCGCATCGTCACACTGGCTTTTCCCTCTTTCATTTCGCCAATCAAGGTGACATCGTAATCGAGCAGACTTTGCACGCCGGAGATCGGGGCGGTTTTGTTGACAAAATAGGGGAAGCTCATCTCGATATAGCCGGATTCAGCTTCCAGCAAAACCACCATTTCGCGCAGAATCTGCTCATACGACTCAACGGAAATTTCACGTTCGTGCCGGTTGAGAATTTCGACAAAGCGCGACATGTGTGTACCTTTGAAATTGTGAGGTAAATGCACGTACATGTTAAAAGTCGCGATGGTATGTTGCACACCGACACTCTTGTCCTGAACTTTGACCGGATGACGGATGCCTTTGATGCCGACGCGATTGATCGCGATATGGCGTAAATCCGTCGAGCTTTGCACGTCAGCAATAGGTGCTGTGTTCTTCATGAAAATTCCTATCTGAATTCAAGTGATTTTGATTATAACAAATCCCGACAAATTCACTTGGTTAAATTATCTATCGACGCGATCATACCCGCCGCATCCAGACCGCAATCAGCCAGCATTTTCGCAGGGTCACCCTGTTCAATAAAACTGTCCGGCAACCCGAGGTTCAGCAACGGCATAACGATACCCAGCGTCGCCAGGCATTCGGCGACCGCACTGCCCGCCCCGCCCTGCACGGTATTTTCTTCGACCGTGACCAGATAGTCATGACTGGCCGCCATACGCTGCACCAAGTCCACATCCAGCGGTTTGACAAAACGCATGTTCACGACCGTCGCGTCCACCTGCTGCCCTGCGGCCAGCGCCGGCGCCAGCATCGAACCAAACGCCAGTATCGCGACCCGACAGCCTTCTCGCCGCACTTCGCCACGGCCAACCGGCAAGGCCGCCATTTGATCTGCAACCGCCACACCCGGCCCCACACCCCGGGGATAACGCACCGCACTCGGCCCCTCGAGCATAAAGGCGGTATAAAGCATCTGACGGCATTCATTTTCATCGGCTGGCGCCATCACCGTCATATTCGGAATACAGCGTAAAAACGACAGATCGAAACTGCCGGCATGGGTCGCACCATCCGCGCCCACCAGACCACCGCGATCAATTGCCAGCACGACAGGCAGCTTCTGAATCGCGATATCGTGTATCAACTGATCATAAGCGCGCTGCAGGAAAGTTGAATAAATCGCCACCACCGGCTTATAGCCATCGCAAGCCAGGCCGGCTGCGAAAGTCAAGGCGTGCTGCTCGGCAATCCCCACATCAAAATAGCGGGCCGGAAATTTTTCCGCGAATGCCTGCATGCCGGAACCTTCGCACATCGCAGGTGTAATACCGACCACCCGTGCATCCTGCTGCGCCATGTCACACAACCAATTCCCGAACACCTGAGTGTAAGCAGGCTTTCCGGCCTCTTTCGGGATGATGCCGTTATTCCGGTCGAATTTACTCACCCCGTGATACAGCAGGCAATCCTCTTCGGCCAGCGCATACCCCTTACCTTTTTGCGTGACCACATGCAGAAACTGCGGCCCTTCCAGCTGACGAATATTGCTCAGGGTATCCATCAAAGCGGGCAGATCATGACCATCAATGGGCCCGATGTAGTTAAAGCCAAACTCTTCAAACATCGTGCCTGGCACAACCATCCCTTTGACATGCTCTTCAGCACGCTTGGCAAATTCAAGCACGGGCGGCATGCCCTTGAGCACCTTTTCACCGCCACGGCGCACCGCAGCATAGAATCGACCCGACATCAGCTTAGCCAGATAATTGTTCAGCGCACCAACCGGGCGCGAAATCGACATATCGTTATCGTTGAGAATTACCAGCAGGTTGGCATTCATCGCACCCGCATTGTTGAGCGCCTCAAAAGCCATCCCGCCCGTCATGGCACCATCCCCGATGATCGCGACCGCACGACGCTCAGATCCGGACAACTGCGCGGCGACCGCCATACCCAGGGCAGCCGAGATTGAGGTGCTGGAATGCCCGGTCCCGAAGGTATCATACGGACTTTCCTCACGCTTCGGAAAGCCTGCAATGCCGCCTGCCATGCGCAACGTGCTCATCGCATTGCGACGCCCGGTCAGTATTTTGTGTGCATAGGTCTGGTGCCCGACATCCCAGACCAGTTTATCGTCGGGCGTATTGTAGACAGCGTGTAACGCAATGGTCAGCTCAATCGTACCGAGATTGGATGACAAATGGCCGCCGGTTTTACTGACCGACTCGACCAGAAATTCACGCAATTCACGCGCCAGTTGCGGCAATTTATCCCGTGACAGCTTGCGTAAATCGTCCGGTGAGTTGATGGTATCGAGTAAGGAATACATCAGAATTCTCTCAACACGATAAAATCGGCAAGTTCACGCAGGCGCTGAGCACCGGAGCCAAATTCCGCCAGACTTGCCAGGGCTTCCGTATGCAGACTCCGTGCCATGTCGCGCGCAGCAGCCACGCCCAGCAACGTGACATAGGTCGGCTTGCCGTGATCGGCATCCTTGCCTGCTGTCTTGCCCAGCGTTGCGGTATCCGCTTCAGAATCGAGCACATCATCCACCACCTGAAATGCCAGACCGACGCACTTACCGAAATGATCCAGTTTCACAAGTTCGGCATCAGCAACACGCCCGCACTGCGCACCGAGCAGAACTGCGGCGCGAATCAACGCCCCGGTCTTATGGATATGCATGTTTTCCAGTTCCGGCAAACTTAATGACAGACCGACACTGGCAAGATCAATCGCCTGGCCGCCCGCCATCCCGCGCGAGCCGGATGCGATCGCCAGCAGCTTGATCATGTCCAGTTGCGAGCTGGCATCATCGCTTAAGCGATGCTCAGAGAGCAACTGAAAAGCCAGCGACTGCAAGGCATCGCCCACCAGCAATGCGGTCGCTTCATCGTACTCCACATGACAGGTAGGCTTACCCCGGCGCAACACATCGTCATCCATACAGGGCATATCATCATGCACCAGAGAATACGCGTGTATCAGCTCAACGGCAGAGGCGGCGATATTCACACGCGATTCATCAGCGCCGACCAGCTCACCGGCTGCAAAAGCCAGCAGGGGGCGCACGCGTTTACCGCCATCCAGTACCGCATAGCGCATGGCCTGGTGCAGGCGATCCGGGGCAATGTGCGGCTGCGGCAACAGACCTCGCAGCACGTCTTCAAATCTGGACTGGTGAGCAAGCGCCCAAGTTGTAAATGTATTGCTCATGATAAAACCTCTCCGGACGGCAGCTCTTTCAATACCCCTTCTTCAAGCACCCGTACCTGCTGTTGCGCATCATCCAGACGACTTCGACAAAAGCTCAGCAACTCCGCCCCCCGTTTATAAGCCGCCAATGAATCTTCCAGCGACAGGCGACCCGCCTCCATGTCTGCGACGATTTGTTCAAGTTCGGCCATCGCCGACTCATAACCTGGGGCTTTTTGCGATTTTCCGGTCATTTCAGTCTTCTGAGTAGGAAAGTCTTCCATTTTACCCAACGCACACAGTCTGAGCCAATTTTTGTTGCCCTCCCCTCTGATTTAGAGGAAAATCGCATCCTTCCCCCATACCAAACTTTATTTGCAAGGATGATGCAGGTTTGTCCAAGATCGTTACAATAACTCAACCTGACCCGGTTCAGGTTCAACCGCCGCTAGGCTGGTACTTCGATCCAGATATTTTGGCTCTGGAACAACGCGTATTGTTCGAAGAAGGCCCGAAATATGTCGGCCATGAATTGATGGTTCCCAGTCTGGGCGATTATTCCGTGCTGCGTGATGAATCGCAAATGCTGGTTCGCAACCCGAACGGCGTAGAACTCTTATCCAATATTTGTCGGCATCGTCAGGCGACCATGCTCAAGGGACGCGGCAATGCACAGCACATTATCTGTCCTTTGCATCGCTGGACCTATAAAACGGACGGTGAATTGCTGGGCGCGCCCCATTTTCCTGAAAATCCCTGCCTGCATCTGAATAAGTCACCGATACAAAACTGGAATGGCATGCTGTTCTCCGGCACAAGAGACATTGCGAAGGATCTGGCGAAAGTCGGTGTGATGCAGGATCTTGATTTTTCAGGGTACATGCTCGATCGCGTGCAGGTAGATGAATACGCCTTCAACTGGAAAACCTTTATCGAAGTCTATCTGGAAGACTATCACGTTGTACCATTCCATCCGGGACTGGGTAATTTCGTCGATTGTGACGACCTGAAATGGGAGTTCGGCGAACAGTACAGCGTACAAACAGTCGGCATCAAAAATGCACTCAAACGGGTTGGCAGTGACGCGTATGGCGACTGGCAGGAACAGGTACTTCGCTATCACGGGGGACAACTGCCCAAATACGGCGCAATCTGGCTGACGTATTACCCTAACATCATGGTCGAATGGTATCCGGGCACACTGGTCATCAGCACGCTGGTGCCACGCGGCGCAGAAGCATGCACCAATATTGTCGAATTCTATTATCTGGAAGACATTGTGCTGTTTGAACGTGAATATGTCGAAGCTGAACAACGTGCTTATAATGAAACCGCCGTCGAAGACGATATCATCTGTGAACGTATGAACCAGGGACGACGTTCGCTGTATGAGCGCGGTGTAGAAGAACACGGCCCTTATCAGTCGCCCACCGAAGACGGCATGCTGCACTTTCACGAATATTTGCGCCGAAATCTTGCGCCTCACCTGTAAACGCGAAGGCGCAAACAAAAACAGCCTGCTAATGACGCCGCTGGAATGCCACTGAAGTTTTGCTGCAGCGGGTGACCAGCCGCCCCTTCGCGTGACACCTGTTTTTTCTATCCACTTCTACGGAGTTACTGGGCATGGGTTCTTTGTGGATGCTGGCAGCAGGTTTTTTGTTCGCCTGCATGGGTGTATTCGTCAAAATAGGTGCGGCATATTTTTCGCACATCGAACTGGTTTTCTACCGCTCATTTATCGGCCTGCTGATCATTTACGCCATCATGCGACTTCAAGGTGTCAGCATCAGCACGAAACACTGGCGCAATCATCTTTGGCGCGGACTCTCCGGCACCATCGCCATGCTGCTATTTTTCTACTGCATCACTAAACTGACGCTGGCAACCGCGATTACACTGAACTACACCGCCCCGATGTTCCTCACCGTGCTCACCATTGCGGTATTCAAGGAAAAAATTCACCTGCCACTTACCCTCGCGATCTGCCTTGGCTTTGTCGGTGTGGTGTTGTTGCTTCAGCCGACGCTACAGCATGACCAGTTGTTCACAGGCGTGCTTGGGCTCATTTCCGGCCTGCTTGCCGGTGTCGCATTCATGAACATCAAACTGCTCGGCAAATATGGCGAACCGGACACGCGCACCGTGCTGTACTTTAGCCTGACAGCCTCTGTCATGAGCGGCGCGTGGATGCTGTTCGACAGCATCCACGCAATCACACTGCACGGGTTCACTATACTGCTGGGCCTTGCCACAACCGCCACGCTGGCACAAATCGCGATGACCCGCGCCTACCGCACAGGCCGCACGCTGGTGGCAGGCAGCCTGGCCTACAGCACCATCGTATTCGCCAGCATTTTTGGCCTGTTGCTGTGGAATGAAGCGCTATCACCGGTAAGTTGGGTCGGCATCGCATTCATCATGGCCAGCGGTGTGCTAAGCTTACACCTGTCACCCAAGCACCCGTCGTCCAAATAATAAAGGCCAACTCATGATTACCATCGAACAATCCGACAACCTCGTCAACGCAGCCGTGATCGGCGAATTTACAATCGCTGATTTCAAAGCATTCGAGGAACAATCTTTATACAAACTGCAATCACCCGGCACACTCAACTTGCTGTTCGATCTGCGCGCCATGCTGGACTACACCGTCGATGTTGCATGGGAAGAAATCAAATTTTTCAGCCGCGAACACCAGCATGACTTCAGTAAAATAGCGGTCGTCACAGACGATCAATGGCTCACCTGGAACGCGTGGCTGTCACGTTTGTTCGTGGATGCTGAGGTTTGCGTGTTCACCAGTTACGATGAAGCAATCGCATGGGTACAAGGGTAAGCCCTACCAGCTACCCAGCTGACTGCTGAGCGTGATAAACAGAGTAACTAGCGTGAAAACAGCCAATCCGATAAACCGGATTTTTCTGTCGAATGCCAGCTCCCGGCTTGTCCGCTCAGCCTCTTTCAACTCACGTTCACGCTGACGCAACTGACTGGCCTCATTGCGCTGATTCTCAACACGCTGCTCGTTGAGATAAACACGGTAAGTACTGCCAAGCATGTCGACTTTCTCGGTTTCAGTGAAATAACAGTCAGTAAAAAATTTCATATGCGGCACCTATTAAGATAAAACCTGACTGCAGGCAACAGAAAAGTCCGTTGTCAAATCCAATACAGTTAACCTAAAAAATGCTGCGCATCCGCACGGAGCATCGTGTATCAGAAACCGGGCACGCAGTCACAATCCGCACAGGATATGAGAAACATATTTCAAGCGCATGTAGATTAATTGAACAATTTATTTCACACGACACGCGAAAAAAAGCCGTTGATTTCTCAACGGCTTTTTAATGTTGGCGGAGTGGACGAGACTCGAACTCGCGACCCCCGGCGTGACAGGCCGGTATTCTAACCAACTGAACTACCACTCCAAAACTACTGCTTACTACTCGTTACTCACAAACAGCTTTTATCTGCCTGTCAGATTTGGTGGGTGCTGACGGGTTCGAACCGCCGACAATCGCCTTGTAAGGGCGGTGCTCTACCAGCTGAGCTAAGCACCCGTATTCTGTATATGTTAAGGAGTCTGAGGTGCAGCTTCAGGCAACTTTAACTTGATCTTTGCATCTTTTTTTGCGTCAGCAATATAAGCCTGAAACATTTCTTCGCCTGTCATTTGGCGCAACTGCTGAGTGTAACGTTCACTCTTTGCCGCATCAGGTTTCACCGCATCTTTCACTGCATCGACCCGAACTATCATAAATCCACCTTGAGGCGCTTCTGCACCCACATACTGTGGCAATTTAGAACTGTCAGCTTGAAACAGTTGGCGCACCATTGAAGCATTCAGGGCACCATGCTGAGCATGAGTAATCGTCTCTGCACTCGACCAATTCAGATCAGCTTTACTACCCTGCTGCAATTGACCGAGCAGCATTGTACCCTGTTTTTCAGCCATGTCTAGCGCTTTTTTATTAATTATTTTTTGCTTGATCAAATCGGCCACTTCACTGAGCGCGCGAACAGCGGCCGGCTTGTGCTCCAGCATGCGTGCGGCAACCAGTGTGCCGGGGGCCACCTCAACTGCTGGCGTATTGCGATGCTTGCCTGTCACATCATCGCTGAACACGGCCTGCAGCATCTTGGGCGTCCAGTTGTCACCGGCTACCTGGCCTTTTGCAATCCACCCGCTTTGCTCCACCTTGGCACCGATCAGCGCTGCCGCAGGCGCCAGCGTATCGCTTTGCTCATAGACGGTATTACTGAACTTATCAGCGAGCTCAGCGAATGAGTCCGCCGCCTTCTGCTGACCTAGCCTGGCTATAATCGCCGCACTCACTTCATCATACGGCGTCGCGTTTGATGCCTTGATCGCCGTCAGTTTGATGATGTGATATCCGAAATCCGACTTGACCAGCCCGCTGATTTCACCCACTTTGAGTGAAAATACAGCATCATCAAAAGGCTTGACCATCATGCCGCGACCAAACAATCCCAGATCGCCACCATTCACAGCCGATCCCGGATCCTGAGAGTTTTGCCGGGCCAACTCTGCAAACTTCGCCGGATCCTTATTGACCTGCGCCAGCAACAGCTCAGCCTTTGCCTTAACGGCATCCTGCTCAGCCTGAGATGCGGCCCCTGCGACAGTCAGCAAAATATGCGATGCCTGACGCTGCTCCGGACTTGAAAATTCGGCCTGATGCTCGTCATAATATTTCCGCGCATCCTCCGGCTTAACATCGGATCGCGCCATTAAATCCTTGCTGGATAAACGAACATACTCAACCTTAATCTGCTCAGGAACCTGAAATTCTTTTTGATTCAGATCAAAATAAGCTTTGATTTCAGCATCATCTGCTTTTACCTGAGAAACAAATGACTGCAATGGGATTTGCGCCACACTGATAATGCGTTCCTGCTCATTAATGGCAATGATATTTGCAGTAGCGCTTTGAGATGCGTAGCCATTTTGCGTATATGCATCGCGCAACTGTTGCCCCGTCAACTCGTCCTTAATACGCGCCTCAAACATCATTGGCGTCATATTCTGACTGGACAATGCACTGGTATAACGCGCCTTGTCGAATTTCCCGTCCGCCTTGAATGCATCGATACTGCCGATAACCTGCGCAATCTGCGCATCAGTCACCGTCAAACCAGAGGCCTTGGCACGCTCGATCAGCAAACGTTGCGCAACAAGATTATCCAGAATCGCGCGCTTCATTTCAGGCTGATCAAACATCGCAGGATCAAAATTAGCCCCCAGCACCTGACGCATCTTGTCCTGTTGCTGACGCATGGCCGTATCAAATTCCTGTTTGGTAATTTTTTCCCCGTTTACCGTGGCAGGCGCATCCGTGTCGCCTGCATGACGATACGAATCCACACCAAAGAATGCAAATGGCAAAATAATCAGCAGCAGGACTATTTGTACCAGTCTTCTTTTTTCATGAACAAAATCAAACATAGCAACCTCAGATGAAATTTATAAACGACAGATATGAAAAAAGGCGAACTTTCGTTCGCCTTAATTTGGCGGAGTGGACGAGACTCGAACTCGCGACCCCCGGCGTGACAGGCCGGTATTCTAACCAACTGAACTACCACTCCAAAACTTGTACTACTTGTCACTTGCTACATTTATTTGGTGGGTGCTGACGGGTTCGAACCGCCGACAATCGCCTTGTAAGGGCGGTGCTCTACCAGCTGAGCTAAGCACCCTGCAAAGACGATTAGTTTACAGCAACCTTCAAATCATTACCAGCACGAAATTCAGAATTTTTCGTATATGGGACATAAATATCTCACAGATTCGTCAATGAAGGCACGCAGGCATAGCGTTTGAACATGGATTTAACCTCGTCGCCATGCTTTATCGCCTTCATGATTGCATCGCGACCTCCGATGCGGCCTTATCAACAGCAATAAACTAGCCCAGACGAAAACGGGCCTGGCTTGCAAAAGCCAGGCCCGTGTTAAAAACACGTTAACTATCGATGCAAAATCAGTGCTTGGTCGTAACAACAGTCTCGAGCGATTTTACCTCAGCCGCCAGCTCAGCAACGACCGCATCCTCACGAGGCACTGGTTTGCGCTCAAGCGCCATTTCAAGCACTTGCTCTATCCACTTAACAGGATGAATATCCAGCCTGTTTTTGACATTATCTGAAATTTCCGCCAGATCCTTCACATTCTCTTCAGGGATCAACACGATTTTGATGCCGCCGCGCTGTGCTGCGATCAGCTTCTCTTTCAATCCGCCAATCGGCAATACTTCGCCACGCAATGTGATTTCACCTGTCATCGCCACGTCCGCGCGAACAGGAATCCCGGTCAGCGCTGAAACGATTGCCGTGCACATCCCGACACCTGCACTAGGCCCGTCTTTCGGAATCGCGCCTTCCGGCAAGTGGATATGCAAATCCGTCTTCTGATAAAAATCATCCTCAATGCCCAGTCGCTTGGTACGACTGCGAACGACACTCAGGGCGGCCTGTATCGATTCCTGCATCACTTCACCCAACTTGCCGGTGGTCGTTGTTTTACCTTTACCCGGCAAGACCACCGTTTCAATGGTCAGCAACTCACCACCTACCTCAGTCCATGCAAGACCGGTTACCTGGCCTACCTGATTGTGCTTTTCAGCCACCCCGTAGGAGTAGCGACGCACCCCCAGATACTTATCCAGATTGCGAGAATTGACCGTCACTTTCGTATCACGGTTTTTTAGCAGCAGCGACTTAACTACTTTTCGGCAAATCTTTGATATTTCACGCTCCAGTCCGCGCACACCCGCTTCCCTGACGTAGTAACGCACAATGTCGCGCAATGCGGTCTCGGCAATACTGATTTCTTCAGACTTAAGCCCGTTGTTCTTAATCGCCTTGGGGACAAGGTACTTGGTGGCGATATTGATCTTCTCGTCTTCCATATAGCTGGACACATGAATGATCTCCATGCGATCTAGCAAGGCATCCGGAATATTCAGCGTATTGGCGGTGGCTACAAACATCACATCCGACAAGTCGTACTCGACTTCAACATAGTGATCAACAAAAGTTGAATTCTGTTCAGGATCAAGTACTTCGAGCAATGCAGCGGAGGGATCACCGCGCATATCCTGCCCCATTTTATCCACTTCATCGAGCAGGAATAGCGGATTTTTCACCGCGACCTTGCTCATATTCTGCAGAATTTTTCCGGGCATAGAACCGATATAGGTGCGACGGTGACCGCGAATTTCAGACTCATCCCGCACGCCGCCCAAAGACATGCGCACGAACTTACGATTGGTCGCACGCGCAATCGACTGACCCAGTGAAGTTTTACCCACACCCGGGGGACCTACCAGACACAAAATAGGCGCTTTGAGTTTATCGACACGTTGCTGCACGGCCAGATATTCCAGAATGCGCTCTTTAACCTTATCAAGACCATAATGATCTTCTTCAAGAACCACTTCTGCCTGCTTAAGATCCGCACTGATTTTGGTTTTTTTCTTCCACGGCAAACCGATCAGCACGTCAATGTAATTGCGCACGACTGTCGCTTCTGCCGACATCGGCGACATCAGACGCAATTTCTTGAGCTCAGCCTCAGCCTTGGTTCTCGCCTCTTTCGGCATACCGGAGAGCTTGATTTTTTTATCAAGGCCGTCAAAATCCGCACCGTCTTCGTCTTCGCCCAGCTCTTTCTGAATGGCCTTAACCTGTTCATTCAGATAATACTCGCGCTGACTTTTTTCCATCTGACGCTTAACACGTCCGCGGATGCGTTTCTCGACCTGGAGTATATCGATTTCACCTTCGAGCAAGCCGAGCAAATGCTCAAGCCTTGTCTGAACGACTGAAATTTCCAGCACTTCCTGCTTTTGCTCCAGCTTCAGAGGCAGGTGAGCCGCAATAATGTCGGCCAGACGCCCGGCATCGTCGATACCTGCCAGCGATGACAGTATTTCAGGTGGAATTTTCTTGTTCAGTTTGACGAACTGCTCGAACTGAGCAATCAGCGCACGGCGCATCGCTTCAGTTTCACTGTCATCACGCTCATCGGACAGAATAATTTCGATTTCTGCGACAAAATGGCTGTCAATGTCTTCCACGCGCAACACATTAACGCGCTGCGTGCCTTCAACCAGCACTTTTACCGTGCCGTCAGGCAGTTTAAGCATTTGCAGTACATTTGCCATACTGCCGATACTAAACAGGTCATCCGTACCGGGATCATCCTTGGAGGCTGTTTTTTGAGCCACCAGCACAATGGATTTACCCGCCTCCATCGCCAGCTCGAGGGCTTTGATCGACTTGGCCCGTCCGACAAACAGCGGAATGACCATATGCGGAAATACAACCACATCTCGCAAAGGCAAGAGTGGATACAGTTCAATTGGGGTATCTTGTTCAGACATGGCAATAACCTATTCTTTATCAGTATTGCTAAATGGGGATGGCTTGTACGAATTCAATCCCTTTGGGGACAAGATAAATTTAAATCCCGGAAAATCGGTTTTAAAAACGATTTTCCGGGTATTTAAGAAACACGACAGATCAGGCCGCTATAGGTGTATCAGCGTAAACAATGATGGGTTTGATTTCACCGGCAACCCCGGAATTATCCAGCACAACCTTGCTGACATTATCCATCGAAGGCAAATCAAACATCACGTCCAGCAGCGACTGCTCCAGAATTGATCGCAATCCACGCGCACCGGTTTTGCGCGCAAGTGCTTTTTTAGCAATCGCAAGCAAGGCGTCTTCCCGAAACTCAAGCTCGACCCCTTCCATTTCAAACAGTTTTTTGTACTGCTTGGTCAACGCATTCTTGGGCTGAGTCAGGATCTGCTTCATGGCCGCCTCATCCAGCTCTTCGAGCGTCGCGATCACCGGCAAACGCCCGACGAATTCCGGGATAAGACCGAATTTAACCAGGTCTTCCGGCTCAACATCCCTTAAAGTCTCGCCCGTTTTACGCTCATCCACCGAACGGATGGTGGCACCAAAACCGATGCTGGCCTTGGAAGAGCGGTTGCGTATGACTTTTTCGAGCCCATCAAATGCCCCGCCACAGATGAACAGAATATTGGTCGTATCAACTTGCAAAAACTCCGTGTTCGGATGCTTGCGCCCGCCTTGCGGTGGAATCGATGCTTTAGTGCCTTCGATCAGCTTCAACAACGCCTGCTGCACGCCTTCACCCGACACATCGCGCGTGATCGATGGGTTGTCCGATTTTCTGGAAATCTTGTCGATTTCATCCACATAGATGATGCCGCGCTGCGCCTTTTCGACGTTGTAGTCACATGCTTGCAGCAATTTCTGGATGATGTTTTCGACATCCTCACCGACGTAACCGGCTTCAGTCAGCGTCGTTGCATCGGCCATCACAAACGGGACATCCAGCATACGAGCCAGCGTTTGCGCCAGCAGCGTTTTACCGGAACCGGTAGGCCCGACCAGAAGAATATTACTCTTGGCAAGTTCAACCCCATCGTCCGTGTTGCATTTAAGACGTTTGTAGTGGTTATATACCGCAACGGACAAGATACGCTTAGCCCGTTCCTGACCGATCACATACTCGTCCAGCGTCGCACTGATATCCTTAGGCACTGGCAACTCAGTTTTGTCGCCAATTTTAGTCGCTTCGCCCTGAATTTCTTCGCGCATGATGTCATTACACAAGGTAATGCACTCGTCACACACAAACACTGAAGGCCCGGCGATCAACTTCTTCACTTCATGCTGACTCTTGCCGCAAAAAGAACAATAAAGTAACTTTTCGCCTGTCTTCTTATCGATAGCCATATTAACCTTCCATCAAGTTATCGTTAACAGCAAACTCACCCAACCCAGCCCTTCAAACCTAATTAATTCACGAAGTTTGCTTCACATGCCCGATGGTTATCACCATACAGGCATGTGAAAAAGAGCCAGATCACGGCGAGCCCCGTCGTAAAGGTACTATTTACCGTACGCGCTATACGCGCTTATCCAGCACCTGATCGACCAGACCATACTTCACCGCATCCTCAGCACTCAGGAAGTTATCCCGGTCAGTATCACGCTCGATCGCATCAACTGTCTGCCCCGTATGAAAAGCGAGCATCTGATTGAGCTTTTGCTTCAAATACAATATTTCACGTGCATGAATTTCGATATCGGATGCCTGTCCGCGAAAACCGCCCAGAGGCTGATGGATCATCACGCGTGAATTAGGCAGACAAAAACGCTTGCCCTTTTCACCTGCGGTCAGCAAAAACGCCCCCATACTGGCCGCCTGACCGATGCACAACGTGCTGACAGCAGGCTTGATGAACTGCATGGTATCGTAAATTGCCATGCCCGCCGTCACCGAACCGCCGGGTGAGTTAATGTAAAAATGTATGTCCTTGTCCGGGTTTTCAGATTCTAAAAACAGCATCTGCGCCACGATCAGATTCGCACTGTGATCGTTCACTTCACCCACCAGAAACACCACGCGCTCCTTGAGCAGACGGGAATAAATATCATAAGCCCGCTCACCGCGCCCGCTGGTTTCAACCACCATCGGGATCATGCCGATATTTTGCGGCTCAAAGGTCAACATATTAGCTTCCCATCAATTCTGCGAAGACCACTGCCTTGTCGGATACCTGAGCGCGTTCGAGCACCCATTCAACGATATTTTCTTCCAGTACCAGATTTTCAATTTCCTGATAACGGGCAGGATCTGCATAATACCAACGCACAACTTCTTCAGGATGCTCAAAGCTCTGCGCATAGTCTTCAACCAGAACACGAACTTTTTCAGGTTGCGCCTTCAAATCAAATTTTTCAACCAGATCGGCCAGAATCAAGCCGAGCATGACGCGCTTTTCAGCACGTTCTTTAAACAATTCAGCAGGCAGCTGCATGCCCTTCATGGCCATACCGCGCTTTTCCATATCCTGCACGGTCTGTTCCATCAGACGCTGTGATTCCCACTGCACCAGCGCAACAGGCAATTCAAACTGGGCAACCTTCACCAGCACATCCATTGCGGCATCCTTGTTGCGGCCCTTCAGGCGACGCACCACTTCGCGCAGCAGATTGCTGCGAATCTCAGTTTCCAGCTTGGCGACATCACCGTCAGCAATTCCAACTGACCTGGCAAATTCAGCATCCACTTCCGGCAACACAGGACCTTCAACGCTGTTGAGCGTGATCGCAAACGTCACCAGCTTACCGGCAACATCCTTACCGTGATAGTTTTCAGGGAAAGTCATATCGAAAGACTTGGTCTGGCCAACTTTCATGCCTGCGATCGCCGCTTCAAATTCAGGCAACATGCGACCGGAACCCAATTCAACCGGGTATGCCTTCGCTTCACCACCTTCGAATACCACACCATCGAGCGTACCGACGAAATCGATGATCACTTTATCATCGACAGCTGCAGCACGATCAACGGCAACATAGCTTGCACGCTGCTTGCGCAAGGTGGCGATGGTGTTGTCAATATCAGCCTGGCTCAACTCATAAGTTGCGCGCTCGACGGACTCAGCGGTCACATCGCCTAACACCACTTCAGGGTAAACTTCAAACGTGGCACTGTATTCGATTTCATCGGCATTCCAGTCAGTCGTTTTCACGGTGAACTCAGGATCACCTGCAACGCGCAGCGCTTCAGCCTGCACGGCCTGGGCAAATGACTGCTGCAAGGCTTGACCCAGTGCTTCCTGACGCGCTTCCATTCCGTAATGCTGCTCAAGCACTTTTGCCGGAATTTTGCCCGGACGGAATCCGGCGATCTTTGCCGTACGGCCGATGTGCTTCAAGCGATTAGCCACCTGACCACGGAGGGCTTGTTGTGGAATAGTTGCGTTCAGGCGACGTTCTAACGCACTCACGGTTTCTACGCTTGGCATACTGTATTTCCTTGAAATAATTAAAATGGGATGCTGGCAGAATAAGAACCGATTCAAACGCCAAGCATTTGAATTAACTTGAAAATTTGAATTCAACACAATAATGTGTTACGGCTGTCGTTCCTGATCCATTGCTCGCATTCGACAGATTGTAACAGAATCCGGATTTCCCGGCATAGTACGCCAGCGTACTCTTTACACTTGCTTGGTGCTAATGCAAACTATGGCTAACCCGCGCATTTCTTTGCAACCTCTGCGCATCGTTTGATCATGCCCCTTGCATCCGAATGTTGCACGCCTATAAATTCGCGAATGATGAAATATGATCCATAGCATGGTAATCTATCGCCGCCAAGGCGGTTTAACATAAAATTCGCCGCACACTTTAAGAACCCCGACTATGATTCTGCGTGGCCCGCACCGCCCTGATCTCCTTAAGAATGAAACCCTCCCCGACCTGCTCGAAGCCACCGCACTTCGCATCCCGGACAAAATCGCGCTGATTTTTGGTACCCGCCAACTCAGTTATGCCGAATTAACGATGACGGCTGACAAAGTCGCCAGTTACCTGATACAGAAGGGTGTGCATCCGGGGCAAGTAATTGGATTATGGTTGCCGCGCGGAATCGAACTGCTGATCGCCCAAGCCGGCATAACCAAGGCCGGCGCCGCCTGGCTGCCATTTGACGCCGACACACCCGTTGCACGTATAGAAGTGTGTCTTGATGACGCGAAGAGCCCCGGGCTGTTAACCTGCCGTTCGCAACTGGCGTTATTGCATGACTACACGGGGCATATCTGGATACTGGAAGAGCTCATTGAAACTGTCGCGTATCCTTTACTCAGGCGCGGCGATGATTTCACCTCCGACTGCCCGGCCTATGTGATTTACACCTCTGGCTCAACCGGCAAACCCAAAGGCATCGCCGTCAGTCATCAGAGCATCAGTCATTTTTTGCGCAGCGAAAATGAAGTACTGGGCATCAACGAGAACGACCGCGTCTATCAGGGTTTTTCAGTTGCGTTTGACATGTCGTTTGAGGAAATCTGGATTGCCTATCTGGCTGGCGCCACCCTGTGGCTGGCACCACGTGAAATCACAGGTGATCCGGACGCGCTGGTGCAGGCACTTGAAAACAACAAAATCAGCGTACTGCACGCCGTTCCCACCCTGCTCTCACTCTTCCCACGCGACGTGACATGCCTGCGTCTGATCAACCTGGGCGGCGAAATGTGTCCGCAGGCACTGGTCGAGCGCTGGGCAACACCGAATCACCTGCTTTTCAATACCTATGGACCGACCGAAGCGACCGTTTCAGCCAGCCTTGCGCAGTTGCATCGCGGCGTGCCTGTCACCATCGGCAAACCTTTGCCCAATTATGGCCTGCTGGTGGTGGACGCCGAACTGAAATTGCTGCCCGCGGGGGAAACCGGCGAATTGTGCATTACGGGTCCCGGCGTCGCGGATGGCTATCTGGGGCGAGCCGATCTGACCGCAGAAAAATTCGTCGCTAACCCTTATGCAGAAAATGAGAACGAAGCGCGTCTATACCGCACGGGCGATCTGGCCCGTATCGATGAAGCGGGCAATATTCAGTGCCTGGGACGCGTGGATGATCAGATCAAAATTCGCGGTTATCGCGTGGAACTGGGCGAAATCGAAGCGGTACTCGCGAAAGAACCGGGTGTCGGAACTGCAGCGGTCATCGTCAGAAATATAGGCGAAGTCGAACAGCTGGTCGCCTTTTATGTCGCTCACGCAAATGCGACACCCGTCGCTTCCGAGCTTCGCAGAAATCTTGCCGCCCAACTGCCACCGTATATGGTTCCCGCTCATTTCGAAGCAGTTGATATCCTGCCGCGCCTGACGTCAGGAAAAATTGATCGCAAGGCGCTGCGCACGCAGCCCCTGACCGAATCGAATATGACAGATGCCGAATCAGACGTCCCTGAGGGATCCGCTGAAACGGCCTTATTTGCCGCATTGCAATCCTTATTTCCCGGTCAACCGCTGCTGCGCAATGCGGATTTTTTTGACGATCTCGGCGGACACTCTTTGCTGGCGGCACGGCTCGTATCCAAACTGAGAGAAGACAGTCGCTTCGCAACCGCGACCGTTCACGACATCTACTGCGAACGCCGGATCGGGTTAATTGCAATTGCGCTGGCAAAAAAGGAAATCTCAGGCGCCGCAGCTGAACCTGAAATAGCAGAAACCCCAAGATTGCGACGCATCCTGTGCAGCCTGGCACAGGCGGCTACGATTCCGCCATTAGTCTGTATGAAGATGGCGCAATGGTTATCCCCGTTCTTCACCTACCACTATTTCACCGGTGATGAAGGCGACAGCATGGTTCGCGCTATTATTGCGTCCCTGCTGGTTTATCTGCTCGCCAATTTCGGCAGTTTCCTGCTTGTTATCGCCGCTAAATGGCTGATTCTGGGTCGCCTCAAGCCCGGCCGCTACCCGTTATGGGGATACATGTATTTTCGCTGGTGGCTGGTCGACCGTATTTCAGAAATCCCGCCACGCCATTTGCTGTCAGGTTCCTCACTCAACGCCATGTATCTTAGCGCACTGGGGGCAAAAATAGGCAAAGAGGTCGTCATCGGGGCCTTATCCATACGCGCACCGGATCTGCTTAGTATCGGCAACGGCGTATCAATCGGCGCGTCAGTGAATCTGGAAAATGCACGGGTCGAACGCGGCGAGCTGATTTTAGGGCGCATTACCATCGGCGATGAAGCCGTGATTGATTCGTATGCCGTGATAGAAAGCGAGACCCAGATCGGTGACTATGCGCATCTGGGCGGCCTGTCGTCACTGGCACACGGGCGACGTATCCCGGCATTTGAACAATGGGAAGGCTCCCCCGCCCATTTCAGCAAAAAAATCGACATCAGCAATCGCCGTGCACGCGTGCACGTCTCATCGACCCGTACTGCGATGGAGACGCTCGTCTACCTGCTGGGTGCCAATCTGGTCGCCGTGGTGTTCTTTCTGCCGGTTTTCCCAAGCTTTATTCTGATCGACTGGATTGATGCCCGCTGGATTAAGGACGTAGATCCGCATTTGTACCCGATGCATGCGTTTTTCACCTATCTCGCCCTCTCCATTCCCGCCAGTGCGGTCCTGGTACTGGCCACGGTGCTGGCTTCAGCCGGCTTTCGCTGGATCGTATTACCGCGCTTAAAACCCGGCAGCTGGTCTGTCCATAGCCCGGTGTATTTTACAAAGTGGCTGGGCAATCAGATTCAGGAATCGAGTCTGTTTGTGTTGCACGGACTGTATGCCACGGTCTATGCGCCCTGGTGGTACCGCTTGCTCGGCGCCCGTGTCGGGGCAGGCACAGAAATCTCCACCGCCTTAGGCGTCGTGCCTGACATGCTCACGATAGGCCGCGACAGTTTTGTGGCTGATGGCGTGATGCTGGGCGATGAGCGCATCGAAGGGGGCTGGATGAGCTTGCGCCCGACCGTGATCGGCGACCGGACTTTTTTGGGCAACGGCGCATTCGTGCCGGATGGCAGCATATTGCCTGACGATGTGCTGATCGGCGTTCAATCAAGCGTACCGGCAAACGAGCGCATGCACCCCGGAGAGACCTGGGTGGGCAATCCGCCGATTATTTTGCCCGCGCGCGAACAGTTCGACGGATTCGATGCAAAACTCACTTTTCATCCCAGCCTGACACGCCGCATCAGTCGCGGATTCGTCGAAGCGCTGCGCATCGTCATGCCGATGGCCGTGGTCATCGCTGTCGGTTATCTGACTGTGGCACTGGTTATGCCGCTAGCGGGTGCAGGCCGCTTTATAGACACGGCACTGGCACTCGCGCTGGCAGGGTTTCTCTATGGGGTTGGCTCATTCCTGTTTGTCGTCATCATCAAATGGGCGATCGTCGGACGCTACCAGTCCCGCTCGGCACCGATGTGGACAGCCTTTGTCTGGACCAGCGAGGCGGTTACCAATTTATACGAATCGATTGCAGTCCCTAACTTTGTCGATTTTTTACGCGGCACGCCAATGCTGCCTCCCTGCATGCGTTTACTCGGCTGCAAAACAGGCAAGGGCATTTACATGGACACGACCCAGTTAACGGAGTTTGATTGTGTCAGCATCGGCGACTACGCAACACTCAACAGCTGGTGCGGCCCGCAGACCCATCTTTTTGAAGATCGCATCATGAAAATCGGCAACGTGAGTATCGGGCGGGGTGTCACCATCGGTGCACGCAGCACCATCCTTTACGGCGCGCACATCGGTGATGGCGCAACATTAGGGCCACTCACCCTGATATTAAAGGGCGAAAACATTCCGCAAGGCACAAGATGGATCGGCTCCCCCGCCGAACCCTGGCCTGCCTGAATAGCCGGCACCTGACATTCTTTTTATATAGCGCTTCGCAATTCACTATTGAAAATTCTAAGATTGACTTATAGATAAAATGACATCCTCCACGCGCCGTGCTTAGCCCCTGAGCGCCGCCGAAGATAAGACATAAGCTGCGGTGATGTTGGGCGAGGACTATTTGAGCACGTGGACACGAAGTGGATCGTGCGAGTTCCGCAGCCCCGCCCGCTTGTGTCTTGTCGAGGGAACCCGATGCGACCTTTTGGTCCGCATGGGCGGCAAACCGGGGTCGCCTTTTCTTAAGTGTCCTTCTTTTGGCGACGCAAAAGAAGGTAACCAGCAGCCGGTCTGCCACCGGCGAATTTGATTTTAAGATACGCCGTATTCGCTGCTGAACGATTTCAACAGATAACTATGGCATAGCCTTTCAGATACTGGCGAGGATAGCCATTCAACACCCGCGCAAGTTCAGCTTTGCGAAGCGGCTGCCTGCGCATCCAGTTTAGTCACAAAACTGACCAGTTCGGGTGGCAGTGGCGCGGTGATATGCATCGGTTCGCCGGTTAACGGATGACTGAAGGCGATGCTGTGCGCATGAAGAAACATGCGCTTTAAACCCTGCTTCATCAATTCACGGTTACGCGCAAAATCGCCGTATTTATCGTCACCTGCAATCGGAAATCCCAAATGCGACAGATGCACCCGAATCTGGTGCGTGCGCCCGGTTTTTAACTGCGCTTCGAGCAAGCTGAAGCCGGGCCAGTTTTTTTGCAGGGTAAAAATGGTATGCGAAGCTTGCCCTCCTTCACGAACCATCACGCGCTTCTCCCCCTGCGGCGTATCAAATTTATGCAGCGGTAATTTGACGTGTTGTTTAACGTTATGCCATTGCCCCAGCACCAGCGTCAAATAACGCTTGTCGCTGACCCCTTCCCGCATAATTTCGTGCATCGCAGTCAAGGCTGAGCGTTTTTTAGCCAGCAACAAGACGCCGGAAGTTTCACGATCGAGTCTGTGCACCAGCTCAAGAAATTTAGCCTGCGGACGCGCACGGCGCATCTGCTCGATCACGCCAAAGCTCACGCCACTGCCACCGTGCACAGCCAGACCGGATGGTTTGTTAATCACCACCAGTGCATCGTCTTCGTAAATAATCGGCAATTCCAGCGCCGGAATATAAACGTCGGCCTCTTCCTGCTTTTGCGCAACGCGTACAGGAGGAATGCGCAACAGATCACCCATTTTAAGCCGGTAGGTCTGATCCACCCGTTTTTTATTCACCCGCACTTCACCGCGTAAAATGCGATAAACATGGCTCTTGGGTACGCCTTTTAAATGCCGAAACAGGAAGTTGTCGATGCGCTGATCTTCTCCGCTTTCATCAATTGTGAGGAATGTGACAGATTCTTTGCTTAAACTATTCATTATGCTTATACTTCGCCGTTCGCGCGTTTTGGATCGGGTAAGTTTGGGATACATTCCCGCCGATAATTCCTGACTTTTTTCTTGCGAAAAAGGTCAGATTGCTGGCACAGGCGCCCTGCGCCCCCCGCCAACCGCAACCCGGTTAATATCACTCACCGGAACCAGCAGTGATAGTAATTGATTTACGCGCTCAAAGCACCTGTGAATTCCGCAACGGGGCAGACGCGTTGCAATACCTAGCCGGTTGAGCCGGATAATTGCAGGTGCCGCATGCCGCACTGCAAAAATCCAGGAATTCTCCCCGATGGTGTTGCGACAAATGCCACGTTGCCAAAAACTTTTTGACCAGACTTATAGAGAACCCATTTGACCGATCGTTTGTTCAATCAACACAGTCAGCTGTTCCTCTCACTCGCTTAATCTGCGCGTAGTTTGAGTCTTGCCCGTGTTCGAGCGCGGGAGAAAACAAAAAAATGAAACGCATGTTATTCAATGCGACACAACCGGAAGAACTCCGTGTCGCCATTGTTGACGGTCAGAAGTTGATTGACCTTGACATTGAAATCGCTGGCAAAGAACAACGCAAGAGCAACATCTATCAGGCTGTTATCACCCGAATCGAACCAAGCTTAGAGGCCTGTTTCGTTGAATACGGCGGCAACCGTCACGGCTTCCTGCCCTTCAAGGAAGTCGCTCCCCAATTTCACCAACCCGGTTGCGGCCCTCGCCCTTCGATCAAGGAAGCGTTGCGCGAAGGTCAGGAACTGCTGGTTCAGATTGAAAAAGACGAGCGCGGCAATAAGGGCGCGGCACTGACCACTTACATCAGTCTGGCAGGTCGTTACATCGTACTGATGCCAAACAACCCGAATGGCGGTGGTGTATCCCGCCGCATCGAAGGCGATGAACGCGCTGAATTGCGCGAAGTTTTGTCGCACCTGGAAGTACCCGAAGGTATGAGCATTATCGCTCGCACCGCTGGCATCGGACGCAACGAAGAAGAGTTGCAGTGGGATCTGAATTACCTGAATCAACTCTGGACCGCGATTGCTGACGCAGCTGTTTCCGAGAAAGCACCCTCGCTGATTTATCTGGAAAGCTCACTGGTTGTCCGTGCGATCCGCGACTACTTCAATCCTGAAATCGGCGAAATCCTGATCGACACGGATGAAGTGTATCAGCAGGCACACGCGTTCATGAGCACTGTGATGCCTGACAACGTCAACCGCATCAAACGCTACGTGGACGATGTACCGTTGTTCTCACGCTTCCAGATCGAACACCAGATCGAATCAGCCCATTCCCGCGAAGTGCGTCTGCCATCGGGCGGCGCGATCGTGATCGATCACACCGAAGCACTGACAGCAATCGACATCAACTCGGCGCGTGCGACCAAAGGTTCGGACATTGAAGCAACCGCATTCAATACCAATCTGGAAGCCGCTGAAGAAATCGCCCGTCAGATGCGCCTGCGCGATCTGGGTGGCCTGATCGTCATCGACTTTATCGACATGGAAAACAGCAAAAACCAGCGCGATGTCGAAAATCGTCTGCGTGACTCGCTGCGTTATGACCGTGCACGTGTCCAGACGGCCAAAATTTCCCGTTTCGGCCTGCTGGAACTGTCTCGTCAGCGTCTGCAACCTTCGCTTGGCGAGAGCAACTACATCACCTGCCCTCGTTGCAGCGGTATCGGCCACATTCGCGGCACTGAATCGTCCGCACTGCACATCCTGCGCATCATTCAGGAAGAGGCGATGAAAGACAGCAGCGCAGCGATCCATGCGCAAGTACCGGTCGATGTTGCAACCTTCCTGCTCAATGAAAAGCGCAGCGACTTGCACCGCATCGAATCTCGTCTTAAAGTGCCTATCACGCTGATCCCCAATCCGCATCTTGAAACACCGAACTACACCATCAACCGTCTGCGTCAGGATGACTTGAGCGGTGAGGTTCAGGCACCGAGTTATACGCTGGTAGAAAAACCAGAAGAAAACAAAGCGAATCAGGAACCACAAAAAGGCGTACGCACCGTTGCGGCCGTCAAGGGCATAACGCCTATGGCACCCGCGCCGACCGCGCCGGTTAAGGCGGAACCTGTTCAGGCACCCGGCCTGCTCAGTCAGATCAGCGGCTGGTTCAAATCCCTGGTTGCTGCGGAACCTGTCGTTGAAACGCCAGTGGCTGCACGTCCTCCCCGCAGTCGCTCCGATCGCCCTGAACGCAGTGAACGTGGCGAAGGCAACAATCAAGGACGCAAGCGTCGTGAACGTAATCCTGAGCGCAACCCGGAACGCAGTTCAGCGCAACCTGCTGAAAAGCAGGCGGACAAAGGCACTGAAAAACCGGCGGAAGTCAGACAACCCAGACCGCCACGCCCGCCTAAAAAACAGGCTGAACCGCGTATTGCAGAAGAAAAACCAGTGATCGAAACGATCATAACGCCAATCGAAGGTGAAACGGAAGCTGAGAAAACCGAGAAGAGCAACAGCCGACGTCGCGGACGCCGCGGTGGTCGTCGTGAACGTGAAAAACGCGATGTCGTGCCAGGTGCGACAGAGACACTCGAGTCCGGTGAAAATTCAGCCGTCCGGAGCACGACTCAAACAGCACCGGTAAAACCAACAGAATATGTTGCAATACCGGCCAATGCTAAAGTGTCACAACCTGCAATCGCTGTTGAACCTGCAACCGCTGTCGCAGCCATTGCAGAAACGGCTGCGCAAGTGGCAACAATTTCTGAATCGGTACAGGTCGCAGAAGTGGTCGTCAAGACAGAACCCGTTGCAGAAGTGGTCGTTAAAACCGAACCTGTTGCGGCACCGGTCATTGCGGTGGTCACTGAAGCTGCGCCAACCGGTCTCGTGCAAATTGAGACGGTTCACAGCAAAATCATCGATGATGCACCCGCAGCACGACCTCAGCCGGTCGTACGACGTCGCGCACGGCAACTGGAAGTGTATGTAGAGAATGAGCCGCTGGTTCAGATCGAAACACAAAATCCTAAAGACTAAGTTCCCGCGGTCATAAAAAAAGCCTCACATTTACGTGAGGCTTTTTTTTGCCCTGTCCCCGGCTAACCGGCCAGTTCACTCTGCCTGATGTGTTGCAACAATCCTTGCGCAGCATCCTCCACCATATCGAGCACATGCTCGAATCCTTGAGCACCACCGTAATATGGGTCAGGTACTTCACGCGTGCTTTGATAGCGCGAAAAATCAAGGAACAACCCGACATGTTTTTTACATGCACGGGGAGCCAGATAGTTAAGAATTGAAAGATTAGCCGTATCCATTGCAAGAATATAATCAAAACGTTCAAAATCCTGACTTTCAACCTGACGCCCGCGCAGCTGACTCATATCATATCCGCGCTGCTGTGCCGCCTGCTGAGAACGAAGATCAGCCGCATGACCGATATGGTAATCATGGGTGCCAGCCGAATCGATCGAAATTGACTCTGACAAACCGGCATTCTCGACATACGCGCGGAACACCGCCTCGGCAGTAGGGGAACGGCAGATATTGCCCATGCATACAAACAATACAGATATTTTTTTATTCATTGAACAAGCTCAATTCCGGGGGGTTATTTTTCAAGTAACAAGAAACAGCACCTGCAATCAGACTGCCATGCCTATCAGGCTTAACGATACCAGATTTACGATGGAAATTGCTGTTTTGAAATTCACCACTGGGCGGTTGAACATGCCTGATGCAAAATGTGAAATCAACCAATGTAGTACAATATCACTCTGCCGGCTCCCTGTTACCCCCTTCATCCCCACTCAGCCACCCTCGCAATTTCAGCGCAACGATTCATCCATATCAATTTAAAGTGCAAATATGTTTACCCGCTCTATGAATATAAAAAATTATCCCGAAGTTAAGGCAAATATTCTCAGTGGTTTGACCGTTGCGCTGGCGCTCGTTCCCGAAGCCATTGCCTTTGCGCTGGTCGCACATGTGCATCCCCTGGTCGGACTGTATGCAGCCTTCATGGTCAGCCTGATCACATCCGTCATCGGCGGCCGTCCCGGCATGATTTCAGGGGCAACAGGTGCATTAGCCGTGGTGATGGTAGCCCTGGTCGTACAGCATGGCGTTGAATACCTGTTCGCCACCGTGGTGCTGATGGGCATCTTGCAAATTGCTTTCGGATTAGCCAAATTCGGGAAGTTCATCCGCATGGTGCCGCATCCGGTGATGCTGGGCTTTGTGAACGGTCTGGCGATCGTGATTTTCATGGCGCAGCTCGGGCATTTCAAAGTTGCCAATGCGGATGGCACAAGCAGCTGGATGCAGGGCATGCCGCTGTATACCATGCTGGGACTGATCGCGTTGACGATGACCATCATTTACCTGTTACCCAGACTGACTAAAATCGTCCCGTCGACACTGGCTGCGATTGCCACGGTCTCGGCACTGGTTATTTTTACCGGCATGGACACCAAAACGGTCGGCGATCTTGCATCCATCAAAGGTGGATTGCCCGAATTTCACCTGCCGGCTATACCGCTAAACTGGCACACCCTCTCGATCATTTTCCCCTACAGCCTGATACTGGCCGGAATTGGCCTGATCGAGTCACTGCTGACACTGAATCTGATTGACGATATGACGCAGACACGCGGCATGCCCAATCGCGCCAGTATCGGACAGGGCGTGGCCAACGTGGTCACCGGCTTTTTCGGCGGCATGGGCGGTTGCGCGATGATCGGTCAGAGCATGATCAATGTAACCAACGGCGCGGTCAAAAATCTCTCCGGCATCGCCGCATCTCTGTTTTTGCTGAGCTTCATCCTGTTCGCCTCGCAATGGATAGAAATGATCCCGCTGGCCGCCCTGATCGGCCTGATGTTCGTCGTTTCCGAAAAAACCTTCGAATGGGGCAGCTTTAGACTTTGGGGCAAAGTGCCGACAGCCGATGTGCTGGTGGTTGTCACCGTCGCGGTGGTAACGGTACTGACTGATCTTGCGATTGCGGTCATCATCGGTGTGATCATCTCGGCGCTGGTGTTTGCCTGGCAGCATGCCAAAAACATCGACGTGCGCGTCTCGACAGAAGAGCATGGCTGGAAAGTCTATGATTTATACGGCTCGCTTTTTTTTGCCTCGACGCAAAATTTTATTGCACTGTTTTCCCCAAAAGACGATCCGGAAGAGGTCGTCATTGACTTCAAAAACGCGCGTGTCAAAGATCATTCAGCGCTCGAAGCCATCGACATGCTCGCTGAACGCTATACCCAGCTAGGCAAAAAACTTCATCTGCGACACCTGAGCCCGGACTGCCTGGAGTTGCTCGACAAAGCAAAAGGCATGATCGAAGTAAACGTACTGGAAGACCCGCTATATCATCCGGCAGATAACCGGTTAGGTTAAACAAACAGACAAATCCCACTTTAATAAATCTGACCGATGCATGAAATTGCGTTATTGAAATATCACTGGCCTGAATATCCTGCGAGATTTGATCCAGGCATCCCGCCATTGATTTTGCTGACGCTGCCGGCGGGTACGTCCAGAACGATTGCCCGCCTGCATGCCCGTGAATTATTGCTCACCATATCAGCTCAACTGCCCAGACTGGGTACAGAACAACCTGCCCTGCTCGAAACACCGAACGGCCCGAAATTTTCCGGATCAGACTTGCAAATCAGCCTGAGCTATTCAGGCGACAAGGTGCTGATCGGCCTATCCTGCAATAGCACGCCGGGCGTGGATATTGTCGCAATTGATCGCTTATCTGAAATCGAGGCGGTGTCCGCGCTATACCTGCCTAAATCAGCCTGCCAGACGGTTCTAAACGCGCCTGATGACCGTCGAACTTCCAGCTTTGCGCTGGCGTGGGCACAACTGGAATCCTGCTGCAAGGCATTAAGCCTGCCGCTGGCAGAAATCGACAGCTCACGGGAACTAGCTTATGCAAGCTGCCAGCTGATCGATTGCGAGCAGATAGACGGCTACAGCATAGCGCTCGCACTTGGGCCGAATATGTCCCATGTTGGCGCTGCTAATTAATTCAGTGAGCTGAAATGCAGCACTTGCCGGTGAATGCGCCAACAGAATAGAAAAAAGCCCCTGTATACAGGGGCTTAAAATCTTACCTTGGTGCGAAAGAAGAGACTCGAACTCTTACACCTTACGGCGCTGGAACCTAAATCCAGTGCGTCTACCAATTCCGCCACTTTCGCAAGGGCGCGCATTATAGCATCACAGTGACTGACTATGCTCGCTTAATTGCACTCAACAGAAAATTATCTTGATGCTGCAAATTGAATGACCGCGCGGCCAGTCGATTTCCCATGCAATAACGGCATAAAGGTTTCGGGCAGCCGCTCAAAAGGCAAGAGATGCGCCACTACGCCTAAATTGTTCGGCAACAGATCCGTTGCCAGTCTGCGCCAGATTGCAAGACGCAATGCCATCGGGGTTGCCGCAGAATCCACACCGAGCAGACTCACGCCACGCAAAATAAAAGGCAATACGGTCGTATTGAGTTCGATACCGCCCGCGTTACCAAAACTGGCGATCACCCCGTGCGGTTGCATGGTGCGCGTCAACCACGCCAGCGTTTCTCCACCCACCGAGTCTACGGCGCCTGCCCACTGCGCTTTCTCCATCGGTCGTGTACCCATAACCAGATCATGACGCGACACAACTTCCCACGCGCCCAGTGACTTTAAATAGTCGTGCTCACTGTCTTTACCTGTTAATGCCGTCACCTTATAACCTGACTGCGCCAGCATCTGAATGGCCAGACTTGCCACGCCGCCTGTCGCACCGGTGACGATCACGCGGCCTGCATCAGGCCGCAAGCCGTTTTGCTCCATCCGGTGAACCGACAGCGCAGCGGTAAATCCTGCCGTACCCAGCACCATCGCGTTGCAAAGCGTTAAACCCGCAGGCAGCGGCACAACCCAGTCGGCAGGCACGCGCACGTATTCGGAAAAACCGCCGTCGTGATCCACGCCCATAGCGTACCCGGTGACCAGCACTTCATCACCCGCTTTAAAGCGCACATCGCTTGAGCTTGCAACCACCCCTGCAACGTCAATTCCGCCGACACAGGGAAATTTGCGTATCACTTTCCCGGCACCGGTCGCCGCCAGCGCATCCTTGTAATTGACGCTTGAGTAATGCGACCTGATGACAACGTCACCTGCATCCAGATCCTCCGTTGTCAGTTCGACAAATCGGCCTGATGACTGTCCCTTATCCTCAAATATCCGGTAGGCGCGAAAGGTCGTCATTTACAGATCCAGCAGCACGCGACCCGGGAATTCAAGCGCTTCCTTGATCGCCCCCAGAAACTGAACTGCTTCACGACCATCGATGATGCGGTGATCGTAGGAGACGGCCAGATAGTTCATGGGACGGATCACGATCTGGCCGTTTTCAACTACTGCGCGGTCTTTAGTCGCATGAATACCCAGGATGGCTGCCTGCGGCGGATTGATGATCGGGGTCGAGAGCATCGAACCGAACGTACCGCCATTGGAAATTGAGAACGTCCCGCCTGTCAGTTCTTCCATGGTCAGCTTGCCCACTTTGGCGCGCGCACCGAAATCAGCGATCTGTTTTTCGATATCGGCAAAACTCAGTTTATCCGCATCTCTGATGATCGGCACAGTCAGTCCGCGCTCGCTGCCGATTGCAACACCAATATCGAAATATCCGTGGTAGATGATATCCGTACCATCCACCGAGGAATTGACGACAGGAAACTTCTGCAAAGCGTAAACGGCAGCCTTAATAAAGAAGCAGGAGAATCCAAGCTTGATGCCGTGTTTCTTCTCGAAGGAATCCTTGTACTTGTTGCGCAAATCAATCACCGGCTGCATGTTCACTTCATTGAATGTCGTGAGGATGGCCGCATTTTGCTGAGATTGCAGCAAGCGTTCGGCGATGCGCTGGCGAATGCGCGTCATCGGCACACGCTGCTCCGGACGATTACCAACCGGCGCGATGACGGGTACACTTTTCGGCACAGCCGGTGCGCTCGCAGGCACCGCATTCAGCACATCTTCACGGGTGACGCGTCCGCCACGACCACTGCCATGCAGACTTGCCGCATCGATATCGAGTTCGTGCGCCAGTTTACGCACCGACGGCGTCACAGCGGCGGGAACATCAGCCTCAATTGCTGCGATTTTTACCTGTACGGCTGTCGTATCGATCAGCGCAATCAGTTCTTCACTGCCCACTTTCTCGCCATCGCCCTTCATGATTTTAGTCAATACACCACTTTTGGAGGCAGGCAGTTCCATGACGACTTTGTCGGTTTCAACGTCGATCAGATTCTCACCTTCCGAGACGGCATCCCCCACCTGCTTGTGCCAGGTCAGCAGGGTTGCTTCAGATACGGATTCGGATAATTGCGGGACTTTAACTTCAATGATGCTCATGACTGGATACTCCTGGATTATTCTTAACATCAAGGTCGGAACGGAAAGCGGCATCAATAACCGCCTTTTGCTGTTCAATATGCACGGACAGATACCCGGCTGCAGGGGCCGCTGAAGAGGGCCGCAGGGCGTAATCAAGCCGCATGCCGCGACGCAAATGGCGTAACAGATAGTGCTGAATACGATGCCACGCCCCCTGATTACCCGGTTCTTCCTGACACCAGACCATCTCGGTTGCATTCGGATAAGCCGCGACCTGTGCGGCAAATTCCGCATGCGGGAACGGATAGAGCTGCTCCAGCCTGATGATCGCCATGTCCGTTATCCCGCGTGCCCTGCGCGCAGCGACCAGTTCGTAGTAGATCTTGCCGCTGCAGGCGATGATGCGGCGCACCCGCTGCGCCTCCAGCGATTCGATTTCAGGGATCACCGCTTTGAAGCCGCCTTGCGTAAAGTCAGCCAGCGGGGATGCGGCATCCTTACTGCGCAACAGGCTTTTCGGGGTAAACACGATCAATGGCGTACGCATCGGACGCAACATCTGCCGACGCAGCAGGTGAAACATCTGTGCTGGCGTTGACGGAATACAAACCTGAATATTGTAGTCGGCGCACAGTTGCAGATAACGCTCAATGCGCCCGGACGAGTGCTCAGCACCCTGCCCTTCATAGCCGTGCGGCAGCAACATCACCAGTCCGCACAACCTGCCCCACTTCACTTCACCCGAAGCGATGAACTGGTCGATCACCACCTGCGCGCCGTTGGCGAAATCGCCGAACTGCGCTTCCCACAACACCAGCGTGTTCGGCTCCGCAGTGGCATATCCGTATTCGAAACCCAGCACAGCCTCTTCGGACAGCAGCGAATCGATCACCACAAAATGAGACTGATCAGGCGCCAGATGCCTCAGCGGTGTATACGCGCCTTCATTCCAGACCGTACGATTCTGATCATGCCAGGTCGCATGACGATGGAAAAAAGTACCGCGACGCGCGTCCTGCCCTGACAACCTGACCGGAAAACCTTCCGTGAGCAGTGTGGCATAAGCGAGATTTTCGGCCATCCCCCAGTCCAGCGACAATTCCCCTTTTGCCATCAGCGCGCGATCGTCGACGATTTTTTGTACACGGGATTGCAGCACAAAATTCTCCGGTACGGTCGTCAGCGTCTGCGCCAGTTGCAGCAACCGGTTCAAAGGAACACAGGTGTCCACAGGCAAATTCCATGGGATGCCGCGTTTAAAAGGCGCCCAGTCCGAAACGACTTTAATGCTGTTTGCCATCGCAGGATGAATCGAGTTACGTCCCTCGTCCATGGCCTGACGGTAACTTGCAATCATCTCGTCAGCTTCCCCTGCCGCGATCACCCCTTGATCTTGCAGACGCTGTGCATAAACAGCCCGTGTTCCCGGATGCTTGCGAATATAGCGATACATAAACGGCTGTGTGACTAAGGGCTCATCCTGCTCGTTGTGCCCCAGCTTCCGGAAGCAAACCAGATCGATCACCACATCGCGATGAAACTGCATGCGGTAATCGAGCGCGATTTCGGTGATCAGCATCACCGCATCCGGGTCATCGCCGTTGACATGGAAGATCGGCGCATCGATCATCTTTGCCACATCGCTGCAATATTCACTGGAACGCGCATCACGCTTGTCGGAGGCGGTAAACCCGATCTGGTTGTTAATGATGATGTGCACGGTGCCGCCCGTGCTGTAACCGCGGGTTTGAGACATGGCAAGCGTTTCCATCACCACCCCCTGACCTGCGAATGCCGCATCACCATGCAACAGAATCGGTATGACCTTGCTTCCTTCCAGATCTTTCAGGCGATGCTGACGTGCACGCACCGAGCCCTCCACCACAGGATCGACGATCTCAAGATGTGAAGGATTGAACGCCAGCGCGACATGCACGGCGCCCCCCGTTGTTTCAATATTGGCAGAGAAACCCTGATGGTATTTCACATCCCCGGATGTCAGATGTTCAGCGTGTATGCCTTCAAACTCAGCGAACAGCATCGAGGGCTGTTTCCCCAGGATATTGACCAGTACATTCAGGCGTCCGCGATGGGCCATCCCGATCACGGCCTCCTTAACGCCCTGAGCACCACATCGTTGCAACAGATGGTCAAGCAGCGGCACCAGTGTGTCGCCGCCTTCCAAAGAGAAGCGTTTTTGGCCTACATATTTGGTATGCAGATAACGCTCAAGCATCTCGGCAGCCGTCAGGCGCCCCAGAATACGGCGGCGTTGCGCTGCATCGTAGCCCGCTACACCGCGCACACCTTCGAGCCGGTTCTGTATCCAGCGTTTTTGCGGTACATCGCTGATGTACATGTATTCCGCACCGATGCTGCCGCAATAAGTCTGGCGCAGCAGTTGCATGATCTCGCGCAAGGTCATGCGAGCCGCCGACACCAGAGAACCGGTTTCAAAGGTGGTATTCATGTCCGAATCAGAGAAACCGTAATGGGCAGGATCGAGTTCAGGCACAACCGGCTTTTCGTGACGATTGAGCGGATCGAGATTGGCAACACGCACCCCCAGAAAGCGATGTGCATTGATCAGCTGCAGCACTTTGACCTGTTTGCGTTCGTAGTCTGAATCGGGCGATCCTGCCGCATTGGGCAGCGATTCGAATGAACGCTGGATAGGACTGTGTGCCAATTCAGCCGCCCCCTTGTCCCAAGACGGCAACGCATCGAAATACTCGCGCCACTGCCCCGTTATGCTGGCAGGATCCTGCAGATACTGCTCATACAAATCCTCGACAAAGGGCGCAGCGAACAGCAGCGAGCTGTCCTGCATCATCTGATTAAAACTAATCGATTTGCTCAACGTTTTTCCAGTGGCAGATAATTACGCCTTTTGGCGCCGATATAGAGTTGACGCGGACGGCCGATTTTCCGGTCGCTCTCAGCCATCATTTCATTCCATTGTGACACCCAGCCGATTGTGCGCCCCACTGCGAAGATCACCGTAAACATGTTGGTCGGTATACCCAATGCGCGCAGCACAATACCTGAATAGAAATCGACATTCGGGTACAGCTTGCGTTCGATGAAATAAGGATCGCTCAGCGCGATTTTTTCCAGTTCCATCGCCAGTTTGAACAGACTGTCGTTTTCCAGCCCCTGTTCTTTGAGTACTTCGTGGCAAGTCTCGCGCATCACCGAAGCGCGCGGGTCCATATTTTTATAGACGCGATGACCAAAGCCCATCAGTCGATACTTTTTATCCTTCACGCCCTGAACAAACTCCGATACGCGGGAGACATCACCGATCTCGATCAGCATATTCAGTGCAGCCTCGTTAGCCCCGCCGTGAGCCGGTCCCCAGAGTGCTGCAATACCCGAGGCGATACAGGCAAACGGATTCGCACCGCTCGAGCCTGCCAGACGTACTGTTGAGGTAGAGGCGTTCTGTTCATGATCCGCATGCAGGATGAAAATGCGTTCCAGCGCTCGCACCAGAACAGGATTGGGTACATATTCTTCAGCCGGGGTTGCAAACATCATATACAGGAAATTTTCCACATAGCTGTATTTTCGCTGCGGAAACATGAACGGGTAGCCGGTATGATATTTATGCGCCATCGCAGCAATCGTCGGAACCTTGCCCAGCAGACGCATTGCTGCCAGATCACGATGTTCGGGGTTGTTGATATCCAGCGCATCGTGGTAAAAAGCCGACAAGGCACCCACCACACCGACCATCACAGCCATCGGATGCGCATCCCGGCGAAATCCGCTGTAAAATTTGGCTAACTGATCGTGTACCATGGTGTGCGATTTCACCGTCTGAACGAAATCAGATTTTTGTTTTGAATCAGGCAGTTCTCCATTTAGCAACAAATAGCACACTTCAAGAAAATCAGACTGTTCCGCCAGTTGCTCAATCGGATAGCCCCGGTAATACAAGAAACCTTCGTCCCCGTCGATAAAGGTGATTTTGGAGGTGCAACTCGCGGTTGAAAAAAAAGCGGGATCGTAGGTAAAGATGCCTAATTTACCCAGCTCATGAATATCAATGACATCCGGCCCCAGCGTACCTGACATCATCGGCAACTCAATCTGACGACCGTCATCCAAAGTCAGCGTTGCAACACGTTTTTTCTGGCTAAGTTCCTGTTCCATCCGTTTTCCAATCTTAAAAGTTACACTGATTTAATTTTTTCCAGTAATTCGGCCTGCTCGCCAGACACTTCACCCTGACGGCCTGACAGTAAATCCCACAGCGGATTGTCAGCCATATCGAGAAAGACTTCAAATATCTGCCGTTCGGACGGGGTCAATTGCGCATAGTGAGCGTCAACAAAACGCCCCAGCACGATATCCAGTTCCAGCAGACCTCGCCGGCAGCGCCAGCGCAAGCGGGATAACTCTTCACTCCGCAATCTGCATTCCACATTTGACATCCCCTACACCATCCTCTTGATCATCAGGTCCTTGATATGCCCGATCGCCTCGGTCGGATTCAGCTCCTTAGGGCACACATCGACACAATTCATGATGGTATGGCAGCGGAATAAACGATACGGGTCTTCCAGATCATCCAGTCGCTCGGAGGTTGCCTGATCTCGTGTATCGGCGATAAAACGATAGGCCTGCAGCAATCCTGCGGGACCGACAAATTTATCCGGATTCCACCAGAACGAAGGACACGCCGTCGTGCAGCAACCGCACAGGATACATTCGTAAAGCCCGTTCAGATGCTCGCGCTGCGCGGGAGACTGCAGGCGTTCCGTTTCAGGCGGCGGATCGTTGTTGATCAGATAGGGTTTGATCGAGTGGTATTGTTTGAAGAACTGCGTCATGTCCACGATCAGATCGCGGATCACCGGCAAGCCCGGCAACGGACGCAACTCAACCGGCTCTTTTAAGGATGACAGCGGGGTGATGCACGCTAAGCCATTGCGACCGTTGATGTTCATCGCATCCGAACCGCACACGCCTTCGCGGCAGGACTTGCGCAATGAAATACTGTCGTCCTGCTCTTTTAACAGCACAAGCGCATCGAGCAACATTTTGCCACCGGACTCGATGTTCAGCTCATAGGTCTGCATGCGCGGCGCAGTGTCGGTTTCAGGATTGTAACGATAGATTCTGAATTTCATTACATTCACTCCCTAGTAAACCCGCGGCTTGAGCGGGAATGAATCCACCGTCAGCGGTTTTAAGCGCACCGGCTTGTAATCAAGGCGATTTCCTTCGCTAAAGTACAGACTGTGTTTCAGCCAGTTCACGTCATCGCGTTCCTGATAATCATCACGCGCATGCGCGCCGCGGCTCTCCTTGCGGGCTTCTGCCGCGACCATCGTCGCCTGCGCCACCTCGATCAGGTTATCCAGCTCCAGCGCCTCGATACGCGCCGTGTTAAATACGCGACTCTTGTCAGTAATTTCAGTGTGCGCGACGCGCTCTGCGATTTCCCTGATATTAACTACACCGGCTTTGAGCAACTCAGGAAAACGGAACACACCGCAATGCTTCTGCATGTTTCTGCGCATCGCATCCCCAACCTCGGATACACGCTCGCCGTTTTTCTGGTTATCCAGCCGATCAAGACGCGCAAGCGGACGCGCTGCCGCATCGGCGGGCAGCGCTTTTGGATGCGGATTGCTTTTCAAATCCTCGATGATCTGACGCCCGGCTTCACGACCGAACACCAGTAAATCCAGCAGTGAATTACAGCCCAGACGGTTAGCGCCATGCACCGAGACGCAGGCGCATTCACCCACTGCATACAGCCCGTGCACCACTTCATCGGGCCCTGTTTTATAAGGCGCGACCACCTGACCGTGATAATTGGTCGGAATGCCGCCCATCATATAATGCGCGGTCGGTACCACCGGAATCGGATTTTTAGCCGGATCCACGTGGGCGAATTTAAGAGCAATTTCTCTGATACCCGGCAGACGCTGCTTAATCACCTCGTCACCCAGATGATCGAGTTTCAACATCACGTGATCACCATGCGGCCCGCACCCCCGACCTTCGTTGATCTCAATGGTCATCGCGCGCGACACCACATCGCGGCTGGCCAGATCTTTGGCGTTCGGTGCATATTTAGGCATGAAGCGTTCGCCATCCTTATTCACCAGATAGCCGCCTTCGCCACGCACCCCTTCGGTGATTAACACGCCCGCACCATACACACCGGTCGGATGAAACTGAAAAAATTCCATGTCTTCGAGCGGAATGCCGGCACGTGCAGCCATCCCCAGACCGTCGCCGGTATTGATAAAGGCATTGGTGCTCGAATGAAAGATACGTCCTGCACCGCCGGTTGCGAACAGGGTGGCGCGCGCCTGAAACATCATCACCTCGCCTGTTTCGATCTCCATCGCGGTCACACCCAGCACATCGCCCTCTTCGTCACGGATCAAATCCAGCGCCATCCACTCGACAAAGAAATTGGTGTTGGCTTTGACGTTCTGCTGATACAAGGTATGCAGCAGCGCATGTCCGGTACGATCAGCCGCCGCACAGGCGCGTTGCACCGGATTTTTGCCGTAATCCTGCATGTGTCCGCCAAAGGGGCGCTGATAGATCTTTCCGCTGTCAAGACGGTCGAACGGCATGCCGTAATGTTCCAGTTCATACACGACTTCCGGTGCTGCGCGACACATGAACTCGATCGCATCCTGATCGCCCAGATAGTCCGAACCTTTCACCGTATCGTACATGTGCCAGTGCCAGTTATCCTCGTTCACGTTGCCCAGACTGGCCGCAATGCCGCCCTGAGCTGCAACCGTGTGAGAGCGGGTCGGAAACACTTTGGAGAGCACCGCCACTTTCAGACCTGCCTGAGCCAGCTGTAAAGCGGCGCGCATGCCTGAACCACCCGCACCCACCACCACCACATCAAACGTTCTTTTAGCCACTGCCATTACATACCCCACAAAATTTGTACAGACCAGATCGCATACAGAATCAGCGCCAGAATCACCAGTACATGGATTACCAGTCGCACAGCGGCAGGTTTGACGTAATCCATCACGACGTCACGAATGCCGACCCAGGCGTGATAATACAGACTGAACAGAAACAGCAAGGCAAAGGCACGCACCGGCTGGCTGGAAAACAAGGCTATCCAGCGGTCATATCCCATATTCGGATGCAACAGCACATACACACCCAGCCCCAGCGAACCTGCGGCCATCACAACAGCGGTTACACGCTGAATCAGCCAGTCGCGCAGACCGTAGTGTGCACCTACCACGACTTTTACCATAACTTAACCCCGATCAGAACCGTTAACAGCAAACTCACTACCATCACGATTTTGCTGCTGTCACGCGCCTGTTTGAGGCTGGAGACGATATGCAGATCGATCGCCAGATAGCGTATTCCGGCGCAAAAATGATGCAGAAAAGCCCACAGCAATCCAAGCAGCGCTATCTTTGCCAGAGGATGACCCAGCACATCGAGCAGCTGAGTATAGGTTGCAATTGAGTTCAAACTATATTGCAGCATCAGCAGCAGCAACGGTAGCGCGAAAAACAAGGCTAATCCACTGATGCGATGGAGTATGGATACGAATCCGGGGAGAGGCAGTTTAATCAAATGAAGCGCGAGGTGTTTCGGACGTTTTTTAAGCATTGCCTACCTTTGCCATGACGAAAATACTGCTCGGCATGTTACACCTTTTACATGGCATGAGAATACTAAAAGCTCTATGATGTGCAGACTTTATCAGAAAAGGAGCACCCTATGAAAGCACCTGTACGCGTCACGATTACCGGCGCCGCCGGACAAATTGGCTACGCCGCACTGTTCCGCATCGCAAATGGCGATATGCTGGGGCGCGAGCAACCGGTCATTCTGCAATTGCTGGATTTGCCGCAGGCGCAGGGTGCGTTGCGCGGCGTGATGATGGAGCTGGAAGACTGTGCTTTCCCGTTGCTGCAACAGGTCATTATCACCGATGATCCTAAAATAGCATTCAAGGACACCGAAATTGCACTGCTGATCGGCGCACGCCCGCGCGGTAAGGGTATGGAACGTAAAGATTTACTGGAAGCGAACGGTGCGATTTTCTCGGCGCAAGGCAAGCTGCTCAACGAATATGCCGCGCGTCACGTCAAGGTACTGGTGGTCGGCAATCCGGCGAATACCAATGCACTGATCGCGATGAAAAACGCGCCGGATCTGGATCCAAAGAACTTCACTGCCATGATGCGTCTGGATCACAACCGCGCCATCGCTCAGGTTGCACAAAAATTGTTCCAGCCGATTCGCGACATCAAAAAGATGGTCATCTGGGGCAACCACTCAGGTACGCAATATCCCGATCTGGATCACGCAGAAATTCGCGGCCGTCTGGTTCGCGACATTCTGCCCGATCAGAACTGGGTGGAAGAGGAGTTCATTCCAACCGTACAAAAGCGCGGCGCAGCCGTCATCGAAGCGCGCGGCCTGTCCAGCGCTGCGAGTGCTGCCAATGCTGCAGTCACCCATATTCACGACTGGATGCTAAGCTCCCACCACAACGACTGGGTCACCATGAGCGTACCGTCTGACGGCAGTTATGGCATTCCTGAAGGGGTGATCTACGGATTCCCGGTAACCTGCCGCCACGGCCATTTCACAATCGTGCAGAATTTGCCGATCAGCGAACTGGGACGCCGCCACATGCAGGACTCCCACCGAGAACTGATGGAAGAGCGCGAACTGGTGAAACATCTGTTCGGGTAAACCCCATCGCCACCCGATTGTTTGAAGTTCATCGGGTCACCTGGTGACCCGATGAACTTCAAACCACTAGCTGTTCAGAGCGATGTAACGGCACCCTACATTGCAGCTACGTTCCCTCACGGCGACTGTTCATGCTAATGACCAGCACGCCGCACAGCACAAGCGTGGAACCTGCGATCTGCAACACCGAGATATGCTCACCCAGAAACACATAAGCCATATAGATGGTACTGACAGGCCCGATTGAGCCGATCAGCGAGGCGCTGCCAGAACCGATACGGCGTATCGCCAAAGATAACAAAAAAACCGGCAACACCGTTGAAAAAATAGCCATCGCGATGGACAATTCATAGATGCGAAGGGGTAAATCGAGCACACTCAACGGGCGCATTACAGCGAACTGCATTAGGCTGGCACCGCTTGCGACCATCATCGCATACGCGGTAAAACGCATCGCACCAATTCTCGCAATCGCATGTCCTGCACCGACCAGATAGATTGAATATGACAAGGTACTGGCGAATACCAGCACGACGCCAAGCCCGACTGCACCATTTTTCGCGCCGATATCGTGCATAAAAACCAGCGCAATGCCGGCATAGGACAATCCCATCGCGCCGATGACCTGCCTTGAGATGGGACGTTTATAGATTAGCGCGGCAAGGATCACCGTCATGGTCGGATAAAGAAACAGGATCAGACGCTCCAGTCCGGCCGAGATGTATTGCAGACCTAGAAAATCGAGATAACTGGAACAGTAATAGCCGATGAGTCCCAGCCCCAGAACCAGCAGGCGATCATGCCAATTGAGCGGTTCGGGATGACGCCGATATGACCAGATCGCCACACCGATGAAAAACGGCACCGAAAACACCATGCGCAACGCCAGCAGCGTCACCGCATCGACATGGTCAAGATAGGCAAGTTTAACCAGTATCGCCTTGGCCGAGAAACCGACTGCGGCAAGCAACGCGAAGACAACCCCGACAATGACATCCCGCCCGACGAAACCGCTCCCACCGACCCTGTTTAATTGATTTTTCAATATTGATCCAATAAACCCGAACAGGGCGTGACAGGCAAGTTGATGGTCACCTGTTTTCAACCTGAAGCGACCGCGCTGGCACGAACTAAACCGCTCTGAACGCAACCTTCCCGCAAGCCAAAACCCCACCGCCATCATACATCCGCATCACGCGCACACATAAAAATTCGCGAAACAGCCGCTGACTTCGAGGCATCGACGCCAGCACAGTCAGACTATCAGGAATTCAAGTGTAAAAAAATTTCACTTACCGAAAATTCTGGTTGGCGTATCCTGATCATAAAATTAAATGGTGAGGTCATGATGTCTGCCATTCGTCCACCTGCCGTTGCTGGCATGTTCTATTCTGCCGAGCCCCAGGCGCTTGCACTTGAGGTACGGGCATTTCTGGCTGATGCCAAGCCGTTTGATCTCATTCCCAAAGCGCTGATCGTCCCCCACGCAGGCTATATCTATTCCGGCGCAATCGCTGCCACTGCCTATGCCACGCTGCGTCTCATTGCAAAAAAAATCCGGCGGGTGCTGCTGCTGGGGCCGACCCATCGCGTCGCGGTGCAAGGCCTTGCGCTGCCTGAAGCGTCTGCATTTGATACCCCATTGGGCAGAATACAAATCGATCATCAAGCGGCACGTTCGATTGCTCATCTGCCACAGGTAGTCTTCAGCGATCAGGTGCATGCACAGGAGCATTCACTGGAAGTACAACTGCCCTTTTTGCAAAGCGAGCTGGCAGACTTCACGCTGGTACCGCTGGCGGTGGGCATGGCTAGCGCTGAAGAAGTGGCCGAGGTGCTCGAACTGCTGTGGGGTGGCGAGGAAACGCTGATTGTCATCAGTTCCGATTTGTCTCACTATTTGCCATATCAAGTCAGTCAGCGCGTGGACAAAGAAACGGTACAGGCCATTTTAAACCTGCAACAGCCGGTTGCCCACGACAGAGCCTGCGGTGGCACACCGGTCAGCGGCCTGATGATTGCCGCACGGCGACACCACCTGACGCCGCATTTACTTGATCTTCGCAACTCGGGGGACACAGCAGGCGACCGCGACCGTGTCGTCGGCTATGCGGCTATCGCGTTCACCGGGGATAAAAATCGTGAATATAGATGACAAAGGCGCCGTTCTGCTCGCCATTGCACGCGCCGCGATATCAAACGCGCTGGGCGTGCCCGCGACAGCAGACGAGCGCACACCGTGGCTGACTGAACCTGGTGCCTGTTTCGTCACCCTCACCCGACATGGCGACCTGCGCGGTTGTATCGGCTCATTGGCCGCACACCGGTCCTTGCTGACTGACCTCAAAAGCAATGCCGTATCCGCCGCCTTTCACGATCCCAGATTCACGCCGCTAAGCGCAAATGAACTGGCATCCACCCGCATCGAAGTATCGCTGCTCACACCGGCTCATGCCATAGTATTTCGCGATGAGAGTGATGCCTTATCGCAATTGAAACCCGGCGCAGATGGCGTCATCTTCGAATATGGACGCTACCGCAGCACGTTTTTACCGCAGGTGTGGGAACAACTCCCTGAACCGCGTCAGTTCATGGCACACTTAAAGCGCAAAGCGGGGCTGCCCGATGATTTCTGGGATGAAGGCATTAAACTGTCACGCTACGCTGTCGTCAAATACGCCGAAAATCCTGCAGCAGGACATTCTTAAGGAGAACTGCAATGGACGAGCCCATCAGTCCTGCCGAACGCTACCCCGCCAAATACTGGCACAAACTGGCTGACGGGCGCATTCAGTGCGATTTGTGTCCGCGCGATTGCAAACTGCACGAAGGCCAGCGCGGCGCCTGTTATGTACGCGGCAGGGTGAACGATGCAATGGTGCTCACCACGTACGGCAGGTCATCCGGATTTTGCGTCGATCCTGTCGAAAAAAAACCGCTGAATCATTTTTTTCCGGGCAGCAGCATTTTGTCGTTCGGTACTGCCGGCTGCAATCTGGCCTGCAAATTCTGCCAGAACTGGGATATTTCCAAATCGCGCAGTTTCGATAAATTAGCCGATCAGGCCACCCCCGAGGCAATTGCTCACAGCGCAGGACAATTGGGCTGCAAGAGCGTCGCCTTTACCTATAACGATCCGGTGATCTTTACCGAATACGCGATGGATGTCAGCGACGCCTGTCATGCGAAAGGCATCAAGACCGTAGCGGTCACGGCAGGTTATATACACGAAGCGGCGCGGCGCGATTTCTTCGCCAAAATGGATGCGGCCAATGTCGATCTGAAGGCTTTTACGGATGAATTCTACGTCAAACAATGCGGTGCACATTTACAGCCGGTACTCGATACGCTCAAGTATCTGTGCAATGAAACCTCTGTATGGGTCGAACTGACTACCCTGCTGATCCCGGGTATGAACGACGGCGATGAGGAAATCACCGCTATGAGCAAATGGATAGCCAGTGAACTGGGCACGGGCGTCCCGCTGCACTTCACCGCCTTTCATCCGGACTACAAACTGACTGACATTGTGCCGACACCGCCGCAAAGTTTGACCCGCGCGCGACAAATCGCACAAAACGCCGGGCTGCTGTATGTGTATACCGGCAATGTACATGACAAGTCAGGCGATACGACAAACTGTCCATCCTGCGGCACAGCGCTGATCGTGCGCGACTGGTATGAAATCTGTCAGTACCGGCTGACCCCTGACGGTCATTGCCCTGATTGCAATACAAAAATTGCCGGGCATTTCGAAAACTATACCGGCGCCTTTGGCCGTCAGCGCTTCCGGGTCATGCCCGTCTGAATCGCGTGTTATGTTATCATCGCCGGCATGGCCTCAATGCCTGTGCCATTCCCGTGCCTTCATGACGACACCCCTATCTAAAGCGGAACACATACTCCACGACGTTTTCGGTTACCCCCGTTTTCGCGGTGAACAGCAGGCGATCGTCGAGCAAATCGCAGCCGGCGGCGATGCGCTGGTTCTGATGCCGACCGGAGGCGGAAAATCGCTGTGCTACCAGATTCCCGCCCTGTTGCGCTCAGGTACCGGGATCGTTATCTCGCCATTGATCGCGCTGATGCAGGATCAGGTCGATGCACTGCGTCAGCTGGGCGTCAGCGCGGCCTATCTGAACTCCAGTCTGCCCGCCGATACGGCGCGTGACGTTCAGGGAAAGCTGATGCGCGGCGAACTCGATTTGCTGTATGTCGCGCCAGAACGCCTGATGAACGCCAATTTCCTGAACATGCTGGAGCAGGTGCAAGCGAAGCACGGCCTGGCGCTATTCGCGATCGATGAGGCGCATTGTGTCTCGCAGTGGGGCCATGACTTCCGCCCCGAGTACCGCGAACTGACCATTTTGCATGAGCGTTTTCCCGCCGTGCCGCGCATCGCGCTGACCGCGACCGCCGATGCCCCGACCCGCCGCGAGATCGTCGAACGCCTGTCGCTGGAACAGGCGCGCCAGTTCGTCTCCAGTTTCGACCGGCCCAACATCAATTATCGCGTCACCAGCAAAGCATCCGTACTCAATCAGCTGCAGGACTTTTTAGACAGGGAACATGCCAATGACGCCGGCATCGTGTATTGCCTCTCCCGCAAACGGGTGGATGAAACGGCAGCCTGGTTAAAAGACCATGGATGGGATGCCCTGCCCTATCATGCAGGTCTGGATGCGGCCACGCGCGCGGCCAACCAGAGCCGGTTTCTGCGCGAAGAAGGGGTCGTCATGGTCGCGACCGTCGCATTCGGCATGGGCATCGATAAACCTAACGTGCGCTTTGTCGCCCATATCGATTTGCCCAAGAGTATGGAAGGCTATTATCAGGAAACGGGTCGCGCAGGTCGTGACGGACTGCCGGCTACCGCCTGGATGGCTTACGGACTGGGCGATGTAGTCTCGATGCGCAAAATGTTAAGTCAGGGCGATGCGCCTGAAGAGCGTAAACGCGTGGAATTGCAAAAGCTCGATGCACTGCTGGGTTTTTGCGAATCAACCGGTTGCCGCCACCAGACAATTTTGCGCTATTTCGGTGAAAATCATCCGGGCAATTGCAATGAGTGCGATAACTGCCTGACCCCCGTGCAGACCTGGGAAGCGACACGCGAAGCGCAGATGGCCCTATCCTGCGTGTATCGCACGGGACAGCGCTTCGGCGTCGGCCATCTGATTGATGTATTACTGGGCAAAGACACCGAGCGGATTACAAAATTAGGCCACCAGCAACTCTCCACCTTCGGCATCGGCATTGAGCACACGGCACAACAGTGGAGCAGCGTATACCGGCAACTGATTGCGGGCGGTTATCTGGAGGCGGACATCGAGGCCTATGGCGGATTAATACTCACCGCAACGGCTCGCCCTGTACTGAAAGGCGAAGTGAGCCTGTCGATGCGGCGCGATGCGGAGCCGGCCAGAAAAGTTAAAACGCAGCGAACTGGCAAGGTGCGTGAACCCTTTTCAGGTGCCAATGAAGACCGTTTGTGGCTCGCGCTCAAAGCCAAGCGTATGGAACTGGCACGTGAACAGGGCGTGCCGCCCTATGTCATTTTTCACGACAGCACCCTGCTGGAAATGATGGATCATCGCCCCGGCAGCCTGACCGAACTGGGCAGACTTAGCGGTGTCGGACAGGGCAAGCTTGCCCGCTACGGCGATGATTTTTTGAAAGTCTTTGAAGACAATATTTAAAGCATGCAACACAGCCGTAACAAAACGCTGCTGCCCGTGAAATCATCCGTGACTGAATACCCTAACAGCAGTGAATAAAAAACCCGCCGAAGCGGGTTTTTTATTCACATCGAATGACCAGTTACTCGGCAATCGAAGCACCATTGGCGACAGGCGCATCCAGCAACGCCTTCATCGACAACTTCATACGACCTCTGTCATCCATTTCCAGCAGTTTGACACGCACGACCTGACCTTCTTTCAGGTAGTCGCCTACGCTGTTCACGCGTTCGTGTGCAATCTGAGAAATGTGCAACAGGCCATCTTTGCCCGGCAGAATATTGATCAGCGCACCGAAGTCCAGCAACTTGACCACCGGGCCTTCGTAGACTTTGCCCACTTCAACATCCATCGCGATGTCTTCAATACGCTTCTTGGCCAATTCACCCGCTTCACCGTTGACACTGGAGATCGTGATATTACCCGCGTCATCGATATCGATGGTTGTGCCGGTTTCTTCGGTCAATGCACGGATCACCGCGCCGCCCTTACCGATCACATCGCGAATCTTTTCAGGATTGATCTTCATCTTGATCATGCGAGGTGCAAACTCAGACAACTCACTGCGCACACCTGACATCGATTCCTTCATGATGCCAAGAATGTGCATACGACCTTCTTTAGCCTGACTCAATGCAGCCTGCATGATTTCACGCGTGATGCCGTTGATCTTGATATCCATCTGCAAAGCGGTGATACCGGCTTCAGAACCTGCCACCTTGAAGTCCATATCACCCAGGTGATCTTCATCGCCAAGAATATCGGACAACACGGCAAAACGATTGCCTTCCTTAATCAGACCCATCGCGATACCGGCAACATGGGCTGTCAAAGGCACGCCCGCATCCAGCATCGACAGACAGCCACCACAAACAGATGCCATGGAGCTAGAACCATTCGATTCAGTGATTTCAGACACGATGCGAACGGCATAACCGAAGTCTTCTTCTTTAGGCAACACAGCGATCAGCGCACGCTTGGCCAGACGACCGTGACCGATTTCACGGCGCTTAGGAGAACCTACGCGTCCTGTTTCGCCGGTAGCGAACGGAGGGAAGTTGTAATGCAGCATGAAACGGTCTGAATACTCGCCCTGCAACGCATCAACCTTCTGCGCATCGCGCATGCTGCCCAGCGTTGCAACCACGATCGCCTGGGTTTCTCCACGGGTAAACAAGGCAGAACCATGCGTGCGTGGCAACACGCCATTGCGAATCGTAATCTTGCGCACAGTGCGGGTATCACGACCGTCAATGCGCGGCTCGCCGGAGAGGATCTGACCGCGAACGATTTTAGCTTCCAGTGCACCGAACAACTCGTTAACTGCATTTTTTTCCAGATCAGGAGAAACCGCCGCCATCACCTTGCTGTGAATGGCAGAAAGCGCATCCGTGCGTTCCTGCTTGGAGCGTATCGCATACGCGGCTTGCAGATCAGCTTCAGCCAGTTCTGCGATCTGCGCGATCAGCGCTTCATTTTTGGCTGGTGCTGCCCAGTCCCACATCGGCTTACCAACCGCTTCAGCCATTTCGTTGATCGCAGCGATCACAACCTGGAATTGTTCGTGACCGAACATCACCGCACCCAGCATGACTTCTTCGGACAACTGCTGCGCTTCAGATTCAACCATCAGCACTGCGCGATCAGTCCCTGCGACAACCAGATCCATCTGTGAAGTCTTCAGTTCAGTCTGAGTCGGGTTAAGCAGATACTGGCCATCAAAATAACCTACGCGAGCGGCGCCGATCGGGCCTTCAAACGGAATACCGGAAATGGCAAGTGCCGCAGACGCGCCGATCAGTGAAGGAATATCGGAATCGATTTCGCTGTCTGATGAAATGACCGTTGCGATAATCTGCACTTCATTGTAAAAACTCTCAGGAAACAAAGGACGAAGCGGACGATCGATCAGTCGCGATGTCAAAATTTCCTTTTCACTGGCACGACCTTCGCGCTTGAAAAAACTGCCGGGGATCTTGCCAGCGGCGTAGGTTTTTTCCTGATAATCAACAGTCAACGGAAAAAAGTCCTGATCAGGCTTGGCATCTTTACGACCGACAACGGTGACCAGCACCACAGTATCATCGAGGCTAACCAGAACAGCGCCACTTGCCTGACGGGCGATCTCACCGGTTTCAAGGGTTAACTGATGATTACCAAACGTGATTGTTTTTTTGAAATGACTCAAGATAGACCTCTTATGACATGCATGGCGCGCCATCGCACCACGTTAAATAGACGAGACTAAACGACACGGGCCGCAATTGCGACCCGCTTGATATAACTACTTACGAATGGCCAAACGCTTGATCAGAATCTGGTAGCTCGCTTCATTCTTGCTTCTGAGGTAGTCCAGCAGCTTACGACGACGGCTGACCAGACGCAACAAACCGCGACGGGAATGGTGATCCTTTTTATGATCCTTGAAGTGATCGGTCAGATAAGTGATACGTGCAGTGATCAAAGCCACTTGCACTTCCGGGGAACCGGTATCACTTGCTGCACGTTGAAAATCTGTCACGAGTTGCGCTTTTTGCGCGGCGGTAATTGCCATTGGTTTTGCTCTCCTAAAAAAAGTGCTACATTGTACTCTTGAATACGGTTATTGCTCAACCACTTCCGACAAATCTATCAGGACTGATAGCTTTATCACGGCTGATCCTGAACTGACAGCATCAAGGCCGCGACAGGATTGAAAATTGACGGTCATCAAACCTTGTTCGGCACGACCAAAACTGGCTTTGCCAGCAGGCAATTGCTGCCTGCAAAAAGACTGACCATGCACGGCGTCCAATATATCAGAAATTAATTATAATTTTTTTATTTCAATGATTTACATAAATAAGATTTAGCCGCACAAAGCTTAATCGATTCTATTTCAGCCATGCCCTGCGGCTGTGCCTGACGATGATTTCCTTTCACAGCATATTTTTGCAAGATACAATATAAATTCAGACAGATATCGGGGATACCATCATTGCAGCTTGCCTGGCCACGCCGGACAGCAACCGGTCAGGCGAGAGGCGACGACCTTCCTGCAATCCGACCCCGACAAATCCAGCGGAGCCATACAATCTGATCTTCCCATCTGGCAAACCTGTATCAAGCCCCAGACGCTGGCCTTGAGCCAGACGCATGATCTGCGCGTCATCGAGGGTCAGTTGCGGCATGTCAGGCATCAGACACACCAAAGGCATGAGACAGGCATCCCGCTCGACATCGCTCATGCCGGTCAATTGCGAGAGGGTATAGCCATCAGACAAATTGAAATGCGCAATCGCCGTGCGGCGCAAACCGGTCAGGTGTGCGCCGCAGCCTAATGCTGCGCCGATATCTTCTGCCAGCGTGCGCACATACGTGCCTTTACTGCAGCGCACGGAAATTTCCATTTCATTGCCCGCCCAGTGATTCACCACCAGCTCGTGTATGACCACGGCACGCAACGCACGCTCGATGGTAACGCCTTCCCGGATATATTCGTATAAAGGCTTGCCCTGATGCTTGAGCGCACTGTACATCGGCGGCAACTGTTCAATCTCACCCCGAAAGCGCGCGATGACCGCTTCAAGCTCAGAAGGGGTAAAGCTGACCGGCAACTCGGCAGTTATTTCGCCTTCCGCGTCTCCCGTTGTCGTGGTCTGTCCCAGACGCAGCATTGCGGTATAGGTCTTATCCGCATCGAGCAAACAGTTTGAAAATTTCGTCGCCTCACCAAAGCAAACCGGCAACAGCCCCGTCGCCAGCGGATCCAGCGTACCGGTGTGACCTGCTTTTTCAGCCTGGAACAGTCGACGCACTTTTTGCAGTGCATCGTTGGAGCTCAATTCCAGCGGCTTATCGAAGAGCAGCACGCCGTCGATGGCGCGCCATTTATTCCGAAATTGCGGTTTACTTATCTTCGTCAAGATGAAAATCGCTGGCGACGGCCTGCTCGATGAGTTGCGACAAGTGACTGCCGCGCTCTACAGAAGAATCGAATACAAAATGCAATTGCGGCATGATACGCAGTTTAATGCTGCGCGCCAGGCGACTGCGCAGGAAACCCGCCGCCCGGTCCAGGCCTTCCTGCGCCTCTTCATGCTTGCCATCGAGGCGCGTGAAGAAAATCTTGGCATGCGAATAGTCGCCAGCCACTTCAACACCGGTAATGGTGACCAGCTTTACGCGCGGATCATTGATTTCAAGACGAACAAGCTGCGCAATTTCACGTTGCATCTGCTGTCCGACACGGTCTGTTCTCGCAAAATTAGCCATTACAGAGTACGTGCAACCTCAACAATTTCGTAAGCCTCGAGCTTATCGCCTTCTTGCAAATCGTTGAAATTCTTGACAGACAAACCGCACTCGAAATTGGCGCGCACTTCCTTCACATCATCTTTGAAGCGCTTCAGTGAATCGAGTTCACCCTCATGTATCATTTCCTTGCCGCGCATCACGCGAACCTTACATCCGCGCTTGACGATGCCTTCGAGCACCATACAACCGGCGATCGTACCGATCTTGGAAACGACAAATACCTGACGCACTTCAACCAGTCCCAGAATACTTTCGCGCATTTCAGGCGCAAGCATGCCTGACAAGGCGGTCTTGATATCATCCGCCATCGCATAAATGACGCTGTAATTGCGAATCTGCACACCGCTAGACTCAGCCAGTTTGCGTGCCGGAGCATCGGTACGGGTGTTGAAGCCGATCAAAATCGCCTTGGATGCCAGTGCCAGATTGATATCGGATTCGTTGATTGAACCGACACCGCTGTGAATAAGATTAACTTTGACTTCATCCGTAGACAACTTCTGCAGCGTTTGCGCGATGGCTTCAGCTGAACCCTGAACGTCGGATTTCACGATCAATGACAAGGTTCGTACTTCACCTTCAGCCATGTGCTCAAACATATTTTCAAGCTTGGCTGCCTGCTGCAGCGCCAATTTCACACCGCGATACTTACCCTGACGGAACAGTGCAATTTCACGTGCACGTTTTTCATCCGTCAACACCATCAGCGACTCACCCGCATCAGGCACCTCTGACAGCCCCTGAATTTCAACCGGTATGGACGGACCCGCCTCGAGAACGCTCTTGCCGTTTTCGTCCAGCATGGCGCGCACGCGACCAAATACAGAACCGATCAGCACGGCATCGCCACGCTTCATCGTACCGGACTGAATCAGCACGGTCGCAACAGGACCCTTACCCTTATCCAGTCGCGCTTCGATCACCAGCCCCTTGGCATTACAATCGCGCGGCGCTTTCAATTCCATCAACTCAGCCTGCAACAGAATGGATTCGAGCAACTGCTCGATACCCAACCCGGACTTGGAAGACACCTCAACGAACATCGTATCACCGCCCCAGTCTTCAGGCACTACGCCCTCGGAGACCAGTTCCTGCTTGACGCGCTCAATGTTGGAATCCGCTTTATCCACCTTGGTAATCGCAACCACTATCGGTACATTACCAGCCTTGGCATGAGCGATCGCTTCACGCGTTTGCGGCATCACACCGTCATCCGCTGCCACGACCAGAATCACGATATCGGTAGCCTTCGCACCACGCGCACGCATTGCAGTAAACGCTTCATGACCCGGGGTATCCAGGAAAGAAACCATACCACGCGGCGTTTCTACATGATAGGCACCGATATGCTGTGTAATTCCACCCGCCTCACCTGAGACGACACGGGTACGACGAATATAATCGAGCAACGAAGTCTTACCGTGATCGACGTGTCCCATCACCGTAACAACCGGTGCACGCGGCTCAGGTTCGACATCGTGGTGCACTTCATCATCCATCAGATATGCATCAGGATCATCAAGCTTGGCAGCTTTGGCTACGTGGCCCAACTCTTCCACAACAATCATCGCGGTTTCCTGATCCAGCACCTGATTGATCGTCACCATCATGCCTAATTTCATCAGAACCTTGATGACTTCCACGGCTTTAACAGATAACTTCTGCGCCAACTCTGCAACGACTATAGTTTCAGGCACCGCCACTTCACGCACAACGGCTTCAGTCGGCAAAGTAAAGGCATGCGCCGCATCATCAACCACTTGTTTGCCATGACGACCGTGTTTGGGCGCACGCATCGACCATGCCTTGTCTTTAGTTGTCGTTTTAGCAGGTGGACGAGCAGTTGTTTTAGCCGGTATGCGTTTACCCGGCTTATCTTCACGGGCAGCAGGTGCAGCAACAACCTCAGCCTTAGGTTTTCTGTCCGGTCTGATGACCTTATCACCAGGGCGCATAGCAGGTCTATGCAGTGTACCTTGCGCCGCATCTGCGGCAGGAGCTGCCTTGACGACTTTTGGTATTTCCACCACCTCAGCCACAACTGCCGCGGAGACAACTTCATCAGCAGCAGCAGCCGCCACAACTTCAACAACCGCATCCTTGGCAGGCACTACTGGTTTGACGACAGGAGCTTCAACTTGCGCAAGCTTTTCAGCACGGCGCTTATTAAAAGCCTGTCGAGCCAGCAACTCAGCCTCCTGACGCGCAGCCAGTTCAGCCTGGAGCTTCGCCTCTTGTTGGCGGGAATCAAGTTCAGCGGTGCCTAATACTTTGATTTGCTCAGCACTGGTTAAAATGACAGGCGCTGTTGCCTGAACCGATTCGATCGACATGGGCGCAACAATACGACGTTTACGCACCTCAACCTGAATCGTACGGGCGCGGCCAGACTTGTCGGAGCTCTTAATCTCACTGGTTTCACGGCGAGTCAGGGTGATTTTCTGGGCAGCATTATCCGCGCCATGAGCCTGGCGCAAATGCTCTAGCAACTTTGCCTTGTCTTTTTCAGAAACCAGGTCTGCTGCATTTGCTTGCTCGCCTCCGGCTGCATGCAACTGCTCTAATAACAACGCTACCGGCAAACCCAGCTCGACTGCAAATTGTGTTACGTCTAATTTTCCCATTACCATCCTTTTAGCAACTCCAGCAAGCTAGGCAAAACGCCGCTCCGATGTTGCATACGCTCATTAACCAGCGAACGGCGAATATCCAGCGCTTACGCTAACTCGCTACGCGACAAAACTGTTCGCTGCACTTTTAAAACTTACATTACACAAACCAGGGAGCACGCGCAGTCATAATAAGCGCGTTTGCTTCATCAGCCGCCAACCCGGACAATTCAACCAGCTCTTCGACATCCAGATCTGCCAGTTGTTCTTGCGTTGTGATGCCCTTGACAGACAGGACACGCGCAAGTTCATCATTCATACCGTCGAGTTTAAGCAAATCATCGATACCGTGCTCGACCCGCTCTTCGCTCACTAAAGCCGCATTGAGCAATGCATTTCGTGCACGGCTGCGCAATTCATTAACGGTTGCCTCATCGAAGGTATCAATTTCCAGCATTTCTTCAACGGGGACATAAGCGACTTCTTCGAGCGTGGCAAAGCCTTCCTGCACCAGAATATCAGCAACTTCTTCATCGACATCCAGCTTATCCATGAAAATGGCACGGGTCTTGACGAATTCCTGATCGTGTTTTGCCTGAGCTTGCTCAACGGTCATGATATTAAGTTCCCAGCCTGTCATCTCGCTCGCCAGACGTACATTCTGACCACCACGACCAATCGCCTGAGCCAGATTTTCTTCCTCGACGACCACATCCATGCTGTGACGCTCTTCATCCACAACAATACTTGCAACCTCAGCAGGCGCTAAGGAATTAATCACATAAGTCGCAGGATCTTCCGACCACAAAATAATATCGACACGCTCACCAGCCAGCTCATTGGTGACGCTTTGCACACGCGAACCGCGCATACCGACACAGGTTCCGATCGGATCGATACGCTGATCGTGCGATTGCACAGAAATCTTGGCGCGAGATCCCGGATCGCGGGCAGCACCTACGATTTCCAGCATATGTTCTTCAATCTCAGGCACTTCCAGCTCAAATAATTTAACCAGCAAATCAGTTGATGTACGCGACAAAATAACCTGCGGACCACGCGGACCGCGGTCAACGCGCAGCAAATGCGCTCTGACGCGATCGCCGATACGCATGTTTTCCTTAGGTATCATCTGATCCCGTGGCAGCAAGGCTTCGATTTTACCAAACTCAATAATCGCACTACCCCGCTCAAGGCGTTTAACCGTGCCGGACACCAGATGTTCTTTGCGATCCATAAAGTCCGCCAGAATCTGCTCGCGTTCTGCATCGCGAATTTTCTGAAAAATAACCTGTTTGGCGGCCTGCGCACCGATACGTCCGAAGTCGATTGATTCCAGCGGCTCCTCGATAAACGCACCCAACTGAATCTCAGGATCGCGCTTTTGCGCTTCTGCCAGTTTGATATGCAGATCAGGCGTTTCGAAGGTTTCGTCATCCATGACTTCCCAGCAGCGAAAAGACTGAAACTCACCCGTATTGCGATCGATCGCAACGCGCACATCAGCCTCATCTTCAAAACGCTTCTTGGTAGCGGAAGACAACGCCGATTCAAGCGCAGAAAAGACGACTTCCTTATCCACGTTCTTCTCACGGGACAACGCATCTACCAGCAATAACACTTCACGACTCATACCATTCTCCAGCCATTCACCCAGGTTACGGGCATTAAATTCTAAAAAGTCGGCACTAAGCGTGCCTTATCTACATTAGCCAGCTCGATTTCCACCAGAACGCCCTCTACATCCATCCTGAGAATTCCTGCGTTCACTTCACCCAGTATGCCGACAAAATTTTTGCGTGCAGCGATCGGCATACGCAATTTTATCTGCGCCTTCTGGCCGGCAAACCGGACAAAATCCGCCTCTTTTTTGAGTGCACGATCAAGCCCCGGCGATGATATTTCGAGCCGGTCATAATCAACATTTTCGACCGTAAACAACCTGGTCAATTGATTACTGACCAATTGACAATCTTCCACGGCTATACCTTCAGGCTTGTCGATAAACACGCGCAACAAACCCCGACCTGCGCGCTCAACGTCTACCAGCTCATACCCAAGACCGCCGACCGTTGTTTCTATTAGCTTTAAAACATCCATGATTACGACCCACAAATAAAAAACGGGCAAAAAGCCCATCAATAAACCGCGCGGAGTATAGCAAAAATTCCAGCGTAATGAAAGGCAAAAAACCAGAGTTTTTATCCATCACTCAACCGATAATACTGCATGAAGCCATGCAATGCCCCGTGCACGCCAATCAGAAACTATCCTGATAGCGCACCGTGATTGGATATCGCCAGTCTTTACCATAGGCACGCTCAGTAATCCGGACCCCTGTCGCTGATTGCCGGCGCTTGTACTCACTAAGCTGTATCAGACGAACAACGCGTCGCACATCGGGCTCCGCATAACCGCATGCAATGATTTCAGGAACAGGCATGTTTTTCTCAACATAACATTCCATAATTGCATCCAGCACCTCATAAGGGGGCAAATTATCCTGATCTGTCTGATCAGGGCGCAATTCGGCACTGGGTGCACGCGTAATGATACGCTCAGGAATCACGTAGCCCAACGTGTTGCGATACTTTGCCAGACGATACACCAGCAACTTTCCAACATCTTTTAATACGGAAAATCCACCTGCCATATCACCATATAAAGTTGCGTACCCCACACTCATTTCCGACTTATTACCGGTAGTCAACACCAGCGACCCCAGCTTATTCGACAACGCCATCAGCAAATTACCGCGTATGCGCGCCTGCAAATTTTCCTCAGTCGTATCTTCAGCATGCCCTGAAAAACTGGCCTTGAGCGTGTCCAGATAAACCTTCATGATCTGCTCTATGCAAAATTCATCGTATTTCACGCCAAGAATGCCGATCATTTCACGCGAGTCATCCAGACTGATCTGCGCGGTGTAAGGAGAGGGCATCATGACGGCGTGCACTTTATCGGCGCCCAGCGCATCAACCGCAATCGCCAATGTCAGCGCCGAATCAATCCCGCCGGACATTCCCAGCAGCACCCCCCTGAAACCATTCTTGCCAACATAATCACGCAGTCCCATACACAAGGCCTGGTAAACACTTGCCTCCTGATCTGGCAACTCAGAAATCTCACCGGCAGGCTGCCCACCTGCACTCAACTCCAGATGCAGCAGCTGCTCTGCAAACACCCCAGCCTGCACGGTCAGTTGACCGGCGGCATCCATCGCAAAAGAACCACCATCGAACACCAGTTCATCCTGACCGCCCACCATGTTGGCATATACAACCGCCATGGCGGTTTCGCTGATCCGCTTGCGTAAAATACTGTATCGGGAAGCCTGCTTTCCCACCGCATAAGGAGACGCATTTAACACCAGCAATACCTGAGCTCCGGCATTTCGTGCAAGCAAGGCGGCATGAGGCTCCCACACATCAGCGCAAATAGTTACGCCAAACTGGATACCGCCAAGTTCAAAGACCAGCGGGCTTGATCCGCTGGAAAAATAACGCTCTTCATCAAACACCGCATAATTCGGCAAGAAATGCTTGTGATAGGTTGCAACCACGCGTCCATCTTGCAACAGCGACGCGGCGTTGTAGCGCTTACCGTTGATCTCGCAAGGATGACCGACGAGCACCGCAATATCAGCAACCTCCCGGGCAAGCGCTTGCAAGGCCTGATCACAGGATTGATAAAAACCTTTCCGAAGCAGCAGATCCTCCGGCGGGTAGCCGCACAGGCTCAATTCGGGCGTCAACATCAACTGAGCGCCACTTTGCTTCGCCAGCACTGCAAAATGCAAAATCTTCCGCGAATTTTCCGCCAGATCACCCAGTACACAATTGATTTGCGCGATTGCCAGTTTCATAGCTATACAAAATTACATTAAGGTTTCACATCTTATTCCATTTGGACTGTCGATGCACTTCACATAAAAAAAGCGGGCTGTTTCCAGCCCGCTTTTCTGTACTCGCCAAAAATTACTTGATAACTTGTACTTTCGATTCTTCACGCACAACCGAAGTGATTTCTACACGACGATTTTGTGCGCGACCTGCGCGAGTCTTGTTATCGCCAACCGGATTCGCTTCACCTTCACCTTTGGTTGAAATACGGTCAGCAGCAACACCCTTTTTAACCAGATAAGCCTTAACAGATTCGGCACGCTTTTCCGAGAGCTTCAGGTTGTATTTTGCTGAACCCGTGCTATCCGTATAACCTGTAACAGCAAGATTTGACTCAGGATATTTAACAGTAAAATCAACAACTTCTGCCAACTTCTTGTCTGCGGCAGGCTTCAGTTTTGCAGAATTAGTGTTGAAATTAGTACCTTCAATCGTGACCGGCTTATCAGTAAAGATAGTCTTGTACGCAACCTGAGGAGCGGCAACAGGTGCTGCAACCGGTGCTGCAACCGGAGCTGGGGCAGGCGCTGCGACTTCTTTAACTGCAGCGGCTGCAACAGGCGCAACATAAGCCTCGTCAAAGTAATAATTAACACCGATGGTCAGATTGTTGTTATTGAGTTTCTGTGTTTTATTATTGAACTTGTCAGAGATCGTTGTGTACTCACCCGCAACACTCCAGTGAGGTGCAAATTTGTATTCAACACCCAGACCCAGATGCGCGCCGGAACCTGATCCGGTCGCACCGGTACCTGTCAGACGCGCCGAACCGTAGCCCAGCTTTGCATATGGCAGCCAGTTACCCGATGGCAAACCCAGTTTGACATCCAGGCCATACACGTCGCTGCCGTAGTTAGCGACGGTCGCTGGTACTGCAGTTGCATGATCAGCCTTCTGGTTGAAATCTGCAAAACCATCCACGCCGAGCAAAACTGCGCCCATATCCCAGTTGTAACCGCCTTCGAAACCATAGGTGCTCGCATTCTTTGCACTGGCAACCGGTGCGCCAGCGATATCGGAACGATTATTCCCAGCTTTTGCGCCAATCCAGCCACCGGAAAATTCACCAGCTTGTGCAACGGAAATACTCAGCAAAGCAGCAGCCAACGCCAGTGTAAATGTACTTTTTTTCATAATGAACTTCCTTTAGGATAATTAAAATTATTAAACCGACGTGAATCGGCATTGCTTGCGCATTCTATCCCAATAGAATCACTTGCCAATGGCTGTTGTAAAAATACAACAGAGCATTTTACTGAGGATTATTGCATGACCCGCACCGCTTCCTTGATGACCGACCGAATCTCTACACGGCGGTTTTGCGCACGACCGTGCGCTGTATTATTATCCGCAACCGGCTGCTCAAATCCAAATCCTTCCGTGCTGATGCGCTCAGCCGCAACCCCCATTTTGATCAGCGCAGCTTTAAATGCGTTCGCACGATGTTCTGATAACGTCAGGTTGTACTGTTTTTTTGATTGCCCGGCACGATAGTCGGTGTGCCCGGTAATTTGCAGCGGCGCCTCCGGATACAATCTGGCAAATTCAGCGACATCCTCCAGCCTTGATTGTTCAGCAGGCAATAATCCGGCTGATTTCGTATCAAAATGTACGCCTGTAAAGGTGACCGGTTTTTTTTCAAGCAGTGTTTTCCATACTTCTTTTGCCGGCGCCTTATCCACATCAACTAGCGGCTCATCGGTCTTCGTCATATCAGCTGCTGACAATTCGCGTGCTTCAGCGGATGCAATTGCTGGTTCATTATGAACGGTATCAAAGTAGTAATTAAGACCCAGCGTAATAGTGTCATTGCTAAGTTTGCCGCCTGCAGTCATTGCACTGACACGCGTAAATTCACCGGCAATACTCAATTCAGGCGTCAGCTTGTACTCTGCACCCAGGCCAAAATGCACCCCACCCGTGCTAACCTGACTTGCACTGCCATTTCCTGTGGTGTTCGCATAGCCCAATTTCGCATAAGGGAACCAGTCGCCCATAGGCCATCCGACTTTCGCATCCACCCCGACAATCCGACTGCCATAGTTAAATTGCCCCGGGTTATGCGTCGCGTTGCCGTTTAAATCAACAAACCCATCTACCCCGAGCGAATATGAATCCATATCCCAGTTATAACCGCCACCCAGACCAAAAATTTCTGCGCTTTGCGTATCCAGCCCAGTGAAAGCAGACTGGTTATAACCCATTTTTGCACCAAGCCAAAGGCCATTAAACTCACTTGCCTGCACAGCACTCATCGCCAGAAGCGCTGAGCTTAATACAAACATATTTTTATTCATTATGCCCCCTGCCTGAATAAGCAACCCCCGTCAGTCCGCATCCTGCCTCATGCGAGTATGAGTACCGCTGAAGATTGCGTGAAGGTATTACTTCCCAGACATCCGCTGCCTGCGGGCTTCAAACAAAAAGATCCCGGTACTGACCGACACATTCAGGCTTTCCACACTGCCCAGCATCGGAATGCGAACCAGCTCGTCGCAAGTCTCCATCGTCAGGCGACGCAGCCCCTCGCCTTCTGCACCCAATACAATGGCAAGCCCCCCCGTGTGTTTAAAACTGTGCAAATCCTGTTTTGCTTCGCCGGCGGCCCCGACCACCCAGATATCCAGCTCCTTCAATTCGCGCAAGGTGCGGGCCAGATTGGTGACCGTAATGTAGGGCACCGTCTCTGCCGCGCCACAGGCAACTTTTTCGACCGTTGCCGTAATCCCGACTGCGCGGTCTTTAGGTGCAATCACTGCATGCACGCCAAACGCATCTGCGCTGCGCAAACAGGCGCCGAGATTATGCGGGTCCTGTATACCATCGAGCACCAGCAACAACGGCGGTTCTGTGAGCGTTTCCAGCACATCGGACAAATGCTGCACACGCCGCGCCGCATCGACACGCGCGGCTACGCCTTGATGCCTTTCACCGCCAGCCATGCCGTCCAGACGCGCAGCATCGACAGGGATCACCCGCACGCCACTTATTTCGCACAGCGCAACCAGATCGCGCATACGCTGATCCTGACGCTGCGATTGCATATACACCTCCATCACGCCATCCGGATTCTGGCGTATGCGTGCGGTGACGGCATGAAAACCGTAGATTAGTCTTAAATCAGCCATGTTTTTTCTTTCCTTTTGCCTTCTTGGGTGCAGCCGCACCGGCGGACTCGCCGCGCTCCACTTCCGCGTGCAATACAAAATCAATTTTAGTGCTTTCCATATCCACCTTGACCACGCGAACTTCAACGCGATCGCCGAGTCGATAACTCTTCCCCGTACGCTCACCTAGCAAATGATGTTTTGCGGCATCGAAATGGAAATAGTCTTTCCCCAGCTCCGAAATATGCACCAGTCCTTCGACATACAAATCATCCAGCGAGACGAACATGCCAAAACTGGTGACCGAAGATACCGTACCCATAAACACGCTGCCCAGATGGTCGCGCATGTAAAAACACTTAAGCCATGCTTCCACATCGCGCGTCGCGTCATCGGCACGGCGCTCGGTCATCGAGCAATGAATACCCAGCTCCGTCCATTTTTGTGCAGGCTTATATTGCTTGCCCTGCAATACCGCCTTGATCGCGCGATGCACCAGCAAATCGGGGTAACGGCGGATCGGTGAGGTGAAATGCGTATAGGCCTCATAGCCCAGACCAAAGTGCCCGATATTTTCTGGCTCGTACTTGGCCTGACGCAATGACCGCAACATCACGGTTTGCAAAAGCCCCGCATCCGGACGTCCCTTGATGCGCTTCAACAATTTTGAGTAGTCAGCGGCTTGCGGTTCGTCATCACCTGTCAGACCGAGACCGAACTCCTTCATAAACTCGCGCAACGCATCCAGTTTTTCCGGTGTAGGCCCCTGATGAATGCGATACAGCACAGGATGATGGTGTTCATGCAAAAATCCTGCCGCACAGACGTTGGCTGCGAGCATGCACTCTTCAATCAGCTTATGCGCATCGTTACGCACCACAGGAATAATGCGATCAATTTTGCCCTGATCAGTGAAGATCATCTGCGTCTCAACCGTTTCAAAGTCGATCGCACCGCGTTTTTCACGCGCTTTTAACAGTTTCTGGAACAACTCATACAGATGCTGCAAATGCGGCACGATGGCTGCATTTTTGCCGGCCATCTCGCCATCCGGCTCGGCCAGCATTTCGGCCACCTGATTGTAAGTCAATCGCGCATTCGAATACATCACCGACGGGTAAAAGCGATATTCACCGATCTCACCCTTATTGCTGACATGCATGTCGCAGACCATACACAAGCGATCCACATGCGGATTCAGCGAACACAGTCCATTGGACAACTCCTCGGGCAACATCGGGATCACGCGGCGTGGAAAATACACTGAATTGCCGCGCGAGATTGCCTCGCGATCAAGCGCATCATTGGTTTGCACATAATGGCTGACATCGGCAATCGCCACCACCAGTCGATAACCGCCTTTTTCAGGCGCGCAAAACACCGCATCGTCGAAGTCGCGTGCCGTTTCGCCGTCGATGGTGACCAGCGGCAAATTGCGGATATCTTCACGCCCCGCCCAGTCCTCAGCTGATACCACAGGAGAAATGGCTTTGGCCTGCCGCGCGGCATCCTGCGGAAATTCGTAGGGCAGATCATGCTTGCGAAGCGCAATCTCAATTTCCATCCCAGGATCAGCATAATTACCCAGCACCTGCACGATGCGGCCGATCGGCTGCGCATGCTTGTCCGGATGTTTGATGATTTCAAGAATCACGACCTGGCCGGCTTTAGCATCCCCGGCACCACCGGCAGCAACCAGAATATCCTGGGTAATGCGGCGATTCTCAGCGACGACAAACTGAATGCCGTGCTCTACATACAGGCGGCCGACCACTTTGTTATTGGCGCGCTCTAACACTTCAACAATCTTGGCCTCAGGACGACCGCGACGGTCGACACCCGCCTGACGCACCATAACCACGTCACCATTCAACACCTGATGCATTTCCTTCTCGGAAATAAACATATCCGCACTGCCGTCTTCAGGAATCAGAAAACCGAAGCCATCCGGATGTCCCTGCACTTTGCCTTTGACCAGATCGAGCTTATCCATCACGCAGATGGCGCGCTTTCTGTTGCGCATGATCTGACCATCCCGCTCCATCGCGCGCAGGCGACGCGAAAACAGATCTTCCTCTTCATGCTCAATGAGCAGCATATCCAGCAGATCGTCATCGTGCATCGGCGCACCATGCTCGTTCAAAATCTGCAGAATAAACTCGCGACTAGGTAGCGGATGTTCGTATTGTTCGCGCTCGCGTTCGAGGAACGGATCCTGCAAACGTAAATTATTTTTCTTTTTCATTGACAAATTTTCCTTTAGCTATAAAATGCGCGCCTTCAGCAAGAAACATTGCTTGCCCAGATGGCGGAATTGGTAGACGCGCACGGTTCAGGTCCGTGTGCCGTAAGGTGTGGAGGTTCGAGTCCTCTTCTGGGCACCAG